>Ga0105248_10000041_pt1 | contig 169063 bp, 242 predicted proteins | sample KBSS34metaG_FD_81524 | JGI IMG/M metagenome (GOLD analysis project Ga0105248, IMG submission 81524) | Switchgrass rhizosphere microbial communities from Kellogg Biological Station, Michigan, USA - KBS S3-4 metaG | ecosystem: Host-associated > Plants > Roots > Rhizosphere > Soil | place... | reverse complement strand
GCGTAGTGTGTTATTGTCCATTCAGTCCTTTGCTTTAGAAAGCTCCCATAGTCCTAGCACACTGTCGAACGTCTGCCAGTCGTTCTTGAGACCTGCATGGAACGCGTCTATCCACTCTTGTGGAATGGTATATTTAGGTTGTGTGATCCAGCCACTTCTACCTTGGTCATCCTGGTCGTATCTACGCTCAAACTCTTTCGAGTATTGCAGCAATGTTAGCGCCCACATAGGTGCGTAACCTGCTTGGCTCTTGAACAAGGCGTACCACTTGTCGCTCTCAGGCCAAGGCATAGAAGACAGGATGAGATTGAATGCTCTAGAGCGTTCGGTGTTGCCGTCGCTGCCTAGCAAACATGGAAGTAGAAGTGCGTGTTCACTCATTTGGCCAACTCGTACAAGCCGATGATACTGTCGAACTTCATCCAGTCTTTATCGAAAGCTGCTTGCAGCAACTCTTTGGAAATGGGTTTCAACTCCCAGCCAAAATACTTGGAGTCGCGTGGGTGCTTCACGTGGCGTTCCGCGTATTCCATACACAGGAAGTCAACCACCCACGAAGGTATGAACCCTTCCGGATCATCGAACAATGCATCCCACTGAGCTATCTGCGAAGCAGGTAACCTAGAACGCACGAGGCTGATATGGCCATTCAGTGTTGGTTTCTTCCAACCAAACTTGTGCATTCTAGGGATGTAGACCGGAGACTCGTGTTCGCTCATGGAAGCCAGTGAACGTGACGATCGGCACGAGTGACAAAGATATCGTGTTGCATGACGAACTCGATGCCTTCCTTCTTGTAGTCGAAGATATCCACCCAGCGGAGGCTTTTTGCGTCATCAGCCGCGGCGGCATACTCGATTTGAATAGGAGCAAGGTGGGCGATAAACCCAAACGAGATTACGTGACGTCGTGGGTCACGCTTCGGGTCATCTAGGTAGCCCAGACTTTGCAGTTGGTCTTCTCCGATGACAATGCCAGTTTCCTCTTGAGTCTCACGGCAAGCTGCATGCATCAGAGTTTCTCCGACGTCCACGAAGCCACCAGGGAGAGCAAAGCCTAGCGGTGGCCACTTGCGCTCGATCACAGCAATCTTTCGACCGCAGCGAAGGACGATATCAACCGCAATCTTCGGAGTAGTAGGGTCGAAGGCCATCACAGCACCGTGTCCCGCCACGTGAGTGGCTTGCGAGGAGCAAGAACAGGCTTCTTTTCGTCTTCCTTCAAGAAGCCTGTGACCTCTTCGTTGTAGTCTTCTAGCTCACGACGAAGGATGTGTAGCTTGATATAGAAGTGTCTCATGTGTTTCTCCCAGAAGAGGTAGGGGTACGTTCGCTTGTGAGAATAGACGGCGTTGATCCAGATCTTGAAGTGCGGCCAATCCTCAATCGGATAACGGAACCAGAACAAGACCTTGAACATCGCAGCTACAAATGCCGTGGCACGAGCTAGTAGCTCCGCTACAAAGATGAAGCGTAGATAGTTCTTCGAGTGACGCAGCATCATAGGCCCAAAGCTTTGCGTTCCTCTGCCGTGAGCTTGGCCAGGGCTTCCTTCTTGATTCGCTCTATGTCGTGCTTCTTGTGCGCTTCCCACCAGTCTACAAGCTCGTTGTACTGTGGCACCTTGAGCTTCTTTTGCTCAACGACGACCGTGGAAGCCAGACAGAGCAAACGTGTCAACTGGTTGACTTGCTCTGCGAGCTTGCGGTTTTCAGCGTTCGCCATCGCAGCTTCTTCACCCGGGGTATAGTACGTACACGGCATTTAGTCTTCTTCCTTTGCTAGTTGGTGCATACCGAGATAGAGGTCTACTTTGTCCATGTCACCGCTTAGTCCAGCCTCGTACGCCTCTTTCAAGGCGTTGAAGTCCACGTACTTTCCTGTGCGTCTGTAGATTACGTGGTCAGCCAATGAGTCCATCCATTCCTGATACTTGAACGGAGGACGTGGCGGGCGAAACACTAGCTCGTGTAACACCCGGGCTCTGTTAAATAACGCTACAGGAGTGTGCATGTTGACAAACCAGATTTGTATGACCATACTGTATAGACAGGAGGCAGTATGGTCATCACGATCGATATTCTGTGTCCGGAGCGTACCGAAACGCTTGTGCCCGAGCCTAAGGCTCATACCGATGAGAAGCCAACCTATGACCGCGCAAAGGTCACTAGGCTTCAAGTCATCAACATTAGAGGCCAACTAGTAGACGTAGAGCAGTAATCAGAGTTTGTACTCTGGCGCTGGTGTCTTCTTGCGGTCAAGCATTGCCTGCAAACGATTCAACTCATCTTGGATGTTGAATCGCGCAGCGGCTTCATACCTGTTACGGAACTCCTGGGTATGATAGATGTGACGCGGAGCATGGGCACTGAGCTTCTTTTGCAAGAAGACCATACGTCCAGCAATGTACTTCTCTTCCGGTAGACCCGCGAGGATGTATTCCTGCCCCACTTGCACAGCATACGTGAGATAGTCGTCCTCTGACTGACCCAGGATCGAGAGATCTAGATCCAGGAACAGCTTTATCGTTTCCTGGTTTTCGGGAGTCGTATCTGCGGGTACGATATGGTCTTTTGTCGCCAGAATGCAGTATCCGGCAGCTAGTTTCCCGGTCAGGTTTCCTAGTGTCGAGTACATAAGTAGCTGATGACTGTCGTTTTCGTTCTTGCCTTTTGGAGCAAGAGGATCGTAGATCGAGTCATGGAACCACGCTGCGACTTCGAGGATTTCCTTGGTCTTTTGATCGACCTTCAAGGTTTCGATTTCGCGCAGAAGCTGGTGAACGTGTGCAAGTGTGTGATACCTGCGTTGTGGCTCGCCGTACAAGGTAGCCAAGTGTGCACGCTGTTCTAGGGATAGATTGATAGTCATAGTTTCTCCAAACAAGAAGAGGGAGACCACCCGTAGGCAGTCTCCCTAGTCCCGTCACTTCGTGACCAACGCTTGCAGCTTTGCGAGTGCTTCGCTCAACTCCCTGTGGGAGAGAGCGCCCTGGGCAATCCTGCGAATCAACGCATTGTCGCTCGCATCACGAAGCGTTTCGAGAATGGCCACGTCAGGTTCACGACCCACAAGGTCGGCCACCATCGGCTCCGCGTTCAAGCGACCTTCCGCGATCTGACGGCCGCGCTGCTTGGAGAACTGGTCGCCCTTGATCAAGTCCTCGTAGCGACGGTCCTTGAAAGCAGCCTTCACCCAACGGGTGGGACGGTTCAAGGAAAAGCCATACTCCACCTTGTCGCCGTTCACACGGGACACGAGAGTAAGAACTCGCTGAGGAACCTTGGGATCGTGGAGGTACTGGATCTTCGCTGGCGTGCAACAGGTAGTCATGACTTGTCCTTCAAGTAGTTGAGGTGGGCTTGGCGATTGTCTACAAACTGGTCCCAATCAAAGCGCTTGTGCACATCGTCGGGCGTATTGAACAGTGCGATTGCTTCGGCAACCTGAGCTTCGCTGATTCCGCCATCTAGTGGAACTCGAAATCCCTCAGTGCGAATCAGACGATGGTCAAGATGGAGCATATCCTGGTCATCGTCAAGAATCACGATTGATTCCACGTCGTGATTCTCAGCGTTGTCCGAGAGCCAGTGCTGGATTTCGAGACCACGGTACATAGTCTCACTCATCCGGCGACTGCGGTATCCAGTTGGCGTCTTGTCAATGACCAGATCTGGGTCAAAGCCAAACTTGTGGAACGCAGCCTTTAGCTCTTCGAGAGTGGAGTAACGAACACGCCACGACGAAGAGATTACTAGCTTGGCACCTGTAGCTGCCAGAATGCGATTGACACGCTCAACGTACAGAGGACGGAAGAACGTTCGGTCATCCTTCCATGTAGCGCGTTTGCACGTCTGCTCATCATTGAGCACACCATCGACGTCTAGGAATAGAATCTTCATGGTACCATTTCCGCCAACTCCCACAGGCCAAGGATTGCTTGCTTGCCTGCGTCATCGGCTTTCGTGAAGTTTCTCAACTCTTGTAGGTATCCGGGTAGTTTCTTGCGATCGTTGCTCTTCTTGATGTGTTTGTAGAGAAAGAGTAATCCTTCTCCGATGTCAAGCGGCACCCAAGGACGCCACTGCCAACCCAACGTATTTCCGAAGGAGTTTTGAGCTTTGGAGTAGTCACTCACCACGTTCTGGATAGCGAGAGATTTGACCAACTCTTTCTTCTCTGCTTCGAACTCTTCGTTGATTCGGTCGAACTCGACTACATCACCGACCTTCGACAGACGCGCTTGCAAGTCGTCTTGCAGTAGCTCCTCGAACACAGCCATCATGTGACCAACCTGCATGTAGCCTTGGTCTTCCATCTGGCGCTGCTTGGCCGTACACAAACACGCGATAGACTTCTGATGTGTCTTGATGTTCTTGACGAGTACACCACATTGATCGCACTTCTTAAAGTGGTGCTTATCGATCATGTGAAGTTCAACACTGTTGTGAAACAGCTTGTACTCCGGTGTCTCCAACTTGACTAGGATTGCTTTCCTCTCATGCCTTGGTAGGTCGTAGAAGTGTGCTGGCCTATCTGCATGAGAACCCCACGACGGTTCGCTGCCAAAGAAGTGTCCGCACTGCGCACACCACGTCTTCGGATACTGATTTGATCGATGACGATTGACGAAAGATTTGTTCGTGGCTGCGGCTTGCGCCCGCTTCTCGTCTTCGGGATCTAGGTTGGTGAGATACTGTCTCATTTCTTCACGTTCGCCATGTCCAACTTCACGAGGTGCTCGTAAAGCTTCGTGTTGTACTCGAAGAAGGCACGTTCCGGCTGTAGCAAGTCGTCCCAGCTACCCCAACGAACCTCACCTTCACCCTCGATCTGCTGAATGTCACCTTGATAGCTTTGGATGACATAACAGTCCACACAGTAGTCCTCGATAGCCGAAGAGAAGACATACTTGGGTTTGTGACCCAAGAGCCCTGTCTCCTCTACTAGCTCGCGAAGAGCCGCTGCGGAGGGAGTCTCACCTGGGTCAACCTTGCCACCAGGCAAGTTCCAGTCGCCAGCACGCTTCTTTCGAGAAACGATGCACAGCTTTCCCTCCGGATTGTAGACGACCATACAGACTGCGAGCTTCATCAGTTGAGTTCCTTTGCCTGAATCTGCTTCCCGTGCTGGTGCAGGATGACGCTGACACACGTGCCATAGAGCGCGTTGTATACAGGACCGGCCTTCTCACCATCCGACTGGATCCTACTAAGCAGTGTGTAGAGTTCCAGTGCAGTGTATGCGTGAGCATTCCCACTCACATTCAGTGGGCAGCGACCATTACGTCCGTACTTCTTGTTGAACATTGCCTCGAAGATGACGAACGTAGGCAGCGGATCCATGCACATTGGAACTGGACCATCGACGCCACCCGCACTGAAAGGATTGACTTCTGGTGCCAGTGCCTGTCGATCCTTCGGGGCTGGCTTTGCGGCCTCTGTGGGCGCCTCAGCAGCCTTTGGAGCCTCGACGTTGGTACGTTCCCTACGACGTCGACGATGGCGCTCCGAGGGCTTCTCCGCGACCGGAGCAGGCTCTTCCTTTGCCACTTCGACCTTTGCCACTGCCGCTGTCGGCTTACCTTCCTTGGCCTCCCATTTCATGGCGAGGCCAACACTAGCCGAGAAGATGTACTGTGCCGCAGCAGTAAGTTTGGCTGCAATGTAGACACAAGCGTTCAGAAACATGAGGCGTAGACGGTTCAGCATGGTGCTCCTAGTTCGAAAGACTCACGATGTAATGAGGTTTGCTCTCTTCGGTCCACACACAATGAGGTGTTACCACGATTGCGCGCATCCGTACAGCCTTTTCCATCGCAATCTGGAAATCGTCGTACGGGCCATGAAACATAACGGCGTTAGCCAACTTGTTGTCAGCCTCGTTGAAATCGTCCGGATCGAATAGATCAGGATCTGTGATGAAGCGGCGCAGACATGCCAGCACTAGCGCACGACGTACGTTGTCAGGTAGTGAGTAGTCCCCGAGTTCTTCATTGAAATCGAGAGGCACCACTTCATCATCATCAGATTCTTCGTGCATGTTATCGACCTACCTTGCTTGCTTCCGCATCGATCTGGGCCTGGATATCCTCCAAAGCCTTCCACTTCGTTTCGTCCTTCGGGTGAGCCTCGAAGTCCGCTCGTGCCAGGTCAAGCTGGATTGCCAGCTTGTCCATGAGCCCAAGCTCGTCCGTGATACCCGTCTCGAAGAGATAGCGAATCTCAGCAGGAGACATAGGACCCTGTAGCGTCGCGCTGCAATCCTTCGTCGTGAACACTGCCGTGCCATTCGGGCGCACGACAAGGAACTGACGAGGCTGCAACCGAGCGATCGTAGTACCCAACACACGCTCATCCTGTGAAGTAGACGACGAGATTCCCTTGACCACACGGTCACGGTCACGCTCCGTCTGTAGACGACCCACGAGCCACGTCTGTGCGTTCGACATGCCCTTGTAGTCCAGGTCCATGGGATTCTGGCTACAGATCATGACGCCCAGACCGTGTGCACGAGCCTGCTTGAGCATCGTCAGCAGCGGCTTCTTCGTCGGCGGGTTGTGCGGTGCCGGAGGCATCACACCATACATTTCGTCGAGAATCAGACACGACTTGAGGTCGTTCGTACCCGGCTGCTTGCGCATCCAGGAAACCATTTCCTCAAGGAACATGCTGATGCCGAATGTACGCTCCGTGTCATCCACGAGGTGAGCCACCGAGAAGATGATCACAGGCGTCTTGCCAGCCGGTGCACGGAACAGGCGATCGATGTTGATGTCGATACCTTCACGCCACGTCTGGAAGCCAGGCGCTGCGAGCAGGTTGTTCAACTTCGCCGCAAGTTTTCCACGCGAGGCAGCAGGCATCACATCGTCCACCTCCATCATACCGAGGTATGCGAAAGGCGGATCCTGAATGCCCTGCATCACGTCGATGATGGTGATCGGCAGGTTGTTCTTGAGACGGTGTTGGATGATGTTCGAGATCAGTGCATGCGGCTTGGAGCGCAGCGGATCACTCTCCACACCAATCATCTTGCAGAGCGTGCTCACCGTGGACGTGATTCGGTCCGGGTTCGCAATGCCACTGAAAATGTTGACTGCCTCACCGTGGTCTGCCCCTGGCGTGAGGAAGCGGATGCTCATCTTGTCGCGAATCTCACCGCTCGGCTGTAGAGCGATATTCGCCATGTCACCCTTGATGTCGATGACTGCGCAAGGAATACCCTGGCGCACCATGTCTTCGATCATGCCGATGATCAGACCCGTCTTACCGGAGCCAGTCGCACCAACAATGCACGCGTGGGTCGTGAGGGCAGCAGCCTTGAGGCTGACAGGAATGAGCTTGCCGTCACGGTCCGTCTTGGAACCAAGGTCGATCATATTGGTCATGTTCCAATCTCCGTTTGAGTGAGTCGTTACTATAACGCGGCTCGGCCGCGTGTCAATAGGGTCCGCGAGACAGTGACTTCTTCGGGCGTTTCGTCTCACTGATGAGACGAAGAGGCAGCACTTCGAAGGTGAAGTAGGACTTGCCAATGCCTAGCTTCTGGCACATCGAGTCAATCTTACTCCGGGCAGATTCCCTCGCATCCTCGACTCCTACAAACGCTTGCTTCGCGATTGAGTGCATGAAGTTGCCATGGAACAGCACGAACGTGAAGACCTGACGATGCCGAGCTTTACGACTGATAGTCTTTGACATTGATCTGCCTCACAGGTACGTAGTTGGTCAAGAACTTGTGGAGAAGGATATCTTCCTTCTCCTCTCGCGGATTGTTGATGGCTTGGATAGTGACTCCAAACGTTTGGCGATCCTTGGTCAATACTACAAGTGAGATATCAGTGACAAGATACTCATAGCCGTTGTGCTTGTACTCAGCCGGTTCCCAGATCGTAGAAGCCAGTGCTTCGAGTACGATCTGAGCTGCCATAGCTTTCTGAATACAGCCGGTGCTACAGTTAAGAACCGGGAGTTGAACCTCTTTCGTTTCGGGTTCAACTTCGTCTAGAATCTCCGCGAGAGCTTCGATAACCTTCATCGTCTCGCCACGAGACTTCTTAGACTTTCTTGGCATTGGCCTCCATCTCGGCAGCCGCATCCAAGGCATCCTGAGACGCCTGGTAGAACGCTGCACGAATGCCTGCGTTACACGTTTCCGCAGGAAGCGCCTTCACGACGTCACGTGCATTCTGCACGTACGCTCGGATGATGTGAGGCGGCCAACCCGGAGGAACACGCACAATGTCTCGCATGTTGCTGGTCTTATCGGCCGCCTTCACGAGTGCTGCGGGCGCACTCTTGTGAACTGCGTTGATAACCTGCAAACGCTTGCGCTCGTTCTTATCGAGTGCCTTGTCGTCCGTGTTCTCAAGGACGTAGCCGAGAACTGCTTCACCGAACTTGTTTCGGATAGCTTCCTCATTGGCTCCGTTGTCACGGCAATCCTCAAGCACATCGTGTAGGACGGCGGCGATGAGCGTGTCTTCGTCCGTCACACCATTCTCGATCAGAATGGCAGTCACCTCAAGAGGGTGAACCATGTACGGGACGTGCATGCGGTTAGCCGCCTTACGCTTCTGCGTCCCATGCATGAGCGTAGCGTAACGGATTGCCTCAATCATTCGTACGGATGTCATATCAGTCCCTTCCTGATGCGTTCCTGTAGTTTCTCAGCTTCGGTAAGTTCTCGCGGTTTCTCAATCGCGGTGTGCGTGAAGGTAACAGGGTGCGTGAAGGTAACAGGTTTACGGTTGGCAAACCCATGATGCTGCTTCGGCATCGTCCAAGAGTCGTCATGGAAGCGTACAGGTTTACCTTGTTGAAAATACTGCGCGTAGACCACCAACCAGGACCACTCTTCCGCAGTCAGGTCTACAGCCAGTGTTCCATCCTCATTGGCACCAAGGCCCTCGGCCATCTCGATATGCTTCGAGACTACACGAACCATTGCCTCAATGCCGTCCATGTCTTTGATGAGACGACCGTCCAAGATCTCTTCATACTCAGGCTGTACGTTGACCTCGGCACACACTACACCTGGCATGGACGCCCCATTGACTATTTCACGTGCCTGAGCTTCTAGGCGTTCGATGACAGTCTTTGGGACGTTAACAAATCCGCGTTTAGCGAACTGCTCTTCAATACTGATGGCCATGCCCTTCTCAAACTCTTTCTCCAAAGAGTCGAGTTTTCTCTCCGGCAGAGTGCCGCTGCAAGCATCTTGTTCAGTCCAAGTGTCTATACCGTCAGTGTACTCAACCGACTCACTCGCCATAGGAAACTCCGATTCTACGAAGAATCCATTGCGGCTATACGGATCTGGTACACAGGGATGCTTGTCTGCGTGCATCCTAGCGTTCTGGCTTAGGTCGTACTGATTATTCGGCTTCAAGCTCAATCTCCTCTACATCGGGCGTAGGCTCAGCCAAATCAGAAACCTTTGGTGCCGGCACCACGATGTCAACTTCTTGTTCTTGAACCTCACCCTCAATCACGTCGTCAGGTGTAGGCTCAGGCAATGCTGGAAGCTGACTCGAAACGAGCGTGTCCGCAAGCTTCTTCTTCGCAGATCCGTCTTTCCAGTTTGCGATGAACGGAGACGGCTCAATGACGTGCTTGATCTCTTGTGCTGCCTTCTTCAACATACCCATGTCCATGAGGAACTTGGTATGTGCTTGCGTCGAGGATGTTACGACTGCAAGTGCTTTCACTGAATCGGCGAACGCGTTCGGATTGGGGTTCTCACCCAACATAGCGTTCTGTGCCTTCGAGAACAGAAGCCATGCCGCCTCTGTCACTTCGGAATACACTGATCGAACGTGGCCAACTGTAGCGGCTTGGTCAACGCTAGCGCCTTGCTCAGCTTGCCATTCCTTGATACGCGCCAGTTCCTTGGAAATGATTGGTTGTGCGACACCAACTAGGTTGGCAATCGTCTGCTGTGACAGACCTCGCATACGGAGACGCGCGATGTTCTTCTGACGCTCTGTGAGGCCATTGAACGGGTCATCCGGTGTGGTGCGTAGGTCGTACGGAATCTGTAGCTCAGCCGCTGGCATTGTTGGTGGCGGACCTGCAATCATGTCCGTCATTGCCTTCTTCTCGGCTGCTTTTTCTTCCTTGGCTACTCGCTTGGCTTCCATTTCTAGAAGCTCTTTCTTCGACCAGTTTTTGGTCTTGCTTACGCCAAGCTTCTCAACTAGTGCTGCTCTTTCTAGATCTACTTTCCTGCCCATCGTGACTCTCCTCGCGGGAGTCCTCGTACTCAGCAAGTAGCTCTTGCTGAGTATTGCGCGTGCCACCACGACCAGACCGAGTGTCCTTGAAGGCTCCACCCTTTCGTCCGGTAATCATGGCAACAACATGCAAATCACGAGGTAAACGCATCTTAACTCCCGCGAGAAGAATAGCACGGCTTACGTACTACCGCAAGCTCAGAACTTGTCACCGCCGCTCGGAGAGATCTCCATGCCACGATCAATGTGACCGTAGACATTAAAGTCATGCTCTAGTGGACGACGAGCGCGGATGTACGCGCCAGCTTCACGCTTCGTTCCACAGAACACGACGGAGCCTCGCGGAAACTTGACCTTTCCGCCCAAGCCGCACACCGTGTTGCGCTCAACACGTAGCACGAGCCACTTGCCAACAGGACGCGCGTAGTGCGGAATGACGTCTCGTGCGCCACGACCCCACAACCATCCGTGCAAACCATTGCCACAGCTCGTGTTCCGTACGAACTGTCCGGAGACATCCGACACCGGGCCACGACGCGGGTACTTGAAGCCATCACGGCTCGTCATGTCCGGCGCACATGCTCGCAGAATGAGAACGTCCTTGCTATCCTTCGTGTATCGCTTGATTGCCATGTTTCACTTTCCTTTCTTGTTGTTCACTGATCAGAGGCCATTTGCAAAAGCGGCGTAGTTCCGCTTGGGAGAACGATCGTACGGGTGTGCTCGTTCGCGAGAAGCTGTCCAGTCAGCTCGATCCGACGAGACTCAAGAACCGCAGGCGTCAAGCTCTGGGCGAGAAGACGGTTTGCATCCGCCTGACCCTGTGCTGCGGCAACTGCTGCACGTGCAGCACCTTCGGCTCGGATGCGAGCACTCTCAGCCTCTGCCGTTGCAGTAGCCTGTAGCTCCAACTGACGCTGCGTGGCTTGGTGCTGCTGCTGGACGGCTGCAATACTGTCGTCCAGACTCTGCGGCAAGTCGATGTTGCGAAGAAGCACGTTCTCCACGACAAAGCTGTCTGCCGGTAGACCACGACTTGATAGAGTGGACACAATCTGGTCATGCACCATAGACTCCATGCGAGCCTGTAGCTCATCACGGTGATCCACCAGTGCGAGTGCCGTGGATTGCGACGCAGCGTCACGAACTGCGGTACGAACAATCGGGTGGATGATACGACCCGCATAGTCCGCACTGTAGAGCGTGTACACCTGAACGGCGTCGGTCTCATTCAAGTGGAACGAGACAGTGACCTCCAAGTCCACCGAAAGCTGATCCTGCGTGAGCACATGGATGCTGTCCTGTCCAGCCATCTCGTAGACCTCGGTCTGCGTGCTCATCGGAAGGATGCTGGTAGTGATGGGATTGTACACCACCATACCCGGATGACGGATGTTGTCATCCACACCATTCCAGCCCACTGCGATTCCGACCGTACCCGGAGCGACCGTAGTACATCCACAGCCAATGGCCATGAGGGAACTGAGAGCGACCAAAAGAATCATGAGCATCTTGTTCATCGGTAGATATCCTTCTTGAGTTCCTGGGTTAGCACTTCTCTCACAACGGAATGCACGTAAGCTTCTGCCTTGTTCTGCCCATCCAAGACACCGCGCTCATACTCTCGTTGAAGAGTACGACTGTGTGCCTTGGAGATTCCGAATCCAAGGGAAAAGATCACGACTGTAGCAATCACGGCGACAATCAAGTCTAGGAGGACCATCAGACGTTCCTGTCTTCGAACTCGAAGGTCTTCGACTGCGGATTGAACCACACCTTCACTGCCCGCCAGTAGCGATCAAGCTGCTCGTGGCTGAGGTGGGCGAGGGCTTCTCGAACCTCGTGATTCGTAGCGGTCGCGCCTCTGCTGTCCCTTGCCAGGATTCTTTCGGTCATGGTTTCCCTCGTTGTTGGGCCAAAGATAGAACTCACGAGAAATCATGTACTCGCAAACACCGTCGATCTTGTAGAGGATGGCGTCGCGACTCTCCGTCAGGTGCTTTTTCTCTTTCGCAAGCCCATCGATGAGCTTGAGAAGGTCACCTCCACACTCCGTAGAGTTGCGGGAGAGACTTGAGAAGAGTGTCAGGGTGACCGTGCCGTCTTCGTTCTTGCAGCGATAGAACAGTTCATGTAGATGAGCAGCCATATGTTTCCTTTGTTGTTGAGCCCTCAACTCTAAGCAGTAGAGCAAATCAGTCCCTTCACGGACCCGCACGTTTACGGGCACGAACGCCCTGCGCGAGTGTCAGTGTTAGGATGTGGCCATGCGCCCATCACCAGTGTCAGATCAGGCATGTAACTCGCCACAGACCGCCTCCTTGACACCAGCCTACTACTTAGAAGTGAGGGCTCAAGCTTGTGACTTGAGCCCTCTAGGATCAGTCGATGACGACGACGGTCTCGCTCGTCTCGGCCTCTGCTGCGACACCATCAGCCACGTGCTGCATGGTCGCCTCTGCCGCAGGCGCCGAAGCGGTCGCCGTGGTGCGCGGGCCACGCTTGCCACCAAGCCACGTCTTGGGCTCGGCATCCAGCTCACAGATGTACGTCAGCGGGCGGCCCAGCTTCGAATCCTTGCGGTGGCGAATCTGGTACCACTGGTCGCCGATCTGGAACGTCGGCTTGACGGTTGCAACCTCACGAAGCGCAGCCTCGTAGGCGAGCTGTGCCGTCTCGACGTCAGCCTTGCGGGCGTTCATCGTGGCGATGAGGGCGTTGATGTCAACAGTCGTCGTGGTCGTCTCGGTCGTGTTCTCGGTGGTCATGGTATTTCTCTTTTCTTGTTTCTTGGTTTGGGTTAGGGTTCTCTGTTTCAGCTCTTCGACGTCTGCTTCTCAGCAGACTCCATCTTTGCCAGCATGTCCTTGAAGCCAGGCGTTGCTAGCGCCTGCTCTTCCAGGCGATCGCTCACCTGTAGACAACACTCGGACAGAAGCATCGCGGTCATGGCGGAAGGACCAATACCGGCCGTTTCATAGACCAGGTTTCCCTTCTCACTGATCGAGAAGATGCAGAGTGCGATGGGCTTCTCACCGCGGTTCACCAACTCCTCGATGGAGTCGAAAGCCTTGTCGAAGACGTCGTTGACGCCCTCTTCCCAAGAGGCTTCCTTGCCGTTTCCGCATTCCGGGTCACCACATTCACAGTTCTGATCTTCACTCATGATGTTCCTCGTTTTCGGCTGTTTCTACGGGCGATTCGTCGTTCGAGGAAGAATCATACTCTTCCTCTTCTGACTCGTCAAGGACTTTTTCAGGAGTGTCATCGACGACACACAAGTGCACGAAGTTAGGGTGGTCGTGCAAGTCCCATGCTATCGCTTCCAGCAGATCCTGCGGAAGAGACGAGATATCCTGGTCACCCCAGGAATAGTGCCAGAGAAGCTCAGCCTTGATGTGCCGCTGCGTGCCGTGCTCGTCCAGTACGGGCTCACGCTTCAACACATTGCAGTCGTTGCGAGGCACAAGCTTTGCACACAGACTGTCCGAAAGGTGCACATTGGGGTCACCAATGAGATCCTTCACGCTCAGGAAAGCTGTTGCCGGGAACTCTTCTCCCTTGAGAATCTTGACATTCTCGGCAATCAGCTTGTCCTTGAAGTCGTGATGGTTCACAGACGCTTGCTGTGGCACCACGAAAAGGTATGTTCTCACTTCGTCACCGTGGAAGACTTCTTGTCCTTCTTCGTCTTCTTGGCAGTCGAGGCGGCTCGCGTGCGTTCCTTCTTCTCCGGAGAGCGAGGCTTGTTCGCGGCCTGGTGAGCGCGAGTGATGATCCCCGCCACACCATTCTGCTCTGCGAAAGCCTTGAGCGTGATGTTGGAGATACGGGTGACCGTCTTGACCTTCTTGCCGTCGCCCTTCGTCTCGATGCGCTTGCTGAGGGTCGCGAGACGATGAGCGTTGCGAAGTTGCTGCATGGTTTCCATCAGTTACCGTCCTGTTCGTGGTCGTTGTTGGTAGGAGCCTTGGAAATGTTGTTGCCTTCGACGGGCGTGTTGACCTTGACGAAGTAATCCGTCGCCTTCTTGATCAACACTTCGTCAGAAGTCTTTTCGCGACTCATGCCGGCAAAGTAGCCAGCACGAACTGCGAAGAGCATGAGTTGCTGTTCACGTGCAGTGAGAAGCATTTCAGCACCCCGGGATCGGTTCGCCAGCCATCGTGCTGTACTTGCAGCCGTTCGCGAAACGGCCCTTGCCCATGGGACGAAGCGCAACCTTCTGACGAAGGCCACGACGCTCGCTCGAAGGCTTTGCACGGAACTGACGGTGCATCTTGCCTGCGGTGCGTCCACTGATTCCAGAGACGCGATGGCGGTGAGGATCATCGACCTGAGTCTTCTTATCGGCTGCCATGGTTCACTCTTTCGTTTGTGCGTTGCGGATTTGGGTTGAAGAAATGTCTAGACGTGGCACTTCGACTCCATGGAACATGCCCACATACTTTAGGCTCATGTTGTGGGCACGCAGAACTTCCAGAGAGTCCATGTACTCAGTTCCGACGAGTCGTGAACTGACATAGAACTTGGTATCGAGCTGCTTGAACTCCTCAAGCATGGGCTCAACAGGACACCACTTGGGGTCGAGCATGCGATGCATCGCATCAGCACCGATTGCAAACGCTGCGCCAGGAAAGCGACGCGCCTGATCGATGAACAGTGGATCCTGGTTGAAGTAGACTGCGTGGTCTTTCAGGTGTCGTACCTTAGCGATCATTTCAGGTACTGTCAAGTGCGGCTTGTGCGGTGGATTGGCCGTGATGGACAGAATCGGCTCTCTTCCGCTGGTCAACTTCGCAGCATGAATCAGGTTTTCGTGACCCTCGTGTAGTGGGTTGAACGCACCTGGCACGAACAACAATCGCGCACCAGGACGCTTCGGTGTACCATTCAGCGGAACACCAGAACACGCGCCATGCACATGAAGTGGACGCTCGAACCAAACCTTTCGACCTAGAGCCTGGCCATCCACAGGCGCGATGTCCTCGTTGACCGTCTGACCGAGTGCCGTTGCAAGCATGGCAAGAGCCGTGCCCTCAGCAGCCTCATCATCGTCTGCACGAGTCTTCTTTCCGACGCCCTTCTTGAGCGGAAACTCTTCGTACAAACAAACGTTGTCAGTTACCACCGCAGTGATAATACGGTGCTCGCCACGATGCTCTTCGAGACTGGCCACAGAACACGTCATTCCCAGGCCCACAGCAGCCCCAGGACGCTTCGCAGCCAGTGCATGGTAGTAGGCGCGTTGTGCAAGCGCGATGGCCGTCTCGACGCTCACGAAGTGGTCAGGCTTGAAGCCCAATACTTCTTGAGTAGCTTCGCAAGCATACGGGAACTGTGCGCCCACGAGATACTTGCTGGCGCCAGGAAGGCGCCAAAGCTTTTGCTGGATGGAAGACCCGGCTCCCGTCGCAATCACATAGACGCGAGGCGGGACCGCACTATCACGAAGCTTTTCGAGATTCATGGTTTCCTCAGAACTGATGGCCTTCAACGTGAGTATCGTCAATACACGATACCCATTGTGCACGACAAGTCAACACTTCCGCATGACTTAGCTCACACACCCGCGAACATCGAGCAGCCGCTTCCACTTGTTCTTGCGTATCGTGCTCTGTGATAGAGTCCATACAACCACGGCTAAACAAGCAAACAGACACGGTGAGACAGAGAGCCGTGAAAGCTTTCGAATACTGTACGATTCGTTCCATCCGGTCTCTACGCGTATGGTCCGTCTCACGGATCTGTTGTTCAAGACTCTGATTGGATGCCTCTAGTTGGACAACCCTTGCTTCTTTGTTACGAAGCAAGTTATTCGCGTGCGTAAGCCTTGCAGTCAGTGCCTTGATTTCTTCGGCTCTGCTGTCTTCGCGATACGTAGTCATCGCTTCTTACCTTTCTTGAGTTCGCCTTCTGGGTCACACGGTTCACGTACCGCGCGTTCTGTAGCAGAGTTCTTCAAGCGAACAAGCCCACATGCGGAGCACATGGGCCAGTTCAATGTTGTTTTCGCTCGTTTACCAACCGGAATGGGTGTCCACGAGTGGGCTTTCATGTTACTCTTGATCTAGAGCTGCATCGATACGTCCGCGAATCGATTGCAGATCCTGGTTGAGTACGATCAAGCCGGGCTTGTAGACGACCTTGAGTAGACTCTTGTCGTCCGTGAGACTCGTACGCGTGACCGTCTGAAAGTCACCGCGCTCGTTCTCGATGAGGTCAAGCTCACCGCGCTTGCTCATCTTGCCATGATCCGTGACCGGATCCTTGAACACGTCACGCTTGACACCGTTCACAGTGCAGGACGAACACTTGTACGCAAACTTCTGCGTATCACGGTCGACCTTCTGTAGCAGTGCGCCACCCATGCCAAACGCGATGTTCGTGCCACTGTAACCGCTGAGTTCCATCTTCGTGAGAATCTCGTCGATGGACACAGGATTCACGCCGTCTCCCTGAATGATGCGGAAGTGCTTCGGAAGGACGTAGTAACCCTTGCTGTTCATGCTCATGCCAACCTTGCGCTTCATCAGGTCGAGCACATTACACACAACACTCGCAGGGTCTCCACTATCAGGGCGAATGACCAGAGTAGCACCACTACTCTCAACCATTCGACCAATGTCACCTCCCCAAACCTGTTCCACAACGCGGTACAGGTCATACGAATCCGAGACACAGGCGACGAGTGCACCGGGCTTGCAGAAGCGCTTGACGAGGTTCGCATAGGCTTCGTCTTCCTTGTCTCGACCCCAAGAGGTAATGGTAGAGTGCTCGGTTGCAGGGATGCTGAAACCACTCATCTGCGAGTGGTACACGAGGTTCGCAAGGCGAATGCCCTCGACCGTATCACTGCCCATGAAGTTCGCAAGGTGCGCAGCGCCACCAATCCCGGCGCTTTCCCTCGACGATACACCACGCCCACCGAAGTCGTGAAGCTTGAAGCCAATCTCGGCCTTCGGGTCATCCGATGTCTTCTTGAGGTGCCGCATGATGACACGCTTGCACTCGTAGCTCGTGGTAGCCACCGTGATGGGATACCACATGCGCATGAGCATCGTCTCCATGTAGGAAACGATTGACGCAACCTCAGGGTCCTTGCCCGAGGACTCGACACTCATGAGGATGTTGTGCGTAGGAACTACGGTTCCCTCTTCGACGGCACGAATGATGATCGGCAGATAGCCACCGAACTTCTCGATGCACTTGTTCCACGGACCAGCGTTGAACGGCTCGCCATGGTCCTTGAAGAACATTTCCGCCTCGATCACATCCGCAGGCGTGATCGGAGTGGAGAGATACTCGCGGAGAAGATACTGCAACCCGAAGAACACCGTGTGCTTGTACAGACCACCACGACTCTCCAAGTAGGAGAACATGCTGTCCATGCCAGGCGGGTACATACCCTCATGACTTGCCTTGTAGCTATCCGTATCGAGAATCAGGTTTGAACGCATTGTCATTTCTCCTATCCAGCCTCCCGGAATCGAACCAGGATAACAACACCAAGTGTAGAACCGTTGCTTTCACTGCACCCACAAGGAACGTTACTCTTGTCTCCTCAGTGCACCTGGCGGCCTACTGTGCAGACTGACAGTCGCTTTGAACTAAATCAGCCTCGATGATGCGCAAGCGACCCATGAGCGCGCTCACAGGATCCAGCGACCGGGTGAACTCAAGCTAGATGAATGTTGTGCTTTCCGCAACTCGGACACTTTACATCACGTCCACCAAAGGTGTTGAACGTGTCTGCAAACGTGTACGTGAATACAGTGCCACAGTCGATGCAATCTTCCTGAAACTGCTTTGGCCCACTCCGAACAACCTTCGGGCCAGTCTGCTTCTCGATGATCGTGTGCACTTCCTCAGGCTTCATCTGTGAACGCTGATCCTTGGAGTAACCAAGGTCTGCCAGCGCTTGCTGCTGATCCCGAGTGACCATGAACGGAACCTTTGCAGGCTCACGATACGGACCGTCTTTGTTGAGCATGCCACGCTCATGGTTGTCAGGCTTGTTGTATGGCCACATCTTGTTCCTCAGTGCGTAGTCACTGAACCGTGCATGACCGAAACCTAGCACGTAGCCAGCGATGATCGACCAAAAGATGATGTAGCTCACAGTTCCCTCACGTCGTTGATGGAAATCCAGTTCGCATTTCCACGGACTTGCACACGATCCGGCTGCACAGCCGTGATGACAGTGCGCTTGTTGTTGTAGATCACTTCCTCGTTCACAGCGAACAGAGCAAAGGATTCTCGTGTGAACTCTTTGATCTTGGCTTCTTGCTGGCTGCGTTCGATGCGCTTCTTGGTCTCACGCTTGCGTCGAATCGTCACCCAGGCTTTCTTAGCCGCTGCACTTCGGTCAGTCATTCGTAGTCCCTAGCAGAAACGAAGGTTGGAAATCGAGGCTTACCATCTTTGGTGAGTTCCTGGTATCGATACGTGATAGTCGTACCGACCGCAGGAGGATTCTCACGCTGCTTGTCTGTGAACCCAGAACCAACAGCAAACGTATTGCCGTCAGGCATCTGACAAACAAGTGCGCCCATGCGACCCTTGTGCTTGCCCTTACCTGGCTCTTTCCCGACGATGACAGCCTCAGCGTCGAAGAACGACTTGACCTTTAGAAGCGTATGGCTACGGCCTGCCTCATACTTTGAACCAGGCTGGCGCAGCATGAGACCCTCTGCACCGAGAGCCTCCACACGCGCAAGCTCGGCACGAAGATGGTCAACACCATTACACTTCTGTTGTCCCAAAGGTAGCCAGTATTCTGTGTTCTGATATTGTCCACCTACACCACGCTGCGGTGGATTTCGCAGCTTGTTGATGTATGTCACACGTGCTTCAAACGTGTCTGGGTTATCCAACACATCAAACACCATGTACATGATGCCCTTCCATTCGTTGTCATCAGGCACGAGCTTACGAACGGTAGATACGGTTTCCTGGAAACGTTTCCGTCCCATGAACAACTCACCGTCAAGCTTCACACCTTGCGGCATCGCAGCCTTGAACCAAGCAGGCGCATGGTATTCGTTGCCCAATCGGCTGATGAACTTCTCACCGTCCCAATAGGCACGAACACCATCGAGCTTTTCGCTCATCCACCAGCCAGTCGGATCCTCATTCTCAAAGGAATGAGCCAAGAGAAGAGGCGGTGCCTCCACAGCCTTAGGCTGCGATGGTGCGAGGGTCGCCTTAGGTGCAGTTGCCGGGAAAGGATTACCGGACGCAACCGCTTGAGTCTGTGCCTGTGGCAGCAAACAAGTAGGATCGATTTCCTTCTTGATGTGCTTGCACACACGATTGTCGATGGAACCTCCTAGATTGCGCCATGCAGGGCACGAACAAGAGACCACACCACCGACCTTCTTAATCTCATACGGGCTCTTACCAGAGCCTTGTACGTAGTGCTTGTCGCCTTCATTGAGGTATTTCATTCGTCAGTTTCCTCGGTATTCCACGTTTCAGCGCGGATGATTCCTGGAAAGGTTCGGTCGTTGATGAGAGTTTGCAGTGCGTCATCGACACGGCTCTGTGCGATAGCATGCGCCTCGTCTAGCTCGTCGGTCTCGACGTTGATGGTCACCGTACAAGAGACTGCGATTGTGTACTTCATTGTGTGTCTTTCAGTGCCTGACAGTCCGCACAGAGTTGCTTTGGACGCCAGGTGTAGCTTTCTGGCAACTTGTCTGCAAGGTGCCCACACATTTTGCAGTAGAAGTACATAGGTGATCCTGCTGGCAAGCAGGCGTTGATCTTCTGTTCTGGTGCAGTTCGCTTACGCTCTTCAAGAGCTTCCAACGGTGTCATCGCGTCCTCACGGTTGACCATGCAGTCACGAAGGTTTCTGCCATGATCCAGCCCATGTCCGTTGGCTCGAATCGAGCAATCGGAGACTTGTACTGACTGTGCTTGAAGAAGTGTGGGTCGATCTTGCGCTGATTGATGAGGTCGATCAACGTGATGCCCTTGAACACGAGAATCTTGTTTCCCTCGTAGTTCGTACAATCTGGGTAGTTGAGTTGCAGAATCAGGTGTCCTGCAAGTTCCTTGGCCTTGACAACCTTGTAGTTGTTCGGGTCAGGATTGCCTGCGGGTGGCTTCTTCGTCAGTGCACGAATCGTTTCCTGGTCGGAGTACGAAGCGTTCGGAGACGGAGCAGGATTGCCGTAGTCGTCCAGCCACTGACCTGACGGCTGTGAAGCTCTGTGAGTGGCTACACCACGAGCACTACTCACCTTCTTATGGACACCCATCAGTTCATCTCCTTCTTTGCTTGTTCTTTCTTCTCACGCTCTGCCTTCTCTTTGGCAAGATGCTCTTGCCATGGATTCGGCTCAGCGGGCATGGCCAAGGCTGCAAGAGCCCAGAGAAGGAACTCGATTCCTGCCTTCTCTTTCAGCATCTTCGCTTCTAGTGCCATCGTGATAGCGCTGTGGTATGCCTCAGTCTCACTCAGACTGGTGGCACGTCGCTCTCGTTCACGAGCCTCATCCATGTAGGTCGCTACGAATGACAAGACACCAGTCGGAGTATGAGTCATGCTTTGGGTTCTTCGGGTGCGGAGAGGTGCGTAGAACTCGCGTCGAAGGCCAATGCCCTGGCCGCCTCACCAGGAAACGCCTTGAACGCTTCGATTGCGATGGCTTCGAAACGCTTTGTGTACTGTTCGGCCGCTGCAACCAGGCAATCGTGTGCCGAAGGCTGGTTTGGTTTGTCACTGGCAATGTCCAAAGCTTTCGCTTCGTCAGCCATGTCCAACAAACGCTTGGCAGTGAAGACTGCCTGGATGTAGCGAACGCGATACTCGGTGAGTGTGGCTTCCATCGTTCAGTGATAGCTCGGACCCGTAGCACCGTCAAGGCGATGCCACGCTTCGATCTCATCCTTCCGCTTCTGTGCCTCGGCTTCGTCCTTGGCCCAGATCGTGACGATGAACTCCAAGGTGAAGTCCGGCTCACCAGCTTCGATGAAGGTCTCCACGTCGATTCCAGGCGGCGCAGGAACGACCATGAAACAGTCGTTCTTCTGCTCGTGGAAGACATGGAACGGAGACCGCTGCGATCCGCAGTGACTCTCCGGAACTTGTAGGATGCCGTAGCGAGTTTCGGACATGATTACCTCTTGATGAAGACAGAACGAGTTCGGGGATTGTTGAGCATCTGCAAGCCCATACGACTCGTAGCCTTGCACGTCAGCTTAGCGATCTCAAGAACGCGGTCGATGTGCCGTGCTCCCTGAGTATGCTTGCTCATCCGCTGGAAATCTTCCGCACAGAACAGGCAGCGTCGCTCGTCATACAGCTTCGAGAAGCGACCAGCACGTTCGAACGTGGTGTGATTGTCCTTGGCGAAGGACTTGATTGCGTCCTCGTCCACAGTCCACGAGCCAGCCTCACGAGTCGCGAAGCTTCGCGACCAGTTGTGGAAGTGCATCGTGTAGCACTCACTGTACTTGACGTCCAGCACGAGCGGATACTCCACCTGTTCGACGACGGTAGCACCCAGCACAGTTCCCTTGCCCGGCCAACTACCCGTCTCGATCGTCTTGGGAAGTCCGAGCAACGAACCCGTCACTTGATTCACCGTCCGCTGCAATGCAGCAAGGCGAAAGTCATGCCGAGACCAGTCACAGACCGTGCGCTCGTACACATGCTTGTTGTGCTTCTCGATGCTGTCCGAAAACACCTTCGAGAACATTTGCCACATGTGACCCGTGAGGATGTTCGCATCCTTCGGTCGATGATCCTTCTCATTGAGTACCGCATCAGGATGATCGTGTAGCGTCCGCAAAGCTTTGCGGAAAGCGGCAGTGACCACATAACACAGCGTGGAATCCTGGTCACCCATTTCGTGGAGAACCTGGACACCTTCGCCGTGCTTGTGCTCACACTCAGAGCCAACGTAGATTACGTTGCCCTTCTTGTCGAGGAGCACCATGGCGTAGTGCGTTCCCATCTTGCCATCGACGCTGGGCGCAAAAGCGCAAGGAAGTCGCTCAACTAGAGCGGTCGCAACGTTTGGATTCTGGAATAGCTCAACCATGGTGCTCCTCGTTCTCAGTATTCGCGGCCCAATGCTCGATCGTTGTAGTCGTCCTCGTCGTCCTCTTCGAACACGAGAGCGCCATCATCATCCCAGAAAGCTTCGTCTCGAAGCTTTTCGATGTCCTTGTCTTCTTCGGGATTCACTTGGCAAGCTCCTCTCCACCCAGATCTCGATTGAGAAGGTCTTCTACCATAGCAGTCTCCTCAGCCATGAGTTCCCTAGCAATCGCCTCAGCGTTGGCGTCTGCCAGCTTGCAAACAGCATCTCGCATCTTGTACATGACCTGTTCGCTGTAGTATTTCTTGAGGCCAAGAACCTGCTCTTTGGTCAGCACGTCCTCGGTGAAAAGCTTCTTGTGCTTCTCCATGAGAAGCGGAACGACCTTCTCGGCTTCCGAGGCGATGCGGCGCGAAAGCTCCGTGCGGCGACCGTTGGTCTCATCGATCTTCCAACCGTCCCACGTATCCTTCTTGATGCCGAGCGTGTTGAGAATCACACTTTCGAAAGCTGTATTGAGTCGCTCGAACACAACCTCCTTGATTTGCTTCTCAGAAGAGAACTTTCCCGACCAGGCAGCACGTGCCTTGTGCGCCAACTCCATGATTTTCTCCGGAGTAAGCCCCGACTCCATCTTATCTTGCTTGATTAGACCCATTACGGAATCCTCCCAACGTCAGTGTCTTCGTATCTGCGGATTCGAAACTGATCAAGAAGTCTGTCTGCCATTCGACAAGCCTCAGACTCACTCCTGCCATGCAGTGCGCCAACGACAAAAGAAACCCAAACGCTGGCTTCTTCGTCTGTCTGGAAGATTTGATCTCTGTACAACCATTCTACTTGGTTTGTACTGTCTAGGGTCTGTACTTGGCGTTTGATAGCCATCAGTCGTCTTCGTGCTGAGGCTCGCTCCACAGGCCGTCCGAAGACTCTTCCTCGGGCTCGTCGAGCAGACGTTCTGCGATGGTGGCATCGGACTCGTCACCGAATGGCACTACGTCCGACCAGTCAGCATCGGCACCAGTGATGTCTTCGGCACGAAGCTCATGGGCAACGAGAATCACGTCGCTGTCATCACCCTCGGCCAAGTGAGCACACTGCTGATTAATGACGTCCGAAACGATTTCGGGATCGTTCGCGAGCACCATCACAGCCGCATCCTCGTCCTCTGCCACCACCGGAACCGTCACAGTCATTTCGACAAGAAACACCTTCATGGGTCACCTCAGTTTGCGTTGTAGCACTCAGCCAGCGGATCGTATGTGACAATCATCACGGTGTCACGTTTCATACCTTGACAGGCTCACGGTAATATCGAACCATGGATCCTGACGTTGATATCGTGCGTGATCCCAGAATCACTCCTGATCCTTGTGAGTCTCTTGATCATGATTGTGATGTGGACACTTCTTGGGGAACTTCTTGTGCCACCACACACGCAGCCATGCGATGTAGTACGTTGCGAACGGAATGAGGCTCAACAGAGCCAGGGTTTCTTCATGACACCAGTGCATCACTTGTACTCCACGCGATAGAGTTTCTCGACTTCGACCTTCGGACGACTCTTGTGACCATAGAAGACGTATGGTGCGTCGTTGGTCATGCCCTGGATGTTCAACTCGATGACACGAGCTTCGACTTCCTCTTGGAGATCGAACTCTTCCACGACAAGCGTTGGTGCCCGTGCGACGCGACTGGCAGCTTCACTGCGTATGTACACAATGAAGAACCGTGCAGGTGGCTCGGGAGGAGCATGTCCGGCAGGCTCCCGATATCCCACAGGTTTCGGCTCGATGAGAGCCGGTAGTCCGTCTTCGTCAAGGGTCATCGGATTCGATGAGTGCGTCGAGACCATACATGTCCTCCTCAGTCAGTATTGTTTGTTTATACAGCATGTTCTCGACGTGTTGTAGTGCAGTTAGAGAAGCACGCTGTTGTTGTGGAGAGATTCCTCGGAGCATAGTCACATCGAGCTTCTCGAAGCTCTCTGCCTCTAGCTCAAGGGTTCCGAGAATAGCGTCTTCACAGGACTTGTCATCCAGCCATTTCTGGATGATGTCGAAGAACTCTTTCTCGAAGTTTTCGTGGGCTGTACCATTGAATTCGTTTTGGTACTTCTTTTCGAGGTGTCGGTACACCGACAGGGCCATCGGCTCTACGAACATAGGCTGACGAGCCGCTATGCGCCATTCGTTAGGGCCAAGCTTTGGTTCGTATGGCTTAGGACCAAGCCGAACTAGGCCAGCTTTGACCAGGCGATCAAGCCTTTCCTCTGATACGGCCATCCACTCTTCGGCCCAATCATTTGGCCTCATCAGACCTTGGTGCATGAACTGTTCTTCACGCCTACGTGCTTCATCGGCACGCATCTTGCGGAGCCTTCGAGATTCAGTCATTGGCTAGCTCCATGATTCCGAGCCACGCGTCGAAGTCTGGATCACCTTTGTGCCAACGCTCTAACGCCGTGAAGTATTTCTCTTCCAACGTATCAACATTCACATACAAGGTGTTCTTTGACAGAATCTTGTAGAGCTGAATGGCGAATGGATGATAGAATGCCCTTGATGGATACAACTGAATCCATCTGTCTCGTACACGTGCCCGTGCGGTGTTAGGATTGGGGTCATTCGACACGAGTCTCAGATCCTTGAGACGGGTGAAACGCCCGGCTTCCTGCAACCACATTGGTACTGGATTCGAGACATATGGCACAGTCATAGTGCAGCCTTAGCAAGTTCGATGCCACCAACAAGTGCGTCGATGCCGTCCATGTCACCCGCTTCGTACAGCTCTAGCACATTTTTCATGTGCAAGTGTCGGATGGGTGCAGACAGGTCACGAGTCATGTAGGCTATGGGAAGCCACCAATCTCGTGCCCAATAGCGCTCGACAAGCATGAGTGGCTTGTCCCAACGCTCTTTGCCAGTCTCAGACTTGTATGTCTTGAGAAAGGGTTGTGCCCACGTAGAGCGGCTCAGAGTGCCAGCGTTGTATCCTCGGTGGTACTGGACGTATCCATCCTCGTAGGCTCGAAACGCATTACGGCGAGCGATGCACTCGAAGGACTTCTCGTGGCGCGGAAGCATTCCGAATGTGAAGAGCTGACCACAATACACACAGAGAGCATTGCCTTTCTTGTGTGCCTGCGGGTCTACCTTGCCCACAAGGACAGGGATGTCCTGTAGGATCTGCTCCCACATTTCGCGACGAGCAAGCACATCGTCGTAGCTAACCTGTGTAGGTTCGCTTACAACGGAGCGTCGGCTAGCTCCCAGAGACCGATCATCGCAAAACGTGTATCGTCGTCGGATTGGAGCCACTCCCACATGCGGTAGTACGCCTCCATCTTCACGTCCAGATTTTGCGACGTTTGATTCCATGGGATTCTGTGCCATTTCTTGAAGACTTCCTTGAGTGCGAGCGCCGTGTCACCAGGAGCCCATGCAACGAGCTGCCAGCCCTGTGCCGGGTCATCCGCATCCAGGTTCGGGTTGATCTTGTTATACCGCGTATAGGCCAACCTGATGCCTCCTAGACGGGTCAGCAGGCGCTTGGCTTCGTCGCGTTCATGATGGATCAGCTCGCGTACCTCTTCGCTATCAAAGTGGTCGTTACTGTATGCCGTATCATGTAGCATCTTGATAGCAAGAACATTCACTACCGAAGACATGATGCTATAGTCTTCTTGTATGTTCTTGAAGCCCTTCTCTTCCATGATCCTTTGTCTACGCATGACCGTACAGCCAAAGGTTTTCTGGTGAGCTTTGAGGGCACTTTTCTTCACTACAGTGGCACAGTGCTCACACTTGATGAGCGGATGCCCTTGTAGGTGGTCTAGAACGTCCTTTTCCCAAACATCGTGACGGCGCTGGAACATGACCATTTCTTGATCATACTCTGCCTTTGTCTCCGCGTTTTGAACTCTGGGATATGCAGGTTCAACGGGCTCGGGATCAAATGTATGAAGACACTGTTTGCATACGCGATAGCGTAGCAGATAGTGTCCATTTGTTGGGTCTCTGGCGTAGTCGAGGTGGTCGTTGAAGTAGGTAGTCATGGCAGGGAGCCTAGCATGGTACTACGCTCCCTGCCACGCATTCAGTCTAGGACAACACGCTCTTTGAGCGCTTCGTAGAACTCCGTGAAGTTGCCATTGCAGCCTACTTCTTTGAGGATGGTGTGTTCCTTGAAGACCTTCGAGTTGCGACACTTCTTGCACGTCACAGACGACAGAAACGCTGACGATTGCACAAGCGTCGCTGACTTGCACGCTGCGTCTTTCATTCCCCACGTCACGTAGTGAACGTTGTCGAGGAACTTGTTATCGAACGTGCGGTTTGACGGTGCCATTGGCGAGACCCTCTCGGAACTTGTCCATGTATGTTTCCGAGTACATGTTTAGAACCGTGAACATGTTCTCGTAGGCGTATGCGCGCCACCACCCAGAGGCAATGCTACTACATACCTTGCTGAGTGCAAATCGAAAACTCGCTTCTGGCGTCATCACACCAGGATGTGGCACTTGCGAGCGCTCGATGGAAAGCACATAGCTTTCCTCCAAGACCGAGAACAACTGCACTTCACGCGAACAGTTGAAGAACTTGGTCTTGTCAGACTTCACCTGTTCACCATCGGCAGAGAAGTACCGATACGCAGGCTTGTCCAGGTGCTTGACCGCCTCGTGAATCGAGTCGTGATCATGCACATAGTTGACTTGATCGCCATCGAAGAACTGCTTCTTCGAGACATTCAGCTTCGGGTGCTTGTACGTGTAGGTTTCCTTCTCACGCAGCTTGAGCACGTCCATCATGTGAGGCTCGATGATTGCACCGGCAGCCTTCATCATGTGGTAATCCACAGCCGTCTTCCAGAAGTGTGGGCTGTTCTTGAGATACTTGTGCGAACTCTTGATGAGAAACAGCGTGTTCAAGCTCGGAACAAGTCCGAACTTGCCCGTATCGATCGTGGCAGGATCTGCCACGGCTGCATCCACCAGAAGCCGTGCACTACTATCCGGCTCGATAAGCTCGAACTCCACAGGGACCGATCCTTCCACAATGAGCTTGTGGGGATTGACCATGTAGATACGAGACTCGCCGAGAAGCTCCGCGTTTTCACTGATCCACTGGTTGGCTTCCGCCTCAGTGGCAATGAAGTCGAAATCCAAAGGCTTGCGGCCAAGGATCTTGGGCGCTCGAATAGCTAGTGCACGACTTCCGATGAGCAACATGTTCGTCTCCTCAGCAGTGACTGGTTTGCCAACCCGGGTAACCGTCGCTGTACTCTCCGTAGTACGCGCCAGTCAGCTCGTCGATCAGATCCGTGTCCAAGTCCTTGGGCATCGACTCCGGGATGTAACTATCGCTGTAGTTCCCCGGCGGACCACGGAACGGGATTCCGTACTGCTTCGAAAGCTTCACAGCTTCACGAATGGCTTCCCGTGCCTTCTCGACCTGTGCTTCGATCTCCGGACCGTGCTCTTCCACAGTCTTGCGGAACGCTTCCTCGACGCTCTTTTGATCCGCCATGATCAGCAAAGCCCCGAGTGCTGCCAGCCCTCGTACTCGCCGTACGCGCCGCACAGTTCGTCGATGAGGTCATCACTCACATCCGGAATGTTCTCCGGACGATAGGTGTCACTGACGTTGTTCGTGATTCCGTGGAACGGGATTCCGTGCTTCTCCGAGATCGCACATGCCTCGTCGATGAGCTTCGAAGCCGCACTCAGCTTCTCCTCGATCTCAGGCATGTACTTCTCGACAGTCGCTCGGAACTTGTTTTCCAGTTCCTGCTGCTCTGGCGTCTTCTCGTCCGTATCGTCTTCGTCATCTTCGTCGTACATGTTTCCTCCTCAGCAGTTTGTACTGCTATTCGTCCAGCCGCCTTCACTCTCACTGTTGATCCAGGTACCAGCCACCGCGTTCACCACCTCACGCTTCTCCTCAGGAATCTGAGGAATGTACGTGTGATGACGCCCGATGACGTTCGCGTTGAACGGAACGCCATGAGCCTCCGCAAGACGAACGGCGTCCTTGTACGCCTGCTCTGCCATCTTGCAGCACTCCAAGATCTGGGGCTTGATGCGCTCGAAGGTCTTCTTGTACTCGGCCTCGATTGCGGCCTTGCTCACGTCCTCCGACTCGCCATCGGAACAACCGGAGTCGTCCAAATCCTGGCCATCGCTGCATCCACTGTCGTTCCAGGCACTCATGTTCAGTAGCCTCGACCGTGAATGCTCTTCTTCGTGAGAGCCTGCGTCGTCTGGCTGAGGATGGCCAACAGGTCGGCCACTTCCTGGTTGCGCGCACTGTGTTCACGCTGCTCACGAGCACGATCGTCCGTCAGACGCTGGTTGTCTCGCACGAGCGACTCGATCCGTTGCCGACTGGCAGTCATCTGAGAGTTGAGCTGCACACTGTCGGACTGCGCACGCGAGAGGGCGTTCTGCAAGGCAGTCAGAATGACTGCTCCGTTCTTCGTGCCCATGATGCGCTCGACGTTTCGGCGCATCTCGTTGCCCGCATCACCGTAGAGGTAGATCTGACCCTGCAAGGCCGTCATGATCTGACTGACACACTGATTCTGGGACGCCGTGAGCTTTGCCATTTTCTTGTTTCCTTTCGTTGTGTTGCGGTTGAGACTACTTCTTGCTTGCCTTCTCGATCAGCTTGGACAGCTTCGCACGCTGACGCTTCGCACCGACACCCGCACCGAGGCGAGCATCGAGAAGGGTCAGACGCTGCTGCGGGGAAAGCTTTCCGAACGCTTCCTGGCGCTCGACCGCTTCCTTGGCACGCTTCTCGTGACGATGCGGGAAGTTCGCGGGAATCATGACGCCACCTCCGTGACCGCCACCGTCTCACCAGCGGCAGACGCTTCCTTCATGGCTTCGAGAGCCGCCTTCGCACGACGAACCTCGTTGCGCGACTCCTCGCTCATCGTCGTGAGGATGCGAGCGCCCCTGACGCCTGCCCATGCCACGAAATCGCGGTTGCGATTCTTCGGCACGAGACGATGGATAGAGAACGCAAGCACGTTCTCTGCCATCTCCTGCTTGCGGAGGTACTTCGCTCCGGTCGTCACACCGTTCTCGTGGATGAAGTAGACCGTGCGATGTGCGCGCTTCTCCTTCTTGCACGCACAGTTCTCGACGATCTCCTTGCAGTTGGCACACTCCTGGTACGAGAACCAGTTGAGGTTGCACTCCCCGCAAAGACCCTGCAAGTCGATGCGAATGTGCTCTTCACGCTTCCGACCATTCTCCATTTCGATCTCTGTGCGCATACACTTCTCCGATCAAACATGAATAGCGAGATTGCTACCCAATACCCTAGGTGGGAATCGAACCCACAAATGCTGTATCATGAGCCCAATCTATCGCCGTTGTACGTGCGGCCGCACGTACAATCGTAGACCGGATGATACAAACTAACCTGGTTAAAAGACAGGTTGACACTGCCACATGTCATCTAGGGAACCCTGCGATTAATGAGACGCAGCCCTCGTAGATCAGTCGACTCTCACCACACAGGTGAGAAAGCCACAACAGATGACTCCGGACACCTGTTGTTCCTCCGGACGCCCGTCACGATCGAGGACCGTGCGATACGCCAGGAAGGTTCGTGACCAATCATCACCATCGTGACACGAGAAGACGGCAGGACCGCCATACGTGGCACGGTGGAGACCCTCGTTGTGAAGCGCATGATCCGCCGTGTCATCACTGACCTCGCAACCTGCGAGCAGTGCACACAAAAGGATTGCCGTGCGCATCACGACGCCAACCAGAAGCAGAGATTCGCCTCGCCCCACATGATGAGCAGGAAGAGAAGCTGGAAGACGAACGGCTTCGCCGCATCCCACATCGGAGTCTCGCTCTTCTTCTTGTTCTTGTCCTTATCCTCTTCCTTGGGGAACTCCACACCCTTGAAGAAGCGAACCACGACCATCAGACCAGCCATGATCCAGATGCTGGGCACCGGAACTCCGCAGAGCGGAAGGATGTACATGGCCCAGAGATCCTGGCCGATGTACGCACTCAGAAGAACCAGTGGCACGGTGATTGCCGCACCGACGAGCACGCTGAAAGCCAGCACGAGCACGCCGAGGATGATCGCGACGAAACCTTCGAGAAGCTTGTCCATCACGCAGCCTCCTGCACGCGACTGTTCTCCCACTCCGTCACACCCCACTCCATGCGACAGAGCCGCATGTACTGGTCCGTCTCCGCGTGGGTGAGACCCTCGCAATCACGGGGCGACAGATAGCCACGCTTGCGAGCTTCCTCCACCGCGCACGTGACCGACATGTTTGCCGCTTCGAGGTTGAAGCCAGCACCCTTGAACTGCTTTCGATTCTTCATTCGAGCCTCCGAGTTGGTAGGATATTACCAGGAACCGTCGTTGTCAATCAGAAAGGTGGATTGATGATCGCGCCTTCCCATGTGGAGTCATCCGGGATACCGAACAAACCATCCTCTTTCGCGTACTCGTGCTGCAACACGAGACCAGCCAGCGTATTCTGTTGTTCGTCAATGGTTTGACGCAGGAACGCTTGCAGGTCATTGTTCGCGAACTGTGGCACCGTGCCACCGTGCTTCCAGCGCACGAAGCTCACGATAGTCTCAGGGAAGAACTCCAACCACTTACCGCGCTTGGAGAACGGGATGAGCCATCGTGAATGCTTGCTGGTGTGACGACCGCCGAACGTGAAGAAACCCTTCGCATTCATGCTGAGGATTTCGGTGTCACGTCGGCAGTTCGTTCCACGCTTGTGACGTCGCAAAGCATTCCCATGCCCGCGATCCGGAATCATGAGTTCTTGCTTGCAGTTCGGACAAATCATGTAGAAGCTGCTCCTCGGATCTGCGGGACGTCCATTCGAACGCCAGTCCGTGGCCAGCGGAAAGGTTGGGATAGAAGGTGTGCGACCGTACATATCTTTTACCAATCCTCGCCACGCCTCACGTTGTAGTGAGTATGCAGCTTCTTTCAGATTCATGCCGCAGTGAGCGACGCGATCATCTTCGCACGACCAGCCTTGCGAGCCGCCGAATCACTCGTGAAGTGATGACGACGAACCGCCAGAGCCGCAAGCTCCGTCATCGTCATCTCGTCGAACGGCAGTGCGCCGAGCGTGAGAGTCTTGACGAGCAGATCCTTGCCGAGCATGCGAGCCTCGTTGACCGACTCCACGAGCTGCGAGTCCACAGCCTTGCGAACCAACTGGTCACGCGTCAGGTCCGAGAGCGAGGAAGCCGGCTGAGCCACCACGGTCTTGCTCTCGAAGTGACGATCCTTGATCTGGCTGTCCGTGTAGACCGGAAGTGCCAGTTCCCTCGCGTTCCGCGCATCCTTGAACTCGTTCACGACTTCGTAGCGGCAGCAGCGAAGCTTGGTCGTGTCCGACGTGGGAACGCTCACCGCATCGCGAGGATTGACCTTCACGACGATCATGTGCGCACCGAAGCCACGAGCATGGTCGATCGTGCCGACGTGGAAGCCTGCACCACACGCGGAGTTGCGGTTGTCGTCCACCTTGTCACGCGGCATCTCGTGGACGTTGCCCGGAGACATATCGAACGAGTGCGAGTGCTGATCGACCAGCGTTTTCTTGCCGTTGAGCACGCCTTCGACCACACCTTTGTAGCCGAGGAAGCAGCCATCGTCCGTGAGCGGAAAGCGGCCGCGTTCGAGGAAATCGAACAGAGCGTCACGACTCTCCTGGCTCGGATTCTCTTGGAGATTCACGAGGAAGCGCACGAACGCATCGTACGGCAGACCAGCGGCCTGCAACTCGACGATACGCTGCGTCAGGGACGTGCGCATCGGCTTGCCCTTGACGGTGACCACGCCGTGGTCTACCTTCACGTCCTCCCAGCCAACCTTGTTGGCGAGGACACGAAGATCGAGCTTGTCTGCCTTGATGGCCTTGAGCAGCGCCTCGGCACGAACACCCTCGGCCTTCTCGGTCTCACCCTCCGGGCGCTTGAGGAGCGCGATGATCTGCGCGCGATGCGGATGCTTGGCATCGATCTCGTGCGGATGGCCGTCGATGACGATGGAGAGGTGGCGATCGAGGAGCATGTATGCGATTTTCTTGGACATTTGCGGTCTACCTTTCTTGGTTGTCGATGAGCTTGCAGTATTCGATGACTGCTTTGTAGGGAACGGTCCAGTGAGAGGGACGGTCTGCGAGTAGCGCAGGCAACAGAGGATAGCTCTTGAGTGCCTGAGTCACAAGGGCATTCGTAACACCGTCCACAGTTTGAGTCTCACCGTAAAAGTCTGCCGAACCAGGCAGACAAGTGTGGAAGTGACGCGTCGTGGGACCAGTGGTGACGACCTTGTGAATCTGCTCGACGAGCTTCTTGAAGCCAGCGGACAATCCTTTCTTGTCTTGGAAGGCTGCGAGGTGTTCGAAGTACGTATCGTGGTCGTGAAGCAACCACGTCTTGTAGCACAACTGGAACTCGGGATCTGCCCACTTCTCTTTCAGAGTACGCAGCACGTACTGATCGAGCGTGATCCAGTTCGAAGCTTTCTCGAACTTCTTGATGTCAGCAGTCTTCACCCCAATGAGTTGAGGCAAAGTCAAACCAGCGCCAGTGAAGTCTTCGAGCCACGACTTGAACTCACGAGGACGCTTGCCCAACACAGTGTTGACAAGATGCCACGAATCCAGTTGGACGTACACGCCCTCTTTCACCGCAGCCAGATCGACCTCGGCTTCGTCCCAATACCGATCCGCCGCAGATCCCCATGCTTCCGTCTTGAACGAGAAGGCACGTGCCTTCGATCCCACAAGGCGAGCTTGTCGTGAGGATGCTGCACGAGGGCGCTGTGGCACCGTCGAACACATCGTCACATCCGACTCCTCGATGCCAAAGGCTTTGAGGAACTCAGGAAGCTTTCCCTTGTCGAAGGTCGGCTTGCGCTTGAGAATCTTCGGATTGAACGGATTGTTCAGCGAACTAGGATGACGAACCATCCACTCCGCATGACGAGGATCAGTCTCCTCGACTTCGCGAATGGGAACGATTACGTAACACTCCTGGTTCCGTGCGAACTTGTCACGTACGTAGTTCACGATTCGAGCCATCGAACCAGTGAAGTCTGTGTAGTAGAAGTGTGTCTCATGCGGACGAACCGGCTGAGACAGTTCCGTGACAGATGCTGCGTTCTTGCCTTCTGTATCACGACGTGGCATCGTCGCACGAATGGCGCGAAGATCGAACTCGTGTGGAATGTGCATACTGCCGGTGACAGACCGGCCATTCCACGTAGGCCGGATGCCCAACTGACCTAGCGGACCATTCTCGATCAGCTTCTGGAAAGCAATGTTTGCCTTCCAGAGAGAAGAAGCCTTCGACACCTTCTCGGTGACGTGAGCCACCAACTCTTCGTAGATGCTTTCGAGCCGCTCGTTGATGTTGTTGATGCTGTATTCCGTCCACTGGATTGCTTCACGCGCAGGCGTGATCTCGAACGCACCAGTGGGGAACTCGATCAACAGCAGAGCGCCACAAAGCTGTGACGCATTCTTGCTGATGCCGCTCTTGCCCTGCGCATCGACGGGATAGTCCACATATCCCATGCGTGCAGTCAGGGAAGAAACTGCCGTCGAACCATAACGACCCGTCGTGCGGTCATATTGGTTCGAGTACAGCTTCCAGCCCTGTCCTTCCAGGAAAGGCTTGGGCTCTTCCTGGAAGAACTTACCGTGTACTCCATGGATGGTCGGCTTGATCGCGAACGGCGTCAACGCACGGCGTGCTGCGTTGTGGAAGTTCGCGAAATCCTGAGGCTCGACAGAGAACGAGACTTCGAGACCAGAAGCCTCATCCGTCGGATTCTGTGCCAGAAGCAGCGTACCGGGCTTCCCGTTCGCGTTGAGGTGAACAGAGAAGTGATACTTCACGCCCTCGTGACGACTGATACACGTGAACTTCTTCGTGTACGCGAACGGGCTCTTGGATCCCAGACCGAAGAAACCAGTCTGTAGATTCGATGCCTGTTTCGTACTCTTGAAGTACGTATACAGAGTCTTGATGTTCTCCGGCGCGATTCCCTTCCCGTAATCACGGACTGAGAATACTGGCGCCATCGGATTGGGCAGGCAAACCTCGAAAGGTTTTTCCGCGTTCCCGTTGTCCACCTGTGCGTCACGTGCATTGCAGCACAACTCACGCACGATGGCTCGGAAGGGATCCGAGTACAAGCCTTTGCTGAGGACACCATATGCGTGAGCACTCAGCTCCACGCCCATCTCGACGTCTTCCGACTCGATGCTGTCCATTTCGACGTCGATGGTAGTCTCGGGAATCTGCATGTGAACCCCTACACCGCGGGCGCGGTCGTTTGCATGGCCGCGTGCCAGAAAGGCCACGCCTTCTGGAACTCGGACTGTTCTTCACAGGAACACAGGAAGTCGTAGAACTCTTTGGCCAAGTCTTTGGCTCCCAGAAGAGTCAGGCACTTGAGGATGCGTGTGATACGTATGTGGTTGTGGTCACCTTCCACACGCCAATGCTTGTTCTCGTGATAGAACACTTGCATTCGTAGCATGGCCAGGTGCAGACGGTACTGAGCCGTTGGATGTTGCGTGAGTTCACTCACGTCCTCTGTTGTGAGGACCGGCGCATCGGGATTGAACCGACTGCCCTCCATCAGCGGAAACATCCACTGGATGTAGTCGTGCACGTACTCACGTTCCTCGTCATTCATTTGCATGAAGTAACCGAAACGACGGCCGTTGCAGTCCGTGCCTTGTCGGCAATAGAACTCGACGATGGGGCTAGTTGACATCGGAAACCTGTTGGTTGTGGAGTGCTGTCTTGAACTTGCGTTGTAGATCCAACTCGATCTTCACGACCGCTGGATGTTTGTGAATGTCCATCCGCTCGGTGGCAGTGGCCAGAGCACGCATGCGAAGAAACGCCAGCGTGGCTTTCACTTCGGGCCTCGTCCAGACCAGTACGAGTTTTTGTCCTCTACCCAGCCGGAGGGATCAACATAGATATGTCCCGTCTTGCACAGCTCGCCGTTCACAGTGATCGTGCGAGGACCCTGCACGTTTACGTGGTTCGCGACGAGGAACGCATCGATCGCAACTGCCACGTCTTCACCGGACAGTTCGATGCTAACTCCGGGACCAAACTCGGTCTTGCCTTTTCCGTACTTGACCTTCATACCACACCTCCCGAATCAACACAGCAGAGATTTCTGCTCCATTCAGACTTACCAACCGTCTGCTGTATTGATTAGGGTGCAGAACGGATAACCCACCGTTCTGCAACAGGGAATCGCTACTCACTTCTTCACCGCTGCGATCAATACGGTGTAAACGTTTAGTGGCTCCTTCTGTATCGACCGTTTCTACGATACAGCTATCAGCTTTATTTGGTTGGCGTGAGTTGCCGAACTCTTTCAGTCGTCCACGAAGATGGGATTCATGTACGACGGGATACGTTCCTCTCCGATCGGACCACAGATGCACGTGATCATCTTGATCTTCGTCAGTTCGTGAGCCTCAGGCCACGGAGTCTCACCGTCCGTGAGAAGCACGATGATATCGGGCTTGGGCTTGTTCTTGAGTGCTGCACGGACACCGAGTGCCATATCCGTGCCACCACCACCATGCACTTGCGCCTTGCACACGGACTTGATGTCCTGTGCCGTACCGTACACGTTTGCGTCGCAATCGAGGAAGTAGCTCTTGACCTTGTTGAGCTTGAGGATGGCCTCACACTCGGACAGAGCACGTTCCAGGCGCGAACCTTTGCCTGCACCCATCGATCCGGACGTATCCACGACGATGACGACCGTGGGCACAATATCGTACGTCGTGGGCTTGATGACCCCGAAGTTGCTCACGATCGAGGTGCGTGCAAGCCGACGATACGTGCTCATACGTTCGCCACGCACACGCTGGACAGCCTGGCGAGCGATGGCACGGAGCTTGTCTTGCCACCGAACCTTCGGCGGCTGTAGCATCGTATCCGCCCACACGTTCCACCCAGCGGGGAGCGTGCCACGGTTGTTTGACGGGTCCTTGATCTTGGTGGCCACGTCACGACGAACAGCCTGACCCTCAGCCTCGGCGATGCCAGCAGGGTTGCCGTTTTCGCCAGGGTCACCAGCTTCCCATCCACGGGCTTCTCCATCGGAGCCGCTGCCGTGGTCGGACATTTCCTGTTCGCCCTTTCCAGGGCCACCGTTGCCCCGGGAATCGGGCTTGCCTTGGCCGTCGCCATCACCGGAGCCGCTGCCCTTGAGGCACCAGTCACCGTTGGCATCGACCTCGACAACACCCAGCACATGATTGTCGAGCGTGACGACAACCGCATCACCAGGCGTGCCCTTGCCCCTGATTTCCTTGATCTTTCCGTCCGGCTTGAGACGAAGACCAGGAACGGGCGAGTCGATCGTGAGCGTGCTCATTTATCTTCTCCTACTCCCTGTGCAGCCACGTCCTGCTGAGCGCCTTCGAAGATGATATCACACGTCGCGGTGCCGGTCATGTTACCAGACTTGTCCTGCGACATGGCCACGATCGTGACAGTCATGTCCACCGGATCGGGAATCTGCTCGTAGTAGACCTCGAAGATCTTGTGCTTGTCGAGCTTCGTCCACACGTTCGGTGCCGTCGGAATCGCTTCCGGGAACACCAGGAACGGAATCTCCTTCATGCCAGGCTGACCAGCACCGACGGGATGATACACATCCCACATGTCTTTGCCAGTCAGCATCTTGAAGGCAGCCGTGCCCAGCTTGTTCCACTTGTCGTACTCGGCCTGATCGACCATCACACGACTCGGCAAACACATTGCCGGTGTGGGAGAATCGTTCTGAGGTAGAGCGCCCCACTTCTCGGCCGCTTGACCGATCTCGGGGATATCGTCATTCATTTCCGCATCTTGGGCGATGTTACCCTTGCTGCGGTTCGTGAACCCGGCCTCGTCCATGCGCGTACGATGGCGGAAGACCTGATGACCGATCTCGTGAATCCAGATGCCCGCGATGTAGGCATACTTGTGATGCGAAGATGCACCACACGTACGACACGGATGCTGCTTGCTCACAGCCTGAGCCGCACGCACCATCCACATAACCGCACGTGGATTCCAGTACGTGCGCCAGTATTTGTCGATGCCCATCGTCGGGATGCGAGGCTCGATCAGGATGTTCGAAGCTCGCAGGCCAGGAATGAAACTGCGGACGTTGTGCTCTGCGAGCATCCGCCCACGCTGGATGATATCATCCACCGTTTCTTCCTTGTTCACGAGCGGATTGGGACCGAACTTGCTCGGACGCATTCCGGGACGCAACGGCTGATTCATTTGACAATCCCTTCGTAGATGATGCGGTTGCGAGCACGAATCATGCCCGTAGCTAGATCATGGGCTGCTTTACCAAACGCCTTGCTCTTGATTGCAGGATGACGGCGTTTGTACGCATCCTCTGTACGCTCAAGAAGCCACGCCAGAATGAGATAGTCGAACCACTTTTCCAGCATTGTTTACCTCATAGCCCTGTATTGATCTAGTAATCGCAACCAGGGCTGACGAACTATCGAGCCACACCCGAGGAACTGATGCCGACCTCACGGCGAACCTTGAGCAGCGCGGCAGCTTCCTGCGGGAAGTTGCATCCAGGCGGCTTGTTTCGTGCGAGGATCTTCGCCGCGGGCTCGGCGCGATCCTGATGCGACTGGATGACCGGACGCAGGATCTCCCACGCAGCCTCCCAGCGCTTCGGGAAGTTCTTGTTGGACTTCTCGCACGCAGCCGCTGCCATCGCTTCGAGCGTGACCATCGCACGATCGTGGCGCGAATGGATCAGCTTGTGAGCGTTGGCGGGATCTGCGAGAAGCTCTTCCGGATCGGGGAGATCCATGTCCTTCACCCACGCGAAAAACTCGTCACCCACGGCCGTACCGATGCAGCCACAGACCGCAGCATGCACGTGGTCGGACGCGAGATCGAAGCCCGCCGCACGAGTCGCACCGAGCATGAGAGCCGCGTACTCCCACGAACGATTGGACGGCCACGGTTGAGTGGCCTTCTCCGGGGGCGGCATGTCGTGGATGCGCTTCGGATTGCGCTTGAGGAACGAGACGATGAGGCTCTTGGCCTTGGGAAGATAGCTATCCTCCCACTTGTCGGGCAGGATGGGAACCTGCGTTGCCGCACCGTTGCCACCCAGCATGTAGTCGAACCACGCCGAGTCTTCGAGGTTCCACGGCAGCCAGAAGAAACGATTGCTCTCGGGCGGCGTCATGTCCGCACCGTTCGTGGCGATGTCGGGCGGATTCATGCAGCACACGACTGCCACGTTCGGCAGATGATGGTCGCCGTACAGACGACCCTCGTTCACCGAGAGCATGGCAGCACGGTAGTTGTTGTTCGCCGAGCCGTACTCGTCGCACAGATGGACGCCCTTGCCGTGAATCACGAACGTCTTGATGGCGCCCATGATGTAGCCTTCCATCGTCTTGTTCTCGTGATTCGGCACCTGAGCACCGCCGATGTCCTCGGCCATGCCCTGAGCCGCGTTCGTCACGACGAACGGGAAGCCCTTGCCACCATGCTTGGCCAGCTCGATCTGCTTCGTGATGGCACGAACGATGGCCGTCTTGCCGATGCCGGGCTTGCCCGTGCACAGGGTGGTGACGTTGACTTGGATTGCGATCGCGAGCATGTCTGCGTGGAGCATTTCTCATTCCCTCTCTAGCTTGTGTTGCAGGACACCCAGAAACTGTCTTTGTGAACAGAACTGAAACGTTTTCACGCCAATCCTATAGAACTTGTACCGTCCATAAGGACGGTCGGTGTACTTATCTAGGTCTTGGTCTTCGTACCAATCCCTCAGCGTTTCCCAGAGTTGACCTGATACTTCTATGCGTCTGCATCTTGCATCCACACAGATATCGATCATCTCTATGATCTCATCCATCACAGCATCTTTGCCTGACGCATGCTTCTCAGAGCATAACGCAGGTTGTGCGCTTGTCGTTGCTGGACGACGCATCCATCACAGATACGTACCAGAAGACAAGTGGCAGGACAAGTGCGAAGCCTCACACTCAACACCTTGCGCAAGCATTTGCTGCATGCGTGCCGAGCGGCTATGTTGGTGGCTTCCATTCGCGTCTCTCGTCCTTATCATTGAGGCCCAGCATGGACGTCACGATTGCGATGTGACTGGAATACCAACCAGCCACGGCGTTACCTATGTACGTGCTTTGCTGTTCTCGAATGGACCTGGGATCCCGTACGGTCTTCCACAGATACCAAGTGGAGTAATCCACTTCGGATCGTGATGGAACTCGGTTGGCTAAGAAAGGGTCACTAAGGTCGGTGCGACGAAGTATCGTGCTGCACTTGAAGTGATAGTTGACCCCATCCACCAAAATCTGTGGCGTGAACTGCAATGAACCCGCAGTCTTGGTAAGCTCTTTGAGAAGTCTGGGATGAACGACGAGTGAAAATGGCTCGTTGTCGATTCGAGCATCCATGTAATACGGAAGCTCTTCACGCAGGATGTATTTCCACTCGTCGCTATATCCCATGTTGTCCTCAGAAGTCGTAGACCGTCACTTCGAGATCTTGTAGAGCCTTCGCGATGATCGGCTCCATCGTGTCCCACGAACCACCAGCCAGGCCACAGCCCATGCGAGGCATGTGAACCGAAGCAAGATGCGCATGATTCGTGGCACGATAGCGCACGACCCTCAGGCCCTGCTCGATCGCTTCGTACCGAATCGGTGGATGCTTGTCGCGATATCCTGCGGACAGCTTTCTACCACTATCCAAGGCACGAGACATGCCGCCGATTCCGTGCTGGCCGATGATGTTCGCGACCGTGATATCTTCGGTTGCCTTCACGAACTGGACGTCACCCAGCGCGTAGCTTCCGAGAGCACGATACGCATCCTCGACATGCGGCCACTTTTTCGAGATTGCCAGTACGAAACCAGCGCCCCAAGCACCGATATCGTTGCAGCAATGCACGATGATCTTGTGTCCATCACCACGTGGCTCCGTGGCATCACCACGGACGTAGTGAATGATGGTCACTTGTCGGCCTCGGCATCGGCCAGCTCGGCAGCCAGCTCTGCGGTGCCGATCGCCGCCTGCATTTCACTGAGGCGGTTGCGCAGAAGATCGAGGGAAACGCTGCACACACTTTCCCACGAGGCGAGCTGTGCTTCGAGCACGGCAGCTTCCTTCTTCTTGGTGGCCAGCCCACGCTTGCCCAGCGGACGCTTGCCCTCCTTCACGTCGAGAGCATCCGACAGGCCGTCGAGGGCACTGTCGGTATCCCGAATCACGCCGTCGATGAGGATCTCCATCGCAGCGGAATCGTCCGAGTAGCGCGGTTCGAGGCACAGCTTTCCACCGTGCGTGAGCTGGTAGACGGGGATGCTCACACCCGCCACCATGCGCTGAATCGCATGCGATTGCGAGAGCTTGCTTAGCGCCGACGCGACCTTGAGCAGCACCTCACGACGAGCAGCGGGCACGTAGTACACACCACCACGCGAGCGCTTGCCGACACCACCCACAGCCGGGATGATGGTCTGCGAGAACCAGACCGAGAGATCCTCGCTGGCCTTGTACTGCTCACGCTTGGCGCGATAGACCTCACGCACGAGCGGAGTCATCACGTGATCGTCGGGCGTGAACGTCAGCGTCTCGATCTCCGAGGCGTTGATGTTCTGCACGAGAATCTTTGCCGAGAACTGCGTGTGGTACGACGCAGCCGATCGCACGTCGTGACCCGACGCCGTGGCCAGGGCTTCGAGATCGAGAGCAGCCACGTCCTTGAGGGACATAGCAACTCCCATGCCAGCCGGCAGCGGATCGATGCGAGCACCACGCGGCGCACACTCCTGGAACGCACGGCGCATCGCGACCGCACGCGAAGGCTGTGCCGGAAGCAACGCATCATCGAGGCCCTCGGCCTTGAGCGCGTTGTCCACGTCCGTGATGGCGAGATCACCCGCCCACATGGGCGTCGTCTCGATGACTGCGATGCGAGGATCGTCGAAGTTGGTCATGGCTTTCCTACTTGCTTGAGAATGTGACGAGCACCTTGGAGCATTTCTTCGTCTGTGAACACACCGATAGCACGCTGCATGAACGGTGCAACCAGCTTGTCGTTGTGGAAACAATCGGCGTCCGTGCCTCTGATGCTGTTGGCAAGCTCAGGACACAGGTCATACAATGCATTGAACATTGCTTGACCCAAGCGCTGGCCTGTCTGCTGGTGTTCGAATATGCGCTGTGCATACTCGTCTTGATCCACACACGGCTGCACATGGCCTATCGGTGCGAAGCCGATCTTCGCTGCCAGATCGCGAGGAAGGCTGTAGATTGGGTTGGCGCTGGACGCCACCGAAGTCATGGACAATCCTAGCGCACGACGAAAGTTCAAAAGACGTGCAGCCTCAACAGGAAACAACGCACCACGCGGCTTTTGTCGTGCCAAAGGCCGTACTAGCTTCATTACAAAGCCAGGATAGTGGTTGATTACACAACCAACGAAGTACCAGCAGCGCTCCCACCACTGTTTGTGTGCTTCTTCGTCTGTGTTTCCTGGATTCTCGCTCGCGAGCATACCAATGACATGATTCACCTCTTTGTTGTCGAGGCGACTCAGTGATTGCCTGCGCATCCAAGCCACAGGCTTGGAGTTCTGTGTGGTCTCGTAGAGATCGTACTCGATCTCATCCTGCTCGTAGGCATAGCTATCGAGACACTCAGCACAAGTAATGTGCTTGCCCGGATAGCCGATACAGCTATTCGGTGGCACACTTTGCCCGGTCAATCCACACGCGGTAGGCTGCGGACTGATCCATGTATTTGATACGTAGTGTCTGATCTCAGATTCCATTGTCGATGGGCCTGTTCCTTCCTGCGGCTTCGTAGAAGCTCACACGAGCGGCACCCTTGACTTTGGCACCTACTCGTTTGTCGAGGTTGGTGTGTCCCTTGATCCAGCGCCATGCTTCACGGATGCAGCGTCCGCAGATGAGCATGGTGGGAGAATACTCACATCCACTGGCTGGATGTGCTGATCCGTCGCATGAGGCACATCGGCGACAAGGAAGGAAGACCACTTCTTGATCTCCGCTTCCCTCGCTTGCCGAATCAGGCTGTGAAGATGGGTTTTCCACATGTGTTTCCTCGCTCATTGTGCACCCAGCGATTGCCCTAGTGCGAACACTAGCAGAATGACTACGATGAAGAGCACGATGCGCGTCTCAGGCATCATCGGCACCTTTCCATGTGCCTACAAGATGCGTATGCCACTCTTGTGATGAATACATGCCCATTTCAACCGCAGCGATTGCTTCACAAAAGACGTCTGATCGCACACAACCTGGACACCCGAAAGTGTTCATGTTGCCATGCTTGTCTTCGAGTGTGTGCAGTAGCGCTTTGGGATAGGTATTCCACTCATCCCCAATCGACACTACTGCACGTATGGCAGCACCACACGCTGTGTAGTCCCGCGATATGCGGTAGTGAATCATTTGTCGAGAATCCGCGCTGCCATGACGCACAGCCACACGTCGGCTGGCGATTGACCTTCTCCCACGAGCTTACGTGCTACGTCTTCCTCGCTCATGTATGCGAGAAGCATACGAATGCGATTGACGAGCGGCACGAACTTGTCATTGGTCTCGTAGTGTTGTGACATGTGTTTCCTCGTGGTGTAGACACTAGCATGGACGTTGAGTAGGCGAGAGGTGGGTGTGAGGAACCTCTCAACGTCCATGCGACTGTCCACAACATGTGTGGAGTCGCCATCGATTGACGATGGATTGGTGCTTTATGACACGCTCCCTCTTCTATGCACCTAGAAGGAATCAGCGTGGGCCACATGAATACAAGTAGGGTGAGGCGGCCAACTCTCGACAGAGAAACCGATTGATTAGCGAAGCATGGTGTGCCGACCCTCGTTAGATTGTGGGTGCGTACCCGCGCTCTATACGCTTGACGACATGTAGCAGAATCAAGAGCATACTATGTCGCGGCACGTTAGTGGTGTGACGCCATCTTACTTTACACTCGCCATTGAAGGCTATATGTACCACTAACTATACTCCTCGCCTGCTACAAGCTGCCTGTCTCACGACAGTCTGTGAAGCACTCAGCGACGCGTGCGGGCCTTGTTGGAGGCCTCACGAGCATCACGCTCGGCCTTGGCCTTGACGGTCTTCTGCGTGAGCACACGGCTCGCCGCGCTCATCGGGTCGCCCGGGTAGTACGCACGATCGGCGACCGGCTGATCGTGGTGGTCCCAGATCGCCGGCACGCGATCGTAGCCCACCGGCTTGCCCGTTGCATCGGTCTTGGACACGAAAACGGTTTCCGTGAACCGTCGCCCGAAGGCAGTGTTGAGAGTCATGAGAACCTCCTAGATCATCCACACCAACCACGCGAACACCACGCCCGCAAGCACCATGCCTGAGGGCGCGATGATCTCGTCGAAGATTTCTTGCTTGGTCACTGTGGCACCTCACGCGCTTCCTCGGTCTCCGAGGTGATGGTGATGCTCTGTGCGAGACCACACGTATCACCACGATAGTCATGGCTGTGATTCAGCTCGACAGCCGTGATGTTCATGCCGAGAAGCTTTCCCAGATCGGAAAGCGTGATTGTCGTCTTCTTCGTGACCTTGAGTGTGAGCTTCATGTTCGTGGCTTTCTGCGACTCGTGATCGCTTTGTACTCGCGAGGAGAAACGTTTTGAACTAGGTGCACCAGCTCATTCAAAGGCACAATCTTAGCCTTGCGAGCTTTGGCATGTGTCTCGTATGCCTCAACATACAGAGACGAGAAACCGTTGGTGTGGTACTCTACCACACGCATGTAGTGAGCACCAAGGCGCTGGTGGGATAGCACACGTCCGGCGGTGGGAAAGAATCCCAACCTACGCAAACGCTTGCGCTCTGCGATGATGGACGGATGCGTGGCCATGCGCGCGGTCGATTAGATGCTGTTGATGAACGCTTCGATCTGTTCGATCTCTTCGTCCGTGAACAGAATCGCCACGTTGCGACGGAACATGGTGTCTTTCACACCAAACGCACACATATCAATCACCAGCGTGCGCCGTCGATGCGTGTTCGGGATGCGCTCACGCAAGAGCTGATGGCCAGGATGAATCTCGCTGTTGTCTCGGAACGTGGCCATGATTTCACCTACGACGTATGAGCAGTCGCTGCGATTCAGCTCGACCGGAGGAAGCATGTGTTGAGTGAATGACTTGTACATCACATCACCCAGCTCTTTGACGCTGCATTTAAGGCGCATGTTTCCTCGCTCGCATGGTCTGCCACGCATGCCACGCACCGATCTTCTTCGGGTTCAACATGAACCTGTCAGACACGCGTGACGAGTCTGCGAAGTATGAGCCCTTGTGATCTTCGAAGGCTTCACGTGCCTCCTGTTCACGCTGCTCTTCGTTCCACTTGCACAACACCGGCTTGGGAATGCCAGTGAAGGGCTTTGAGGTGTCGAACAGCATGTAGACCATCGGCGAGCCCTTCTTCTCGGCCGTCGATGAGTCGTAGTACCACGCGCCCACCATCGCAGGCGCAGCTTTTCCGCAGTGAAGTTGCAGCCAGCTATTGACGTACTTGATACGCCGCATGACCTTCTCTTCACGCGTCTCGCCCTCGATGCAGGCGAACAAGGGCGGTTGACCCTTGCGTGGTCGGCCTTGCATCCCATACGAGAAGCACAGACCGAACATGCCGCCTTCACGAAGCGTGCGATCGAGGATACGCAAGCTGCGTTCCATCGTCTCGGGGCGCACCACTTCGCACCAGTCGAGCAACACGTGTGCGAACTTGCCTTCGATCTCACACATGTTGCCGTGCACGAAATCGTGGCGGCGCAGATTTCCATGCTGACGCTGGAACGCACGCTTGGCCTTGTTGAGACGCTCTTTGTCGAGGTCTACGGCCGTAACCGGACCTGCATTGAGCGCTTGTGCTTGTCGCACGTCGCCACCCTCACCACACAATACGAGGTGAGAGTCTTTGAAGTCATGGCCCAAGTGCTCTTTCAGCGTCTCCCAATACAGGATGCGCGTAAGAGTCTTGGACGGGGATTCACCAGCATAGGTATGCATCAGCACACCACGATGGAACGCACGCCTTCGATACGCGTGGCGAGAGTGGAGTCACTGGGCTCCAGCAGAAGACGTGCACGCTCAGCGCGAACGTTTGCGAGCTTCCACTGCGTGGCGGCATACCGCTGCTGCGCCGCGGTCGAATGGAACTCGCTCGGCTCGGACATGGCATCCGAGGGCGAGAACGGAAGCATCGACCATGCCAACATGGCGCCGCCCATCGTGGCGATCATCGTGCCCATGCACACGAGACCAAGGCACATGAAGATGTGAAGATGACTGAGGGAATCCGACGCGAGAACGATTGCATTCATGTTACACCTCTTCTTTAGTTGTCACACCCTACACTTATTGAGTAGAGGAGCCGCTTAACAGCCCCGTCTCCTCTACTCAATAAGTGGCACAAACGTTTCCGCTTGTGCCGAGTGGATCACCCGAGTCGCGAGACGTACGTGCTCGTCAACGCCTTGGGCTGGACGCGCAGATCCTGCATCATGAGGTCACGGCCGTTGTTCGGCGGGTTCGTTGCGACGTAGCAGCCCTGGCCCCAGCGCTCGGTGAGCGTCTTCATGTCCTGCCACAGCTTCGAGTTCGGGCTGTAGCCCTCGACCGCCGCCTTGCTGTCCGCGAGACCACGACCCGTGCGCTCACGGTAGCACTTGATGGCCTCGATCTTGCGTCCCATGAAGAGGTAGAACGCTTCCTCGAACGTCAGGTCACCACGGGTGACGTGCACGGGCTCGAACTGCGTGCCTCCACCGACGCCGCACACCTGTCCGAGTGTCAGCAGCGCACCACTCGTGCGACGCTTGAGATCGTCCAGCTCCGCGATGCGTGCGTTGAGCAGGGACGTGGCCGTGTCACGCGCCGACGTCATGTCGGAGAGACGACGGTTGAGATCCTTGATCGTCTCGGCATCGAGCTTCGACTGCGCCTTGTGCGCTTCGATGACCATCTTCACGAGCTGGAAATCGGCCTGCATCTTGAACACGTCTTCGCAGACGCGCGAGACGAGCAGCAGGAACGCATCGAACGCGAAGCCGACGATCGCGCCGAGCTTCTCGGTGATGGCGGGCAGCATCGTCGTGCGCATCTCGGGGATGAGCTTGTTGGTCTTCTCGGCGGCGGTCTCGGTCTTCTTCTCTTGGCTCATAGAAACCTTTCCTCTCTTTGGTACGTGCCACTATGACACGAATGGTGCGGGACCGAATCGAACGGTCATACTTGTGCATATGAGGCACAAGCGCTTCCAAAGCCCTGCCCAGAGTCAACGCTCAGCAATCCACGTGGCCATACATGCCACACGTTCTTCGGTCGCTTCGAACTTCTCTACACGAATGTAGTAGCCGTCACGATCGAAGCCTACACCTACAGGGTTGAACACGCCGAAGCGGTCAACCCACAAGTGATAGACACGCCATTCCTTCACGACTGCAAGAGTCGTGTAGTATTTGAACGTGCCCATCACTTCGGCAGTGGTGCAGGGAACTTGATTGGGAACACCGGAGGAAGCTTTTTCACAGATACCTCCACATGAACATGAACATGAACATCAGCACGAGACCGATGAGGAGTAGGGTTGCTGCAATGGCTTGTGTCGCGTTCACAGTGGCTGCGCCGCTGCCGCTTGGACTAGATCCTCGACTTCCACGAAGTAGCCGAGATCGTACGGAACGATTCCGCCCTTGTTCGTCCAGCCGATTTGCGCACCATCGTGGATGTACCTGCACCACCACGGAAGATGCGTGACCTTCTCGTCACCCGTGAGAGGCACAACCTTTTCCATGTGGATGACAGGAATCGAGAAGTTCTCTTTGGTCGGGATGTACTCGACCCAGAACTTCGGACAGAACGGAAGATGAGCAATGCGCTTGAGCACACTGATCTCATATGCTTGTTGTCCGAGCCCGCCCGTCTCGTGTGTGGCGAGGTTGCGAGGCACCTTCACGACCCAACCCGGTTGATACGGGTTGTCGTACGCGGCACGCCCTGCACCCTCGTGGATGTAGTAGAACGTCTCTCGACAGAAGTCGTGAAGGTCGTTGAGATCGGCGAACATGGTCACACCCCGTTGACGTTGTGCTGTTGGACTTTCCAATGCGGCGGCAATACGCCTTCGAACCGCTGGAACATCGTGCGAATCTTTTCCGCACTGACGCCGTGCACGTTGCGTGCGCCCAACTCCTCACACGTGAGGCCGGGATGCACCCACACCATGTGCACCTTGTAGCCGAACGCCACACCCAACTGATAGTAGGGCGCTCGCTCAACGTTGGTCAGGTTCGTGTTGTCCACGATGATGCAGTCCACACCACGCGTGGCGTAGTCACATGCATCACGGAAGCACTCGGCGTGCGCCTCACCCAAACCCTTGGGATTGAAGGCATAATCGCCGTTCTCGTTCATGAAGTATGTGTCCGCGGAGACGATCTCGACGCGTTCACGAATCACACTATGCGTGCGCATGATGCGCTTCGCTTCTGTGCTCTTGCCGCTGCCAGGAACGCCGATCATGATGTAGAGGTTTCCCATAACGCCAAAAAGCCACACCTTTTGAGTGTGGCTCTGACGTCAAAGCTTTACTGTCCCGATCTTGACTGGATCGAGGTATTGCACGGTGGTAATCAATCCACCGCGCTTGATTTCGAGGTAACACGAGAATCGACCTACTGTCAGCTTGTGTTTACCATCGATCAACGTGAGCGTGGAATCATCCACACGCACATTGTTGACCTTGACCGCACCTTGCATACACTTGCGGCGTACCTCACCGCCTGCACACGCAAAGCCCACTTTGATCAGTGCATCTTTGAGGAGCATGGCTTCTCCAACACATCGCAGTTGATTCGTGCGAAGTTGACACACAGAATGTTTTTGCAGTGTGGTCTATCGATACGATAAACCTTTGGCGCTGGACGTGGCACCTTGACCGGGCGTTTCACTCATCGCCCCAGCAGCGCACGACCTCACCCACAGGATAGACCTTGAGATCTTCCTGTTTGATCGGTTTCTCGTAGTATTCCGCCGCACCTTGATCCAAGATGAGGCGCAACGCTTCGCCGCGCGATTGAGCAACGACCATGAAACAGCCGCGCCAACCCATGAACAACACGAAGAGATTCATGTTTCACCCTCGGAAGAACGCGATCACGAGAATCGCAAGGGACCATCCCGCGATCCACAGATCGACCCATCGCAGCATGTAGCGACACGTGCGGAAGCGTCCACGCAACGTCCAGAGGACCAGAGCATCGCGAGACACGAAGGCTTTGATTCGCATCATGATTTCAACGCCTTAGTTGCCGAAATGATTGCCATTTCGAGGTGATAGGCTTCGGCCTCGCGCTTGTTGTCGCGAAGCCACCAATAGCGCGACCACATAACGGTCAACATTGCGTTGACCACATTCCACGGGACCATTAGCCAGCGATCAACGTGCGCACGAAGCGCCACGCGCCGACGATTGCCTGTATGCCGTGGTAGTGAATCCATGCGCCAGTCGCCGCGGGGCCGAACGCCACACACGACGCACAGAGCATGAGAAGCACCGTGAGCCACGGATGTTTCGTGACGAAACGCACCATGGCTAGTGCGAGCCCGCGACAGGCTCGAAATGCATGTGATCGCCGATGTACTGCCCCGCGACCCATCCGGCCACGAGAACGAGGATGGTGAACAGGAGGAACGTGCGTACCAAGCGCATGATTCATACCTTTCTCAGAACGTGAGAGAGCAGGACGATCCCCCGGGCGAGGTACACTCAACCGTGAGTGTACCATCGGCGCCGAGAACAGTAGCACAGAAGAACGTACCACCATCGCAGTCGATTTCGAGTGCATCCGACGTCACGGGAACCGTGCGATACGTGTGATCACACACGATCGTCATGTGTCCCGAAAGCATGTGGTGGGGGCAGTCGACCTCACTCACCGCGATCTGTGTGGCAGCGAAGCCACAATCGTTTTGCGCGACCATGGCCACGCTACCAGCGGGGAACATGTCACACGTTCCCATCGCGCCAGCATCCGAGCCCGCGTCAGGATCCACGGGTGAGCCGCTATCCGTGTCTCCCGTGCCCGTATCGGGCAACGTCGAGCCATCGCCGACCATCGGCCCGCTATCCGCGTCGAGTAGACGCGTGTTCGGCCGCACGATCTCAGAGCATCCCGCGAGAAGTAGCAGACACACGATTGCGATACGCATGATCACCCCTTGCTGCAATAGCAGTAGACTCGATCGCCATGGTAAGAACATGTGCATTTACGCACAGTCGGTAGCGGCCGATACGGAATCTCTTTCACACGTGGTGGATCTAACTCTACACCCGTGTTGGATTCCGACCGTAACCTAACGAAAAGATAGGCTTTACCAGCGTTTGTCATAAACTCCATGATAACGCGCTAAGGCGCCCACTAACCCACGCATACCTTAGTCGCTCGCCCGTGAGGGTCGCTCGCTTGGTAGCGTCGCGGTAAACACTTAGAGCCTAGTGTATCAGCGGATACACGTCGGGCGTAGCGTTTACGCTTGGGTTAGTGGGCGCCCCGGTATCGGCTGCGCGCATATGTGATACCGTTTCAGCGTGCGGGGAATCCTCCGGAGATCGCGGCATTTCGCACCGCGTCATCCTGCCACGTGTCGAGTAGGAAGCGGATTGCGTCACGCGCGAGCGCCTTATCGCGCCCGCTGGACGTACGATAGCGCTCGCAAAGGCGCACCATATCAGCGCACGCCTTACCGCGTGCTCCCTCACGGGCGCCCGTGACGGTATCAGCCGTCGGGAACGCCTGAGGCGCCTCGGACGGGCCTGCACTGCCATGCGAGCCACGCACGCGCATACGGTTACGCGGCAACGCGCCCGTATTGTCACGGTCTAGAGCGTGGATCGCATCGATCGCCTCGCCCGACTCGACACGAGCCGCAAGCGTGACAGTGGAGCGCGCAGCCGTAGCAGGCGCACCGATCTTGACTTGCGTTGACTCGAAAGCGCCGAGAATGACACGAGGATCCGACGTGAGAGCACGCGCACGCTTGACCGCTGCGATCGTGTGATCGACGATCGCATGCGCCACAACGCGATCCGTTGCGATCGGAAGCACGGGCGCGCACACGGGCGCATCGGCCGCACGATCGGTGCCGCTCGCACGCACAACGGGGCCACGTTCCGCACGCACGGCAAGGGCGAAGCAAACGCCACACGTGGCGAATGCGTCGGGCGCGTGCTTATGTGAAATGGTGTTCACAGTGGGGCCATCGTCAGTGTGCGCGTAACGCACAGACCATCGGGGGCTTGCGCCCCCTAGGTTTCGGCCTAGCTCACTCCGCGGCGAGCGCTTCCGCGATCGAGGCGTCCAGCGCCGAGCGGAGTGCATCGCGCATCGGGGCCAGCGCACGACGCGCAGCGGCCGCACCCTGGCGACGGTACGCACCATCGGTGCGCGCCAGTGCGAGCGCCACACGGGCCGACTCGGAAGCGATGGCGCCCCCTTCCGCGAACGAGACGATCGTCTCGTGCGTGACCTTGGGTCCCTTGGGGGTCTCACGCGTGATCGTGACGTTGCGACCCTCGATCGTGACGGTGCGATTGGCCATGGTGCGATCCTCTTCTGACACGCCTTAACATCCGAGGCGGAACGGTTTTCCCACAATGGGAAGGGAGACACTAACAGAGAACGAGAAGCGGTCAAAGGCTTTTTCGATGCCTCTCGCCGCGGCTTTGCGCCTACGCGAGACGTTGCAGCCGTCGTGCCAACGACGTAAGTAAGCGATTCTATTAGCTTATTTCAACACTGCTAGTTTGTTCAGCCTTTCAACCTATAGCGGATCCGAGTGATTTCGCATACTTAGCCTCTGTGTGATGCCTCACACTGCCCCGAAACGACTCATGTGTGCTAATGTAAGCCTAATGATTTCGCATACTTAGCGATTTCGGGTCATTACGGGGCACGTGGCGAATCGGGGCAATGCGAGCTAAATGCTTGTTTTCATTGGCCTATTGCGTCGTGGCACAATGTGGCACACCGGCGGCCGTTTACCGCCATAGTAAAATCGGTCTATTCCTCAATGATTACGTGAGCTTAGCTCGCACCTACATTGCCTCACATGTGCCAGACTACATTTCCACACATGTAGGTTGTGCCAATGACACTACGTGCCTATACAATACACGTAGTGTCACCTACAGCTATCCCACAACGCATACATTTCCCTACATAGCCTCACCTTTCCCTACGTGTAAACCTTTTCCCTACACTTACCCACATTGTCTACAGTGTAACCAAAACACCTACATCATATTATGATGTGAGTCTTTGCCTACATTCACCTACAGTGTGAGTATTGTCCTACAGCATACTACCTAAGCCCACATTTCCCTTCCTCGGAACACATTTCCTTACACTACACACAATGTGTGCAAACACCTACATAACGCACACTGTAGGTGGCATGACTATTGCCTGCGATGTAGGTGTCAATACTACGTAAACCCACATGTAAGCTGTAAACTGACATGTGTTTCTCTAATACTATCAATGTGTTACATAGCCTCGCCAGAATCGATCTTTACAACGTTCCCCATACCTAGCCGTAGCTCGCCCCGATTGTGTCTCTGCGAGGCGTATAGGCGCCGCAATGGCTTACGCTTGCAAAGCCTGAACATTCGAGCATCGGTTACATGTGAGTCAATGTAAGCCTTTGCCTACATAGCGTTTTGCAATGCTTTGGTATGCCAATGTGTAGGTAAGTGTGCGCAATGTCCTACATAGCGATCGCGTAGGGCTCGGCGCGGAGTGTCTCTCAATACCTAAACTCTAGCCTTAGTATAATCGTGTTTGATTCTCAGTCTCTGCGATTCTGGTAACACCTACACTGCCCTACGTAATACTACATGTGTGCATATTACCTACAGTAGAGTGAATGTGGGATGAGTACCCACCCTGTCCCTGTGTGCCTACATTGTCCTACATAGCACACATTTCCTCATGTATCCGGGGAGATACGTATGCACGGAATGGGCCATGTATCAAAAGGGGTACGGTTGACAAGCACGTATCAAAAGGGATTCCTTGGGGTCGGGTAAGTCCTGTACCTGCCTCCGGATATTAGATTTTTGAAAAATAGTACCCGTCGAGTATAGGTGTTGACACGTGTCATGCGGGAGACGCTCTCAGTTGATACCCGCCATGGAGAGAAAGTTCATTTTCGGCCGGGATCTTGTAGGGAGGCGTTCTCAGTGGATCGCCAGTATGAGCGTGCTAAGCTCGGATTGGAGGAGTTTCGGATGGGCACACTTAGAACGATGGACCTAAAGAGGCGTGTGTTGAACACACAGGGGTCGTTTATGCATGCGGATGGTGTGGTACTCGCTGCGTATACCCTCGATAAAGGGTTTCTAGAGGTCAGTTTGCCTGTCCGTACGGATGTGGGTACCACTACATCGTTCGAAATGCTGCTCAAAGTGACTAAAGCGAGTGTTTTGAGGGACTCTTCGGGCCTAAATACGGCTGTTTGGTTCGACTTTGTGTGTCATACCAAAGGCATAGACTCTTGGGCGTTCGCTAGACCGTGTGTTTGGACGTCGGTGGATGATACTTTTGCCATGAATGACCTCGAATCGGGGCCAGGTGAGAGTATTCAGGCTCAACTTTTCACAGAAATGGGTATGCCGCCGCCTAATACTTCGGAAGAGACTGACACTGCGTTTGAGGAAGTGTTCTTGAAGCATGTAGATGAGTGCTTGAGGAAGCTTGTTGCCCTTGCGATGCGTAAACGTATGGGTGTGATTGAGGAATCGGATATTGTCGTGGCTGAGACTGAGTGGTCTCTGCTAGACTAACGTATGACTACTGAGACATACGACGTGGAAGCTCATCTTAGGTGGTGGAAGTGGATGCTTGGCTGCTTTGCGGTCATGTTTTGCTTCTGGGTTGCTTGTTGGTGGGTGTCGTGGACTGCGGCTGTGTTCGCTATCCTGTCCAACATATACTTTGTGTTCGGTGTTATCTGTGCCATGAACTTGTACCCTCGTAGAAAGGACCAAACATGAAGAGCGAAGCTATGTGGCGAGTCATTGACCGTGTTCTCAAGCGTCAACCGAACATCAAGAGGAACCAGTATGCGGATGGTGCTACTCTCATCGAGGATTTGATGGAGTTTTGCTCGCCATTCAAGAAGGGACATGAGACTGACTTGTTTGAGGTGTCAGTTGTGCCTGACAAGGATGCTTTGATCATCCGTATCACTGGAAAGAACCAGTTTGGCAAGGCTGCGGTCATGCAGTGGTCGGAAGATGCTGTTGCGGCTGAGTTTCAGGATCCAGAGGATGAGTGCTGAGGTTAGAACTGTTGCGGATCGTATGACTGAATCTGGATTGTCGGAGCCGGAGTTGGCTTTCGTCCAGATCATGAATAAAGCGGCTGATTTGCAGGAAACTTGGGCAAAGCATTGTGCTGAGTATGCTGCGATGGCTGTGATCCGAAAGTGTACTGTGCAGGACATATACAACCATGGGCAAACACGTGCACAGTGTGTCTCGGCAATCGAAAACATATTGTTGCAGGCTGGGACTACACTTGGTACGCGTCCTAGGTTCTCTGTCAGTGTAGATAGTAAAGATGAAATCGTCATCCTACCGAGAAATGGTGCCGCTGCGAGGTTGCTCAAGAGGTATGAGATCTTGTACACTCAACGTGAGCTAGGTAGGGACTGATGCGTAAACGAGAGCGTGAACCTGTGAAGCCAAAGAAGATCATGGATGCTGCTGTTCGAAAGCAGATTCAGCTTGAGTATCTAGAGCATGCTCAGATTACTGCTCGCGTGTTCGAACTCATGGACCAGTATTTGGGTACTACGAAGCAACACTCTACTCGTGCCTTGGATTGGCTGCGTCCTATTGCTGCCCTTAGCTTGAGACTAGGAGTTGACCATGAAGACATTGGAACGGCTATTCGAGCGGGTCGACGAGGCGATTGGGTCACTGTGGACATGTTGCTTCTGGCTCACGAGGATTAACCTAGACCATCCGTATGATTGGTGGGTGAAGAGCATGTACCGGGATGATACGGTTGGTCTGCACAGATATTGCTGTGGTTTGTTGGCCATGTCGTCTTGGATCGGTCATGAAGACTGGATGAACCCACTCATCGAGATCTACAAGAAGAATCGCCACGTTAGCGACCCAGAAGCTCTGAAACGTGCGTACAAGGCTGGGCTCAAGCGAGATTGGGACACATACAACCGCTACGTCGGCTTGATGGAGCTAGCGTATCAAGGGTCGTGATACGTAGGTGATACCATGAACAGGAAAGAACTGCTCCAACTGCATATGTCGGCCAAAGCTGCTCACGACGAACATACTGATGAACACCACGCCCGTATCTTCACGAAAGAAGAAATGGATGATATGTGGGCTCATATGATTCACGTGAACTCGGGCGACGATGATGGGACGTATTCCTGGCAGCCGTGGATGGCACCTCTAGCGACTATCTATCGCCAGGTCTACAACTCGCACTCAATGTCGGATGTTGAGGCACACAACGCTAAGCAAGCACAGGTTCAACAAGAGATTGAAGCTGCTTACCGCGCTGGGTTGGCTGGCGACCTTGAGTCTGTGGATAGGTTTGTTGGCGGCTACGAGCTTTCAGCCCTCGACGTCGGACACATTCCCTATCTCAAAATAGAGTACATCAACATCGAGTTGAAAGTGTTGGCTCATGCCTTCACGGTCCTTGACGACGCGTGTGCGGGTGGTAATATGGACGCAACCACCCCAAACGAGGTCAACAATGGCAAACTCTCGACAGATGATTGTGCAACAGGCTCTAGCCGCACAGCAGTCCATCAACAGTAACACATCCGGTCCTCCTGTGCCGCCGACGATCGGCTCCATTCGCCAGGAGTTCTACCAGCAAGCGTTTGCTGAGAGCGGACCGTTTTCTGGGCTGCTTGGCGCGATTTTCCGCAAGTTCACCCGTACGATGGTCGTCGGTGCGGACTTCGACATCCAGTTCCACTTTGTGAAGGATACCTGGCAGATTCGGATAGTTCCGAGGACGCTCATTGGTACCTTCGCAATCAAGGTGCTGAAAGAGGAAGTGATCAAACAAGAGCTGTCTGGCAAGGAGGAATGAACATGTTCAGCCTACTTACCCGGCATCCGTTTGTCGCTCTTCCAGCGAAGTTCCTAGGACGTATCACAATGGGTGCGATCTGGGGCGTGCTCCTCAGTCCATTCGATTCTGAGACGAAGGTTGCCCTTGCAGCCGTTCTGGGCGTCATCGCTGTGTCGCTGTTCCCGTTCTTCGTGGGCTGGGACCGCAAGCCGCTTTCCGCCGCCCGTGTGGCTCTGTACGGCGTTCTCATGGGTGGTGAGGCTATGGCGGTGGGTGCGATGGTCCTGGCGGCTCTGGCGACCTTCACGGGGACCACAGAACTACTCAGCGCGATGGTCATGTGTACGTTCGGTGGAACCGTGTTGACCCTGTATCCAACAGCAATCATGTACAGGGATAATACACGCGAGCGCCGGGATCAACAATAACAAACCCATTATACTCCCCGAGTATGATCTGATCTTCTTTGTATTTGTTTACCTTTTGGTGGTGATATGTCCACACTTCTCCCTGTTATGGAAATGACGACGCCAGCAATGCCCCGGGCGAAACCTGTGCCGTTCTTCCATTTCACGCATGAAGGTGAACAATACACGGTGCACATGATGACACGAAAGGATGCAAATCCTGTCGTACACATGCCTGAGGACATACATCAGCCGCAGCCAATCAAGAGGCACAGTATTCAACTTAGTGTCCAGCGACACGTGAAGTCTGCAAACCCTTGCGGCGAACTCATACCTTCTGGCGGCATTCATGTTCTAGTCGATGAGTTCGCGGACTACGCGTCAGCTTCGATCGAGCAAGTGCTAGCTTACGAGGACATATTCACATGGCCAGAACTGATGGTCAACCTGCCGTTCCAACCACTACTGGTATGGGTAGAACAACTGGTCCATGTGCCAACGGTACAACAGGTTGTGGTGGTACCTAAAGACGACATAGAATACGAGTGGGACCTCTTGTAAAACGATCTATTCGCCCATGCAGGATCTCACTTGACAACATCCGTAATACCGGGTACCATTGTTCTGACTCAACTGAATGAGAGGGACCGAGAGGTCAAGTAGATTCCTTGGAAGATCAGATCCTGATGGATCAGAAGATCCAGGAATCAAAGAGGAGACGTGTATGTATCCAGCGGATTACAACCCTGACGGATCTGAGTGTAGCTGTGGACAGTCGTCCCCACTATGCGGTAACTGTCGACCAAGATACGAAACGAGAGAAACCATGGCAGCAGAAGACTACTTTCCAGATGAATATGCATACGATGACTTCCAGGAAGAGGAACCGCGTGAAGGCTGGGACGCCTACTACGCTCGGCAAGTTCGGGAACTGCGACTGGACCGTAGGTATCCGCAATCCACTCGTCGTGTTCAAGTCGTTATCCCCGGGTCACTACCGCTCGAAGAGCTGGGGCCGGGTGAAACCTTTAGGTTCGCTAGTGCTGTCAACCCTGCGAATGTATACATGGTAATCGATTCGATCGACCTCGATGACCAAGACGTTCACTACGTCCTACTTCGCACAGGAAAGGTGTATTCGTCTCGACCAACCAAGCGCGTCATGCAAGTGGATGTGAGCGTTGTGGTTGACGACAAGCGTGGGCGTGGTAGGGTGTGAGCATGACACCTGTTGCAATCATTGACATCGACACTACGATCGCAAACAACGATCATCGCGCGGTTTTGCTCAAGCGAGTATGTGCGGGCTGCAAGATGCCTATGGGTGGTGAACACCGACCTGTTTGCAAGAACTGCGGAGGCGAGAAGCATCACACTCCTCAGGGAGCGTGGGACCAGTTCCTACAGCCTGAGTTGATGGCTTTGGATGAACCACAGCCACATTCTCTGGATGTAATCAACGCTATGCGTGAACACGGATTCACGATCACGTACATGACTGGACGCAACTCCAAGCACCGTTACGTGACTGATGCTTGGCTCATCAAGCATGGGTACAAGCAAGATGGCGATTTCCTCATCATGCGACCCATGAAGGACACTGGAAAGCCAGCTTCTCAGATGAAGGAAGAAATGTTTCTCGACTACGTTCATCAAGAGGAGTTGAAGGGACCGTTCTTTTTCTTCGAGGATGATCGCTATGTGCTTGGCACGTGGCAGAAGTACGGGATGGTGTTCGTCTGTCCCCAGGCTTGGGAGATGATGAATCCTTCGGTTCTCGACCGTGCAGTCGAGCCGGCATGGAATAGGTGAAACATGTACCGATTGGTAGTTCTTGAGTCACCATACGCTGGTGACGTTGAGACAAACGTTCGCTACGCACGCATGTGTATGAAGGATTGCCTCATGAGAGGTGAGGCACCGTACGCAAGCCATCTTCTGTACACGCAGGATGGTGTGCTGAATGACCTCATCCCAGAAGAGCGAAACCATGGCATTCAAGCTGGTTTCGCTTGGCGCCAGGTAGCACAGGCCACGGTGGTCTACACGGACCTCGGAATCAGCAAGGGCATGCAGTACGGAATCGATGACGCTATCAAGCGTGGTGTGCCTATCGAGTATCGACAACTTGCTATCAACGGACATGGCCTCGATTCACAACTGCTCCGTGACGAGGACTGGAAGCTGTGATTGTAGTCAAGGTTGAACTCGTCAGTGCCGTCCATCCGTCTCGGTCTCGGGAGCTGGGCCGTATGTACATCGCAAACGACGACACCACTAATGGTGATCCGAATCGTGGAGACTACACGGTCGGCGTCTGTCGTAAGGGTGAGACACGTGCTCCGTGGGACGGTGGCAAGATGACTAGGACAGGTGAGGTCAAGGACTACCCACGCTTGTCCTACAACATGTGGCGTCTCATCATCCGTGCACTAAAGTCTGCATTCCCTGAGGAATCATGAAACGCACAGAACCGTACGTTGGTATGCGAGTGTGTTTGCTAACTGCCGATGATGTGTTTGGCAGTTCTGGTAAGATCGTCGAACGCCATCGTTACGATTCCGAGAAGGGACCGAAGCGCTTTGACCGCGTTCTGGTCAAGTGGAACAACGGGTTGAAGGAATGGCTCGATCCTGCCGTCTTGAAGAAGGATTACTGATATGGGCACTCCGCTAGAGATAGAGTGTAAGGGTGAGGACGATGACCTGTTCATACGCTTTCACTTCAAGCAAGCAGGTATGCCCGGGATGAGACTTCCTGGATGCTGGCTTCGGGAGTTTGTTGAGTGCCTCGCAATCACACCTGATTCCAGTAAGATATGCATCTACCAGGATTACCATGTAGTAAACACGCCGCGGGGTTCTACGCTTCACAAATCGTCAATCGAGACACCTTTGTTGTCGATCGACAAAGAGCAGCGTGCTAAGCTGATCGTTCACCTCAAATCGACGTATGCGGCGTTGTGTTGAAGAAATAGGTATGAGTAATGAGTGCTGCTGATTCCATTCGATCTTTCAAGCTTTCCGATTCTTTCCTTGACGAGTACCGAGACAAACAACCAGCCTGGGGCTACAACGGCCTAGGCTATGTTGTCTACAAGCGTACGTATGCTCGCACGAAGCCAGATGAGTCTCTGGAAGAGTTCTGGGAGACGTGCAAGCGCGTAGTCGAAGGTACCTACGACGTGCAGAAGCGTCACTGCAAGAACTTGCGTCTTCCGTGGGATGACCGCAAGGCGCAGCGTTCTGCTCAGGAAATGTTCCGACGCATGTGGGCCTTCAAGTGGCTTCCACCTGGTCGTGGTCTGTGGATGATGGGTTCTCCTGCTATCGACCGTCTTGGTGGTGCAGCTCTCAATAACTGCGGATTCGTTTCGACGAAGGGTATTGCTGTTGACTTTGCAGACCCATTCTGCTGGTTGATGGACATGTTGATGCTCGGCGTGGGTGTTGGCTTCGATACCAAGGGTGTCGGTCTCGTCAAGATCCAGAAGCCTGCCTCAATCAACGGTACTTTCGTTGTAGAGGACACTAGAGAGGGTTGGGTGTCTCTGCTTCGTGTTTATCTCGATGCCCATGTCGGCAGAGGCTCGATCCCGGAAACAATCGATTACTCTAGAGTACGACCAGCCGGAGCACCAATCCGAGGGTTCGGTGGAGTCGCCAGCGGTCCTGCGCCGCTGGAAGAGCTAGTTCACTCTATCTCAACCATCTTTGAGCCATTGTACGGTCAAACTATTGATTCCACAGCGATTGTGGACATTTGTAACCTGATCGGACGCTGTGTCGTAGCAGGTAACGTACGTCGTTCTGCTGAGATTGCCTTTGGTGATCCTCAAGACGAAGAGTTCTTGTTGCTCAAGAATCCAGACATGAATAAGGATGCATTGATGCACCACCGCTGGGCATCGAACAACTCTGTGTTTGCAGAGGTCGGTATGCCCTATGGTATCGTAGCTGGTATGACCTCCAAGAACGGTGAGCCTGGATACCAGTGGTTGGACAATGCTCGCAAGTTCGGACGTATGGGACGAGAGCCTGATTTCTCCGACATGCGTGTCATGGGTGCAAATCCATGTGTAGAACAGTCCTTGGAAGACCGAGAACTGTGCTGCTTGGTTGAAACGTTCCCGGGCTTGCATGAGAACTTCGAAGACTACAAGAAGACGTTGAAGTACGCGTACTTGTATGCGAAGACTGTCACGCTGATGCCAACGCATGATGACCGTACGAACACGGTCATGATGCGCAACCGACGCATTGGTTGCTCCATGAGCGGTATCGTCCAGGCAATGCAGAAGTTCGGGCGTCGCGAGTTTCTCAGCACGTTCTGTGATAAGGGTTACGAATACCTTCGTGATCTCGATCGCGTGTATGCTGACTGGCTCTGTGTACGTACATCCATCAAGGTGACGAGTGTAAAGCCTTCCGGCACGGTCAGCTTGCTTCCAGGTGTCACGCCAGGCATTCACTTCCCTCACGCACGTTACTATATTCGTCGTGTGCGTTTGCAGGATACTTCTCCACTGGTCGAGAAGTTGCGTACAGCCGGTTACCCAATCGAGAAGGATAAGTACAGTCCGAACACGGTGGTGGCATCGTTCCCGGTTGAGGAACGAAACTACGATCGAAGCAAGGATGACGTGACGATGTGGGAACAGCTTGAACTTGCAGCACAGATGCAGCAGTTCTGGGCTGATAACCAAGTGTCGGTCACGGTCACGTTCGATAGTGAAGAAGCGTTGGACATCAAGTACGCTTTGGAACTGTATGAGACTCGACTCAAGGGTGTGTCGTTCTTGCCACTAGAAGACCATGGCTACGAACAAGCACCGTACGAAACAATCTCGCAGACCGAATACGAGTCGATCAAGAGCGGTATTACGCCTCTTGATACTACAGACGCGAAGCATGAACTCACATCCCGTTTTTGTGACGGCGACATGTGTGTAATCGGATGATACGATTGACCTCGGTAGTTAGGTAAGCTAGAATACTTGTCTGGCTATGCCATACTGAGGTGTCATGATGTTGTTCAGAAACTTTTTCCCTCTTCCGCCACTAGTCGATGACCAGGTTCCTGGCAATCGTACGCCACAGCGTTTGGCGGGCACAGGTACTGCTGAGACGCAGACGCATAGATCCTTGAGCGAGGGCAAGATTCACTTGCTTCTTGTTGGTGCCGGAGGTGTACGTGTACGCTTCTCTGGTAACAAGGCTCTGGGTGCGGGTGCTGTGGACCCAACTCGTGACGTTGTGTATGGTCCATGGTCTCAGATTCCGTTTGTTCCAGAATCAGACGATGCCAACTCTAGGGGGAGTACGTACGTCTATGCTGAGGCCGCTGATGGTACGTCGGCCTATGAAGCTTTCGTAGTTCAATACCAGTCCTGAGGAGTTCCCTATGGGCATGGCTGAGATCATCGCAATCATTTCGCTTGTAGTCACGTCGCTGGCAATCCCGGCACTACTCGCGATTCACAAGACCCGAACCCAATCTGTGATCCAGGAAGAGAAGCCTGGCATCATTGACGCTGCTCACAAGGCGATGGTGGCACACGTCAAGCAAGAGTTGGAAGAGGAACGTTCACGCGCGAAGGAACTTTTTGCTGCTAAGCATGAAATGTCCGAAATGCGTGGTCTCGTGAATCAACTTGTGCAGAATACTAGTAAGCTAGATGAAAAGCTTGATCGTATGCATGAACTTCTCTTGCAGTTGGCAAAGACTCGCTGATGGATCTCGATGCACTCCAAAGGAAGATCAAGGACTTGGAAATCGAGTTTAACAAGCTTCGATTTCGTCTTGGTCGTCTTGAGGAACATGTCGAGTACAACATGGAGCCTAAGCCTGTAAAGATTGAAGTTGTGCCGCCTTCTGTCGTCGCAGTAGCTGCTGAAATGGGAGCTACTCTCGCAGAAGCTAAGACGATTACAAGGTCGTCAAAAGAAAGTGCACGAGACTTGCGCCGAGTTGTGGCACCGCAGGATGACACAGGTAAACACAAGACCTCGGATTCATTCACCAAGCCTGGTAAGTGAGCAGTTCCTGATCGACCTTGACACACTCCGGCGCACGACTCATACTCACACACGGAGGAACGATGAACGGACCAGAAGGTGACTTCGCCAGGATCTGTGTGGTGTGTCAAACACCTTATGCAGCCACTGGCAAGCGTGTTACGTGTTCACAACGCTGTGCAGGCTTCTTGAGCCGACAGAACGCTGCTAAGACATTCAATGTGTTGACGAGAACGGGACGTTTGAGTTCTGCGCACCCCAACATCGCCAATACGCCAAAGGCTGACACGCGGTCAGAACTGCCTCCCGTAGAGACGCTCCCAGCGGCATACGTCAAGCGTGTGCATGATCTGTGGGTTTCTCTGACCGAGAACTCGCCTATGAGGATTGCATGACAACAAAGAAAAAGAAGCTAAGTGCCGTAACAAACCAGTCAGAACTCGTCGCCATTGTGAGCGACATTCACTTCGATTTGCATGACCCTGCAACATGGAATGCATTCAAGAAGTGGTATGCAGACGTCAAGCCTGATAAGGTCGTAGTCCTTGGAGACTTCATCGACCTCGGAATGATGAGCAGATACACACAGGGCCCCGGTGCGCCTGTGAACGCCATCCCTCAGATCAAGATGTTTGTGAAGGAAATGAACGAGTTGCGTGACATCCATCCGGGTGTGCAGCTAATCATCTGTGAAGGCAATCACGATGAACGCTGGCAGAAGTTCTTGCACATGCATGCTGCCCACGCGTTGAAGGACGCCCTCGGTCTCACCCTTGAAGATCAGTGCTATTTGCAGGGTCTTCGCAAGGGAATCACGTGGACTCGTGAGGATACGGTCAACAAGGGCCTACAGTGTGGTCCCTTCGTGCTTCGTCACGGCCACAATCAGTCTGGTAAGTACGGTGGAGGCAAGCACCTAGCTGCCAACCGTCTCACCAAGACCATGGGCACCTCGGAGGTGTTCGGGCACTTCCACCGCGCACAGATGATGTGCCAGACCTCTCGCGGCCGTACAGCGGTCGCAATCGCCAATCCCTGCATGACAGGTGACCACGAGTATGCCAACGACCCTGATTGGCAGCGCGGGTTCACCATTCTGGAACTCTACGGACCAGATAACAAGTATTGCAGCCCATTTGTGGTTGTGATGAACGATGGTCACTTCGCATGGAATGGAAAGGTATACGACGGCAACGCCTGAGGTGAGCCATGAAACTACGAATCCGCCAGACCAAAGATGTGAACGCTGTACATGCACTTGATGCAACTGTGTTCAACTATAAGGAACATCATCCAGTCAACACTGACGAGGGTGTGTGGTGGATCGTATACGATGGAAAGACGCCAGTTGCGTACGCAGGTGCGGTTTTCCTCAAGGAAAAGAGCCGTGTATATCTGTGCCGCGCTGGTGTTCTTCCAGAATATCGTGGACTTGGATTGCAGAAAGCATTGATTCGCAAGCGCTTGCTCTGGGCAAAAAGCTGTGGCGTATCAACGGTGATCACGTATACTGACCTAGATAACGTCTTCTCAAGCAACAATCTGATTGCAAGTGGATTCAAGCTCTACAAGCCTGATTTGCCTTGGGGAAACTCTGATGACGCTCTGTACTGGACAAGGAAGGTTTGAAATGGAAGAAAAGCAGAAGAAGGAAGCCAAGACGCGCACGTCTATCACGATCGATCCTGCGGTGCTCGATGCACTGAGGAAGCACTGTGAAGCAGCAAACATCAGCGCATCATCGTTCATCGAGACCTCTGTGATGGTTTCATTGGGCATGATCGCCAAGGAAGCACTTCCTGATGTGGAGCCTGTGACGCCATGAACTTCGAGGAAGCAGCCAAGCAGATTGAGGAGGAACGCGACCCAGCCGATGAAGCCCGTGAAAAGGCTTTGGACGCAATCGCCTTTGTTGAGTCACTACACCAGATGTTCAAGGACAATGGGATGACTACGAAGGAAGAAGCAGACGTCGATGAGTTGGAAAACTTGATTGATGCTCTGCATGGTGAGCTAGGTGCTGCTGTGCTCTTCCTCTGTGAGCCGGTCTTTGCTCGTGTACCAGACATGATGCGTGTCGTGTCGAAGCGTATGGAGAAGGAATCGGATGTGCCTGTGGTTATCGCCAAGGGTTTCGATCGTGTGGCGAAGAGGATCGAGAACACGCGTGTGAAGATGCAGCAAGTTGTTCCTCTGACCTCCGATCTCACTTGACAGCCCGCTCGGAAGTGATAGGATGTGCGCTGTGATGCTCATACCGGGTGCTAGTAGCCGCAAAACTGCTAGCACCTTCACTTTCCGGTTGACATCGTTCGAAGCCCTGCTAGGATAAAGAGATGCTCACTCTAGTTAATCGCATTCACCCGAAGTTCGACTATGCCCAGATTTGGGTAGGTGCCGACGTGTAATCGATAACTAGACGCATTCTCTATCGATTCACAAGGGCACCAAGGAAACTTCGGTGCCCTTAATCGTTCGAGAGACCCAACGCAGAAAGTGACTTGACAACAGACAGAACGCACAGCACGATAGAGACTCAACGGAAGCGAAGCTAACCGGCCAGGCACTCGGCTCTTAACCGAAACATAGATGGGTTCGACTCCCTCCGCTTCCATAAAAGTGTCGCGATTCTCACGACAACGCTAAACAATGAGATACCAATGTGAATGCTCGTGGGGAGTACATCGCGTTTAGATACGCGGGCCGCAAGCCCGCACTACCTCTCTACATTTTTCGTCACATACATTCCGATTTCGTCTAAAGGCAGGACAGCGGTCTCTGAAACCGTTAATCGAGGTTCGATTCCTTGCGTCGGAGTAGGTCGAAAGACCATTTGAAAACTGAATAGGGTCATTGATTTCGGTACGCTTCGGCGTACCTCATTGGGGTGTATGTCGCGTTGGAAAGACAGTACGGCTGTTAACCGTATGTGCGGGGGTTCGATTCCCTCTGCCCCAGCTATCTATGGTGGATTAGCTCAGGAAGTTGAGCAGTAAGCTGTTAACTTACCCGAGGTAGGTGCAAGTCCTACATCCATCGTACAAACGCAGCTTGAGCGAGTAGGGTTACATACGCGACGGTCTGAAAAGCCGTAGAACTTGGTTCGACTCCAAGAAGCTGCATACCAGGGTGTAGGTGGGTAGATGGTAGCCCTCTCGTTTTGGAGACGAGTAACACAAGATCGCCGTGCAGGTTCGAGTCCTGTCGCCCTGATATCTGGTTGAGACGCGTCAATGGTCGGCGCAGCGGTCTGTAAAACCGCCTCCTTCGGGAACAGTAGGTTCGATTCCTTCCTCAACCATAGTGAATGCTCGATTGGGTTTACATCACTGAATATGATCCGACGCGGGTGCAACTCCCGTAAGCTCCATCAGTTCTAAACAAACGGGGCTGCCAGTGCTAGGCTAAACAACTCGGTCACTCTCGTCACTAACTAATAGGTTCCTAGCTCAAGTTTCAGAGCATCCCTGACAACGGGGAAAGATCGTGGAGTATGACCACGGGAATCTGCCATCGGAGTATAGGCAAGTGGTATGTCGCACCGTTTGGGGCGGTGATGTCGGGTGTTCGATTCACCCTACTCCGATTTCTGTCGTCGTCGCCTAAAGGTTGGCACCCGGCTTTTAACCGGACACAAATGCTGGTTCGAGTCCAGTCGGCGGCATCAGATTTCTAACGGAGCTATCGTATAACGGTTAGTACACATCGCTGATAACGATGTTACGAAAGTTCGACTCTTTCTAGCTCCATACCAGACTCACGCAGGGAAACCTGCGGAGAGCCTCTGGACAATGCGCTCATAGTATTCTGGTGAGTACACTTGATTGTCAATCAAGGCCAGGGGAGTTCGATCCTCCTTGGGCGCGCTTCATGGTGACTATAGTGTAGAGGTCCGCATGCCGGTCTGTGAATCCGGCGGTGGTGGGTTCGATTCCCCCTAGTCACCCTCACATGTTTTCGGGGCGTTGGTGTAATGTAAGCACATACTAAGTATGGCGAAGTCCCAACCTGGCCCTTCAATGGGCAAGGTAGAGAGCTGGTTAGAATCCGGCACGCTCCACCAATCTTGTACACGGTAACCAACCCGTGCAGATGCGAGTCGAAGATGCTCATGATCATCTTCAAACTTGAGGTTCTATGGGATACTCGGACTGCCCGACTTGATCCCGTGTGAAAACACGGAGGAGGGAGGGTGGGAGGCTCTGAGGGAGTAGAAACTCAAGACCATACGTTAGTGCTCCTGGGAGAGCGGCTGGCCTCCAAAACCGGCGTCAAGAGGGTTCGAATCCTTCCTAGCGTGCTTGACAACGCACTACGGTGTGTTACCATAACAATGGGCCGCGAGTAGGACGGGAATACGTTACGCTTGCACCGTGAAAGATAGGGTTCGACTCCCTAGCGGTCCATCAGCCGGTAGTCTAAGTTAGTCGGTCGCGAGACTGGCAATGGCAAAGACACTATGCCTAGAACATAGAGTTTACGGGTGGAAATCCCGTCCGACTGACCAATCGCTGGTAAGGTGTAAATAGAGACACACTTCCTTGGTATGGATGTGATCAGGATGCAAGTTCCTGTACCAGCTTCGGTGAATGCCGACCGTGAATACATCATTTCAAGATCAAACCTTCACGATCACTTTCGTCACCACCAATGTACCTGTACGTCAACGGATAGACTCTGACGCTACGAACGTCCGAATGCGGGTTCGATTCCTGCCGGGTACGTGACTGCTTCTATAGCACAATGGATAGTGTGCGCGCCTTCTAAGCGCTGCGATCTGGGTTCGAATCCTAGTAGGAGCGTAATCTCTTCGTAGCATAACGGATAGTGTACCGCACTCCTAAGGCGGGTGGTGTGAGTTCAAATCTCACCGAAGAGGCTAATCAAAGATCCTATTCTCAACGCACTACGACTCAGCAAGCGACGAGAACGGTTTTACACACCGTCAAATGCAGGGCGCGATACCCTGGTGGTGCATACAATGCCGGAGTGGTGGAATGGCAGACACAGCGGTCTTAGAAGCCGCCGTACTTCGTACATGAAGGTTCGACTCCTTTCTTCGGCATAACGGGCGCGTGGTGGAATGGCAGACACACCAGACTAAGAATCTGGCGCGAATAGCGTGGGAGTTCGACTCTCCCCGTGCCCATAGCGGTGCAGTTGGAGATGACAGGGGAGTCTCATAAGCTCTCACAACCGGACGCGACTTCCGGGGCCGCTCCCAATGTCAATACAAGCAGGTTGCTTAGCGGGCTCTCATAAGGCTCTGCTCGTGAGGTTCGAGTCCTCCTATTGGCACTCCTAGTTCGAAGCGACTAAGATAACCTGGTTACCAGGTGACGCCCGTGTGATGGAATGGCAGACATGACGGTCTCAAAAACCGTTGCCTTGACAGGCGTGCGAGTTCGACTCTCGCCGTGGGCATGTATGGAAAAGACAAAAACTGGTGGCGCGTAGGTTTCTACCATGCGGACTAATCAAAAGCTGTATGTCGTAACTCGTCGAGATTTGTCTCCGGGTGCGCAGGCAGTGCAAGGCATGCATGCTTTGGTTGAGTTCAAGTTCGAAAATCCAGATCAAGCCCGAGAGTGGCATGCTGAATCCAACACGTTGGGTTTCCTGTCTGTTGCAGACGAGAAAGAACTCAACGAACTGAGTGGAAAGCTGTTCTCTCTCGGCATTGCACATTCCCTGTTCCGCGAGCCGGATATGGGTATGAGCTTGACAGCCCTCGCAATAGAGGCTACAGATCAAGCAATGGAAGCGGTACGTCATCTGCCGCTAGCGATGAAAGAACTTCGAGCCTCTATGGGCCATCAGCAGGGCCAGCGGCTTCTAAACCCGCGAAGCTCGGGGCAGCACCGAGTAGGGGCAGTGTGGAAACTTCTCAAGCAAGGGCTAGGGCTAAGTTAGTTGAGTGGGCGTACATGGCACACTACGGCGGGAAGTCTATGCTTGAGTGGATAGAAGACGAAGAAGTGCTAAACTACTGCAAAGATTACGAACTTGACCCAAAAGTGTTGGATCACATCGCATATTGGGTGTGGCGTGGTCTGAATAGACATTGAGGTGCGTAGGTGGCTGGTTGCCACAGGTCGGTTTATAACCGATACGTCTGATAAACACCGGAAGATGGGTTCGATTCCTGTACGCACCATGAGGACTTGTGATGGAATAGGCAGACAGACGACACTTAAAACGTTGTGGTAGCGATACCGTGTGGGTTCAACTCCCACCAGGTCCATTGAGGAGGAACCAATGACTAGCATCATAGAGCGCAGAACTTTGCTGTTGAACTCTACTTACGAGCCACTTCGCGTGATCTCGTGGCAGCGTGCAGTCATCCTCTGGTTCGAAGACAAGGTTGAGGTCTTGAAGGAATATGAAGACTTCGAGCTAACTTCAATGTCACTCACCATGAAGTGTCCCGCTGTCGTGCGCTTGTTTGAGTACGTCAACGGCAAGAAGCATCGTGTGAAGTTCTCACGCATCAACGTATTTGCACGTGACAAGTACACGTGTCAATACTGTGGTGACAAGCCAGGTACACAGAACCTCACCTATGACCACGTGATTCCTCGTTCCAAGGGCGGAAAGACTGTCTGGGACAACATCGCTACATGCTGTATCAGGTGTAACGGTAAGAAGGCAGACAGAACTCCGGCTGAGGCAAGGATGGTGTTGCGTTCGAAGCCGGTAAAGCCTGACTGGACTCCACGTCAGAAGCTCATCATTGCCCTTCCAAACACTCCTGACTGTTGGAGGGACTACCTCTACTGGAACCAGGAGTTGGAAAATGACAACGAGTAGCTTTCACCACCACTACATTGACAGGAAGGAACCTGAGTCTCCATCTATCGAGGTGTATACTCGGTTCTCTTTCTGGAACATGATCAAGATGATCATGCTTGGCGAATACGCTCATGTTTCCCATGAGTTGACTGAGGCTGAGATTGACCATTTGGCACGCACTATTGTCCGCTACAAGCTAACAAAGCGATTGCGTGCCGAAAGGAAGTCTGCTACATAATACATCCTGGAAGAAAAGATGGCAGTGGTGCCATACCTGTCTTGAAAACAGGGTGCCGTAACAGGTCGGGTTCGACTCCTATTTCTTCCGAATGGATAGGCAAAGCCACATGCCGGCGTGATCAAATCCTGCAAAGTCCAGTTCAAGCGTTGGTGACGCGCTAGGCCACCGGAAGGTGAGTCACCATTTGGAGAGTAGAGTGGCTAGGTGCCACCCACGCCTGGAAAGCGTCGGATACCCGCAAGGGTAGGTGTTTCGAGTACACTGCTCTCCGTATTGGAAAGTAACCTGCTCTGGGAGCAGCCCTGCCTCGAAAACAGGTGCACGGTTCGCCCGTGGTGGTTCGATTCCACTGCTTTCCGTGAGGAGACAACATGGCAATCAAAGAAATCCTTCACTATCCGAATCCTATTCTCAAGCAGCAGACTGACCCGGTTGAAATCTTTGACGAGGGTATCGCGCAGTTGTCAGCAGACTTGAGAGATACGGCGAAGGCATTTCGCGCTGAGGGTCTCGCTGCCAACCAGATTGGTGCATTGTACTCGATGTTTGTGATTCGTGACTTCAAATCTCAGGAATACATCACGTGCATCAATCCGCAGATTCTGGCAGTCCACACGGACCAGGTGGACTCCAATGAGGGCTGTCTCAGCTTCCCTGGCGTCCTGGAACGCCTCAAGCGCGCTGAGTCGGTCCGTGTCACCTACCAAGACGAAGGCGGCCTGGTGACCGAGCGTTGGCTCTCTGGAATCACGTCTGTGGCATTCCAACACGAGTTGGACCATCTTCAAGGAAAGCTTTTCATCGATCGCATGGGTAACCTACAGAAGCGTCTTGCTCTCAAGCGCTTGGACAAGGTGTCCCGTACGACGAAGCGATTTGCCAAGCAAATCCAAGGAAAGCTGCAAAAGGAACTTCGCAAGATCGAACTTGCACAGGCTTCCAAGTCTGCTACAGTGTGAAGTTCTTGGAGAGTAACTCGACTTAGTAGTCGGCACTGTTTGCTAAACAGAGGGTACGTGTAAAAGCGTATGGGGTGCGATTCCTCTGCTCTCCGTGGTTTCTTCTCGGTTGTACGCACTAACCCACTTGTTGGGATGTGAGGAAGTTCGCGGCTCCACTGCTAGACATGGGAGGCCAAAAGCCGTCCGTACCATGGAGGGAGCAAGTCAAACAGGGCAGAGTCGGAAAGCAGGATGTTGACGCCCGGGTTGATGCCACTAGAGGAATGTACAAACAGAAATCGGCCCTGTCAGTCGATTTTGGACAAAACCGCGGCTATAGAGAAGTTCCTTGACAACCTCCGCACCTGAGGTCATACTGGTGAAATCAAGACGGCCCTATCGTCTAATGGCTAGGACGCCAGCCTCTCACGTTGAGAATCGGGGTTCAAATCCCCGTAGGGTCATCAAACGGTCCATTCGTCTAGTGGTTAGGACGGCAGGCTTTCAATCTGCGAACCGGAGTTCGATTCTCCGATGGATCATTCCCGGTCCTCATTCCTGAGGAAACCCACCGGGAAATCAATGCGGGTAAAGTATAATGGTAGTATGAGTGGTTGCCAGCCATTCGGACAGGGTTCGATTCCCTGTACCCGCACTACGCGGTTGAGATGTTACGGTAGCATGCGAGGCTTCCAACCTTGACGCGCGGGTTCGACTCCCGCTAGCCGCTTTCCGAGTAGCTCAGAGAAATAGAGCGTTAGGCTGTTGTGCACACATTTGGCCTAAAGGTCGGTGGTTTAAGTCCACCCTCGGGATCTGGTGCAATATCGATCTGGGATCGATGCAGTCTGCAAAACTGTTACAGGTGGGTCCGATTCCCACTTGCACCTTCACACAGCAGGTTATCTGATTGTGGACGTTTGCCAACTCCACCCGCGCAGTCAGAGATGCTTGCTGTCGTACTAAGTCGGCGGGAAAGTTGGAAACATGCTGCATAAGCGTAAATGGTGACGCGCCGCCCTTGTAACGCGGAGAATCCGGTTCGATTCCGGAACGCAGCTTAAAACTGAATAGCTATACCAGCATAGTGCTGGGTTGTCTCCAACGGGATGAAAGGAGAATGTTTCTATGGCAAACGCAAATCTATTTCGTGGTGGTGTATCCGCAGTTCGCAAGGCTTCTCGTAAGCCAGACGCGGTAAACAAGGCAGGCGGTACGGCTTACGCAATGGCTGATGAGGCTGCGCTAGCTCAGTATGCATGCACTGGTACGTTCAACGACACGTTCTATTCGACGGCAGAACGTCAGATGAAGGAAACTCTTGCGCTCGCGCAGAAGGTTTCCCCTGAGTTCTTGGCGAAGACGGCAATCTACGCTCGTGACAAGGGTTTCATGAAGGACATGCCTGCATTCCTTCTTGCAGTTCTTTCGACGCGTGATGCTGACCTCTTCAAGAAGACGTTCCCTCGCGTCATCGACAATGGCAAGATGCTTCGTAACTTCGTCCAGATCATGCGCTCCGGTGCAGTTGGACGTAAGTCACTTGGCTCTGCGCCGAAGAAGGCGATTCAGGCATGGTTGAACGGTCGTAAGGACGGTTCTTTGTTCCGTGACTCCGTAGGCGACAAGCCTTCGTTGGGTGACGTGATCAAGATGGTCCACCCATCGCCAGAAGGTGCGTCTCGTGAGGCTATGTACGCGTACCTCATCGGCAAGAAGTTGACGGATGCACAGTCCGCAGCTCTTCCTGGTGTGATCCAGCAGTACGAGAACTTCAAGAAGAACACTTCTCTGGAAGTTCCAGACGTTGATTTCCGCATGTTGACGTCCTTGCCTCTCACTGAGAAGCAGTGGTCGTCCATCGCAGAGAAGGCGGGCTGGATGATGACGCGCATGAACCTCAACACGTTTGAGCGTCACGGCGTTCTCAAGAACCAGAAGATGGTCAACACCATCGCACATCGTCTCGGTTCGAAGGATGAGGTCTTGAAGGCTCGCGCTTTCCCTTATCAGCTTCTTACCGCGTACTTGAACGCAGACCCTGCGGTGCCTGCGAAGATCACGAACGCTTTGCAAGAGGCAATGGAGCACGCTACGGCGAACGTTCCAAAGTACGAAGGCAAGGTCTACGTGATGATTGACGTGTCGGGTTCGATGGGTTCACCTGTTACGGGTCACCGTGCGGGTGCAACGTCGAAGACGACTTGCAAGGATGTTGCAGCCCTCGTGGCAGCATCGGTTCTTCGCAAGAACCCTGACGCAGAGGTCATCTTGTTCCACACGGACGCATGGCGTGAGAAGTTGAATCCGTTCGACTCCATCATGACCAACGCGCAGAAGATCATGAAGGCGCCTGGTGGCGGAACGAACTGTGCAGCTCCGGTTGCATTGTTGAACCGTGAGAAGGCGGCAGGTGATCTCATCATCATGGTCTCGGATAACGAGTCCTGGGCACACAACTACACCTGGGGAGCACGCTACGGCGGAAACCTACAGTCTGAGTGGGATGTGTTCAAGACACGAAACCCGAAGGCAAAGTTGGTTTGCATCGACATTCAGGTCGAGAACACGACGCAGGCAACGACCCGCAAGGATACGTTGAATGTTGGTGGTTTCTCGGACAACGTGTTCGAAGTAATCAACGAGTTCTCGTCCAACACCGGATCGGCAACTTTCTGGACGGACAAGATCAATCAGGTTGCACTCTGACCGCAGTGTGCTAACATAATCGCTCGGGTTGGGTAACACCAACCCACATGCTGGTAATGCCGAAATGGTGCGGCACCTCATTCGTAACGAGGAATAGAGGGAGTTCGATTCTCCCTACCAGCTTCGGGTTTCGTCTAAAGGCAGGACAGTGGACTTTGACCCCACCAATCGAGGTTCGATTCCTCGCGCCCGAATCTACCAACACGAAGGCTCGTAGCTCCAATGGCTACGGGCCTTTTGCTTTTGTGCTACACTATACGCCATGAATGTGGTCTGGCCTAGTCGTATAGCAACCCATGCCGAGGTTTGGCGTGTTCTCGACCTCTCAGGTTTGACAAACTCTCCGAGGGAGAGTAGAAACTATGTTCGCGCTGGTTTTGTGTTCCTCAACAATGAGCCGATCAGATCGATTAGCGACCGGATGGAGATAGGTAAGGACTACCGCTTGGAGCTAAGGTTTCCCAACGGCGTCATTCAAGGCACGGCTATCAGACTGGTCACGCCAACCTATTACAAGCCTCGTTTGAATCAGCCGGATACTGCGTACCGCAAATGATTTCACCCGTATTCAAGTGTCCCTATTGTGAGAAGGACATCAAGCCTACGATCGACTTCACCGGAGACATGCCTGTTGGCATGATGCCTGTATGTGACTGTCCAGAATCGAGACAGGCTTGGGAAGCTCAACATAGGGCAGAGGTCGAAGCGCGTAAGAATGCGCTTCGAAATGGACGGATCCGTGCGAGCAATCTTCTGACTGTTGGACGTACGACATCGCCGAAACGTAGAAGGTAACCATGAACAGCACTGAGAAGGTAGATACTGCCGTAGTAAATATGTTCCGCCACCTTCCACCCGCAGTGGCAGACAAAGTACAGCAGAAGTATGAGGAAGACCGGCAAAAGTTCATTGCATGGCTTCAAACCGTCATTCCGTCAAAAGATTCGCGGTATTGGGCAAAGCGAAGTTGCACCAAGTGCCACGGACGTGGTATCCTAGGAACTCTGACTACACCTTCCGGTGAAAAAGTAGTACCAGCATGTTCCTGCACGGAGAAGCGCTATAGAGTGTGGGTGATTGAACAGAGACGCGTATACAACGCATTGAAGGAGCAGGGACATGAGACGACCACAGCAGATTGATCCAAAGACGCTACGCAAGCATTCTCGCATCATGGAGAAGTTGCAAGCACCACCGATGGTAGTTGGACCTCGTGAACAAACCGACTATGGCTATTTCGTAGAAGGTTCGAAGACCAAGAGCTTTGAGACGAAGTTCTTGACTGTCATGCCTCAGTGCATGACGCCCACGTGGAAGCACGAGAAGAAGACACGAGTCTATCGTGTTGTTTCAGGCGTCGGTATCTACCAGACGTTCGACAAGCCAGAAGAAGGTCAGACTGTTGTTGGCAAGATGAATGAGCGTCACCTTACACATGGTGACGAAGTTGTGGTTTCTAGCGACACAACGCACCGTATCACAGCGGGTCCAGGTAAGCTTGAACTCTACGTGACTCAGGACTCGAAGTATGAATCCTCTCTACAAGAGGTCATGCCCGCAGAAGTAGTAGCACAAGTATCTGCCGCCGAGTTGACTCCACTCACGGAGGCGGATAAGCAGAACAAGGTAACGTTCGGAGTAGACAGGTCTATGCGCCGTAATCGTGTTGCACAACAGATTGCAGAAGAGCGTGCAAATAGACCAGCGGCACCAACGGTTCCGCGTTCGCAAAGGGGACAGTCATCACATGAGTTCTTCCGCACTGATGCTGGTGGAGCAGGCATCAACGTGAAGCCCGTCATGAACTTCGATGCTGAGGGAGCTGGATGAGACTGTACCTGGACCTAGAGAACCTATCGAAAGCTATGGGCGCCCCTCCAACCGGAGGAGGCGCTAATGGCGCTTCTGCACCTCCTAAGACGCCTGGCGCTGCCACTGGCGGCTCTGGACCGCAGACTGTGGACTGTCCTCTAGGTCCAGCATGTCCTGATGGTGGTCACCATCAGTTGGGTTCCTCAAAGCTACAGGAACACACAGAAGAGGCACAGGCGAAGATGCAGACTGGCCAAACCCCTGGCGACGAGTCAACGGGTAAGGACACAGGCAATCCAGGTGTGCCACCAGGCGCTACCAACATTGGTGGTGTAGGATCTGACCAGGTGAAGCGTATTCCACCCCCACTACATGTAGGTGAGGGCGAAGCGGGATTCACTCCGGTTAACACCAGCGAGTTCCACACGGAGACCGTTGACCCTGCAAAAGAAGAGCCAAAGGGACACCCAGACTTCTCTGCACAGGCATTCAAGCAAGACCCACACGGTGCCAAGACTCGTTCGATGTTGCAGGGTGCAACTCCGGATGAACCATCTGTGGCTCCTATGAAGCCACAACCACAGGCACCAAGTCAGCTCACAGGTCAGGTCGCCGGTCAGAACATGGACCGTCCTGGCATGGGTACGGCCGCAGTACCGAACCCTATGGTGGCAAATGAAGCTTCTGTTCCACCAGACAGCAAGCCAATGGACCACTACAGGCTTTCACAGGTAGCTGGACAGTCCGGTGACGCAGAGCTAGCGAAGTTCCACCAGGACATGGCACGTAAGCGCACTGAGGGCATGGGCTCCGAAGATCACAAGGATCTTGCGAACCAGTTGCATGCAGAAGGCATGCACGACCAGGCTAAGTACCACGAGGGTATCCACCAGCGTGCAACCGAAGGTCAGAAGGAAGTTGAGCCTGAGAAGGCAGAAGCTGACTCGCAGAAGCACCAAGAAGGCATGCGCGATGTTCATCACGAACAGCGTTCGAAGGCCGAGAAGGACTTGGCTTCGTCGAAGGAAAAGCACAAGAAGCTTCAAGAGAAGGCTGAGGCTCTCAAGGAAAAGAACAAGCAGGCTTTGAAGGACTACGAAGAGAAGAAGGCTGTTCACTCCATGAGTAAGGAAATGGGCGGCAAGAGTGCTGCTCCCAAGAAGCCAAAGCTTGAGAAGGAAGAGAAGGTTCCAGAGAAGCCAGAGCTTTCAGAACCATCCAACAACCACGAGCGTTTGCAGCACGACACGCACACTTCGCGTGCAAAGCGTGTAGCAGACTTGGCCGAGTCTCACCTACAGAACAACAAGGACTTGAGCCCTGGTGACCGTAAGCGCCTTGAGCGTGCTCACCAGATGGCTGTGTACCACTCCAACATCGGTTACACACCAACCGCAGCACACAAGAAGGAACTAGGCGACGTAGAGAATGCGGTGTCTGGAATGGGCATCAAACAGACTCACCAGGAAATGCAGGCAGAGGCAGACAAGAAGAACACGGCAGAAGCTTCAAAGAAGGCTGAAAAGGACCGTGCAGCTTCTGAGAAGCAACAGACTAAGCAGCAGAAGCTAGATGAGAAGACGTCAGCAAAGCAAGCTGCCGCAGATGCACAGGCCGCCGCTGACCAGCCTCAGCCTCCTCAGACTGATTTGGATCATGCACGTGTGCAGGCACACCAGTCCAAGGCAAAGAAGTTGCGTGAGTCACTAGAGCAGCACATGCAGCAGAATCCGAACATGTCGCCAGAGGACCAGCAGAAGGCCCAGCACATCATTGCGGAGCTACAGAAGCACGAACAGATGGACATGGTGCCCGGAAAGGCACACACGGCCGAACTGCAAGAGCTTGAAAAGCTATCGGGTGAACATGGTAAGCCACCAAAGCCAGAGACAGAACAGGGTGATGAAGCAGGATCTGTGGATACTGGCGGAAACTATGCTATGAACATGATTCATCAGGGTCGTGCGCTTGGCCATGGTTTGGCAGCTTCGGCAACGTCTCCATACGGCGCGGCTGGCCAGGCAGGTTCTCAGGTAGTAAACTATGGTATTTCTGGTGCAACACATGCGGGTCACCGACTTCTACATGACGCGCACCAGATGGACCGCGAAAAGAGCAAGCCTCCGGTCACCAAGGACGATACCAAGGCTCCCAAGAACACACCAAGAGGTCAGGCATGAATCTCTATCTTGATCTAAGCAAAGCAGTGCAGATTCCAAACACTGCGAACGACGCAAAGCCAGAACGTCAGAGCATTCGTGAATACAACGAGTCGTTCACGACCAGTAAGACTGACGCGCTTTCTGAGCCAGATGACAAGGTACACTCGGATGATGCCGGTGATAATACTGGCTCTCTCGACGATGAGCTTGAGAATGACCGCAAGTTGGACACTCAGATTGCCCAAGAGCGCGGGATTGTAGGTAAGCCAGACGTCAAGAAGGCGTTCAATGTGGATGGCTTTGACTTGCTCAAGTCATTTACTGCTAGCTTGCAGGACCAACTAGACGTGGTTACACCAAATGCTCGTGAAATCGAATATTTGGTCGATGTTTGTGGTTATACTCGTGATGACGTCATGAAGGGGTATGCTACAATAACAGGTTCCGAGCGCAACCGTTTCAATACCTGGCTACAGGACGAGTTGCGTAAGTCCATCAGAAAGCTGGCACGATGACCACAGGTAACGATTTCGGCGTTTGGGTAGACAAGGTAAGCACGTGGCGTGATGCTACTAGTGCTGTGCCTCTATTGGTACATGACGAAATCACGAAGTCCAGACTCGAACCAGGTAAGGCAAAGAACGGTCCGAAGTCTTTGATGTTCGACCCACTTAGCATTCAGTTTGCTATGGGTTACAAGGACCGTCGTTACTCGCTCACGTATGATGTGCTCAAGCGCATTCCTCAGCAACTCTCCTTGATTGCTGCAATCATCCAGACTCGCTGTATGCAGGTTGCCTCCTTTGCTAGCCCATACCGTATGTCCAAGTCTTTGGGCTTCGAAATCAAGCACCGCAATCCAGCTCGTTCAACGACAAAGGGTGAACGTGAGTTCATCCAGTCGATGGAGAACTTCATCTACAAGTGTGGCGCGAAGGATCCAAATCCTCACAGCCCGGTAGCTCGCGATGACTTTGAGACCTTCCTCAAGAAGATCGTACGTGACTCACTCATGTACGACCAGTCTTGCTTTGAAGTAGTGCCGGACCGTCGTGGCATGCCCTACGAGTTCATGGCTGTAGATGCATCTACGATTCGATTGGCAGCGAACAACATCGACCTCGACTACGCTACGGCACAGAGGCACGCAGTGACACAGAACCTGGGTCAGTGGCCACAATCGATTGTGCCAAACGCTATGATGACCAATCTACAGATGCCGTACAAGACCATGCATGTACGCAATCCTGAGATTGAAGACGTTCCGAGCTACATCCAGATTGTGAACGGTGTTGTGCGCAGCACGTACACACGCAACGAACTTGCGTTCGGCGTCCGCAACCCACGTTCGGACATTTACGTGCAGGGATACGGTTACTCAGAACTTGAGCAGCTCATCACCATCATCACCGCCCACCTATTCGCTGAGGAGTACAACCGCCGCTTCTTCATGCAGGGCTCGGCTCCTAAGGGTATCTTGAACTTCAAGGGTGACAACTTGACGCCAGACCAGCTTGAGGCATTCAAGCGTCAGTGGCGTGCAAACCTTGAAGGTGTTGAGAACTCGTGGCGTACGCCTATCATGCAGGCAGAGCAGGGCGTCGATTGGGTTGACTTGCATCCATCGAACCAAGAGATGGAATACTCGATGTGGATCGAGTACCTCATCAAGATCACATGCGCTGTGTTCCTCATCGACCCCGCTGAGTTGAACTTCGACATGCATGGCGGTGTCCAGCAGACACCACTTTTCGAGTCGTCTCAGGAATGGAAGCTCAAGGCATCCCGAGACCGTGGTCTCAAGCCAATGCTTCGCTTCATCGCAAAGCAGATCAATGACCAGATTGTTCACAAGCTAGATGACAACTTCACGTTTGATTTCGTGGGCTTGGATGAGCTTACTGAGCAGGAAAAGCATGAACTTCGCAAGGAACAACTTGCGACGTACAAGACGATGAACGAGATTCGTCGTGCCGAGGACTTGGCTGACGTGCCACACGGTGACGTAGTAATGAACCCTGTGTACACCGCGTACATCCAGCAGCTTGGACAGCGCGAGATTCAGCAGAAGCAGATGGAAGCAGCAACCGGCGCAACGGCTGGGGCAGCTCCCGGAGCACAGGCGCAAGGCCAGGGTGGCGACCAGGGAAGCCAGCAGCCTGACAAGGGCAGCGGACCTCAATACTCTGATGGGTTTACTAAGTCCATCAGTCTGGGTGACAAGACAAAGGTCTTGGAAATCTCGTTGGAAGATGAATGGATGGACGCTTACCGAGGTGGCGGATGAATCTCTATCTCTCTGCGGAGAACATGGAGAAGGCTTACAAACTCCATGGAAAGGTGGAGTTTCAAGGTCTTCCTATATCCGTAGAGAATCGAGCTGGGTCTTCACGCCATTGGTATGACCCAAACTCAGGTGAGAAGGGTTCAACAAAGATGAAGTATCCATATGGCTACATTCGTGGCACGTTGGGTACAGACGGTGATGAAGTAGACGTATTTGTGGGTCCGAAGAAGGACTCAACCAAGGTCTTCGTAGTTACCCAGATGAAGAAGCCGGGCTTCAAAGAAGTAGACGAGCAGAAGGTAATGCTCGGATTTCATTCAGCAACTGAGGCTAAGCAGGCTTATTTGGACCACTACAACGACCCGAAGTTCTTCGGTTCAATGAAGGAGTTCCACATGGACGATTTCAAGCAAAAGCTCACATCCCACAAAGGCAAACTAATCAAGCACTTGTTCCTAGCGGATCCATCTGCTAAGCTTGAGAAGGCTATTGCCACATACGAAGACTTGGAGAACGCAGGCATGGAAAAGGCACACATCGGCTTTGACAAGCTACAGAGCAAGATTGAAGGACAAGGCCACTCTGCCGAGAGTGCAGCCAAGATCGCTGCTGCTGTTGGCAACAAGAAGTACGGAGACAAGAAGATGCACCATGCCGCTGAGGAAGGAAAGCCATTGAAGGAAGGCCAGAAGATTGACAAGTCTTGTGAGCACAATACCGATGGTGAAACTTGCGAGAAGTGCAACGGTACGCACAGCGCAACGGACATTCTCAAGGGATTGAACTCTCGTCTTCTCTCTATGGTGACACGTTCGAAGGAAAAGCTTGCACCAAAGCCTGACCCTATCGCGACATCCGGAGAGACTACGCTCTTCGGTCCACAGGTAGCTCAGGCTTCTTTCGTGCCACGTCCATTCGAAGCACCTGTTGTGGCTTCGGTAGAGATTCCAGTCGTGCAGTCTGCGGCAACTCCTCTTGCCCCTGACTTTATGACGTCATGCGGCGGTTGTGGTTACATGCACAAGAGTCTTTCTTCGTGCCCACGCTGCGCTCAGGTAGCAGCACTAGACGCACGTGTAGCTACGCCAGCTTGGAGGCGTTGATCATGAGACTGTATCTCCGCGAAGACCTTGCAAAGTCTGAGAACTCAGACAAGCCCGCTGCACCAAGCAAGTCTGGTGAACAGCGCGGAGGTGCATACGTTGCTCGTGCTCAGGTTGGCACAGAAGCCGATGGCAGCCCACGCTACCGTTACTTCAAGACACAAGAAGAGTACGACAGCTTCTTGGGCAGCAAGAAGAAGGAGTCTAGCTCCGGTAAGAAGCTAGAAGAGAAGGTTGAGAAGGAACACGAGGAAAGCACGAAGAAGCAGCACCACTCGAACCTACTCAGTCCCAAGGATTCCCAAAAGACTGAGAAGTCTCTACGCCTATTTGTGAGAGGTTGAACATGTCACACTTTCCACGTGTACCAGTACGTTTCCTAGAGTCCAACGAAGCACTTCTCAAGTCTCAGACTGAGGAAGTCGCTGTTCGTCCTCTTGCCTTGATCGTCAAGAGTGTTGCCACTGTGCAGCCAAACGAAGGCAGCTTTGACCTTGACCAGTTGGCCAAGAGTGAAGCTCTTTCCGGTGGTCACGCAGGCGCGGGCACTGACTACAACCAGACCGAATCTGCGCCTGTAGAGGACATGCACCCTCAGTTCCGTGCACCACGTGATCGTAACCTAGGCAACGTGTTGTTCCGTCGCAACATAGACTCCTCTCTAGATATGCAAGCTGCAAAGCATGTCGTAGTGGACGCTGTGCATCGTGCATGTGATTCTACGGATGCATTGAACGACCTAGACAAGATGGTGTTGTCTGTCTTCTTCCCAGGTGTTTACATGTTCGTAGACGCTGGATTGGTAGATTCTATGGCGTCAGTTCACATGCGCTTGGCACCACACGAGATTGATGCCGTACGTTTTCTAGTGGCAGCCCACTTGAAGGCTGAGATGAGCTACAACGCTGGCTTGGGTGGCGGTGGCGACCCTGGAAGGTTGGCAGTTCGTTCATGAAGGTGAAGACGAACCTAACTCCCGCGGAGTTGAACAAAGTAGGTCATGGTCTCATCAAGCTCTCAAAGAGCCAGCAGACCGAGATTGAGTTGGAGAATCCCGCAGAACGTGAGTTGATTCGTAGAGCAGAGTCTGTGTTTGACCTCGCCATCAACAACCTGCAAGAAGAAGTGAGCAGAATCCTGCTAGACAAGGAAGATTGAACATGACCTGGTGGAGCCCAAAGCCTTTGCGTCCCGAGTTCCAGAACGAACTATTTCCTATGGTTGAAGCCCCAACTGTAGTGAAGAGCTTGACGCCTATCGAACGTCAGCGTGCCGAAGATGGTACGCAACTCACCCCAATGCGTCCTTCCGCACTTCGTCCAGCAGACCCTGCGTTGTACATCACCAAGGGTTCTCTTGTTGAGAAGTATGCAGAACGCCCTCAGTTGCCAAAGCAGCAGCCAGAGGATCCAATGACGACCGTCAAGTCGTACATTGCGTTCAAGAGCAAGGAAGCAGAAGCTAAGCCAGATCAGGAAATGGCGAAGTCGGTAGCAGCAATGAATGCAGCAATCGCACGTTTCGCGGCAAAGGCTGGCGCAAAGTCGGGTTCCTGATATAGTGTTGCATGACCCAATCGTTCTCCCAGAAGATGCAGGAGCTAAAGCGCGTTGTTAGGCTCCATGCCAACTGGCTTGTATACGCGACCTTGGGAGAGTCAGCGCTAAGTCCAACAGAAGTAACCGAACTCAAGAAGTACGGAAAGCTTCCTATGGGTCAAGCGCTGAACTTGACGGACAAGTCATATCTTTTGGGCAAGTTTCGCGCGCTCTACAAGCGCGGTGAATACAGCTACCTCAACTACGAAGAAGTTCAATCGCAACACAAGTTGTCACCGCTCGAAGAGCTGGTAGTCGAACAGGCTCGCCTTCGTGCGGGACAGCAAATGAAGGGTGTTGCACAGGACATCGCAGACGGTGTATATACTTCGCTATCGCAAGTGCTAGGCAAGGCAGTCTCTGAGGCGGTAGTTTCCCAAACAGTAGCGGACGAGACCGCGCTTGCCATCATTTACAGGAAGACTGCACAAGATCTTGCGTCTAACCTGGCATCGCGTTTGCAGACAGGCCAACGCCGCAACTGGAAGATTGTGGCTGAAACGGCTATGCAAGCAGCGAAGGTAGCTGGCTCTGCACAAGCTATCGTAAACAAGGTCGGTATCTACGCGCTATCAGACGGTCCAGAGTCGATGGTAAGCGTCATCCCAGGGCAACTTTGTTGTGAGGACTGTACATCCCACTACACAGGTGCTGATGGTCAACCACGTGTATTTCGTCTCTCCACACTTTTGGGCGCTGGCTCGAATGCTGATGGTGACGTCACGCACACAAAGCAGAACGGTAGACATACGCACTGGAAGACCACCTTGCCACCACTACATCCAAGTTGTGGGTGTTCGATTGTGTACGTCCCACCAGGACATGGTTGGGTTGATGGTAAGCTCTCGATGCTCAACAAGTCGCTCTTTGCAGAGCACTTGGCAAAGGCACGCTCTGGCGTCTCGGGTGGAATCTCACCAACAGTAGAACCAAAGGGTGCTCCTTCGAATCAGAAGGAAGGCACAGGTACGCCGTCGCTTCCAGGTGCCGCTGCACCGGGCAATCACGCAGGTCCAGGTCGTCCGTCGGGCGGTTTGCCAAAGCCAGGCTCAGGCACGCCTGGTGGCTCTGGTGGCGGTCCGATGTATGTCTCGTGTCCGTTCGGTGGTGGCGCGGACTGTATGAAGCATGGCGGCAATGGGGCAACGATGCACAAGCCTGGTGGTGCGATCATGAAAAAGCACCAGGAAGCTATGATGCGTGGTGCCAAGCCAACAACACCAGATGCTATCGAAGCACAGCACAAGGCAATGGACGCAACGGCTCTTGCGTACAACGGCACACCACACGCACGTGACGTGACCCTCACGCACTTGTCCGAGGGCGACATCGGGTCTGCGAAGAACTTGTCATCCGAAGGTTTGGCAGGACAGCACGTAAGTCACAAGGTGACGATTGTAGGCAACGGTTCCGGAGTTATGAAACCTGCGCCTGTATTTCCTGAGGCTATCTACAAGGGTGGCGGATGGGCAGACGGTGCAGCGAACATGCCTCGTGATTCTGGTCACAAGTCGGAGGTTGGTGCATCGAATCTTGCACACAGCCTTGGTTTGACTGAACACGTACCACCTACAGTTGCACGCCTTGGCACTGGTGAACACGGCACACACAAGGGCGAGACGAGCTTGCAGCAGTGGAAGGATGGCTATCTTCCTGCGTCCTTCGGCACTGAGGAGACGGTAGCTACGCCTGACGCCAATATGTCTGGTTCACGTTCGAACAACAAAACGAACAATGCGTATGAAGCACTTCGCACGGCTGCACCAGACAAGGAAAAGTTTGACAACAAGATGAGTGAGCTTGCGGTCATGGACATGGTGATGAACAACAACGACCGCCACATGGGTAACTTAGTGGTCAACAAAGACCACTCTGATGTTGTTGGTATCGACCACGGCTTGTCCTTCGCATCTGGTATGCAGGGACACAAGAACGGCATCCATTACGGTATGGAAGCTGCTGGTAAGCCGCTGACAGTGCCAGACCACCTCATGACGCGATTCAAGTCCAACAGCTTGGGTGCAACAGAGCGTGCAATGGAAGGATCTGGATTGCAGCCTTGGCAGGTTATGCAGACGCATCTTCGACAGAAGTACGTATCGCACTTGCAGGAAACCCACGGATACATCCCACCAGAGACTACACGCTACATTCTTCAAGGCGCAGGCAAGAACCCAATGCCTCGTCCTGGTGCAAGCTTTGGTGAACCAGGTGCAGATAGCATCATGGACCGCTTGGACAACTACAACAAGACGAAGGACGAAGGTCAACTACCTGACCAGTTGTTCTCTTCATTTGCAAAGGACTACATCAACAAGGGCCTGGCAAAGAAGGATTCGCCCGAACACGCAGACTTTGAACGTATGGCAAAGGAAATGCCACTTCACGAGCCTGGTCGCATCCATGACAAGGACTACCACGGGTCTGAGGATCACCAGAGCCATTGGGATAGTATTCCTGCGTACAAGGGTGTGAAGTGCGAGAGCTTCGAGAGTCGCTACAACAAGAAGCAGCCAGAAGCCCCAAAGCCACTACGTACTGCACCAAGTATGCCATCAATCGGTACTAGCAAGACGGAACTTGCACCTTCTGCGCCAGTAGAGGATGTGAAGACGGTCAAGCCTGCGAAGAAGGCCGTAACGAAGAGTCTCTGGATTGATCCGGCTGCCAAGTTTCCGATTGACAAGCTCGACAAGTGAGGTAATACTGGATTTATGGACAAGCACTTCGACGCAATCAAGATCGTGTCTGGCCAGGATGAATCCACGCTCGCGCTGGTGTGGTGGGACGGCAAGCACATTCGCTCAAACAAAGAGTCTTTCTTGTCCCGTCTACGCAAGGAAGAAATCAATGGTATGCGCTTCTCTGATGGAGAAGACTTCCTAAACGTGCTACCATACCGTTTCTCCAACGGATACATGTTCTGCCGCAAGGTAGTCGTGGATGAAAAGGGTCAAGAAGTATGATCGTACTGGAAGGCTTGGAAGACTCGTTTGACAATGACGCAGCCGAGAAGATGCTCAATCTCTCGGTTGGTCGTATTACGACCACGCGCGAGTTGGTTCGCAAGTCCATGTATGACTTTGACCTTGAGACGCCAGAGGGCATTGAAAAGCTCATGGCGTTGTTGCCTATTATGGACCCTGAGATTCTCAAGGACATCATGGGCGAAATCTGGCCAGGCTATCCAACGGATATTGATGCGCGTCGTCATCGCTTGGAAATCAAGGGCTACTTGAAGGACTACTTGGAGTCATATGACACGCAAGATGCAGCTCAACAACTTGGATCCGATCAAGGACAAGGAGAAGATCGAGAAGTTGCTGGCGAAGAGCCACAGACCGGACAGCCCGCCACCAGTCCTCCTTCCGGTGGACCTGATGCTGGTGCAGTACCTTCGCAACCTGGGGCCGGTAACGAAGCTACAGTTGCTCAAGCTGGTCAGACCTGATACATTGAGGAAACTGACTGACGTTGGCGTTTTGGTTAAGAATCCCGACCACTTCGGGATAGACGTATACAAGGTGAACGATGAGCTTTGCTGAGATAAAGAAGGCATTCGGAATGCCCTCAACTGACGCAGCACACCAGTACATTTTCAAGTCTGGTGAGTATGGCTCTATGTATCAATACTGGTACCGTGATAGCCTTGGCAACTACTATCGCTACACAAATGCGCCTGTGGACAATCCGGACTATGACCCGCTTGTGGGGCTGCCGTTGATGGACCCAGAGCAGCCAGTGCCTGAGAAGAATACCGAGTTCTTCTCACCCGAAGGATACAAACTCTCGATGGCTGTACCTCAGGGCACTACGCCTATGCGCAACCCAGCCTACAACCAGAATGACCCACGAAACCTTTGGTTCGAAGTGGTGTCTGGTGGCGAGCGTCCGGCGTATATTTACCTAGACGCCGACGTGAAGGAAAACTTGGACCTCTATGTCCAGTTTCAACTTCGTGTTGTGGATTCGAACCTTGCGAAGCTTCGCAAGTACGCAACAGAGCTGTTTGCGGGGCAACATGTCAAGGACAAGGTTACCGGCGCGATCATCATGCTTGTTGAGCAAGGCTTCTTTGAAGTAGAGGAGCTGGTCAACGCAACCGTTGGCGATGTACAGTTCATCGATCAGGTCGTGATGATCTTGGGTCGCAAGTTTGTGTGTGATCTAGCCTTCTACGACTTCATGACCAGTTTGGTAGCTCAGCGCGCGCCAGTGGAGCCACTGTTCCAGATGGACACAGTTCACGGTAAGCAGCCAGTAGGCTTGAACTACTTGTACTCTGTGTTCGCTTCTGTGCGTTGCAGCCCGAAGTTCTTGCTCAGTTGGAATGCTTCTCACTTGTTTTCCCGTATCATGAATCGCTTGTCTTTCCAGCAGATTCCTATGGAAGACGTAGAAGCTACGGCATTCGACGAGCTTGCACGTACTCTCGGAACGAGAGATGACGTTCACTACTTGGTGGACTACAAGGTTCGTGTAGCCTTGATGCGTAACTACGAAGTCGGTGTTATGAAGGGGTTGCAGCACCTCGTGTCAGATGACTTTGGTGTGGCTATCATTCGCTCTGACTTGACCAGCTTGCGTGAAGACGAGAAAGAGTTCTCCGAGTGGTTGCACTTTGAGCCTATGCACGACACTTCACCAGCAGAGGAACAGCAGATTGCAGACGTAGTTGGTGCGCAGGCCGCAGAACAGCAGCAAGTGCAGGAACGCCCAGAGGAAGAGCAGCAGATGCCTGGTCAACCAGGACAACAGCCCGGCCACCCAGATGACAAGGCTGACCAACCAAAGGCTGCGCCTGACGATGAGGTACCAGAATGAACTCTGATGTATTTAGCATCTTTGATGCTTGGGAACCTCTATTGAAGGCACGCAAGGCCAAGGGTCTCGACCAGTGGGCTAAGTTGCAGCCTATTGCAGAGCAGCTTGCTGGCAAGGGCGTAAGCGCTATTTCGTTCACGTGTTGCCACCCTTCGCACGGTGGTGAACCAATCAAGCATTTGCTTGGCTCGGTAGAAGGTAACTTGCACTTCATGTTGGGTTATGGCAACCCTGGCTTCCACGTGGCGCCATACCACTTCCAAGTCATCGATCCAAACACAACACCTGAGGAAGCCGCAGAAACGTTTGCTCGCATTGGTAATCCAGCGAACCCAGCATTGTGGGCACGTTCTGGTGTAGCGGATGTGGGTGATGAAGGCGATGTGGCAGCCGGTGAAGCTCATGCGACATCGAAGAAGGCGAAGGACAAGGCGGCCAAGGATAAGTCCAAGGCAGCAGAATCTGTCAAGGCAAAGTCGCCAACAGGATCATACACGTGTGTGCCAAGCGAAGGCTTGGTGTACGGTGACCACAATCAGCACGTATACCGTTGGGACTTGGTGAAGGACTCGTTCTTCTCTGCATTCAACCCAGAAGCTACGGAGGCTATGGATGCCGCGTCTATCCAGAAGAGTCAAAACGTGGTTAGATTCCGACCAACCGTGCCGGACTCGATTCGTCTTGAAGCGCGCAAGTATCGTGGTGACTCGTTTGACGAGAACGTGTTCTACTTGGTCAAGTCGCGCTGCCCAGCTCCCGGGTCCGTGGTTCCTCTAGAATCGACCCAAGCAGAGACGGTCTATGGAGTTATTACTCCAACGACTATTGACTTCTATGGTCGCAACGGTCAATCTACGGAAGTGAAGGTTTTCGACCGTGTTTACAAGAGCTTCGACCTGACACCACAAGGTAACGTACCTCCCGCAGCGTTGCTTGGTTTCGTGGTCAAGACGTTCGGTGTCAATGCATCTTTGTTGTCCGAAGTCGCTGCTGTCCCAGAGAAGTTGACAAAGAGCGACATCGCGATTGAAGGTGACCCAACACCGGGCTTTGAGGACGTTCCAGCAGACTATGCGGAGGGGCTAAACAAGAGCATCACATTTGATGGTGACGCAATCCGCGTGGTGGTAACTAGATGAATCATCTGATTTCGTGTCGATGTGGAGAAGTCATCCTCAAGTCGTTGGATGCCGACACGAAAGTGCGCGGCGTTAAGGTCGTAGTGTTTCGCGATGATGGCGCCTATGCTGTTTGCAAGAGTTGCAACTCAGAAGTCAAGATTCCCTTGCGTGTAGATGAAGACATGCTAAAGTCTATGTCTTCGCCGAAGCGAAACATGCCTTTGTACATCAGAGAGATGAAAAAGGCTTGACACATTAGCAGAGCGCAGCTAAGCTAATACCACAACTGAGATTCTCCATAAAGGGAGTGATGAGCCGGCCAGGCTTGTCCTCCCTTTACTGCTTTTCAAGGACTCGCATGAAGACTGGTTGGACCGACAACGATACGTTCCACTGCTTTGTACCCGCTAAGATGGTCGTCGTAAAGGGCGGCGAGAAGGGTGCTGATAAGTCAGGCAAGCGCTGGATTCAGGGCATTGCTTCGACTGACGGCCGCGATCTACAAGGTGAGATCATTTCCCAAGCGGGCATTGACTTCTCTCACTTCTTGAAGGATGGATACTTCAACGATGACCACAAGCCAGGTCCGGACGCAAAGATCGGACAGCCAACTGAGGCTAAGCTCACCAAGAATGGGCTCTGGGTAAAGGGGTTCTTGTTCAAGGACAAGCAGAGAGCTGATGAGTATTGGGAGTTGATGAACTCGCTCGAAGCGTCTCAGTCGGACCGTAAGGTCGGATTTTCAATCCAGGGCAAGGTTGTCCGTCGTAACGGAAACACCATTGAAAAGTGCTGGATTCAAGACATCGCAATCACCACGCAGCCAGTGAATACTGCTACGTGGGCAGAAATCGCAAAGTCGCTAAATGCTCAGAAGTGGGATTTGGCGAAGGAAAAGGAATCTGAGAACAAGGAACCTGCTGAAAAGGCTATTAGCGCAGCAAGTTCACCTCTAGTACCAGTTAGCCTTGAGGGTAACGAAAAGAATGTGACTGTTGCGAAGTCACTAACGTACGACGAAGCATGTGCGGTTGTGAAGAGTCAAACCGGCCTTACTGACGAGGCCGCAGTAAAGTCAATCGTCTCCGTGGCGTTTGGCATGTTTGGACAGGAGTGAACAATGAGCGACAAGAAGATTGATTCTACTGATCTCCAGAAGGCAATGGCTGCCCTCCAGGATCTCGCAAAGGGCCACGGCTCGACGGGTACTGCTACTACGGCAGTTCCAGCGATGACTGGTGTGGGCGGACCAACTCAGCTATTCCACACGGCAGCGAACTCCGATCCAGGTGGTTGGGCAGGTTCCTCGTGGCGCGGTGAAGGCTGGGAAGACAGCATTTCTTCGAATGGCACTGACTTGACGTCTGCAAAGGCAATGGCGAAGGCTATTGCTTCCAGCATCATGTCGAAGCTTTCGAAGTCCGAGCCTCTTTCGGCCCGTGAAGTTGATTTCGTCTCCAAGGGCGGATTGAACTTCCTCAAGGAGAAGGACGGCGACAAGGACGACAAGAAGGACATGGACAAGTCCCACGCTGACGCAGCGGAAGACAAGAAGCAGATCAAGGACATGGTAAAGCCATCGGCCCTTGAGAAGAGCGATGTCAACAAGTCCCTTCTTGACAACGTGCAGGAAAACTCCGCAACGAAGCCAGGCTTCGAAGTGTCTGAGTTCCTATCTGGTTTCGTCCAGGTAATGCACAAGTCGCTACAGGCGATGGAATCTCGTATCACTGACCGTGTAGTAACGGCAGTGTCGAAGTCCGCAGCAGATGACGCTGAGAGCCAGAACAACCTCGCAAAGAGCCTCGCAACTCTTGGTGAAGTTCTCACGCTCCACGCACAGCGCATCGAGCAGATCGAAGCTGCCCCAGCACGTGGTGCAAAGTCGCAGCAGACGATCAACAAGTCCAACGCTCCGCTTGACGGCAACGCAGGCGAAGGCGAGGGCTTGAGCAAGGCAATCGTATCCGAGCGTCTTCTTGAGCTTGTCAAGAAGTCCGAGGCTACGCCACAGGACGTTCTCAGGTATGACGCAACGGGTAAGCTCTCCGACGCGCTATTGCGCAAGGTAGCTAGCCGCTGAATCGGTAGGAAAGAAGGAGAAAGACAATGACTATTGGACTAAGAGCATTCCAGAGCGGTTCCGTTGGATCGGGCTTTGGTAACGGTAGCGAAGCAGACATTCAGGAGCTTTCGAAGGCACTTGAAGCTGGCTATCAGCAAGGCGCTGGCAAGACGGGTGGCTCTGCGCTACGTGTCGAGTCGCTTGAGGCAAGCCTCAAGGTTCTCACCTACTCCTCTTCCCACGTGAAGTTCTGGAAGAAGCTCCCAAAGAGCCCAGCGTACTCCACGATCGAAGAGTACAACCAGCTCACTGACTACGGTGGAGATGCATCGCCCTTCACCCAGGAAGGTGAACTACCACAGGCTACTGACAGCTCGTACGTTCGTCGTTCGCAGTTCGTCAAGTTCCTCGGTACCACTCGTGAAGTGACGCACCAGGCAACGCTTGTGCACCCAGCACACGGTGACCTCATCGCCTTGGAAAACCAGAACGGTATTCTTTGGTTGCTACAGCAGGTAGAGCGCCACTTGTTCTCGGGTGACTCCTCGCTCGCATTCGACGGTGAGTCGGAGCAGTGGGACGGTCTCGATGCAATGATCGACTCTTCGATGGTCATCGACCTCGAAGGTGGTACGTTGCAGGAAGCAGACATCGAAGAGGCAGCAAACCTCATCATCGAGAACTTCGGTTTCCCAACCGACATGTTCCTCGGTACGCGTACGATGAGCGATCTCGTGAAGACGTTCTATCCACGTGAGCGTATCCAGATGCCAGCGCCAATGAACGGACAGATCGGTAACACGGTCCAGACGATGGCAACGCAGGCAGGCGTGATTGAGTTCAACCCTGACGTCTTCATCCGCAAGACGGCAACCCCACCAGCAGGCCAGACGTCGGCGTCCGCACCAGCAACGCCAGCTTCTATCGCAGCAGGCGGTCCAACGGGTACGACCGGCGATCACAACAAGGGTGCGCCCCCAGGTACGTCGTACGTCTCGTACGTAGTGACGGCTGCAAACCGCTTCGGTGAGTCTGCTCCAACGGCAGTGCTCGGCGCAGCAGTAGCACTCACGCAGTCCAACAAGGACGCAGGCAACTACTTGCCTCTCACCATCACCAACCCTTCGACGATTGGAGCATTCCCTGCGGAATACTTCAAGATCTATCGTTCGGAAGCTAGCTCGGTCAACGCAGTTCCTGCTTCGTTGTCTAGCTACGCGCTCATCGCACAGGTTCCTGCAAGCAGCCAGACTGCTTCCGGTACGACTGTGTACAACGATGTGAACTTGATCCTTCCATTCACGTCGTCGGCATACCTTGGAGAGTTGACGCCATCCGTGTTGACCTTCCGCCAGCTCATGCCTCTCATGAAGATGGATCTTGCAGTGCTCAGCCCTGCATACCGTTGGATGATCCTCCTATACGGTACGCCAATCCTCTTCGCACCAAAGAAGTGGATGCGCTTCTTGAACATCGGACAGCTCAACCTTCGTTGAGTTAACCTGAGGTGGGCGGCCTAAAAACCGCCCACCTTATAGGTGTTTCTGATGGAAACGTGTTCAATCTGCAACAAGCCAATCTACGGGCACCCAACTCCACGACGTGTCAAGAAACGCGTTAATGGTGTGACGGTCTATGAAAATGGGCCGGTAGTATGTGGGTCTTGCCCGTTGAACAAGGCACAGGGTGGAGCTACAGGTAAGTCATTTTCCGAAGTACGAATGGACATGGCTAAGCTAGTAATCAAGCCTATCCTGAGAACTGAGGTAAAGATGAAGGACTTGAAGGTAAAGAGCAACGTACGAAACCGCACGATCCTGTTGGATGGCCGTTTCCCCGTTGTATTCGGTTCCGATGGTCACGGCAGGGTGCCAGGTCACCTACGTGAGCTTTTCGAGCGTGAGATGGCTATGAAGCCTGGTCGCTTCTCGATCGTGGTGGAGTCGTCAGTAGAACCTGTAGAAGAACCCGCACCAGAAGTGTTCGCACCTATGGTGGCAGAAGCAGTGGTAGAAGACCCCAAGGACGTAGTTCCTCAGGAGATTGACCAGAGCTTCTTGGTATCAGATGTAGAACCTATGAAGCTAGTGAAGGCTTCAAAGAAGAAGTGAGGATTGAATCATGGCAGCAAAGGTAAGATTGGTTGTGAGTGATCAGAACAGCGCAGAGCTAGAAGCTCTACGTCGTAGCTACAACTCCTTCCTCATTGTTCTACAGAACATTGCGGCAGAGCAGGCAGCAGCAACCACGACTGCAACGCAAGCCGCAGCAGCTTTGAGCGCAGCACTTTCCACGGGTATCGATTCGTCGAGCGCCCCACACGTAGGAACTGGTCGTTTGGTTTACGGCGTACGCCCAACCCCAACTCAGCCACTTCACCGTGCAGAGGAAGTTGTGAAGCTTGAGACGATGACGGCAGCAGACAAGTTCTGATTGCACTCACCGCGTAGCACCACAAGGGAGTATAGCTTTGCCGGAAACGGCGTGCTATACTCCTTTTGTCTTTGGAGCGCCACATGAACACGCCTCTTCTCATTCAAAACGCAGCTACGACTGTAGTAATCTACTTGGAGCTTGCTGATGGCTCTCCGGCAACTGGCTTGGCTTACACTGCTGTAACGGCAGGTATCAAGAAAGCCGGAGCTAGTTCGTTTTCAACGTTCACTCTCACGTCGGGTAACTTCGCTGACTTGGGCAACGGGTTCTACGGAATCAGCCTCGTTAGCGGTGATACGAACACACTTGGCTCATTGTACTTGAGCTTTACTAGTGCCACGACGAAGCCTACGTTGCTTGCAGCATTCGTGGCAGTTGCGGCTACGGCACCGCCAATCCCAACCCCAGGATTCACACCACCTATCACGGCAATCTACGGATATATCTACGATTCCGCAGGACAGCCTTTGAGTGGCACATCGGTAGTAGCACGCATCGTCTCTCAGCCTACGATTGTGCACCCAACTACTGACGGCATCCTCATCGGAGCAGATTTCCTCACGACAACCACAGATGACACCGGGTTCTTCACATTGTCGTTGATTACAGGTACTTCGGCAGAGTTCATCATTGCTGATGCAAACTACCGCAGGACTATCACCGTCCCAGGTTCAACTGCGAACTTGTTCGACATTCCATGACGAGGTAACATGGGACAGCCTACTGGTATCGTTGTCTTGACAGACAACACTGAGTATTCTCGCTACGAATCTGGCCGTGATGTTGTAAACGTCACTGTGCAGTGCAGTGGTGGTACACCGTATTCCAGTGAGTCTGTTCTAGTCGAGCTAGTCAAGGCACGACGTTCGCGCGATTCTGTAGTCGGAACAATGTCGTTGTCTTTCACAGGTTCGACTTCTCCGCAAGTACAGTCTACGACCTTCAATCTTCCGAACCTTGTTGACCAGGATATGATCAACTTGGCTCGCCACGGCAAGTATTTCGTGCGTGCCCGTTCTCTCGCTACGAACGCTTCGGTAGTCATCGGCAGTGGCACTTCCACGCCAATCACTCTTCATTCTGTGGAGACTGGTACTGACGCAAACTCTTTGACGGTTGAAGTCGCTCATGGCGGTGGCACATCTGAACTGAGTGCGGTGGTAGCTGGCACGGCTTTGACCATCACGTTGGGATACACAGGTGGTGTACTTGATCCAAGCAAGAACACGCGTGAACGAATCACTGCGTTGATCAACTCGACCCTAGCGAACTTCGCAAGCGCTTCGTTCACTGGAACGTCCGGATTGTCGTTGAGTGCCGTAGAAGGCCCTACAGCGTTCACAGGTGGCCGCGATGAGGTTTCTGGCGAGTCTCCGGACTTCGATATCCGCATCGTCACAGTGGAACGTTTGAAGAAGGACTTCTTGTTCGGTATTCCGCTACAAGCTGGTCAGGCTCGCTTTGTGCGCAATCAGCCCACAAACATCACGGGTGTAACCATCATCGAGGTTTCGTCGAATCATCCACTAGGTGTATTCAACTTGAACTATATCTATGAAGCTGGTCCGCCAGAAGTGCGTCAGCTTTCGTGGAATGGCGGACCTATTGTGTCGGTGAACAACCCTGGCGAGTACATTCTCCGTCGTGGTAACGGCGGCTCTGGTGGCGGTGCTGGTTGTGGTGGCAAGATGGGTTTGCTTTCCAGCATCATGGGCAACGACTACATTGTGGTCCGTGTGTCCGGACCTACATTCCTACCTACTTCGAACCAGTCAGATGACATTCTGGTTGAACAACTACGTCTCGACAATCAGACACTCGCTAAGTATCTATGCCAGGCAGAAGAGTGGCTTGAGCATGTGGCGTTGGCTATTTACGTCGAACCTACGAAGGTTGTGACCGACCGTGATCCTACGATGATTCAGTTCGCCGCAGGCATCAACGCGCCAACTCCGCTCTTCACTGACCCGGACTACGATTACATCGTGGGTCCACTAACCTACTATCCTCCAAGAATGGGCGATGAGTGGGTAGACATTCAGACTCCATATCCTCAGATGCTTCGTGTTGACAACCTATTCGGTTCTATTGCCAACACCCGCATCATCGACATTGACCTCGACTGGATTCAGTTCTACCCACAGGGTGGACTCATTCAGTTGGTACCTTTCAACCAGACAATCGCCTTCGATTTCTTGGGCTTGATCTGGGTGAATGCTCTTCGTGGAGCGGCCGCGATTCCGAACTTCTGGCACTTCAACTTTATTGTCGGCTTGCGTGAGTGTCCTTGCGACTTGCAGGAACTCATTGCAAAGAAGGCAGCCATGGATGCCTTGACTATGTTGGGTGCTTCTCTTCGACCGGGTGTCGGCTCCACGTCTCTTGGCCGTGACGGCGTTTCTCAGTCTGTGTCTTACACGACGCAGTTGAAGTACGGTCCGTACACGGGTGCAATCCAAATGTTCAAGGATTGGATTGATGAACAGCTTGTCAAGTACAAGGGCAAGTACAGAGGAGCAACGTTGTTGGTAGTATGACAATCATGCCAGGACTAGGTGCCGATTGGGATTTCGGCCTACTTGAAGCTCTTATCCAAGATCGCGGCGACTACGTGATTTGGGAGACGGGCGTAGCCTGCCCTGCATGTCGTCGTGAAGACACGGTTGCCTCATTCAACGAGAAGAACCCTAACGAAGCCATTCGTATCCGTAGGCCGAACTGTCCTACGTGCCACGGCTTCGGGTTCATGTATCGAAATGCAACAAAGGTTCTTGGCTTGCTTACAGCCGTCAACGCAGGCAACCGCCAGCTCATTGACTTGGGTTTGGCATTGCCTGGTGACGCTGTATTCTCACCATCCTTGTACGAGCAAGAGATGCAGGACATGGATAAGGTGACGTTGTGCATCACAGACGTTTTGACCGAAGGTCAAACGATTTGCCGCAACGCAGCACACCTAAGCAACGCTCGCACTATTCCTACCGACTTGGATCCCTCCGAGGACCGTCTCTGGTATGCAGGTAGTGGTTGTGCTGTTTGGTGTGAAGACGAGCACAACGTGGTCTACGATGTTGACTCCGACTTTCAGATCAATGACAACAAGGTGAAGTGGATTGGTAACAAGCCAGCAGATGGCGTGTTCTATGTCCTCAAGTACCACTACTATCCAGAGTGGATTGTTTACGCTTCACCACTACAGCGTGTGGACCGCGGACGCAACCTACAGCAGCGTGTAGTTCTTCGCAAGAAACACGTTGCATACACACAGGCAACCTCTGTCGCAACTCCGGCAATGAGACAGAAGGAACAGATCGCGCTCACAGGGAGGACGAAGATTTGACTGTCTTTGCTGACCCGCGTGCAAATCAAGTAGTCCTCAATATCGAGTTTCCGGAGGCTCTACTCGATATGGATCGACGTCTAAAGAAGAAGATTCCTGGCATGATGCGTCGCATCGCCATGGAAGGAAAGACCTTCTGGAAGACCCTGGCAGGGCAGAAACTCAAGTCAAGCCGAAACGTTTACGTCAAGGCGATCGACTTGCAGCTTGTAGACGATGCGTCGTTCTATCTCAAGCTTGAAGGATTCTTGCCTTACGTAGTAGACCAGGGTGGATCAGCCTATGACATGAAACCTGGATTGTTGAAGGGCAACAAGTATCGAGTGATTCCGTTGAATCCACGTCGCTACATCAATATGACAAAGCCCACGGCATTCGCAACAGTGAGTGTGAACTCCAAGCCAGATTCTTGGATGCACCCAGGCTTCAAAGGAAAGAAGCTCTCTGATGAAGTGAGCAATGAACTCGACCGAACCATCATTCCGAAGAATGTGGAAAAGTTGTTCAAGGACATGCAGACCTCATGAGTACCCTACCAGAAATCATCCTACAACGTGCGATCATCGAAGGCATCAAGGGCATCCGTCAGGAACCCAGGATCCTCAACATGATCTTCAAGAACCTTCCTCTTGCACAGCAGGAAGCCATCAAGTCGTTTATCACTGAGACTGTGATTGACTTCTCGATCAACTATCCACGCACAGAAATCAAGGCACCAGCTATTGTGCTCATGCTCAAGAGTGAGACCGAAGCTGAGGAGTTCCTTGGCGATATCATGGGTGCTCCTCCGCATTTCGACATGCCAGATGCAGACATGGATATGGACACGCTTGGTGGAAACGCCGCATCGGTGTCTACAGCACAGGGACTTCCTGATTTGGTAGTTGGGCAGCTTCACGTTGCGTCAATGCTTCCACAGAAGCAAGCAATCACCTTTACCGAGGAATCGAATGACGTGATGAGCGAGATCTTTGCTGGTGTGTCAAACTGGCCTTCTATGTTCTTGTATGTAGTAGCCGGAGCTGGGGCTGGTAAAAAGTACAGAATCAGTTCAATCTCGTCGGAACAGCTTGACATCGTAGGTACATTTGAGCTAGACTTAGACTCATCAAGTGTAGTGGACCTCCGCTATGAGGATGCCCCTGAGGCTTCATACGGAAATCCAGTACGCGCGTACACTGACAGCATGAGTCAACTACGCGTCGGAGCGAACTACGATTCACAGTATCAGCTAGACGTCATCGCTGGTAACCAAGAAGAGGTAATATACCTCTACACAGTGCTGAAAGCGATACTGTTTGCGCAACGTAAGTTCCTCGAAGCGCAGGGTATCATGGCTTTGAAGATCAGCGGTTCCGACTTGGCCCCAAGGTCCGAGTTGCTACCGAGCGAGGTCTTCACAAGATCCATGACCGTACAGTTCCACTATCCTTTCAGCTTCATTGTTGAGCAGGATGTGGCAAAAGCAATCCAGATCACGCTCACCTCTGTGAACCCACAGGGCGTGGGAACACCCGTCCCTGGTGAGACAATCATTGTGTCTCGTATCGCTTTGTGAGGGAAGACATGGCTAAGAACAAAGATGAAGTTTCTGTCGAGGTAGAAGTTCCAGTAGCTACTACCAAGATTTTCGTAAGAGCCCCAAGAACGAAGGTGTACTCCTTTGAACAGTGGGCACAGCTCAAGAACAAGCAGCCGCGCCACCTTGGTGGAATGCGCGCTTTCCTTGGGGCACTCGTTGGCAATAAGTATCCGCTCGAAAAGTGGGACGAAATGATGAAGGCATACTGATAGGAGTCACACATGGCACGCTCAGTAACATTTAACGGTATCACACGTTTTCGTCCTGGTGCTATTTCCAGGGTGAACGCTGAGGCGCTCAACCAGATCGGTGTAACCGCTGGTGGTGTGCTCGGTCTCATTGGTGAAGCTGACGGTGGTGCACCGGGCTCTGCCGGGCTCATTTCGCTTCGTGACCCATCACGCGCTACGGATATCTTCCGCAGTGGTCCATTGGTTGACGCGATCAAGCTTGCATTCCAGTCCTCTGGCGACCCACTCATTCCAGGTGGTGCCGCACAGGTACTCGTGTACAAGACGAACGCATCGACTCAATCGAGCGTAAGCCTTCCATCCACCGCAGCGGACATTGTGACGACGACTGCATCCGCAGGTACAACCACAACTGTCACAGTAGCGGCTACGTTGGTAGCTAGCGCCTTGATTGGTCGTTGGGTGAAGATTGGTATCGCAGCTCTTCCAGGATCGCCAACCTTCCTCCGTCGTGTGACAGCAAACACCACGTCGCAAATCACTTTTGCGCCCGCTCTACCACAGGCCCCAGCAGCCGCAGACACTGTAGTAGTTCACTCGAACTTGATTGATCTCACGTCCCGTGACTACGGTGCGCACACGTCTACGATTGATGCGAACTTGGACTACAACCCAACGGACCAGTCGTACCAGATGACCATCAACTTCGAGGGTCAGCAGCAGATCAGCCCAACTTTGGGTGGTCAGCTTCGCAACTACTTGCACATCGTTTACCGTGGCGGCCCACTCAACGACAGCACATTGGTAACCGCAGGTTCTACGACTAGCTTGATCAATGTGACAACCTCGTCGCTAGTAAGCCTTGCGAACGCGAACATGACGTTCGTATTGAAGGATGCTTCTGGCAACCTCAAGGCAATCAGCAAGATCACCACGAACACGGTCAGCACGATCACTTTGGCAACTGCACTTTCCGCAGTGCCAGTAGTTGGTGACATCGTAGAGATTTACGGTGTAACGGCTGCAACTGCGACCATCACGGGTGCAAGTGGTAAGGCAACTGCACTTACCTCTACCATCACTGGTGTGACGGGTGACAACCTCAACATCGCGATCTCGCCTACGATGACCGTGAACCAGTTGAAGAACGCTGTGAACGCGAACCCAAACTACTTGGCAACGGTTCCATCAGCCATCAACGGTGATGTAGAACTTGCGTCACAGTTTGACTTCGGTACCAGCACCGCAACACCAATCCAGACTTCTTTCTCTGGTACGGTTGCTACGACCGGATTCCGTCAGGATATCAAGGAAGTAGTAGCGTGGATCAACTCGTCGGCTGTGTATCTTACGGCTGCACGTTCTTCGTCCGACCCTGCTGACGGTGGTGATGGCAACACAGTAGACTATCCAGACACGACGGGTGACCCACTTCCATGGGCATTTCTACTCTCTGGTGGTACCCGCGGCATTTCCTCGAACAGCAGCTTCCAGGCTGGCTTCGACAAGATGCTTCTACAGGTATGCGATGAAATCATTCCACTCATTGACCAGGACTTGGTAAACGAGGGTAACTCGTCTACTGCAACTTGGGCAGCAGTTTCTGCACAGCTTGTAGACCACGTAACCGCAGCTCGCGGTGCCGCTGGACTTGAGCGTGGCGGTTGGATTGGTTTCCGCGGAAACAAGGCTGCTTACATCACCGCATGTAACAGTATCAACGACGCAGACGTAGCCTGCGTATCACAGTCCCCAACTATTGTTGGTTCTACGGGTGACCTAGTACAGAAGGGTCCTCGTGAGTTTGCAGTAATGGGCGCATCCATGCGTCTAGGCGTGCCAGAAATCGGCGAGCCTTTGACGAACAAGTACCTACGTGTGTCGGCTATCACGCAGGACGCATCGTGGAACCCATCCGATGTGACGGATTCCGGCGACTTGATCCAGAACGGAGCAATGTTCGCAGAGACTGTTGTCGGTCAGGGTACACGTTGGGTACGTGACCTCACGACTTGGGTGAAGGACGATAACCTCGCCTACACCGAAGGTTCCATCCGCGACGTAGTACGCTTCGTTGTGTATGGTCTCCGTACATTGGTACAGAACCGCTTCACGGGTCGCAAGGCAACGCCTGCAACCATCGCATCCATCAAGGATGCCGTGTCGTCCCTCTTGGAGACGTACCGTACTGCTAACATCATCGTTGACTCGACAGACCCGGCAACGGGCGCAACTATCCGCGCATACCACAACTTGAAGGTATTCTCGGAAGGCGATGTTGTCCAGATCAACGTTGGTATCTTCCCTGTACCCGGAATCAACTTCGAGTTGATTGACCTCTTCCTCTCGTTGGCGTCTCAGTCCGCTTGAATCTAAGGAGTAAGTAATCATGCCTGCACTTCCTACAGTAAACGCAATGTACATCAAGAAGATCCGTGATCTTCTACGTACTGGTATTGACTACCGTACTGCTCAGCTCTCGTTGGGCTCGGGTACGTCATCGATCATCATCCAGGCGCAAGACCCTGGCGCACCAGGAAACAACATCACCGTACAGGTGACGATTCCTTCGGTGACGGCTGGCCTCACGGTCTCCGTATCTGGTAACGCAATCACGATTGCGCTTGACCAGACCTCGGGTACCCCAAACGCTGGCAACAACACTGCAACGTTGATTGCCGCAGCGGTGAACGCTTCTTCGGCAGCTTCGAAACTCGTCCGCGCCTTCGTTCCAGACGGCGCTGGCGCAGGTTCGATCGGCGTAGCAAGTGGTCCAACTGCCCTCTCGGGTGGTGCACAGGGTAGCGGAGAAGCAACCATCCAGACGTTGCCTCTCAACTTCCTACGCGCACAGGACATGAGCACTGTTCTTGAACTCTTCCAGAACGCGCTCAGCCAGCCTGGCACGCTCACGGCTTTGACTGGTTCGTCTGCTACCTTGGTAGTAGATGGTGCAGGTACCTACGTACCAAACCAGCAGGTAGGCAACATGGTCAAGTTCAAGTCGAACACGACCACGGCTGCTCTTCGCGGAGTATCAGCAGTGATTCTCGCGAACACCGACTCCACCTTGACTGTGCAGACGCTTCCTGCCGCAGTTGTCAACGGCGATACGTATGAAATCGTAGCAACGTTGTGCAGCTCCGACATCGTAGCTCTCCGTCAGGGCAAGGGTTTGGCAGATGCGCCTCCAGGTAACCTACTTGGTGACTGGCGTATCGTACAGAACGCTCTCATCAAGATCTGCCAGCAGTATGGTTTGGCATCAGCAACTGGTTTGCTCACCATCACCACTCAGCCAGCAGATGCTGACACCGTGACGATCAACGGAAAGGTTTACACCTTCCAGACGTCGTTGACGAACGTCGATGGTCACGTTCTCCGTGGCGCAGACGCAGCAGCTTCTCGTGACAACCTCATCGCTGCAATCAACTTGGGTGCAGGTTCGGGTACCACGTACGCAGCGGCTACGACTCTCAACGCAGACGTTCGTGCCGTGGCTGCCAGCGCAAACGTGTCGGTCATCGCAAAGGTGTCCGGTACGGCTGGAAATGCTATCACGACGACCGCTTCCAGCACGCACGTAGCATGGGGTGGAGCAACACTTTCGGGCGGAAGCTTTGGTTCGGACATCACTGTTCCAACCATGGCAACCTTGACCACTGGTTCTGGCTCGACGGCAACTCGCATCAAGACGACCCGTACGGATCTTCGTATCGACCAGTTCAAGGACATGAAGCTCACCATCAACGGTGTATCAGCAATCATCCGTGGTAACGACGAATCCTCGTTGGTTATTACTGGCGGTTTGTCTGCACCAGGTTCCAGCCAGACGATTACCATCAGCGCTCGCGATGGTGTGTTTGACAGGGTTCACCCAGGCGGTCAGCCTGCTAACAACAAGCTCCTTGCTTTGGCTATCGCTCAGGCAGAGGCGGCGGTTGTAGCGTTCGTGCTACCTACCTGATATACTTGGGCTATGGTGGGAGGGTGGTCTTCGTCGTCCCCTCCGGATTACCCTCCCACCACCTTTTCCTCTAAGGAGTAACCTATGGCTGCATCAAAGACATTTTCAGGAGCACGCGCAGTGTTCCTCATCAACTCTGTGCCAGTCGCTTTCGCAGGAGGCGTATCTGGTGAAGAGATGATTGACTACGAGCCTGTGGACGTACTCGCGCTCCTTGAGGTTCGTGAGTTCGTGCCAGTAGCTTACCGCACGTCTCTCAACGCACAGGTTTTCCGTGTCGTTGGTGACTCGCTCAAGAAGCTCGGCATTCTTCCACGTCAGGAAGAGATCATCACTTCTGGTGACCTAGAAGCGGCAATCCAGGATATCGTGACTCGTCAAACAGTCGCGCTATTCCAGGGCGTACGTTGTGCAGGTCACTCGTGGGATGTGACGGCTCGTGGTATCGTTCAAGAGAACGTGACCTTCGTGTCCATCAGAGTTCTCGACGAGTTCGAGAATCCTGCTTGATCCAGGAATGATTGGAGAAGGGATCTGGTTCTACTGGATCCCTTCTCTTTTCTTGTGATCACTCATGATATCAGCGTCAGGAGGATCCTGGCGTGTGTCCTGGTTCCTGTCAAGTGACAGTTGGGTGACATCCACCCATCCGTACTTTCTTGACAGTTTGTGCCAGGAGTGGTACATATGTTTAAGGAGTGTTCGGGATGACGACAAAAGCAAAGCAGAAGAATATTCACGTGTTTAGTATCGACTATCAGTCCGATCAGGACGAGACGCGATACCTCGGCAAGTTCACGATCAAGAAGCTCTCGATTCGTGACATCGCAGCAATGGGTGTCCGCAAGGCACAGCTCAACGGAGGCATGCATTACGATGCAGCTCACCCGGGTCGTGGCATCGACAAGGACACCGATGAGAACAACGCGATGATTGCTCACCTAGAACTATCGATCAAGGAAGCACCAGCATGGTGGAACCTCGACGTAGTTACGGACACAGGTCTGATCGTGACCGTGTTCCAGGAGGTGATGCAGTTCGAGCAAACGTTTCTCAGTAGGCAATCTGACAGAGCGCTCGCTGGAATCAATGGCGAAGGAGGAAGCACGTCGCCAGTTCCGCAAACCAACCATGCTGGAAGCATTGTCCCGGTGGTGGTCGAAAAAGTACAAGCTTCCCTCGAACCATGAACTCTTCCTAGATCAAACGCTGTTTGATCTAGTTACCGAGTTCTATGTGGACGCATATGAGAAGCGTCCAATCGAAGCTCACCGTAACGAAGCTGGCGAAATCCAGTTCTCTGAAACTGGTGACGAAATGGTCGACAAGTGGGAAGAGCAGATTGCTCGTGGCGAAATCCCAGACTTGAATGAAGCATTCACGGAAGAGTCTCTTGCAGGCTTGGCTAAGATGCGACAGCGAGCGAAGGACCGCGATCCATATCAGGGGATGACTATTAAGGATGCAAACACTAAGATGGCACGTATCCTACAGACCAGTAACCTCGAAGACGCAAAGACACTAGGCTTCAAGGGCCTCTCAGCAGAGAAGCAAAGACAGCTAGAAGAGCTGTTCGACAAGCCTACGTTTGGTGTCGATTTGGATGACGATTGATCATGTCAGAAACTAACCACGTCGTAAATATCATTGGTAAGTGGCAGGGTAAAGACGCAGAAGCGGGCATGAAGAAGTATGCCCGTGATGCGCACAAGCTCACTGCGGACAACAAGAAGGCGATGACAAACGCCCTCAAGGTCCAGAAGCAGCAGAATCAGGTGGGCGGCCCTGCTAACACCAAGAAGGTTACGGATGAGCTAAAGAAGCAGAACCGAGAGATTGAACGCAAGAACAAGCTCTTGGAACGTCAGAACAAGCTCATGAGCGAACAGAATCGGCTTGCTGCTGGTGGGCGAGGCGGTGGACGTGGTGGTGACCCAAAGGGTCGCTATACTTTCGGCGGTGGTTTCAATCGTGCCATGGGCTTTTCCAATGGCGGTCGCAATCAGCCAAACTGGCGCGCACGTGCCGGCTCGGCTCTAGGAGGCGGTCTGAGGGCAGGCATCGGTATGGCGGGTGGTGGTTTGGCTGCCCTCGCTACGATGCCATTCGCGGCCGTCTCAAGCGACTACCAGGCGTACTTCACGTACATGCGTGCCATGGGCGGTCTCTCGGGATTGAACAAGGGAGCACCATTTGGTGCAGGCTTGACTCAACCGGGTGTGAACGACCTTGCACGTAACAAGATGACACAGCTTGGTTACTCACCAGAAGAGACACTACAGGCTGTACGACAGTTTAGCCGATCAACCGGAAACGGTGGAGACGCAGAACGTGGCATGACCGCAGCGCGTGTCCTAGGACTAGACACTGGCGAAGTGTCTGGCATGTTCGGTGAGTTGCGTCGTGGTGGCGGTGGCTTCGGAGAGAAGGGCTTCAAGGACTTCCAGAAGATCTTGCAAGCTGCTGTGAAGGGTGGCGTAGATGCGTCCACATTGCCTGAATACCTTGAGGGTGTTAAGTCCTTCGTGCAGGGTGCGGGTGGTGTTTCTGGTGGAGCAGTCAACGGCTTGCCAATGGCACAAATCTTGTCCTTGTTTGGTCAGAGTGGCATTGCAGGTTTGCAGGGTGCTCGCGGTGCAGCCATCGCTAACAAGTTCGACGCAGCTATCAAGGGACCTGGTGGCGGTGAGGAAGGCCGTGCGTTCATCTTGAACACACTAGGCTTTGGTAAGGCTGGCGGCGGTGCGAGCTACTACGAAGCTACTAAGCAGCAAGAGCTAGGTCTTTCGGGCACAGGTGGTGCAAGTCTCATCAAGCAGATGATCGACAATGCAGACCGCATCAACGGTTCGAAGCAGGAAGCCAACTTGTACTTGGATAAGGTGACCGGAATCTCTCTGGACTACTTGGAGAAGATTCGTGATGCCTTTGACAAGGGTGATCAAGAGAAGGTAGACCAGCTACTACAGTCCAGCACTGCAACCGAACTTGACGTACTCAAGAGCATCGATGACAATATGAAGGGTTTCTTGGGCGCATCCAAGCGCGCAGCGGATGTTCAAGTGAAGGACATCACACGTGGTGAGTCGTATGCAGCAGCAGTGGAAGACATGCAAGACATGATGCACCGCTACCTCATGACGACTATGCCCTTGGTGCAGAAGACACTTGAGGGTGTGGATTCGACCATGAAGATGCTGGAACCGGCTATTGAGAACTTGGTTCACTTCTTGGAAGATCCTGCTGGGTTCACGACTGCTGGGACTACGTCAATGCGTGAGTCAATGGACATGCGTAAGGAAGCATGGTCTCTGGAAGGTGCGGGTTCTACCGTCTACAGTCGTGCTTCTAGAGGTGGCTCGTATACGAATGATGAACTCAGCGAGGCTATCGTAGGTCTCGTACAAGCATCACAACTACAGCAGCAGTCTGCTGATAGTCCAAGCGCAATCGCGAATGAAATCGCAACTGCTCTTGTCAACACCATCCCAGGTGTCAGTGCTATGTCCGATGCTGACCGCGCTGTGGCACAGTCTCAGCAAGACTTGGCACGTGCCGTCGCGCTTCTTGACCGCTTGGCAGACCAGATGGGTCGTGGTTCTGAAATCAACCCTGAGGACATTCACACTCGTCGTGAGTTGATTGCCGCAATGACAGGTTTGGGTATTGCAATCCCACCCGGTGCTCGTGGTCGTGTGGATGCAACCGGAGGTTCTCCTTGAGTGCTGTCACAGTTTTGAGTCGTGAAGTTGGGCCTGACGGCATTCGTCGCTATCGTACGACTGTCAAGGTCGTGGTACATTCTCACAACTCAAACAACCCAATCGATATCTCCAACTCGATTGTACGCTTCGGCACGAACAAGATGCTCAAGTCTGTAGGTTCACTACAGCTTGGATTGACTGCCGAACGTAACTGGTTGAACCTGATTTACCCGAACGACCACATCAACTTCTATGTCAATCGCGGTGACGGCCAAGGCTGGACGCGCTTGTTCTACGGCTTCGTGGACAGTATTGAAGAGTCTTACAGCGTGGATGCCAATGGCGTGCCGCTAACAGTCTACTCACTTACCTGTTCGGATTTCCAGAAGGCCGTAGAGAAGACACAGATTTACTTCAACCCACACGTGGCGTCTCGTGCGGATTTCAACGGTGGGTTCATTGGCACTCCAAACATCGGTGGTTTGGGATTGATGACGCGTGGTGTTGCAATGAACGGCAATCCTGCTGATTTGGTCATCAACATCATGCTACTGTTGATGGGCTTTGGCACACAGTTCTTGTTGCCTACCAGCTACAACCCACGCCTTGCTGACCGTATTAGGCAGCAACGTGCAGACTTCATCCTCAATCGTCTCAGCTCGGATGCTCGTCAGCAGATTCTACAAGCGAACGGGTATGCCAACTTCCTTGAGCAGCTACGCCAAGATCGTGGACTGTCTACGGATGTGACGACTCTCACGTCGCCAGATGACACCTCAGCAGACGCTGTGCAGCAGTCAGAGCGTGACAGACTGCGTGAAGCCGCAACTGGCATCCTTGGTTCGACAGGATCGGGTATTGGTGAGGAGAGCACAGTTGGTGGCCGTGAACGTGGCGTGGAAGCGTACAACATCCTCAACACGACGTTGACTGGTTACCCACCATCTTTGTTGGACGTTCTTGATGTATTCACTTTCGTGGAACGTACCGCCATTGACGGGTACACTGCGGGTGCTCCGGTTTGGGAGCGTCAGGGTAACGTCATGAGCTTCTTGAACTTCATGTCTAATGAAGTTGTGAACGAGTTGTTCTTTGACTTGCGTCCAATCTCTCGTGATGGTGGTTTGACAGCAGGCACAGATTTCAGTCGTGACCACGATGAAATCGAAGGCAACATCGCAGATGACGATACAAACAACGGTATCCAGTATGCACCAGCGATCATCATGCGTGAGTACCCATTCTCAAGCATCGACCGCTTGGACGCGTCTGATATTTCGTTGACTGTTCGTGCCACCTCAGGGGCCACCGAAGCTGCTCAAGAAACTCTCGGACTCATTTACTTCGGTGCTATCTACAGCGACCAGCCAAACATTCCAGGGCGTCATGTGGTCTACGTTCCGAACATGAACGTAGAAGACTTGTCCGGAGCAATGCCTACGAAGGTAGGTCCAAAGCACTTGGATGTTGCTGTAGTTCATGACAATGAGATCTCATCCAGTAAGTTCACACGCAGTGATGCAGACCACTACAACTTGTTCGAGTTCTACTCAGACGCAGTTCTTGGTGAGGATGCACGCTTCTTCATGCAGGACTTGCTTCCGATCATCACACCTATTCACATCGTGCGTCACGGTTTGCGCGTGCGTTCTCTACAGACGCGCTTTGGTCGATTCACACTAGAAACCGTGAACCGTACACAACCGCAGCCACAACCTGCGGACACGACTCAGGACGAAGCACCAGCTCCACCAGCCGTATCCGGCACCACACGTTTGCCAATCGATGAGGTGGTGGGTCCAGATGGTCACTACACGCAAGGATTCATTTCCAGTAACTACGGTTACCGTAATCGTCCTTACGCTCTTGATCGTGCAAACCCCACGGTATTGACGCCGTTCCGTCCATTCAATCAGCAGGACATTGTGCCTCGCGGAAACAACATTTGGCGATTCCACAATGGCGCGGACTTTGCAGCACCTGTTGGCACACCTGTGTACGCTGTGCGTGATGGTTGGGTAGTATGTGCTTCGCCAGCTCGTAACGTTGATTTGGCAAGTGGTCGTGGAGCACCAACGCCTGGATTCAACGGTTACGGTGGAACTGTCATCATCTACCATGATGGAGATAGCCCAGCTTCCGATGAGGGTACGATTCAAGACGGTGCTATGTTCACGTTGTACGCTCACTTGCGTGCAATCGAACCTCGCTTCGTACAGGGTACTAGTGAGAACGCGCGTACGCGTATGGCACGAGAGTTGCGCTCGGATGGAACCTACGTCCGTCAGCGTGTGCATGCTGGAGACAAGATTGGTGAAGTTGGTTGCACTGGTTTCGTGGACCGTAGCATGGCGCCTCACTTGCACTTCGAGACGTTGAAGAAGCAGCCTAGCAATCCTCGCGTCTATCCTTCGATGAACCAGCGTCTTACACCAGACGTGTTGACGACGAACACACAGCTTGCTTCCAACGGTGGTTGGGCGCCCGCTTCTACGCCGGCGGGTGGTACAACACAAGTGTCCGCATCACAGCCAGGACTTCCAGACTCAAGCCGTTCTGTGAGCCAGAATCCGGTAGACGTGCTTGCCGGTTGGGGTCTCACAACTCACACGTCACGTGATACCGCAGACCCAGACACAGTAGCGACGTCTACTGACCCTGCTACTAGTTTGGGAACAGATGGTGCGTATGACGGTGATGCAGACGAACTTGTGCCTACCGCAGAAACACCGCCAGTATCTACGCCTGTCCAGGCTGACACTGCTGTAGACACTGAGACAACGCAAGTTGTCGTCGGCCACGTAGATACACCATCTACTCGTCGTCAGATTGCTCGTTGGGCCTTGCTCAATGACCACTGGTACCAACACAACCTTGAGTACATTTCAGGTACGATCGACATGCGCGGAGCGCCAGAGATTCGTGTTGGGTATCGTCTAGATTTGGTAGATCGCAACCTCTCGTTCTATGTAGAAGGTGTTTCTCACAACTGGCAGATTCTCAAGCCGATGACTACGACGTTGCATGTTACTCGTGGACAGCCAAGCAACCCGTATCCGTCGTACGTGTTGCCGTTCATCAATGGCTTCGATCCTACCGGAACACAGCGTCAGACTGGTTCACGTTTGGCTACGTACTTCATCGTTCCAGACCCTATCTCTGTGCGTAGAGCTACGAAGCTAGAACGTCAGAGTGGCGCAGCGTTGACCTTGGCTCAACGTACAAGTGAAGTGTTCAACACGGTGGATACAGCAGATCAGAACGGTACTTTGAAGGACAAGTACAACGAACAGATTCTAGCGTCCGTTTCGCAGTCTTCTTTGGACTTGGCACAAGGTGTGGATTCGATTGGAGATCCAACACTGACTGGTGCAGGTTCTACAACATCCGCAGTACAGACCAATCCACAGGGTGGTATCGACAGCTCTGCACTTTCCGAGGCATTTGATTCCTTTGGTTCACCAACAACAGGACTAGCATGAACGACCGCATCATTGACAGCACGGGCTTGCCGGTGCAGCAAAGCATGACTGCAAGACAGCAGGACTACGTTGGGCTCAACCTGACGAGGACTATGCTTGGTGTTGTCTTGGACGTAACGCCTGCAAACGATGAGAGAAACCGTTCGTCGTATCAGCGTGAAGACCGTCGTGGGTACATGCATACGTGCACTGTTTTGATCATTCAGGACGGTCGTGGTACGCATTTCCCCGTACAGAATGTTATCATCACGCCGGACAGTCACACAGGATTGGATAACTACGCGGAGAACTTGCCACGCGGATGCAGTTCTTTGGTGACCGGAGAGAACTACAACAACCAGCTAAACCATATCAATCCGTATGACTTGGATGGAGACTGGTGTGTCGTGGGTTTCCTTGGTGGTTCTATTGACATGCCGTACATCGTGCGTTGGTGGCCACATCCACATAACCCAATGGATCCGCTTACTAGCGGCCACAGCAATCCAAACGCCGCAGGTCAGAGTCCTACACTTTTGCAGGATGGTCGCTTCTTCCAGCGCATCAATGGCGTGGAATGGGTAATCACGAAGCAGGGTCACGTTTACCTGTCTACGACGAGGGCGAACTCTAACTTGTCGTTCGGATCAGACTTGTCCCCACAAGAAGGTAGGTTTCCTCGATCTACTGACGCAGATAACGGAGGATCTTACAAAATCTGGGTCAAGCCATCACAAAGCTTTGAGTTGGACTTCAATGAACAGGAAGACGGTATCGGTGTCGAAGACGTCCAAGATGACCAGTTGCCACAGACGAACCCAGGTGGTAGCAACACGTCAAATGGTACCAAAGATAATACCTACGTCAAGTTGACGAAAGAACGCGCATTCCTTACCGTCTCTGACGAAATCAAGCTCAACAGCAAGAAGAGGATCTTGCTAACTAGCGACGAAGAGACTACACTTACTGTTGGACAGGATTTGACGCTGGACGTATCTGGTGACATGTCGGTGTCTACAGACGGTGGTCTCTCCGCGGATGTTACTCAGAACCTCGATGTTACTGTAACAGGGCAGACTTCCATCACAGCACGAACCACGTTGAACGTACAGGTCACAGGCCAAGCTACTATCAACAGCATGGCGGATCTGACTGTTAGCTCAACTGGTGTGCTTTCTCTGTCTGGTTCCCAACTCAGCATCAGCTCTGGCGGTGTCTCTGGCGGCCCAGGCTCGATTAGCACGACACCAGGCGGTGTTAACATCGGTACTGGTTCACTTGGTGGTGCAGTCGGTGGAACAGCCCTACAGGCGGCTGTAGCCGCATTCGCTGCCGCAGTTGCCGCAGCTCAATCGCTTGCAACCGTTGAAGCTGCATACGCCGCAGCACTTACCACCGCAGCGAACGCATTGGCTGCTGCAATCCCCGCAGCCGTGTCTCCTACAACAAGGGTCGGATAATGCCTAACCGTCAACTCACTGGTCGTAACTCTCTAGGTGTAGATACCAGCACCACAGTAACACGAGTTACACCAGAACAGAGAGCACAAGCAGTACAGGGTGCCCAGCTCACGGAGCTGGTGCAGTCGCTGTACTCTTTGCTTCTGTATGACACGGAAGCGGACAGCACGTTGGCTCACCCAGGTTTGGACCCAGCCTCGCGCACTGAAAACGCTGAATACTTCTTCCGCGTACCGCCAAAGACTCACGAAATCACTGAGCCTTTCGCAACGACTATTCAGGCGACTCAGGACGGTGGTAAGTATGTAGAGAGCTATGGCTCTATCATCAAGGCCATCAAAGTGGCTGGTACGACCGGCTTGCGTCCGAACAAGTCATCCTCGCCAACAATCCCGCTTCTCAATGTGACAGAAACGCAGTTGTCACAGTTGGTCGGTAGCGGACTCAACACTAACACTCGTGGTATTCCAGCCGATGAGAAGACGGGTTTCGACGACATCATCTTCTTGAGAAACATCTTCCGTCTGTACTCAGACGTGAAGTCTGACGATTTGATTTCGGGTCGTGTAGTGATGTTGTGGCGCAACATCAAGGACGCCGACTACTGGATTGTAGAGCCTGAGGATTTCAGACTCTCGCAGTCGTCAGGCTCTCCACTCACCTACGACTACAGTATCTCTCTCAAGACTCTTGCGCGATTTGATTTCACGTACGCCATCCCGGACGACCCGTTGGCAGATGCTCGAAACAGGCAGCGCATGTTGGCCCGTTTGCAAGAGTACGGACAGAACATCCTCAACGTGTTCCAGACGATTTCGACACAAATCAATCGTCTACAGGGATACATTTCCTTCATTTCCAACACGGTTCTGTCGCCCATCATCAACGTGATCAACGGCTTGAACGCTGTGAAGACATCCGCCTACGGTGTGGTTCGTGGTTTGAGAACTCAGGTGTTGTCTCTACAGCAGAACCTGGACACTGCTATTGCACAGCTTGTTTCTTCGAACACGTTGGAAGTGCAGGACCCTATCATCCGCAACATGCGTCGTACACAAATCACGTGTGCACGTATCCTCTCTGAGCCAGCAGCGTCTGAGTCTACAACTACAGATGCGAACTTGCTCATCAGCCGCTATGCCGCAGCTTACGAAACGCCAGGTACCAGCACTACAGCACGTCGTACACCTACGTCGTCTCCAACGTACATTGGCTACGAAGGACTTACGTCCACCGTCGGATCTGCGATTGTAGGTCCAGGAGAAAACATTCGTGATGTTGCTACGCGTCTTTTGGGTGACCCAAGTCGTTGGCGCATCCTTGTCACATTGAACCGTCTTCGTTCTCCGTTCATTTCCGCTACGGGTGGTCCAGGCGTTCTAATGCCTGGTGATACAATCCTTTTCCCACGACAGGGATCACCTGGTGGTACGGTTGGTTCTCAGAACCCAACTTCGAATGAGACTCTTGGTCAGAATGGTGATGACCCGGTAACGCAGGCATATGGTCGTGACCTAATGCTCAAGTCCACAATGGTCTCTGGTACTGAGCTGACTGACATTGCTCTCAATCAGATTGGTGACTTGGCTAGCATCCAGGGTATTCCGAATGTGGAGCAGGCAATCAAGCTCAAGTTCATGACGGAACGTGGTGAACTAGCAGCTCACCCAAAGTTCGGTGCGAAGTTCGCAATCGGTAGAAAGGCAACACCAAGTTCCTTTAACGAACTGCGCATTAACACCATCAACACACTCACGAGTGACAACCGCGTGCAGGACGTAAAGGATTTGCGTTTCATTGCGGTTGGAGATAAACTAGCGGCTAAGGTAGATATCGAACTCGCAAACTCAAGCGATATCTTGTCCACCAGCCTCGCCCTTCGTAGGTTCTGACATGGCTTTTACACCGAGAACATTTGAGCAGATCTTGAACGACATGATTGCGTACATGCAGTCACGTACGTCCATCAGCGACTACAACGTAGGCTCGGTTATCCGTTCGATCCTAGAAGCTGCGGCATTGGAAGATGACGAACAGTATTTCCAGATGGTGCAGATCCTGGATCTGTTCTCGTTCACTATTGCTGCGGGCGAAGACTTGGATCGTCGTCTTGCTGACTTTGGTATCACTCGTCGTGCAGCAGTGACTGCGACAGGTGTCGGCAAGTTCTACGACAACAACCTCATTCGTACCAAGGCAGCAGTAGACGTAGCGGCTGGTGGCGGTACTATCACTGGCTTTGACACCTCTCGCTTCCCAACGTCTGGATTCCCGTACACGATTCGTATCGGAGAGGGAACTCCGCGTTTGCAGAACATTCAGGTAGCTACCAACAACACTACGACCATGGCATTGGGTCTGTCTTCTCCATTGCTTTTCGACGTGTTCGTCGGTGACCGTATTGCCTTCGTAACGGGTGGCTCTCTCACGTCGCCAACTACGCCAACTTCGTTGTCGCGCTCCATCAACATTGGCACGCAAGTTCAAGCACCACCAACTGTCACAGAAGCAGCACGCATCTATGTGACGACCGAACCGGCCTTCATCCTTTCTGGTAACTACGAATCGAATGAAGTAGTCATCAAGTGCACGACTTCTGGAACGGCAGGCAACTGCGGAGCAAGCAGAATCAATCAGTTCCCATCGGCTCCTCCATTCATCGGTGCAGCTTTCATCAACACCAGCAAAGCTTCCGGTGGACTTGATCGTGAAACAGACTCGGAGTACCGCAGCCGCGCACTTGAGCAGTTGCAGAGTTTGTCTCGTGGCACGCCTCTTGCGCTCAAGTCTTCTGCAATCGGAGTCACCGACCCAACCACACAGAATCGTGTTATCTCTTCGAACATCGTAGAAGACTTTGTGAACGATGAAGTGTTCTTGTACGTAGATGACGGCACCGGAGCAATCGCACGAACCAAGATTCTACCGGCCGACTCAATCGGAGCAGTCCTTTCCGGTGCCACAAGCTTGACCCCTGTGGATATCTCTGACTGGCCAAACTCTGGCTTTGTCTTGATTGAGACAGACGGTACTAACCCAGCAGAACTCGTACAGTACAATGCCAAGATTGGCACGGTACTTGCGCTCGTGTCCGGTACTGCAACCGCGCACATGAACGGTTCTATCATCGATTTCGTGGATGTAATCTCCGCATCTGCTGAGGCTACTCAGCGTCACTTCAAGATGACGAACTTCCCTGTTGTTCGTAACAGCGAACGCATTTTCGTGAAGTCGCCGTCTGGGACCTGGACACTTTTGTCGCGTGGTGTAGACTACATCATCAACCGCGGCACTGGTGAGTTCCAGTTGGTTGACGTAGGTGGAGTAGTTGTAGGAACTCAACTAGTAGCTCACTACACTTACTACACCAACTTGATTGCTCAAGTACAGAAGGTCATGGAAGGTGACGTAAATGATCCAGTCAACTTCCCTGGTGTAAAGGCAGCCGGAATCTTCCTCTCTGTGGAACAGCCCATCATCAAGCGCATCACAGTCATCGCCAGCCTCACGGCAGCAGACGGGTTTACCGAAGCAGACTTGGCACCGTTGGTCCAGTCTTCTATCGAGTCTTACATCTCGTCGTTGCGTATCGGCCAGGATGTAATCATTTCCAAGATTGTCGAAGCGGCGTTGCGTATCAACGGCGTAGCTGACATTCGTATCGTAACCCCAACATCGAACGTGGTAGTTCTTGAGAGTGAACTCCCAATCCCATTCGATGCTTCGGGTAACTCTCTCGTCCAGGTCATCTGATGTCAATCATTTCTACACAGAGCGATATCGCGGAAGTACGCGATCAAATGAGCTTGGACTACGCTGACGGTAAGTACCTCAACGTGGTAACGGCGAACCTTGGTTTGCAGCGTCCACCGTTCGGGTTCTCGGATGCACAGTGGCGTGCTATTGCTCGTGTGATTGCTCTACAGTACAAGCAGATCAAGACAAAGTTCGAGGCGGTTCTTGAGATCATCCTTGGACCGAAGGTGACACAGTGTGGTGCCTTCTCTGCGGATGTTCTCGCTGGTGCAGTTCACGCACAGCTTGTAGGCACGGCACAGTTCCCTCAGGTTGGTACGATGGTTATTGACGAAGGTCTTCCAACGGAAGAGACCGCGGACTACATTTTCATCGACCGCTACACAAACACAGTGTATTTCAAGGACCCACTCACCCAGAACCACACTGCGGTTGGTACCGAGTGGGAGAGTGGCGTCATTTCGGACTTCACGATTGGTGCAACCCATGTGAACGTATTTGACGCAAATGGCTTCCCAAATCCTGGCACACAGTACACACTCAACTTGGGTCGTGGAACGGCGTACGAAACGGCGGGTCCAATCACCGCTGTAGGTTTGGACGCACGTAAGTTGACCATCCCAGCTTCCTCCAAGGGCGGTACTGGTGCGACGGCAGTTGCTGGCATTCAGGTCAAGCAGGATGGTTTGGCGTCACAGATCAATACGTTTTACGTGACGATGCAAGACGTGGACCAGATGCTCATCGAGGGCGGCTGGATTCAGAGTGGTGACTTGTCTACTGTGTTCACCGCTACTGCGGGCACAACCACTTCTGTTTCGGTAGCTGGACCAATCAGTGCGGACCGCTACGGTGGATTCTGGATTCGTTTCAATGGTGATGTGACGACGGCGCTCACCAACGTCATTGCGTATATTGAAGACAACACGACCACGGTGTTCACGTTTGGCAATACGTTGGCAGTACCTCCGGTAGCGGGCGACACATTCACTGTGTTGGGCAACTTCCAGTACATTCGCGCGTCTGAGACCGACCACTCTGTGCTTCTCAAGAGAGAACTGCCGGATTTGATGCGCTTTCCAAAGAATGTTGAGTTCTCGTTGCTTACACCAACGATGACGGCAGCAATCGCGCAAGTACAAGTCAAGGGTGTGGCATGGGATGTGTTCCAGACAGACCCGCATCATGTTGAAATCTTGTTGCCTATCGAGTTCTTGCGTAATGACTTGCGCTCGGCTTCGTACATTCGTGAGACGTTTGGTACCGGGCTTCTACCGCCTCCACCAACTGCTGATGCTATCCGAAACATCGGAGACACAGATATTTCCGTAACGTCTACGCAAAGCCTCAGCTTTATTGGTGTAACTGAGGTGGCGGGTGCAGTACGTTACGCATACTACAACCCAACCACACGCTTGACCGCAGACGTGCCAATCGGTGGTACTGTCTTGCCTGTGTTGGATACCTCGCAGTTCTTCCCAACTGGCACCATCAACATCCTTGGTACAACGATGTTGTACACCGTGACTGGTGATGCAGAGTTCACAGTGCCTCCTCTTGCTGCGGCTGTGCGTGTAACGGACATCGTTCGCGACGAAAAGCGTATTCGTCTTGCCAAGGGTTTGACTGCTCCGGTCGCAGTGTCAGACACTGTTGCGAACTACGGCAACTACGATTCTGGTGATATCTGGAACGTAGACGACGTGTGGCCGGGTCCATATGTATGGGACTTGTTTGCAGAGACACATAAGAAGGAAACTACCCCAGGCAACGGCCTAACCATCACTGTGTCTGGCCCAGCAAACCTAGCGGTGGACCGACTCATCAACGCCACTGTGTTTGAGGTGGACGACGCTTCATCGTTCCCAACTACGGTTCCTTACGATGTGCTTATGGGTGAGAACTCTGGCAACGTAGAAACCCTTGCAGTGCAGCAGCTCTCGTTGCGTTCACGCACGTACGAGGTTACTACTGCGTTGGTAAATCCAGGTGACATGGCTGTGGTCATGACTAGCTTGGCGGGTCCATCCGGTCCAGCAAACCAGTTCCCAAATGGTGGTCCATATCGTGTGGTGATTGAACCATTCACTGGAACTGCCGAAGTGTTGGAAGTGGTAAGCACGTCTGCTGGTACTACATTGAACTTGTCTGTGCCTGCGGTGAACAGCCACGCGATTGGTTCTCGTGTAGTTCTTTTGGCGGACCTCATTCGCGTCAGTCCTGCTGGCGGCGATGACCACATGGGCAACGTAAGATACCTAGACAGGTTCGGTCTGTATGCTCCCGAGATCCAGGTTGGTGGTGCAGACACTGTACGTCCGTTGTACACGCAGGCGACTCTAAACCTCGGTGGAACCGATTGGTCACCTACGGCAGCTAACGGCACGTTCAACTTTGGAACGGGCGTTGTGAAGGCACGTGGGCAGCTTGCGGCAGCAGTGTCGGCTGGGGATACAACTGCGACTCTTGCAAGCACAGCGCGTTTCCCAACCAGCGGCTATCCATACGTGATCACGTTGGATGTTGGTGCTGGTCCATTGCTCGCAGAGAGACTACACGTTACGAATAACAACACGGGCACAAATGTGTTGACATTCTCACATGGTGCGGTATTCTCCCACAGTAACCAGCGAAGCGTAGAGTTTACGCCTGGACCAGAGGAAAACATCAGCTATACTACTAGGGTTGGTGCTGTTCTTGATTTCATCCCGTACTTGCAAATCGAACACACGCACTATGAAATGGAAGCTTTGTCACCATCGGTTGGTACGGGATACCCACGAAGAGATGGCTTCGACTTCCCACTCAGACTCCCTGTGACTGTGCAGGACCGAGTGCAGTATATCATTGACTTGGTGCGCGCTGCTGGCGTAGAAGTCACGTTTATTTCGAAGAGGTAATATGCCCGAGAGTCTCAAGGTACATTCTGGTGAACGCATTGATCTTGTAGACTACGTACAGGGTGCGAATACCTACACGCAAGAGGCACAGAAGTTTGAGCTTGAGCGTGAATGGCTAGACCGTCGTTCTCGTATTCTTGACGGCTTCCGTGTACAGATTGAGGACCAGACAGCTAACCCAGGTATGATTACCGTGTACAACGGTAACGCAGCCGACCGCTCTGGACAGATCACCAACAACGAGCAGACACCAAACGATTCACGTTCCATCACGTTGCTTGGCACTGGCCTCAACTTCTACGTCGAAATCGAGTTCATCCAAAACGACTCGGACACTGACTCTCGTTTCTTCTGGGATCCAACCATCCCTAACACTGCACCAGAACCTGATGGTTCTGAGTTTGGTTTGAACGTTGCTACGCGACTAGCTCCGGACTGGCGCATCGTCAACCCTGTGTCTACGACGTCGTTTGAACAGACGTCCAACCCAAACTCTATTCGAGTTCCGGTAGGCGTGTTCCGTACGGACGGTTCTAACCGTATCGTCTCGGGTGGTTCTAACCCAGGCTTGGCACTAGTAACGGCAGCTTCTGTCATGGAAGTAGATTCGGCTGTTGGTGCAAGTACGATCCGTGTAGTAGACAACCGCGTATTCCCAGCGACCTTGCCATTCAACGTCACTGTTGACTTCGGTGGCACGGCCCCAGAAGCACGTACGGTTTCTTCGATTGACCGTGCGAACGGATTGCTTGGCTTGAGTGGAAACTTGGGTTCTCCTCACAAGGCTGGCGCAATCGTTCGTGTAACGTCCGGCACTGCGATGCTTGTGCGCGAACGCACAGATCCAAGTGACCCAGCTCAGGATTCTTTGTTGGCAACGCCAGGTCACCCAGACCCAGCACAACGTCTTTGGCAGGCGAATGAGACTCGCGGTAGCGCACTCACCATGTCGAAGGAAGTATTCGGTGCTCGCGATGACCTCAACATCCGCTCGTTGAAGGACCAGATTGACGCACTCTCTGCTCAGATTCGTGAGTTGAAGTTCGGTTCTATGCGTCCCGATGTGGTAGCGGCAGCGCCTCCGATCGCATTCGCATCCCGTCCTCGTTGGTTTGACCAAGCGGGTGGTGTACAGGGTGCGCGTTCCAACAGCGTCTCGATTGGTAACGGCGCTACGTCTTTCGGTGATTTCAACGTCACGGCATTCTCAGATGCTTCGGCGATGTTGACTGCCGCAGTTGCTGCACTTCCAGCAAGTGGTGGAACCATCTTTGTAAAGGCTGGTACGTATAGTTTTCCAACGACGGTCGCTATCGCAAAGTCGGTGACGTTCATTGGTGAGAACTTCGCAACGACTGTGTTCTCAAGCACGAACACGACTGGCGCAGCAATCTCTACGACCGCAACTCTACGCTTCACGAACATCGCTTACCAGCGTGCTGGTGGTGCAGCCGTGAACATCCTAGACGTGTCTGCTGCAACAAACGTGCAGTTCGACTACTGTGCATTCACTGGACAGGTTCGTCTTGTGAACGTGAATGCAGGCGTATCCGCGTCCAGCTCTACGTTCGTAGGCTCGTCGGGAGCGTCTATCATCATCGGCTCAACGATTACCTCGACGTTGACGAACTCGCGCTTCAACAAGTGCTTGATTTCTACTACTGGATTCTTCATCGCATCCAGTGTGAATGACGTAGTAATCGACGAGTGCTTCGGAGCCTGCTTGGCGCCATACGCACTTGCGGACGGATCTGTAACTCGTCTAGTCATCACTAACAACCAGATGAGCATCACAAGCGTAACTGCTGTGGGCGCTGGTGTGACCGGAGCCGTAAGTGGTGTAGTAGCTCAGAACAACCGATTCACTTTGCCAGCCGTAACAGGCAACGCATACGTGTTCGGCTTCTGGAACACGGCAGCCGGTACTAACCGCGTGCACATCACTGAGAACTACTTCAACTACACGGGCGGTACAACCGCGGCTGGTTTCACGAACATGCTGTTGTGGCTCAAGAGCACACAGGCTGCTTCTGACATCGTGGTAGATGACAACACGATTGATTGTAACGTGGGCTCGTTCATCGTCGGTGCACAGCTTGACCAGCATTCGCTTACGAAGGCATCTTGGTCTCGTAACTACTGCACTCGTATGCAAGAGATGGTGCGTGTTGGTGGTCCAGTCGGCGGTATGCTCTCGTGTGACTTGGAAATCAAGAGCAACGTGTTTGCCGAAAGTGCAGAACACGACAACGTATATGGTATCCGTCTCTTGAATGACCCAGGAATCAACAGACTGATCATCCGAGACAACATGTTCACGAACTTGGGCGCCAGCTCTGGTATCGGTATCCGCGTTGCTATCGAACTTACGAACGCTTTCAGTTCGTTCTTTGGTGGAAAGTACGACGTATCTGGTAACACTTGCTTCGCTATCAACGCAGGCGATGATGAAGGTAGCTTCGTTCGCTTTGTTCCAGGAAGCAGCAACAACCAGGACCAGTTCATCATCAGTGACAACTTCGCTGAGGGTATTGCTTCGCCAACTGTAGCAAGCGGTATCTACATGAACCCTGGTGGAACGAACGTAGCAAACGTGAAGATCAAGGGCAACCGCCTTGATTCCATCGGCGACACAGGTTCGACGGCTGCGGCATACGGCATCTTCGTAGCGAACCAGAACAACATCACGAGTCGTGCGCCAAGCGTTTCGATTTCGGACAACGATGTTTTCGGTGTCTTCGCTGCACCAACAGGAATCGCATCCGGTATCGAGGTGCAGAACTGCGGTCCAGCAAGAATCACACAGAACATCGTGTCTGGTGTTGAGTGCTCGTTCGGAACGATCCTACAGTCTGGTGCTGGTATTCGCTTCCAGAATGCTACCACCAACTCGAAGGGCTTGGTAATCACCGACAACATCGTTGACCAGGCTATCGCAGCTACCCAATCAAATGCTTTCCACTGCATCGTGGTGGCCGCACCTTCGGTTGGCTTGAACGGATACATCATCGAACGCAACCACTGCCGCTCTAGCACGGGTGGCGGGCAGACCATCGCGCTCAATGGCGTGGGTGGTGCAATCGATGGCAGTGTATCGGAGAACGTGATTGTGTGGCGTAGCACTACGGCAAGCGCGGTTGCAATGTCTCTTGAACTTGGTAACGGCTCGTTGAACACGAAGGTTCACGGCAACGTCATCCAAGAGACAACTTACAGTGCGAACGACATCACACACATCGGTATCTCGGTGTTCTGTCAGACGGCAGTAGCACGTTGTGTGTCTATCTGTGACAACATGCTTTCTGGTGTGAAGACTGGTGCTCTTCTAGCCAACAACCCAAACCGAATCGGTATTCGTGTGCGCGGTGCTATCGCATCTACAGTGTGCTCGAACAACCTAGTGGATTGGAACAGTGTTGGAGTTATCGAAGGTCGTGGTATCGTATACAAGGATGACTTGGTTGGCGGTACTTGGGACCAGCACGTAATCACGGGTAACTTGGTTACTGGTGACGGTTCGACCCTTTCTGGTGGTGAGTTGGATTTCGACACAACCAACTACCGTTACGGTTACGTAATCGGTAACAACGTCGGAACAGCAGTCGCAGCAGGTACTATCGTACCGGCAGTAGGTTCTATCGGTGCAACTACATGGGACTACGGCACAGGTGCTGGCGCAGGTGCTTACGGCGGATTGAACAAGTTGCAGTGAGGTGAACATGACATTCAAAGACATCAAGGCATACTTCGACAACATCCACTGGCCACAGGCAGTTCTCTTGTCTGTGTTCGTTGTGTGTGCGTTTGGAGCACCTACTCTCTTCTTGTTGATGGTCAAGGCTGAGGTTCTCAGTATCCTCGTTGGCCTTCCGTGGCTAACGATCTTGGGACCAGGCTTGAGTGCGTTGCTTGCAGCAATCGCCGCAATCGCTGGCTTCTTTGGTCATCCACTTCTTCGCGGACGTGGACAAGCGCCTGTTGTAGTAGAAACGCGCGTAGCTGAAACTACGAAGGTAGAAGTAGAGCGAGACGATACACACGAGGTGCGTTGATGACGTGGGGTACAGGTCCGTGGGGCACTACACCGTGGGGTGGCGGACAACCATCCGTTTCCGGTAACGTACAGATTGACACTGTACGCTTTATCTCGCCGACCTATATTCGCTTGCAGCTCAACACCCAGGTCATTGTAAACGCTTCGTATACAGATGCTACGAACTATGCAGCCGTGGTCCGTACTGACACACCTGTAACGGCAGATGCTGTTGCTATTGTACGCGTGATTCCGCCCGCACAAGGTGTGCTGATTGCAGACTATGTGTACCTTGAAACGACACCGTTCACAGATGGTGCCTACTACAACATTTCGTTTGCTTCACTTGACACTCTCGATGGTGTACCTGCAATGAATGGTTTCACTGCTCCAACACAAGCACGTGTAACCAAGACTATGCTCATGTTGAAGTCCTTGCCTTCACATTTTGACAAGCGTTTGGACTCCTTGCTTCATGCCGTGGTTTCTGCTATCTCTCTACAGGACGACCAGATTGGTGGTTCCAGAAATGACGAGTTCCCATGAACCAACTACTCGAATGGATTGACAACTACAAGAAGTCCAACCCCACTGGATGGCGAAAGTGGATCGTTGGTATCTTCGTAGTTCTTGCTACCGTAGTAGCAGCCGCGATTTGGGCAATCACAGCTAGCGCACGAGGCTCTCAGATTGCTGGCCTCGAAGCACAGCGTGACGTCGCTCAGGAGGCCGTACGCCAGGCGCAGACGAACCAACAGCTCGCACAGGACGCACAGGCCCAGCAGCAGCATGCAGAGGCGGCAGCAGCCGCCCAGCAACAGGCCGAGGCTATCCAGCAGCAGATTCAAGCACTACAGGACCAGCACGAGCGTAACACGCAAATCATCGCAGGTATTTCGTCTTGGTCTGATGTAGACAGCAAGGTGAAGTGATGAAGAAGATCATTGCAGCTTTACTAGTCGTGGTGATGCTCTTTGGCGCACCCGGCATGGCGATGGCACAGGACACCATCACACGTTTCCGTCTTCCGGCTGGTATCCGTTGCCAGTCGTCTGGTCAGACGTATCAGTGCTTCAATCTCGGAGAGTATCAAGCGCTCCTACAGATTGACGAGGACTTGCGTTTTCTGACCAATGCACACACGGCAGACCTTGCACAGATCGCAGCTTTGTCGCATGCTAGCGACGAGCTTCACCTGTCGTTGGACGCCGCAACAAGCCAGATCACGACGCTGACAGCAGAGCGTACACGGCTCACCCAACAGTGGGAGCAAGCAGATGCGGCACTTCGTCAAGCACAGAATCAGCCAGATTGGTCTTGGATTCCATGGAGTTTGGCAGCAGCTTTTGCAGTGACTACGATTGTGCTGGGCCTCATCCTAGGACTAGAGCACCGATGAACGAAATCCACACGCCCGAAGAAATCGCTGCGTTCATGCACGCAGTATCAAACCCGGAGTTCAAGGCTTCCCAGCAGCCTATCACGATCGCCGAAGCGAATCGTTTGCGTGAAGCTTTCCAGGGTTTGAACCAGCACGTGAACCTGACCATGCAAAAGGTTACGGCACAGAAGCAGCAGATTATGGTCCTGGAATCCAAAGTAAGGGATTTGGAGACCGAGGCTAAGCAGCTACGTGAACACTACAAGGCGTTCAATACGCTGCGTGAAGAGTTCAATGCCTTCCGTGAAGAAACACGTAAGCGTTTCAAGGATGTGGCAGACTCCATGGCACTGATTTGGTGACAGATGAAAGAAGCGGTAGTATTCTTCACGTTCCAGAAGCACTCAGTTTTCATGCCTCTCCGATATATCTATCCAGAGTGCATGACGCTGATTGAGCCATACCCGCAGCTATCGCCACTCTTCTGCCTCAACAACGACAACTGTCCAGCGAATAAGAGCTGCATGGACATCCTCGCAAAGCGTGTCAACTACCTATTCACCCACGTACTTCCTGACGCGAAGCAAATCATCGCATACTTCAAATACCGCGATCGCCCAAACTCAATCAGAGCTGGGGTGTTTACTCGCGACATGTCCGAACCTGTCGTGATGACGCTCAACCAGTCAGCCTTCAAGAAGTTTCAACGTGAGGGCTTGACGTTTAGTTGGTTTCCAACAGACGAGTTCTTGTTGATGGCACCAACTCCAAAGCTCATTCCTGTAGAAAGCCTGATCAAGAATGCAACAAGCCATCATTGATATCTACGGACCAATCTCGAAGCTCACCGGCAAGTATCCTCTCAATGCAGTTCGTGAAGCTACTTCATACGCAGTAGAGGGCGCCGAGTTTTCGAAGGCATACCGCAAGGGTGTGTGGGACGGTCGCAAGCACTTGTTCAAGACGAACACAGGCGCTTTCCCTACTGGCCTACTTGACATTGTGAAGCATGTGCTCGATGTAGCAAGCGTGCAGTACGAGGTGAATGACCATCGTACACCGCTGGCACCTCAAGGTAGCACGTACGATCTCATCGGTGTCAAGATGGAGGGCAAGTTTGACTACCAACTTGCCGCAGCAGAAAAGGCGGTAGAAGCAAAGCAGGGTATCTTGCGTATTGCCACCAACGGCGGCAAGACAGAGATTGCTTGTGCAATCACTCAGTATCTTCGACAGCCAACGCTGTTCATGGTGACAACACGAGAGCTGTTGTACCAGGCACGTGACCGCTTCAAGAAGAGACTAGGAGTTACAGATGCAGAGGTCGGCTTGGTTGGCGATGGTATCTGGGAGCCAGGTTCCTGGGTTACAATCGCGACGGTGGATACGCTTGAATCCCGCTTCGAGCAACAAGCGTGCCAGGATCTACTTGCGAATACTCAGGTTCTTTTCGTGGATGAGTGCCATCATGCGGGTAGCGAGACTTGGTACAGTGTTTGTACTGCTTGTCCTGCGAACTATCGCTTTGGTCTTTCTGGAACTCCTATGGACCGTACTGACGGTGCCAATATTTGTTTGTTGGCGGCGATTGGTCCGATCATCGTAGACATCCCCAACAAGTTTTTGGTTGACCGTGGTATCTCCGCGCGTACACATGTCATCTTCTCCAAGGTCACAGCACCAATGCTGCCTAAGAAGACGACGTATGCTACTGCGTACAAGCAGGGTATAGTAGAGAACCCAAATGCTCTTTCTCTGATCGTAGATTGGACAAGAGCATTCACGGACAACGGACTATCTACGCTCATCTTGTGCGAACAGATTGAGCACGGAAAGCTCATCGACGCTGCTCTCTGGACTGCGGTAGACGGTGCGTTCATTCCACACTTGTTCATCAACGGCAAGGAAACTACGGAAGTACGACAGTCTGGATTACAGGACTTCGGTGAGCGTAGGCTTCCAGTCCTCATTGCTTCGACCATTCTGGACGAAGGTGTGGACGTACCAACTATTGATGCGCTCATCTTGGCCGGTTCTCGTAAGAGCCGAATCAAGACCATGCAACGTCTAGGTCGAGGTCTACGTGGCGACAAGCTCATTGCCGTAGAGTTCGCGAACTATACGCATGACCACCTTCTTAGGCACTCGCTACAAAGGTACGAGGACTACAAGAAGGAGGAATGCTTTCCGTTGTACCAATCCCAGCCAGATGCTAAACTAATAGCCAGGCTGTGGAATGCGAAAGATAAGCGAGCTTAGACCCGGAGACTCGATTCTCGGATGGATGAAGATTGGCTACGCACTGCGTAAGCAGCGCCGAGCAGATGGCACAATCTTTCGTGATGTACCGTCTCGTCATGACAGGTTCGACAAGGATGACTTGCAGAACTTCATGGGCATGGTGATTGCGAACGATACAGTCAACCACATCCTGTCCGTAGACTGTGCTCGTATGACGAAGTTGGAGCGTGCCGTAGAGCCGCCACTTCGTGCAGACATTCATTACTTGGCGTTCAAGCGCGTGCGCTTGGTTAGCAAGTACGCACACTTTCCTCGTCCACAGAATCCTTTGCGTCCTACTCAGGTAGCTATGGGCACCGGCTTCTATGCGTATCGTACGCAAGAGGAGGTCGACCTGACATGGAACTAAAGAAGGGTACAGGCCAGTGGGCTAACTGGTGGGAAGTAGTACGTCCAAACGCTCGTGTCTTGGAGTTCGTACGCCGAAGCATTCCATCGACATTCCGCACCTTTGCAGGAGAGTCTGGGTCGCATCGTTGGTATGTCCACGACAAGTTTGCAGACCAGGTTCGGCAGATGATGAACAGTAGCGGAACTACGACAGTCGGCGACGATCCGTGGGCGATACTACACTTGCGTCCCGGCGCTCCTCGGGTTATCATAGACGCTGCGTGGAAGGCGCTGGCTAAAGAGTTGCATCCAGATCGTGGCGGCGATGAGGAGCAGTTCAAGCGTGTTAAGAGCGCCTACGAAAAGCTTTCAAAGGTGTGAGCATGGTTGATGTGATTGCAGTTCTCAGGCAGCAGAAGCTTACTGCTGCCAAGCGTAGCGTTGCCTTTTCCGAGACCCAGGAAAAGCGTGTAGTTTCAACGGCCGAGCGTGCCACTGCTGTGGTGAACGGAACCTCTCCGTTCGCAGGCAGTGAGCACTTTGCTGAGTACCAACTTCGCGACTTGTACATGCGCACGTTGGAATCATACGAACGCAAGCCACTGTACAGCTACTATGGTCAGCCATTCACACCACACGGGCTTGCTCTGTGGAAGCGCGTTCGCAAGGCTGTGGAGGACTCAGGTGTCGATTCTGAGACCTTCATCAAGGCGCAGTTCACCTTCTACCACAACACGTTCAAGACGGCTCCAAAGCCTCACGTGTTGACTACCGACGCTGCTGTATTGCGTGCGAGTGTAGTCAAGCCTGAGAAGGTAAGTACGAACAACGTTCCAGCCAACGTAGGAACCGTAGAGTTGTTCAAGCGTTGCGAGCGTCAGATGAACGATGTGATGCGCGCCCAAGGGTTGACGCGTGAGGACGTGTACCGTAAGCTGGTGCTCACGCGCCTGATCGCATTCCCAGATATCTACCTGAATGCTGATCCCGTTTGGCGCAAAATGACAGGAAAGTAATGACTGAGAAAGACACGCTGTTTTACAGCGAGGAATATCAGGTGAAGGTTCTTGGCTACATGCTACAGAATCCTCAGTTCACCTCTATTGCTCGTGAGACGATCGAGATCGAACACTTCGCGAACCGCGCACTACAGTGGTACTACCAGACCATTTCTAGTTCGCCGATTCCTCTCACACAGATTACTCTTCGTGAAGAGTTGCTCAAGGCAGCTAAGACGAAGAGTATTCGTGAACACGAAGTTGACAAAGTAGTAGGCTACTACAACTTCATCAAGCAACCAGTCCTTCCTTTCGAGGAGGAGCACATCCAGGCAACGTTTGGCAAGTTCGTTCGTCGTCAGGCGATGAAGCAGGCCATCCTTGACTCGATGGAGTTGATCAAGAACGAAGCTTGGGATGAAGTTGTCGAGCGTGTAGAAGTCGCCCGTAACAAGGGAATGGACATTCTCACGGTTGGACACAACTTCTTTGCTGAGTTCGAGGCACGTTTGGCGCAACGCGACCAGCGTGATGAAATCCGTAGACTGTCTACTGGCATCCCCGAACTAGACGCCATGATGTATGGCGGCCTCAAGAACAAGCAGATGGGTCTTGTTGTTGGTGGTTCCGGTCGCGGTAAGTCCATCTTCTTGGAATGGCTTGCACGAGTAGGCGTGTTGCTTGGGCAGCAGGTTGTCTACTACACGCTTGAGCTTTCTCAAGAAGACATCGCTGACCGTTTCGACTCACTCTTCTGCCATATCAAGCCGCAAGAGTTGAAGTCGTTGAACTCGAAGGTGTACGAGGAACTGCACACCTATCATGAGAAGTTTGGCAACTCGCTCATCATCAAGGAATACCCAGAAGATGAAGCAAGCATCAACACCATCAAGGCCCACTACAAGCAGCTTGCATCTATCGGCGTGAAGCCAGGTCTAGTCATCATTGACTACTTGGACCTCATGAAGCCGCACCGTCACTACCATGATATCAACCAAGAGCAAGCTGCTATTGCGAAGGCTTGCCGTGGTATGACGAAAGAGTTCAACACTCGCGTCTGGTCCGCCCTACAGTTGAACCGTGGCGGCATGGTGCAAGAGACTCCGGACGAATCTGGTTTGGCTGGTTCTATCTCGCGTATGTACACAGCCGATGCACTCATCATCATGGCCCAGAACAAAGATGAGCGTGAAGACAACATCATGCGTCTCTTCATGAAGAAGAACCGCAATGGTCCGTCTGAGCGCACCATCAAGATTGCCACAGACTTCGAACACATGACGTTCTACGCAGGCTCTGTCAACGACACGGCATTGCAGAACGGAACCGCACATGCTAACGTCTCGGACGTGGTAACACCGGATGAGGTAGAACTCGCCGAGGTACCGGAAGACATCAATGGTGCAGTAATCCTAGACTGAGGATGAACATGAGTGAAGACATTGCGGTTCGTAGGGCTCGCTCGCGATACAAGACGATTGTCTGTAGCTTCTGTATGTCTCAAGTAGATGACGCATGCTTCGCATGGGCATCCGGCGTGTGTATTTGTACTGTCTGCTTGAAGTTCGCTACCGATGAAGTAGCGAAGGCAAAGAAGACGACAGAGGTTGCTGAGGACATCGGAAAGCTAGTTACCAAGCTCACGATGAGTAAGGACGAAAAGTCCAAGCCTTTGCAAATCTCACAGAGCGAGATCATCGCACAGATTCGCAGTATCCTCGACGGACCTTCGGTACCGGACGACGCAGCATGAGAGCAAGTCTTCTAAACAGAGTCAAGCGCGAGTTCGAATGGGACTCGTACGTACAGGAGCACCACACAGTCAAGTGGACTCCTTCGGACGAACTGCGCATTTGTTGTCCGCTCTGCGGAGAAGACAAGTACAAGTGTTACATCAACCCGAAGAAGAAAGTCTTCAACTGCTTCAAGTGCAACTTCAAGCTGGGTAACTACGACGTCTTTGACTTCGTGGCTATCACCGAGAACATCACTCGCTATCAGGCAATGACTCGTCTGATTCGTGAGTATGCTGCGATTACGCCTGAGGATGCAGAGCTTGAAGCCGAGTTGCGTGATGGCTTGGCGGATGACCATGAGAGCGCACAAGCCAAGATTGCGGACATCAAGACCATTCGTTCTATACCGAAGGGACTCAAGCCTTTGGAAGAGCGCACAGAAGAGAACGCTCGCTTCTGGGACTACTTGGTCGGTCGCGGTCTGACACCATTCGAGATTCGTGCGATCCAGGCTCACTACACGCCCGAGCCTTCGTTGGCAGTACATGACTCCAAGGGCAAGCGTCGTGGTGACCTAGGCAACCGTGTGGTGGTTCCCATCTACGGTGGACAGCACGAACTTGTCTCGTGGCAGGGTCGTGACATTTCGATCAAAGACAAGGGCGAGATGAAGTATCTCATGGCTCCCGAGTCCGAGGTCCACCGAACTCTCTGGCCCTACGTCAAACCTTTTGACAAGCATGCGATTCTTGTCGAGGGTATCTACGACTGCTTGGCGGTTCGCCGCATACCACAGGTGAGTGCATACGCAACCTTCTCCAAGAAGATTGGACTTGACCAGATGCTCCGGCTAAAGACTTGGGGCATCGAAGAAGTCACACTCTTCTGGGACAAGCGAGACGCCAAGCCCGAGATGATGAAAGCTATTCCTGAGCTACACATGCACTTCAAGAAAGTGTATGTCTCGCGTATGACTGGCTGGCCAGACAATCAAGATGCAGGTAACATGCTTGCAGACTCCTCAGGGGCTGATAAACTTACAGCAGCCCTGAAAGATCGTGTGGATACATACGATGACATGGAGTATGCAAGATGGGTGACCGAGTTCTAGTCAACCGCGTCGTGTTCGTGAAGGACCCTTCTGTCCTCCCCGTAGGCATACCTCACTCCGAAGCGATCGAGACGCTAGCTAAGAATCATCAGGTTGTCATCCTACTGTCTCATGGCAACTCATACGTTTTGCCAAACGGCTGGGAAATGCCAGGCAACGTGAGTTTGTTTGAGTATGACTTGGACTTGCTGAGCATCACCCACGTGATTGGTGTGATCCGTGATCTACTTCGTGATCACGGCATCGAAATCCACTCGCGTCACCTTGACAACGACGACGCGTTGCCTATGATACTGGCAGGCTCCGTGCTCACAGTTGGCCCGAACACGAAGATTTCCTTCGTCAACAAACCCGAACAATACACCAACAAGCCAAGCAAAGACCCGATCATCCAGACCGAAACAGATTGGGATTTGTCGTAATGAGGAAACGTGGATACTCAAGCTCTACTCAACTCCAAGATCACGGTGGTTCCGAATCGTCCGAACCGTGAACAGGAAGCCGTTTCCATGGTGGCGACCTTTGGTCTCGACACTGGTGTGAAGAAGACTAAAGGTAAAGAGGTTCTCGACGCCAACGGTCAGCCAGTGAAGAAGGACGTTCTGATTCAAGCGTTCAAGGAACCTGGCATCCTCACGCCGGAAAAGAATCCGAACTACCAGTTCCCGCAAGAAGAAACCATCGAGTTTCTCAAGGCCCTACAGTTTCGGGACACTACGTACCTGATTGGCCATTCAGGATCTGGTAAGACACAGCTTGCGAATCAAGTAGCTGCGCGGTTGAACTACAATGTGGTTACCATCAACTTCGATGGTCACTTGTCCCGCTCAGACTTGATTGGCGACTGGAAGATTGTCAATGGCCAGATGCAGTTTCGCTACGGCCTTGTTCCGCTCGCGTTCACCGAGCCGGGAACGATTGTCTTGTTCGATGAGGTAGACGCGTGTCCGCCTGAGACTGCCTTCGTACTACAGCGTGCAATCTCGGATGAGCTTCGCTTCCTCATGCACGAGACAAACCAGATCTTCAACCTGCACCCACAGAACACGATTGTGGGTACGGCGAACACGAACGGTCTTGGTGACGACTCGTCGCTGTACATCGCCGGTACAAACGTTCAGAACTTCTCGTTCTTGAACCGCTGGAAGACATGTATCCAAATCGACTACATCACGCCAGAAGCTGAGACCAAGGTGCTCATGGCGATGTTCCCTCAAGACCACGCCAAGCAGTTCATTCCTGGTGTTGTCAAGGTTCTCGCTGCGGTACGTGAAGCTTTCAAGAGTGGCACGATTGCGATCCCGCTCACTACTCGTGACGGAATCAACTGGATGGAAAAGATCTCACGCTTGCCGTATCCTATGAAGGCGGCACGTTACTCTTTCCTTGATAAGCTTCCGGTTCCTGCGGCAATGAGCATCGCTCAGATGATTCAGCGCAACATGCAGCTTCCGGAAAAGGATGACAAGAAGTATCTCACGGCGAGGAAGTGATGACACCAACTAACCTTGGAAGAACTGTTGCTACGCGCGTCTTGTCTACCAACAAGGAAATGTCAAGCATGATGGCTGGCGTGGTGGACTCTCTGACTCATGTAAAGTTTCAGCCAGATGATTACGCAGCTACGTACGAGACTACACCAGACGAACTGGTAGTGCGTATTCGACCAGCCTCGGAACATGGCAAGTTTGTCATGCAATACATCCACGACATGGAGATCAAGGAAGATCTTTCGAAGAAAGCCTGAGGGACACATGGGTTACATGCACATCAATAACTTGTACAAGGACCAGACGGTCCTCATGTTCAAGGAACTATACGCACTGGAAAAGCTGCACGGAACAAGTGCCCACATCGCGTATCACAAGGATCCACATGTGAAGTTTGTAGACTCAGGCACGGCTTCTCAGTTTCGTGCCACGGTGAAGAACTCGCCTGAGTGTGTGGTGTCTATGTTCTCGGGCGGTGCATCGATTGTGCTGTTCGAGCAACTCGTCAACATGCAGGACTTTGCAAACGCTTGCGACGCGATGAACATCGAGTCCATGGTTGTTCACGGTGAACTCTACGGTGGCAGCCAACAGAAGCAAGCCTACCGATACGGTCCAGACCTCAAGTTTGGTGTCTTTGACATCAACATCAATGGGACTTGGTTGACCGTGCCAGATGCTGCGGACGTGGCAGCAAAGCTCGGTTTGGAGTTCGTACACTACGACAAGATTCCCGGAACCCCGGAAGCCTGTGACGAGGCACGCGACAAGAAGTCCGTACAGGCATACCGCAACGGTATGGGCATGGACAAGTTCATGGAAGGTGTTGTCCTCCGTCCTCTCACAGAGGTGACGGACAGTCGCGGCAACCGTGTGATGGCAAAGCACAAGCGTCCAGAAGAGCGCGAGACCGCTACGGACCGCAAGGTCGAGGATCCAGCAAAGCTTGCCGTGCTTTCTGATGCACTAGAGATTGCGAACGAGTGGGTAACCGAAACTCGTCTCGATCACGTGCTAGACAAGATTCCAGGCGCAGGATTGCGAGAGACTGGACAGGTGCTCAAGGCGATGCTAGAAGACGTCTTCCGAGAGGCTGGTCTTGAGATCATCGACACGAAGGAAGCTCGTGATGCAATCACAACCAAGACTCGTATGATGTTCCACGCCCGAGTAAAGAAAGTCTGATATGAAAGTTGATCTGTACTACTATGTGGTTAACAACGGGGATGGTAGCGCATCACCAAGGTTCTTCACCACCGCAGCAAAGCGTGACGCTTACCGAGATGCTGAGGAACGCTCCGAATACTTCGAGGGCTTCTGCGAATCTACGGGTCATATCGAGTTTACCGTGAAGAAGGATGGAAAGCTAGTCAGTGACTGCCTGGACCCCGAACACGAGAGTGACTGATGAAGAGCCGAAGGATTCGTCTTGTTGAGACTACGGTTGAGCGTACGGCACGTATGCTTGCCCATGAGTACGGCATCCGTGTCGTCTGGCGCGGCTCACAAGCCAAGACAGAAGGCAAGACGATCATCCTTCCGGTTCTTCCTGACGACGCCCCAGACGAGCTTCTAGAGGCTGTGCAGGGCTATCTCGATCATGAGACGGCTCATATCATCTTCACAGAGTTCAACGTGGTGTCCGGCTACCGCCCCGCACTCACACCAGAACAACTCATGTGTGTTAACGTGTGTGAGGATGTGCGTATCGAGTATGCCATGGGACGTTTGTACCCTGGCTCTCCGTACAACTTGCACCGTGTACATGACTGGATCTACCCCAGGATCGCGGAACACTGGAAGGATATCAAACCCTTCCGTCGTGTAATATCCGCGTACTTCGACTACGAGAAGTACAAGGACACAGAGTTTTGGAACACCATTGTTGACGTCGAAACAAAGGAACGTGTCAGTAAGTGCATCGATGCAATCGGTCCACAGTCTCAGATCAACACCACGCTCGATGCTCTAGAAGCCGGGCTTCGTATGTACGAGGTGTTGAAGGATCTGGCTGAGGAAGAGAAGAAGCGTCGCCAGCAACAAGAAGAGCAAGAGAAGCAGCAACAGCCGCAGGCAGGAAAGACTGGCCAAGAAGGTCAGGGTGGTACTGGCCAGCAAAAGGACTCTGCTGGCAAGCCGATGATCACTACTGCTGGTGATATTGGTGCTGCACTGGCACAGGTGTCCAAGCAACTCACTGACAAGAAAGCCGGAACTCAGAAGGGTTTCGCTGGCTATCAACATGGCTTGGAAGAGTCTGGGTATCTCGTGTACTCCACCGCAGGAGACACGTATCTTCCGATGCCCGATGGAAACTTGTCCTCCAACGGTCAGCGCTTGCAGAAGTTTCGTGACGAAGCCCGAGAGATGACGTCTGTCATCCAGACGCGTCTCGTCAATACGCTGCGTGCATTGTCCCGCCGTCGTTGGCTCGGTGGCAAGGATGAAGGCAAACTGGACAGTCGTCGTCTACATCACGCCATCTTTGGAACTTCCGAGAACGTTTACAAGCAGCTCTCTGACAAGAGGCACTTGAATACTGTTGTCGGATTGGCTATCGACCATTCTGGTTCTATGAATGGTAAGAAGCTAGAGCTAGCTGGCGAAGCTGCGATCGTGTTGGGTGACGTGCTCAACATCCTCCGTATTCCTTTCATGGTCTACGGTTACTCAACTGAGGACGCTATCGAGCGTCCACAAGACACTAGTATGTACGCACGCTGGGGCCGTCTCTGGGTTCGTTACTATCGTGACTTTGGTGAGTCATGGGAGAAGGGCGCAATCCGTCTTGCGGGTGCAGCACACAACTGCAAGAACAACACTATTGATGGTGAAGCTGTTAAGCATGGCATTCAGCGTTTGCTCGCGCGTCCTGAGAAGCGAAAGATTCTGCTAGTCTTGAACGACGGAATGCCGTATCCTTCCTTCGGTAACACAGGTCGTGTGCAGCAGAACCTGCGCGATGTTGTGGCCGGTGCGAAGAACGTGGGCGTGGAAGTCATTGCTTTCGGTATTCAGTCCACGGACGTTAGGCAGTATTACCCGAACAATGTGGTAATCAACAAGCTCGAAGACCTAGTTGCCGAACCGCTAACCATCCTTGACAAGATGCTACGTGGCGGCGTGCAGATGAAATGATTGGAGTGGACATGGAAGGCATGACAGTAACTAAGGGTACACTTGATATTGGTGGTGAAGTCACCGCAGAGCAGATCGAGGCATTCCGTAAGGCATGGCAGGACAATGTGGTGGAGCAAGAAATCGCAGCTTTGCCCAAGGTGCGTTTTGTACGCACACATCCTGATGCGATTCTTCCAACCCGAGGCACGGACGGTGCTGTGGGTTGGGACGTCTATTCAGTAGAAGATGCGGATATTGGTGGAGATCCGATTCTAGTTTCTACAGGCTGGAAGATCGCGGTACCAGATGGTTACGAAGTGCAGGTTCGTCCGCGCTCGGGGTTGGCTCTCAAGAAAGGTCTCTCTGTGCTCAACACACCTGGAACGGTTGATCCAGACTACCGTGGCCCACTTGGTGTCATCTTGTTTCGCAGTAACGGGTATATCACGAGCATCAAGAAGGGTGACCGGATTGCGCAGCTTGTGGTTGCACCTGTGACACGTGCTGCTATGGTAGAGGTCGAGGCATTCGATGACGTCACAGCCCGAGGCGAAGGCGGCTACGGTTCTACCGGAAGCTGATCTAGAAGACCTCAAGTATTTTCGCACAGGATATCAAGACCTTGGCAGGAAGTGTGACTTCTTGCTCAAGGACTTCCTGCGCGAGATACCAGGCAACGGACAGATGCCAAAGCATTGGCACTATCGATCTCTTGCTCACTTCAACAAGAAGTACAGTCACCTCGGTATGTTGGTGTGGGCGTCTTCCACGAACTCGCATCTACTCTTGATCAATGGTCACAGAGTGTTGCGTATCTGGACAGACGTAGATGAGTCTTGTTGGGTGGATATTAATGACCCGGTAAACTCGGGCATGCAAGTTTACTCATGGGGTCAAACAGTCGCCATTCCGAAGGGCAACGCTAAGAAGAGTGCCCCATTCACCAAGCGCATCAAAGTGACCCAACGTTACCAGATGCGCGATATTGCACAGGCAGTGAGGAACACGTATGGGTTGGATCAGTCGAGACTTCTATTGCAAAAGCTGTGAGCACGAGTGGGATGATCTAGTCCAGCGTTCTGAGGAGAACGAGCAGAAGTGCCCGGAGTGTGGTGAGCAAGCGTTCATCGGCATTTCTTGTCCTGGCGTCATGTCCTACTCGATGATGAGTAAGGACGACCAGGCCAAGCATTTGCGTAAGCGCTCTCGTGACCATACACGAAAGATGCTCAAGAAGGATCCAACTACTGCTGTGATGAGTCGTCATATCAAGATGGGTAGCAAGAAGCGATGAGTGAAGACGTACTCAAGAAGCCGGTACATGTTGCTCTATTGCGTCCTACTCACCTAGATGAGCTAGCGCAAGACAAGCGTATCGAGAAGACACAGTTTGGTGTTGACCCGAATGTACCGGCTCAACCTCTGCCTGTTAAGACATCAATGATGCCTAAGTTTGGGTTGCCGACGACTTCGCACAACCCAGCGAAGGCAGCCAAGGCTAGAGTACGTTTGAAGGTGTTGCACGATACCGTAGCGCCTATCCCAGAAGACAAGACCCCTCCATGTGACACATGTAAGACAGCAGCTTGTTGTCATGTGTTTGTCGTCAACATCACAGAGGTGGAGTACGAGAGTGGCTTGTACGGCGATGCCGCCGTCAAGTTCACACCGGAGATTTTCGAGCAGCTTCGAAGCCGCTTGATTCTCCCACAGATGCTAACCGCGCCACGCCCCACCAAGGCCGCAGCAGCTTACTTCCTAGAAGGTAAGATTGGTGAACCTTGTCCATTCCTAATGGAAAACAAGAGGTGCGGAATCTACGACATCCGACCAAGGACATGTCGTCAGTACACGTGTGTGGGCGACCCACGTATCACTGAGGGAATGCGTCAAGGGACTGAACCTATCGACTCGGCATCGATTTTGGCGCGCGTTATGAAGGTGGCTGAATGATCCCAGGTACTCTAACAAACTACGTCAACGGAGTAGAAATGAGCTACTGGCCAGGTGTTGGCGGTAGCAAACTTCACCTAGTCAATACAATCTACGAATGGCGTGCGTTCTTTGAGCTGCTTCAACAACAGCGTCTGGTTGCGTGCGACACAGAAACCTCCGGTTTTTACTGGTACCGAGGACACCGTATTTGCGGTATGTCTTTCGGCTGGAAGGACATGCACTTCTACGTGCCAGTCCGTCACAAGGCTAGTATCCTCGGAGGTCCAGCACCAGAACAGTTGAGCATCTTCGACATTCGTGATGACCTCATCCACTTCTTCGCTGATACTACGCGCACTACCGTTTGGCACAACGCCAAGTTCGATATGCACTTCTATGCACGCGAAGGTATCATGATCAAGACGAAGCTACATGATACTCGTATCTTGTGGCACTTCTACGACGAGAACGCACCGGGTGCATTGAAGATCATCGCGTCTGGTTGGAAGGACGACCTAGGTCGCGTACACAAGGGTCTCATTGACGCTACTGCGAATGCGAAGGAAGATGAGATCGATCAGTTCCGTACTCGTGAATCGAAGGCACGTCGTGAAGCTTTCCGCAAGCTCGTGATGGCTGAGGCAGATCGTATTGACAAGAACATCGAGCACCAAGGCAAGAACCGCAACCAGTTGAAGAAGTGGATTGCTGAGTGCTCGGAACTAGCACAGCATGAGTATGCCATCAACGGCAAGGATGACGTTGACTACTCATTCGTTCCGGTCAGCCTCATGACGGAATACGCAGCGCTAGATACGTTCCTCACGTACAGGTTGTACGAGTTCACTGTCAAGAACATCCAGTGGACGAATGCATTAAGCGCGCTCTACAAGAACGAGATGGCACTACTGCGTGTCTTGTTCGATGCAGAGGAGCACGGCGTACGTATTGACCGCGAGTTGTTGGTCAAGGCTGGCCAAGAGTTCGTCAAGCACATGGAGGCACTAAAGTTTTCCATCACTGAGAAGGTAGGAGACATCAACCTACAGTCTACGAAGCAACTTGCGGACTCACTCATTTCGTCGGGTGTGAAGCTGACCAAGACGACGAAGGATGCCAAAGACATGTTGCCTGGCGAGGAAGCTCGCTTCGCATTGGACAAGAAGGTTCTTGAGAAGCTCAAGAACAAGCACGAAATCATTGGGGATATCCTCAAGCTTCGTGAGTTGTCCAAGCTCCAAGGCACGTACGTCGAGGGTATCCTTGAGAAGCTGACTGACGACAACATTCTTCACTGCCAGTTCAATCAGAATGTGAAGACTGGTCGTATGTCGTCCCAGGACCCGAACCTACAGAACATTCCAGGTTCGACTACCGGCAAGATCATCCGTGAAGCATTCCTTAGTTGGAATGACGAGTACATCTACGTACTTGCCGACTACTCGCAGATTGAAGTGCGACTAACTGCGCACTACTCTCAGGACCCACTACTACTTGACGCGTATGCGAAGAACCAGGATATTCACACCAGAACGTTCTGCGAAATGTTCGGGCTGGATATCAAGGAAGTGGCGAAGATTCTCAAGGACAAGAATCACCCACTCTCTGAGGAATACAACCAGCTTCGTACAGTGGCAAAGCGAATCAACTTCGGTATCATCTACGGTGTAGGTGCTCCGGGCTTGAGTGAGCAAGTTACCCGTCCGGCACAGTACAAGCACCTTTCCGAAGAGGAATGGATTCAACAGTGTCAGAAGTTCATCGACCAATACTTGTCGAAGTACACGGGCGTAAAGCGCTTCGTGAACCAGGGCAAGCGTCTCGTGTCGAAGAACGCAGAGCTTGAGAACTACTTCGGTCGTGTACGTCACTTGCCGAATGCACAGGCTTGCAAGCTTCTCGGAGACAAGAAGCTCTTCTGGATGGAAGCTCGTGCACAGCGCCAGGGCGTCAACTTCTTGATTCAGGGTACTGCTGCTGACTTGTTTAAGATTGCAGTAGTTCGCTCTGACAAGATCCTACAGGGAAAGAAATCGAAGATCGTGAACTTGGTTCACGACGAAATCCAAATGTACATTCACAGATCTGAGTTGGATGTACTGCCACGCATCAAGCACGCAATGGAAGACTGGCACTTCACTGTGCCGATCCTAGCCGACTTCTCCGAAGCAGATCCATCATGGGGCAAGAAGAAGTCGTTGGAGATCCCGGACCTGGTAATACGTTGACAGTGGCAATCGCCCTGCTACGATGGAGCGAACGAGGAAACAAATGCCAGACATCGAACAGACACCAACTCTCGGAGAGTTGAACCCAACATTCACAGTAGGCAATACCACCTACAACTCACAACTAGAAGAAGACCTCTTCGTCAATCGCAGTGACTTGAACAGCGAGTTCATGAAGCAGCCAGAACGATTCGCGTTCTACGCAACTTGCTACGAACTTGCGAGCATCAAGGTGCAGCAGCATGAGAACGCGCTCAAGCGTCTCTATGCTCTCATCGATCATGAGAAGCGTGCAGAGCTGATGAACGCGGGTGTCAAGGTCACTGAGAAGATGATCGAAAACTCAGTGGTGACAGACGACCGCTACCTAGCATTCCAAGAGGAAACCGTTGAAGCACAGAAGCAGTGTTCCGTGCTCAAGGTTGCAATGCTTTCGATGATTCAACGCAAGGACATGCTCATCCAGCTTGGCTCTGCGTTTAGGGCTGAAATGCAGGCAGATTTGTCTGTCAAGGCAGCCGCCGTGCGAGAGACGATTTCGGGTAATACTCGTTGACAACTCGCACGTCCGTGGTAAAGTATTGGCTCAACTACCAAGTAGGTAGCAACAAAACAAACAGGAGAAATCACAATGGCACTTGATTACGAAAAGTTGAAGAAGGCGGCGCAGGATCTACAGGCACGAATGGCACGCGGTGGCGGACCAAGCCTCAAGTTCTGGAAGCCCCAGGCAGGCAAGAACGTGATTCGCATCCTTCCTCCGTGGACGGATGAGGGTCCGATGGCTGGTCAGTTCTTCCGTGAGGTGCATCAGCACTGGAACGTAGCGGAAGGCACCGGACCTGTGCTCTGCCCACACAAGACCCCACACGCGGCAGACGACAAGTCGTGCCCTATCTGTGAGTTCGTGGACCAGCTCAAGCAGCGCAAGGGCGACGTAGAAGCCCAGCAGCTTGTCAAGGATTTGCGTGCGAAGCTCGCGTATCTCATGTCCATTGTTGACATGAATGACCAGAGCTACACCGCGAAGGATATCGCTGACTGGAAGAAGGAACGTCCGGATTCGGATTGTCCGTTCGAGGTTGGTGACCCGAAGGTGCAGTGCTACGCCGCAACGTCCACGATCGCTGAGCAGGTGATGAACATCGTCGTTGCGAACGAGATGGACATCACGGACGCTGAGGCGGGCTACAACATCGTGTTGACGAAGATCCCGAACAAGGATCCACTCAAGACGCGCTACACCGTGACGCCAGAGTTGAAGCCAACTCGTGCGCCAATCCCTGCGGACTTCAAGCTTCCCGACCTCTCGAAGATCGGCAAGGTTCACAGCTACGCAGACATGGTGAAGTTGCTCGGTGAAGGTCCCGCATCGGAGTTCTCCGGTCTGCTTCCTGCAAGCGCATCGGACACTCGTGTCGTAGCGGAACCTGAGACACGTAGCTCGAAGAAGTCGGCAGCCTCGACTGCATGGGCGGGCGATGACGGCGGCGATGACCTCGCTGCGGACATGCGCAAGCAGCTCGACGACTGAGAAGAACAAGGGTGGGAATGGCGAAGGCTCATGGCTACTTTGTAGCTGTGGGCCTTTTCTATTTGTAGAGGTACAACATGTCAGACGAAGAAACAGTTATCGAACGCAAGGGCAAGAAGGCCCCAAAAGAGAAGGTCGACCTAACCAAGTTTGGCGGTGACAAGAAAAAGGCCGCTGCTGCTGCTATTGCACTCATCAAGAAGACGCATGGCGATGACGCAGTGAACTTGTTTGGTGACTGCACACTCAAGGATGTTGAGGTTCTCACTACGGGAAGCCTCGGTTTGGATATCGCTCTCGGTGTTGGTGGCTACCCACGTGGTCGCATCATCGAAATCTTTGGTCCAGAAGCCAGCGGTAAGACGACCTTGACGCTGCACGCGATTGCAAACGCTCAGAAGAATGGCGGCTTGGCTGCATTCATCGACGTTGAGCATGCTCTCGATCCGGCGTACGCTCGTGCGCTTGGTGTGGACATGGACGCACTCACCTTCGCACAACCATCGAGCGGCGAGGAAGCCCTAGAAATCGTTGAGACCCTTGCGCAGTCCGGAGCCTACGACGTCATCGTCATCGACTCTGTGGCCGCCCTGGTGCCTCAGGCAGAGCAAGAGGCAGACATGGGCGCAGCGACGATGGGTGTCCAGGCTCGTCTCATGAGCCAGGCATGCCGTAAGCTCACACCAATCGTAGGTGAGAGCCAGACACTTGTCATCTTCATCAACCAGATCCGTATGAAGATCGGTGTGATGTTCGGTAACCCAGAGACAACGACGGGTGGTAACGCACTCAAGTTCTACGCTTCTGGCCGCTTGGACATTCGCAAGGTCGGTACGCTCAAGCGTGGAGAAGATGTGATTGGCACGCGTACACGTGTGAAGATCATCAAGAACAAGGTAGCTCCTCCGTTCCGTGAAGTAGAGTTCGACATTCTCTATGGCAAGGGTGTGGACTACTTCGGTGAGCTGATTGATATCGGCGCACAGCTTGAGCTTGTGGAGAAGTCCGGCGCATGGTACAGCTACCAGGGTGAGCGCATTGGACAAGGCCGTGACAAGGCTGTGGAATATCTCAGGCAGCATCCAGACATGGTTGCTCCGCTTTCCGAGGCGATCCGCAAGCACTATGATCTCAAGGGTTGATTTCACACCGCTCCATCCGGTTCTGAGGAAGCTGCTAGAGAAACTGGCAGACCCTCAGAACTCTGTGCGCGATGTTACAGGCGAGCGTATGGATTGGGTAAAGGCGGGTTGTCCTGTATACAAGCCAAGCGAAATACCACATGGCAGATGTATTGATTGACGAGTTGCTCGTCTTCTCGGACCATCACGCACACCCATTTCCGTTCGGATCACAAGAAGTCATGCACGACGGGGTTCTTACGAACTCCCGTCTTGTAGACGCTTGCCAGGTTATCGAACAGATGCGCAAGTATGCGGACGAACACGACATCGAAAAGATTGTGTTCGGTGGGGACTTGTTTCACACACGTGAGGCAGTGTCTACTGACGCATTCAACTTCACGTCGCGTGAGATTGCCAAGTTCGCCAAGAATGTAGAAGCAGTCTACATGCTGGTCGGTAATCACGATTGCTTTGACCGTGAGGGTAAGGTCCACTCTCTGGAAGTCTTTGACCATATACCCAACGTTGTCGTGAAGGGTTGGGAGCGCTCAGGCAGTCTGAGGTCGCATGTTCGTGGTCGTCGTGGAGACACGTACACTCTGTGTTTTGTTCCGTACACAGAGAACAGACAGCTTGCAATAGACACGATTCGCAACCACGCAGACACTGTGTGCGAAGGTCCGAAGCTCTTGTTTGCTCACTTGGGCATGCAGGGTGCCAAGGTTGGCAGCGATTACGTTTTGGTTAGCGAAGGCGACATTGGCGTTGGTGACATCCCCTATACAGCATTTGCAGGGTGTCTCTTCGGTCACTTCCACCAGCATCAACCACTGTTTCCTAATGGCTGGTACATCGGAGCATCCCATCAACATAACTGGGGTGATGTAAATACTAAGCGTGGCTTTCTCCATGTGCGTGTCTACCAGCACCACATCGAGTTCGATTTCATTGAGAGTGAAGCTGCACGGTTCATTGCAGTGACGGAAGAAGAACTCACTACGGCAAACCTTCGCGAGAAGGACTTCGTGAAGGTGCTCACGGAAAAGCGGTTGTCTCCGGCAGACGCAGATGCTATGCGTAAGACGATCAAGTCCACCAACTGCGAGGTCATCTACGTGCCACCGAAAGCCAAGCTGCAAGCTATCGAACTAGACGAGAAGCACCTAACCCCGGCTGCTATGGTTGAGACGTGGGTCAAGGCAAACGAACCTTGGCTCAAGGAAAACATGCCCGATGTGACTCACGAGGAGTTGATCGAATACGGCAGGACTATCCTCGCGAAAGTACAAGAGAATGACTGACTTCTCTAACATCAAGCTCAAGCCTGCGTCACAGAACGTGGACGTGCACTTCTTTCAGACGCGCAATCCTGGCGAGTGGAAGGCTCGCGTGGTTGTGTCCAAGAAGGAAGTTCACATGTTTGGGCCTTGTGACATGCGGGCTCTACTAGTGAATGTGGACAAGTTCCTCATCCTCGAATCGACATACACTGACATTCTGGTTCATGGCGATGAGGCAATGGCTGTTCGCAACAAGCCAAAGAAGATGAGCGAGATTCGCGGTGATGCGGCTGCAAGATTGAGAGCGAACAGTGAAGCGTCAGATTGAACTCAGTGCCAATGTCAACACGTCGGTAGTTGACATTATGGCTGACGTAGACTTCACCTTGCGAGCAGAAGGCGATCAGACTGAAGCTGACTTTGCTGAGGTCGTGAACCGAGTGGCACTTGCACCGTGCGTAGGAAAGGCTACACTGCCGCTCGGACACTACAACGTACGGCTCTTCGCCGTGATTACGAGGGATGAACATGATGAAACTCTGGGTCCGTATCGTGAATCTGGTGGGCAACTTCCTGATCAAGAAGTTTCCGGGACGAGCGAAGCTGATTGAAGTTGACGGCAAGCCGTATCTTCATCGTTTCTATCTCAAGCACAACGGGCGTCTTCCAGGCATCTATCTCCATCACTTCTATCAGAGTGATCCGGACCGTGACCTGCACAACCATCCGTGGCGTTGGTCTTTCAGTCTCATCCTGACGGGTGGGTACTACGAGTACCGACACAACGCTATGCACGCGCTCTCGTACTTGGAACCGGATGTGTTCGACAGGAAGGCACCTGGATTCAACTACATCACAGGTGACACGTTCCATCGAGTGGTACTCAAGGATCTCAAGGCTGGCGCATGGACAATCTTCGTGTCTGGTCCGGATGAGAAGGATTGGGGTTTCTTTACTCGCAATGGTTTCGTCAAGCACATGGAATACTTGGGCTTAGATAAGCCGTTCCAGGATGTGGCTCCGAACAGGGAGAAGGTATGAAGAAAGCCATCATGAAGAAGTTTGTAGTTCACGTCACGAGTGAAAGTAGTGATGACTACTACATGCAGTTTGACATGGCACAAGCACCGAAGAACGAATCTGAGTGGTTGAAGCTGATCGTTCAACATTACCCAGAGTTGGACTCACGCGAAACTGACGGCGAGGGTCCGGGTGTCGATGGTCACTGGATCAATGTGAACCATGTCCACGAGGTCACATGACACCCGAAGCAGTGCGTGAGCGCAAGCGCGCCCTCGACCACCTCAGTCGAGAGTTGAAGCGCCAGCAAGATCATCTACAGATTGAGTACAAGCATTTGCAACTCGATTGCGAGCATCCGAATCAGCGTCGAGCTTCATGCATGGGAGAACTGTCCATGTACTGTCCAGACTGTGGAAGAGACGTATGAAGTACAGTTGGTCACAAGTGTTGTGGTTGGTGCAGAGCCGACTCAAGCAGGAAGATAGCGCAGCCAATATGGTCGAGGTGTTCAACGCCTTCGGCATTAGCTGGGGTGCGTTCCCTCTTCCTCCGTTTGTCGGTCAGGTGCCCAACTTCACGTGGGATGGTCCTCGTATCTACTACGGGTCGACCAAGCTTGTGCAGATGGTGCACAACGACCCAACACTGTGTGACAAGGCAGCGTTCTTCTACGACCCGGTAATGCACTCGGTGCCGTGGTATGGCCCACGTTTTGGCGCTGACTATTTGAACGCTGGTGCACAGAAGATGACCGTGCGTGAAGCACTGGCACAGGATCCTACGAAGGACTTCTTTGTGCGTCCTGAGTTGGGTATCAAGCTCTTCGGTGGCAAGGTCACAGACGTACAAGGCTTCCAGCAGATTGTGGACAATGCGCCACGTCTAGGTGACGACTTGTCTCTCACCTTGGATTCTCCGGTGTACGTCAACCGCGTACTGCCAATCAGCACAGAGTACCGCACCTGGTACATTGGTGGAAAGATTGCCGCAGTTGTAGGCTACAAGCACAATGGTCGTATTGACCCATGGTTGGTTGACGTAGATACAGCGCCAGATGGTTCGCTGCGTGATATCTCACAAGCCTATGAAATCAAGCAGTTCGCGAAGGAACAAGGCGACAAGATTGCTGAGGCTGGTGCGTTTGTGCTGGACGTAGCGTGTGTACCTGCGGACGGTAATGGCAAGTACGGCTCGGGGCGTGGTTGCTTCGACCTCAAGGTCGTGGAAATCAACTGCATCCACTCTTCCGGTTTCTATCGAACAGACGTCATCCATGACGTAGTGTGTGAGCTAACGAACTACTTACGTGAGGGCAAGCATGGAGTTTGAAGAGATCACGATTGAGAACTTCTGCACTATTGAGCACGTCAAGTTGAAGCTCAATCAGCCGGGTCTCATCTTGGTCACGGGTGTCAACAAGGACGCACCTATCGGATTCGAGAGCAACGGCGCCGGAAAAAGCCTGTTGTTTGACGCTATCTGTTGGTGTCTCTGGGATAAGACTGCCCGAGAGTTGAGCGGTGATGACGTGGTACGCCGTCGCCATGGAAAGGATTGTGCGGTCAGGCTCAAGCTCCGCGATGGTAACAACACGTATATCGTGTCTCGCCATCGTAAGGATACCCGCATCGACAAGCCCAACGACTTGCGCCTGTTCATCAATGGGGTCGAAAAGACCAAGAAGATGAAGCAGTTGCAAGAGGTCATCAACCAGATTGTTGGCTTCGACTTCATCACCTTCTGTGCCATGATGCCTGGTGCTGGTGTCAACGTAGCTACGTTGACCGATACTGGAATCAAGGAACTGCTTGAGAAGCTGTTGCAGACAGAACAGCTTTCCTCGGCATATGCACAAGCCCGCGAACGTGCACGTGAACTCGATGGTGCGTTGTCGCTGAATGCTTCGAAGCAAATAAGCTGTCGCAACTCCCTCGATGCTATCGAGAAGGAAGTTGGGCAGCTTCGTGCTTTGGAGAAAAGCTTTACTGAAAACAAGGCGGCTAGCGTATTTAATATCAAGGAAAGAATACAGTTGCTCGTCCAGGACATTGCAAACTGTCAGGCTGAGCTAGATAAGGTACCTCAACTTCTAATAGAGGCTGAGGATATCAAGGGTGAGATTGACGGTCTCAACAAGCAGATCTTTGCTATCGAGACACCAGCCAAGGCTCGCATCAAGAAGCTCAAGGACGAACGCCTTCACGAAGAACTACAACTCATGATTGGTAAGGAAGGCATCACGACGCAGGATAAGCGTCGTGAACGCTTGCAAAAGCTTGAGGGCACGTGTCCGACCTGTGAAGCCAAGATTACACCCGATCATCTTGAGTCTGCACTGGCACAAGTTGACGTGGAGAAGCAAGGCTACCAAGACCTCATCTTCGCGCACACTACGGAAATCAAGTTGTTGGATGGGGAAATCCAGCGTGAAATCAATGCCGCAGCAAATGAGCTTGCGACGTTGCAGGGCATGGTCAACATAAAGACTATGGCTATGAACACGTTGCGCACTGTTGCCACAACCAAGTCTGCATTCTCTCATTCGATGATTCGCCACAAGACTGACTTGGCTCGGGAACAAGCGGCATTGCAGAAGGTAGAATCAGAGGAACACAACTTCGGAGAGATCTTCGGAGACAAGGCAAAGCTCGTAATAGGGTTGGTGGATAAGCTGTGTGCCCTCATGGCCGAGCACAAGAAGTTGGTAAGCGAGCAGAAGCTTTGCAGTTTCTGGGTCGATGGCTTCTCACCGGCTGGTCTCCGTAGCTACATGCTTGACTACGTGACACCTGTTCTGAATGACCGTGCTGCTTACTATGCTCGTGTGCTTACCGGCAACGAAATGAAGGTGACGTTCTCTACCAAGACTGCCTTGAAGAAGGGCGACGTCAAGGATAAGTTCCAGATCAGTGTCATCTACAATCATGGCGGTGAGCAGTACAAGGGCGTCAGCAAGGGCGAGAAGGCTCGTGCTGACCTCGTAATCGCGATGGCCCTGGGCGACCTGGCTACGTTCCGAACTGCCAAGCAACTGCCTTGGCGCTTCCTGGATGAGCCATTCGAGAGCATCGACGACGCAGGCAACCTCTCAATCACCGCACTGCTCGCAGACCAGAAGGAACGCTACAAGACTGTGTTTGTTGTGACACACAAGTCTTCGTTCAAGCAACTCTTCAATCAGAAGATTGTGATCACGAAGGAAAACGGCGTGTCAACACTGACCAAGGATTTCCAGTAATACTTGAACGTCGACCGTTTCGTAGTATGCTTGGAAGCTCGGAGGATGGACATGGATTCAAATCTCGCAATGAAGTTCGTTTCGGAGTACGCTGAGCGTGTAGAGCGTGTGCGCATCGTTGAGAAGCTCATCGCTAAGGAACAAGAGACCATTCGTCTTGCACAGCACCGACTCAAGGAACTTGACCGTCAGTTGCAGGCCGCAGTGTTTGAGCGTGATGACGCACACGCATTCGCCCTCAGTGGCATCAAGTCTCTCACGCCAGCTAGAGGTTTCGTAGTATGAAGGAAGCTCCTATCCTAGATGCCAGAGGTGGCGATCACGTTGAAGCCGAAGGCCAAGCTCTACGAGACATCATCCGAAATCGTGTCGGTTTGTATCAGGATCAGTACAAGGCTTTGCTCGATCGCATGGACTTGGAAATGCCGGACAAGAAGACCGCGGTAGCACTGATGGTTTCGCTTGCTGGTGACGCTTCGCTCACAGCAAACGCCTTGTTCTTCAAGGCGTGTATCGAGAAGGCTGCATGGCTTGAGAAAGAGATTCGAGCCTTGACGACTCTCGGACAGTCTTTCAGTCCGACACGCGTATACCGTATCACGCTTGCTGATGCACAAAGGATGGGACTATGACCTTTCTAGACTGGTGTGACGCTGCTATCCTCGTGGTCCTTGTTATTTGGGCAACAATGGACCGTTGTCAAATCTATCTACGAAAGCCAAAGTGATGCACAAGCTCAGTATCATGGGTGTCTCTGGTCAAGCAGGTTCTGGCAAGGATACAGTCGGTGACTATCTTGTCGAGAAGTACGACTTCACCAAGATTGCATTGGCAGATCCAATCAAGCATCTTGGCTATCACGTATTCGGATTCACTGAGGACCAGCTATGGGGTCCGAGTGATCGCCGCAATGGTGTGGACGAAAGATATCACACTGTAGAAGCTTGGAACCTGGCACAGTACAGGATCGAAATGTACGGGCACGAGTACATCGAACGTGTCACTGGAAACTCAGAACCGCAGTTCGTAGCTGGTGCGTACAAGCATCTAGTTCACTGGTTCTGTTGGCTCCGTGATCACTACACCGGAAAGCTGTCACCTCGCATCATGTTGCAGACGCTAGGAACTGAGTGGGGTCGTGAAGCGGTGGGTCCAAACCTGTGGATTGACTGCCTTCTACGTACCACTCGCAAGCTGCTCAATGAAGAGGGCGACATGATTCCATACGGCTATGACCGCTTGGAAGGCTTGAAGGTTCGCAAGCTCAAGGGCTTCAAGATGCCTGAGGGTGTTGTGGTGACTGATATTCGTTTCGAGAACGAGTTCAAGCAGATTCACGACGCTGGCGGATGTGTCATCCGCGTGCTACGTCCTTCTTCGGATGCGAAGGCAACAACGCTTGGGGTAGCGGGTCATGCATCGGAGACACAAGACTTCGACATCAACAACTTCGACTTCATCCTCAACAACGACAAGACGCTAGTAGACTTGTACGCCAACGTAGATACGTACATGCTTGTCTACAAGGCACAGCACGAGGGAACATGAACACTATGTCTTTGTACAGTGGTAGGTTGGCTGCGGTTCTAGGCGGTCTATGCTTGGGCATCGGCGGGTCACAACTGCTGGTCGGAAACCTGTTCGCTGGCGGTGTGTTCGCACTCGTAGGCGTTGCTTGGCTCTGCTTGTATGCAGCACTTGCCGCAGGCTATCGCAAGTTTCAAGATCAGTTGAGGAACTCGAAGTGAGCTACGAAGTAGAAGTCCTCGCACACTCGTCTGCGGGTGGGGAAGTCCTCATCACATTGTTGATCGACATGCCGCGCTTCATCCTGGCAGAGTTCAACACACATCGCATGTTCTCCCGCAACTCGGCATCAAGTCGAGCTATTCCGGTTGAGAAGCGCATCGCAATGTTGCAGACAGACCCATTCATCCCAGAAGCCTTTCTTGCAAACAAGAAGGGTATGCAGGCTGGTGACACGCTCGACCCAATCGCACAGGCACAAGCTCGTCAGATTTGGTTGGAGGCGTGTGCTTCTGCTACCAAGCACGCAAAGCGTTTGGCGGATGTGGGCGTTCACAAGCAGTGGGCGAACCGTATCATCGAGCCGTATGCTTGGCACAAGGTAATCTGTTCGGCAACAGAGTGGCGTAACTTCCTGGCGCTTCGTGAGCATCCAGCAGCACAGCCGGAGATTCAGATTGTCGCGAAGAATGTACGTGAGGCTATCGAGAAGAGTACGCCTATTCCACGCTGTGTTGGCGATCTTCATGCACCTTACATCCGTCCTGAGGACATTGAAGAGGCGTACAAGTACGATGACCGTGGAGTGGACCTGTTCCTTCTGAAATGCTCGGTTGCACGATGCGCTCGGGTGTCGTATCTTACTCACGACCGCAACGTCATCGACTACAAGGCAGACCACGCACTACATGACATGCTTCTAACCAACGGACACATGTCTCCGTTCGAGCATCAAGCATTTGTCATCGACCCAAGTGACCCAGAAGCCAAGTTTGGGTATGGTAACTTTGCGGCACCGTTCCAACAGTATCGCAAGCGTATTCCAAACGAACAAATCTTCACAGGTGGACAATGAGAACTCCGGCAACACATGGAACCGTAATGTATGGCGCGCCGCCAATGACTGGCCCGTGGCCAGGCGAGCCTTGGATTCCAGATCAACCATGGATCCCAACAGTACCGCAGATTCCATTCGAGCCGTATCCGGTGTTGCCTGACACGACTACAGGTACGAAGATCGTATTGCCGGCTGCGCCCCAAGAGAAGCGTCATGTGCGTGTTGTCACGCGCAAGGAAACAGATGGTACACTCAAACTCAAGGTGTACATCGACGGTGAGTTGCAGACAGAAGTTGAATCGGACGGCACAACCCTAAACGCGGAGTTTGATCTATGAGTGGCGTATTCAAGAAAGAGCTGATTGGGCGTCTCAAGGCTATCACTGAGTTGGTCGAGAATGACCACGTGTCTCAGTATGCCGAGACTGTTGACTACGAACCCATCGAAGGCAAGAACGGTGAAGTCATCCGTCATGTGCCTACAGACTACGGCGTGAGCTTCATGTTCAAGGACCGTCAGTCTGGGCATGATGTGACTGTGACCATCAAGACGAAGTTGGAGCAAGTATGAGCACAGAGACCGAAGACCAGCTTGCAGATGCCAAGCTTCGTGAATATGGAATCATGTTTTCTCGACTCATGGAGTCGGCACGTTTCCGTGAACTTGTGAGCCTCTACTTCACCTTCACGAAGGTCATCAACGAGGACACCAAGGAAATCGATTTCCAGGTCATCGAGAACCCGCCTGAGGTCATTGCGTCGAAGATGCAGGGCAAGGCAGTCTCGGAAGCGGAACGCATCCAGGTTGTCTCTGGAAGCCAGGCATAGGCCGTCCTGGACTCCGCAAAGCAAAAGGCTGAGGGTGGTCGTCGTTACAAGGATCCGAAGAGGCGATAATCATGACCAAGAAAACACTAGACGAACAGTTCGTTGAAGCGGCTGAGAAGGTCCATGCGCAGAAGGCAGTCTTTGAGAAGACTGTGAAGGAAGCCATGGCAGAACTCGCGAAGGTTTGCGAAGAGACTGGCGTGCCAGTTACTTTCAATCTCGACGGTGCCTCGTTCGACGTGACCTACGAGCCCAAGAACACGAAGAAGTGGTATGATGCGGATGACAACCTTCGTGCCAGGTACGATGCCTATGGCAGCGCATACGGAACCAAGGGTTGGCACGCATCGGCGATCTGCTGAGGAGGAAACATGGCAAAGAAGCAAGTAGTGGGTATCGGGTCTCGTGTCAAGCTCAAGGGACTGTTCCCTTGTCCTGCGATGAGCGTTGTCTCGAAGGATGAACATACACGTAATGGTTTCGTGTGTGCTTGGTTCAACGAGCTGGACAACTGCGAGTACCACATGAACTACATGCGTGTTCATCGTGATGCACTCGAAATCGTATGAGTGACCTGGCGATTGGGCAAACGTTCGGTGCATGGACCGTAACCGCGCAGAGCAAAGACACCACAAAGGTGATCTGTACCTGTTCGTGCGGACGTACGACCAAGGCAGTGCGCAAGTATGACTTGACGCATGCCAAGAGTCTCATGTGCCGACGTTGCTCAGTCTCCGTGTCAAAGACTTCTCATGGCGCTTCGCCATACGGTAAAGCATCGCCCGAGTACAATACTTGGGTGCACATGATTCAACGCTGCCACAACCCGAACAACAAAGACTACAAGAACTATGGTGGTCGCGGCATCGTCGTGTGTGATATGTGGCGAGACAGCTTCGAAGCCTTCCTGTTCATGGTAGGCAAGCGTCCCACACTCAAGCACACGATTGAGCGCATGGATTCAAACGGCAACTACGAGCCAGGTAATGTTCGTTGGGCAACTCGCTATGAACAGAACCAGAATACTCGCTCAAATGTCAAACTCACCATTGATGGAGAGACTAAGACAGTCAGTGAGTGGTCCCGCGACCCGCGCTGCTCAGTCTCTGAGTTCACAATGTACAAGCGTCTTGACCGCGGTTGGACAGACCATAAAGAAGTTGCCTTCACACCTTCACGGAAGAAACATGGCTAACCTAGTTGAAGAGAACGGACTTGACTACGAGGTTCTACGTCGTGAGTATCTTGAGTACAAGAACGTAGCTGAGAACTCGAACAAGTTCTACGAACTTACTGCACTCAAGCTCGTATCCAGCGGCCGTGGTTCTGCTGGTCGTACGGGACGTTCGCACGCATTCAAGACTCGTTGGGGCAAGATCGGCACACAAGGCCAATCTGGCTTCGGCGAATACTCCACTGAGGACGATGCCATGCAAGTCTTTGAGAACGTGATGCGCGAGAAGATCAAGAAGGGTTACCAATCCGTGTCCAGCACGCCGCTCACCAACCCTCCGAAAGCAAAGGCAGAAAAGCCCAAGCTAATCGAAGTTGAAACCGAGTGGGATTTGACTTGACAGTTCGTGATTCACGGCGTATCATCCGTGAATGGCAGTAAACGGACGCAAGAAGGGACAGACGGCCGAGAGGAAGCTGGCAAAGCTATTCTCGGCATGGTGGGGAGCGGACTTTGCACGTACGCCACTTTCAGGTGGCTTCGCGACGGCAAAGTTTCGTGAGGACTGGAACGCATGCGGCGACCTCGTGACGCCTGACAAATCGTTCCCGTTCTGTGTGGAAAGCAAGAAGGTCGAAGGTTGGACGTTGGAGCAGATGCTCACGTCCGACAAGACCTTGATGCACAAGTGGTGGGAACAGACCCTGACGGAAACACCGAAGGGGAAGATTCCATTGCTTGTGTTTACGAAGAACCATGCGCCTCTGTACGCAATGGTTCGTCGCATGCACATGACTCCGGAACTGTGGCATAAGTTGTCCACGTCGAAGACATACTTTGAAACTCAGTTGGGAACGGCAGATTGTGTAGTGATCTTCCCGTTGTCTGTGCTGTTCTCGACCATGAAAGAGAGCTGGTTGTATGACCGATAAGATCTTGCCTAAGTGCGACAAGTGCAAGAAGATTGTCCTACACTGCAAGTGTGCAGAAAAGGAACTCAAAAAGTGAAGCGTACACAGTTCGTCGTAGTAGGTCGCCACGTACTTCTTCCGATCACGATTGGTTTCTTGATCTCGCAGGGCTTTGCCCTCGTCGTTGACCCTTCGCAGGTCGATCAAGACAACCCTGTATTCGTGCTAGCCGGAGCAGAGGTACACAACCGCGATGCCGCATACAAACTACTCGACGAACTCCGCACGGTACAGTCCAAGGATTGGCCCGTGCTTCTTCTTTCTTCATCCAGCGTGTACTCAGACCGAGACTACGCGTTGAATCTACGTGAAGTAGAACCTATGGATGAAGCGCAAGGACACGTGATTACATCGCCTCTTGATGAGAGTGCTGTGCGTCCGCTCACGTCCTTGCTTGCCGAGCACATGTTTGTGCAGCGACCAACAGGTAAGACTGTGGTCGTACGACCATTCAACGTCTACGGACCTACCTGTACGCACGGCGTAGTCAACAAGTTCATGAAGCAAGCACGTGGTAACCACCCGCTGCTTGTTGACCATCCTGGTCGCCAAATCCGTACATTCCTTTGGGAAGAAGACTTCACAGCAGCAATCGGCGTGTTGGTACAGCGCTTGCTCAAGGGTCACAGAGGCATCTACAATGTCGGCTCAGATGAACAGGTGGAGATTCTCTCCCTAGCCAAGTCTGTTGGCCATGCCTTCGAGAAGGACATCGAGATTGTCACTGTGGAACCAATCGAGCGTCATGCTTGGTGGAAGGTGCCGTCCCTTGACAGACTCCGCATTGATGGTAAATGGAAGCCTAAGGTATCACTCCGAAGCGGACTCTTCCTGATGGCACGCGGAAATGTTTGAGGAAGCTATGACGGGCGACATGGTTCAATCAGCACGAGCTTGGCGCAACAAGCCACAGACGCCGCAACTTCCTGTGAAGACGAAGCGTATTTGCGCTATCTCGGACATGCACTCGTACCAAAATAGAATACAGGTGCCCAACTGTGATTTGCTCATCGTAGCTGGTGACATCACGGACCGTGGAGAGTACGCACAGATCACGGATTTCAACAACTGGTGCTTTGCTCTACAGGACAGTGGCAAGGTCGGTGAAGTCGTCTGTATCGCTGGCAATCATGACCTCACGGCACAACGTGACCCAGAGACGTGGAAATCTTTGTTGCCGGATGTGACATACATCGAGGACGAAGAGATTGAGCGCTTTGGTTTCCGCATCTACGGTTCGCCCTGGACGCCTGCTTTCTTCAAGCAGCATTGGGTGTTCAATGCCGAGCGAGGCAAGGAAATCAGGTCCAAGTGGGACAAGATCCCCGAAGGACTCGACATTCTCATCACGCACGGCCCTGCCTACGGTGCTCTTGATCTCACGCCTCGTGGCGAACGTGTGGGTTGTATGGACCTACGAGACGTGATTCTCACGAAGAAGCCACGTGTGCACATTTGCGGTCACATCCATGCCGGACACGGTTTCGCCATGTTGGGTAGTACCATGATGTTGAACGCGGCGATCTGTACGGAAGCATACAAGCCTACAAATCCGCCACTTGTCATAGACCTCGGAATCTAGTACACTTAGGGCTTGGAAGCTTCCAAGCCCTAGGAGTATTGATGCCTGCGTCTATTCTGATCAACCAGGCGACCCGTCCCGCAGGAACAGCCGGAAAAGCTCGTTCTGACGGTGTTGTCTCCCAACTAGTGACGTGTACGAACAACACTTCCGAGACCACATACCTGTGGACTCTCGTGGATGTGCCTATTCGCTCGGCGCTAGTTCGTGGTACTACTGGCGCAGGTTCGTCCTTTACATTCACGCCGGATGTAAAGGGTACGTATACTGTGTCCTTGCAGGTCAACGGGTCCAGCTCCCCAAGTGATAACGCCTCATCCTATATCGCTATTCGCACGTTCGCAACGCGAACACTTGGCTGGCGCTACCAGGCTGCGGGTGAAACAACCGAAGACAACGAGACGTACGCAGGACTAGGCTTCCCAAGCAACATCAACCCGCGTGGCTGGGCTACAAATGAAGACTTGATTTACGAAGAGATTGAGGATGGCATTTGGGCTGTACAGAACGCGATTACGACGTTTGCAGGAGCCATTAGCCGCATCGTCATGACCGATCCAGCTACTGGTCGAGTGAATCCTTCGCTCATTTCCGGGTCCACACCAAGTGGTCCAGCAGGCGGCGATCTGTCCGGAACCTATCCAAATCCTTCGGTTGTTGGGTTGCAAGGACGTGCTGTTTCTGCTACACCACCAATAGTGGCACAGCTCTTGCGTTGGAATGGAACGAGTTGGGCACCAGATTTCGACGGGTTGATCAAGGACCACATTCTCGTTTCTGAGGTAGTATCAGTCCCGGCAAACTATCAGTACACTGTAGATGGTGTACTCAACATCGACGCTGGCGGTGTCTTGAACATCGCAGCGGGCGGTTCACTACATGTGATTTGAGGTTACCATGGCAGCAGCAGTGATTGATCTAGAGACGGGCACAGCCCCAGCAATCCCAGCGTCGAATCACGTACGTGTTTACGCAAAGACTGACAAGAAGGTCTATGCACAGACTGACACTGGCGCAGAATCGGCATTGATCGGCCAGAACCCGGACGGTGCTATCGTTGAGTCTGACGGTACTGTTGACATTGCATCACCAGGAATCTCCGGTGTAGTTCACACCGGAACTGGTGAGTACGCTGTGACTTTGGCTACGCCCATCACGTTCTCCACAATCAAGATTCCTCTAGCCAACATCAAGGACCCAGGATTCGTGACCACTGACTACGCAGGCCCACCACCTACGTCGCAGATCAATGTCAAGACGTACAACACAGCAGGTTCACCTGCTGACATGGGTTTTAGCGTCGTTCTCATCCCAATCGCACTATGAGTATTCCACAGTTCGCATCGGTACGTGACGTACCTACTGGAAATCTAGTTCCAGTATTGATTGGCGGTGCGCCAGCCCCGGATTTGAGCAGCTATGTTCAAGGTCCAGGCAGCGGTGTAGACAACGCCATTGCTGTATTCGATGGAACAAGTGGAAAGCTCATCAAGACTAGCCTAGCAATCCTCACTGGTTCGTCTTTGACTACAAACGTCAAGTTGGTTCTACCAGACGGCAGCGTCGGTACTCCATCACTGTCCTTTGCTAGTGACGCAAACACTGGCCTCTACTACAATGCTGGTGCAGTCGTAGTAGCCGGTGGTGGTATCGACTTCCTCAGTGTTGGTGGTGTACAGATCACTGCTGGTAGAGATATTCTACCTGACATTGACAACAGCCGCTCTCTTGGTGGTCCATCTTTCCGTTGGGGTGGTGTCTACAGTGAACGCTACTACGCAGAGGATGGCTCAGCAGGAAGCCCAGCCTACACATTCCAGACAGACGGTACCACAGGTATCTTCTACGCCTCTGGTGGTGTAGAAATCACTGCACTTACTGGTGACGTAGTTCGTTTCGCCAACTCACAGGTTTTGGCTCAGAACGGCAACGCTGGCGTTCCTGCATACTCGTTCAAGTTCGACACCGCAACGGGCATCTACCTCAACACCACCGGGTCAATGGCGTTCGTCAGCAGTGGCAGCGGTGGTGAAATGTTGTTCTTGGATGGCAGCACTGGTGACTTCCAGGCGCGCTTTGCTGCGGGTTCGAGCAGCGTTCCGGGTATCTCATTCATTTCGCATCCAGGCACAGGTATTGACCGTAGTGCACCGTCTGATGCTGAGGATCTTTCGTTTTGGTCTGGCGGTGCTCTAATCGCCGCAGCTTCGACAAACGAAAACGGATTCATTCCAGGTGTAGATGATAGCGTTAGCCTAGGCACGGGTTCATACCGTTGGACGCAAGTTTTCACCAGCGCTGTGGTTGGTAGTACCAACAGCACAAATCCTGCGTTGTTTTTGTTGAACAACGGTGATTTCACTGGCGGTGCTGGTACAGCTCAGTATGGCATCAAGCAACAGATGAACATTGCCCAGACGTCTTCTGCGTCTTGGACAGCTTATCAGTTTGTCTTGCATGGCTCAGGTGGTTCTGGTGCCCCTGTCTACGGTTCTGGTGGTGGCTTGATCTTTGACGTAGTGTCTAACGCAACGTCGGTGTTCAAGCTCGTCAGTGATGGCACAGTACAGGCGGGTGACCTTGGTTACCGCTTTGTAAGCGATCCTACGACCGGACTATTCCGTTCGGGTGCAGGTACGATCACGACGTTGAGTCTGGGTACACAATACTGGCAGATCAGTTCTTCAATCTCTGGTCTCGTAAGCACGCAGCAGTTCAAGTCGGCTGTGACTAACGGCTACATTGCAATGAGCGGTTCGGTAACTACCGGAACAGATGCTCCATTCGTATTCGCGAACACGAACAACTTCTCTGCGTCTACTGGAACTCAGAGAGCGTTGCAGATCGTTGCCGCAGTAGCACAGACGAGCACGGCTGCCCACACGATGTTGGAACTCAACGCTAAGGGCGCTGGGTTCTCCGGCTCCCCAACCTACGGCTCTGGTGGCGGTAAGTTCATCGATGCACAGACCAACGGAACGTCGCAGTTCTTTGTGAACACTGCGGGTTCTGTGATGGCTGAGAACGGATTCTTCTTCCGTCCAGCACTCGACATTGGCTTCTTTGACAATGCGTCGCGCATCGACTTCTCGTTTGGTGGAAGCATCTTTGCTATGAACGGTTCGGGTATTTTCTTTACTCAACCAAGCATTGGTATCGGCATGGCCGCAACCAACTCAGGCATGAACGTGTACGGAAACGTTTCTTCGGGTGCGGGACCTTCTATCGCCATTTCAAACGCAACAAACTTCACAGCCTCTTCTGGTCTACAGGTTGGTACGCAGATGGCGTACAACGTCAACCAGACGGGTGGCTCTGTATTCGTCGCAGAGGAAATCGTTCTCCACGGTGCTGGCGGCACGGGTGCGCCTGTATTCGGATCTAACGGTGGTAAGTTTGCGCTGTATATCAATAACGCAACCACCGTGTACTTGGTAAACTCAGATGGTCAAGTACAGGCTACAGGTAGTGGTTTCGGCCCACTTAGTGTCATCCCAGCATATGCGTTCATGGGAAGTCCTGGCGATGGTCTAGGCTTCACAAGTATCTCGGACTCGGAAACTAGCTTGATTTCTGGTGGCACGGCTGTAGTGTGCGCAAACGGGGCAAGCACTGCGTTGCACCCTGGACAGGATTTGACTGTTTCTCTTGGTCTCGACAGCTTGAGCTACAGCTACGCTTACATTCAGAGCATGGCAGTTACCGGAGCGAAGGCAACTGGAAGTGTTCCAGCATTCACAGTTGGTGGCGTTCCTGGCGTCATCTTCGCCAACAACACCTTCACGGGTGCAAGCATCGCTCAGACGGGTATGCAGGTTGGTCACTATGTCAACCAGACGGGTTCTTCGAGCTTCGTAAGCATGAAGTTCAACATGTTTGGTGCATCCGGTGCGGGTACGCCTGTGTTCGGTTCTGGTGGTGGTAAGTTCATCAGCTTCCAGTCCAACAGCGTCGAGCTGTCATACATCGACTCTGCTGGCGTTCCATTCGTGCCTCAGGTCGATATCTCAACTTCGGCTTTGTCTACGCCAGCTTCTGGACACAACAAGATTGGAGTAGACACCAGCAATGGCCGTCCTCCATTCTTGCAGAAGTCCATGCCTGAGTTTGGCAACATCATGCTTGGAAGCGCAATGCATGACCGTTTCCAGGCTTGGGTAGTTCCGGGAAAGAGCGGCACCGACCAGCAGGGCTTCTTCACGAGCACCGCTGGCACCATTACGACGCCTGCGCAAGCAACGACGAACTTCCGTACGGCATCAAACCGCATCAACATGGCTACCTCTGCTTCCGCAGGTACTAGTGCCGAAGTTTATTCGGGTAACCAAACCCTTGCATGGCGCGGTAGCGGTGCTGGCCTTGGTGGATTCTTGTTCCACGCACGCTGGGCACCTAACGTGACAGTTACTGCAAACCAGCGCGGATTTGTTGGTTTTGCAAAGAGCGGCTCTGCGTTGTCTAACGCTGATCCAAGCTCGATGACGTCCATCATCGGCGTAGGTTACGACTCGGCGGATTCTAGCATCCAGATCATGGTGAATGACGGTTCGGGTACTGCAACGAAGACAAGCACAGGTATCTCGGCACGTTCGGCTACTGTTGTGCTTGACATTTGGATCTACGCAGCACCAAACGGCGGCGACGTGCAGTTCTACGTCGTAGACGTTGTTGGTGGTTCGAAGAAGCAGCTTACTGTCAACACCGATCTTCCAGCTACGACAGATTTCTTGGCCGCACACTGCTGGGTCAATAACGGCTCCACAGCTTCGGCAGCAAGTGCAGACCTAATGCGTCTAGTGATCGAAGCTCCACAGTGATCATTTGACAATGATTTGCTGCATGCTAATGTCGAGCATCGGAGGTTTCTAATGGCAAAGCAGAAGATGGAAACGGATCTAGAAAAGAAGTATTCAGAGCCTGGTGACAAGGCAAAGGGTGACGGCGTGTTCTCCGTTGACCTCGCTGAAAACGCGGCGCTTGCTCTTTCGTTGGCTTCGGAGCGTGTGAACTCAGCACAGACGTTGGCTCAGCTACGTCAGAGCGAGTTGCAGCAGACTCTCACGGCAATCAGCAATGAGTATGCTGAAAACGGCAAGTTTCGTGTGACCGAAGTGAACGTCGAGAAGCGCAAGGTGACCCGCGTTCTTGTAGAGGCATGAATGACAGACCGTCCGAGCAACAGTACGCCAGGACCACTACGTGAGTTTTACTTGCGTGTGGACAAGGATTCTGTGATGGACGGTCCGTACACCTACTACGAAGCAGAAACAAAGGGCAGGACCGCGACGAGAGACGCTGCACGAACTAAGGTGGGTTCCATTCAGATGGAGCTTTGCACCATCGTAGGCGACCGTCAGGGTGATCCTCCAATCACACCTAAGGTTCGAGTTGTGTGCATCTATCTTGCTGGTAGAAAGGTCACTGGCGGTGACCTCGCACAATACAACTCGGATCACAAGAACGGGTGGGGTTTGGCTTGACGATGCGCTTGAGACGACTCAAGATCCCGCATGGCAAGTTCAAGAAGCGCAGAAATATGCTGAGTGAAATCCTAGCAACTACAAAGGCCGAATACATCATCGGATTGGATGAAGTTGGCTGGGGTGCTATTGCCGGACCTGTGATGGTCGGCTGTGCAGTATACAAGGTGGGTTACACCAACCGAGGTATTCGTGACAGCAAGTCTTACACTGAGGCGTCCAGGCAAAAGGCTTACGTCACCGTTCACGAGACAGCCGAATACCTGAACGTGGTAGCTGCAACACCAAGCGACTTGGAACTCTATGGGCCAGGTCCGGTGCTCCAAAACCTGTTCCTCACGGCTGCAAACGAAGCATTGGCATTGTATCCTAAGTCTGTTCTTGTCATTGACGGCAAGAACCAAGTCAAGGGATACAAGGGCGCACAGATCTGCTTTGCGAAGGCAGACAAGTTCGTGTGTGCAGTCGGTGCTGCTAGTGTTGTCGCGAAGGTAACTCGTGACCTACATATGCGTGAGCTACACAAGAACTATCCGGAGTTTGATTGGAAGACCAACAAAGGCTATCCAACTCCGGCACACTCAGACGCATTGAAGAAGCACGGTGCCTCTGTTCATCACCGTCGCAACATCGACATGATCAAGTCCATCGAACACGAAGTAGGTTCTTACGAAAGGATTCACAGTGAAGACCAAGGCGCTGGCTGATATCAAGCACGGTCAACGAGTATACGATTTGCTACCACTCGCGTACTGCGATATTTGCAGGCTGACCGGCCTGGATAAGCACACGGCACAGAAAGTGCTTGCTAACTTGGCAAAACACGGCTATATCATGAAGATGGATGAGGTTCGTGACCTCTGGGTAAGGATATAACATGGCAAGAAAAGCAGCACTGATTGATTCGGAAGGGTTCCAAACAGGGAACTCTTGGAATCGCGCCCCTAGCAGTACGGAATCCGAGGAAGGCTTTACGCAGTCCTTGTTTGAGCAAGAAGAAGGGTGTGATGAATGCGGGTACGACGGCCCGCTACGTAGCACACGAAAGGGCTGGAAGTGTCCTGAGTGTCGTCGTATAGTGATCCCATCGGAGTGAACCATGAAGATCATAGCAGGTACAGTTGAAGGCGATGCTCATCACGCCTATTGTGACGGTGTTCGCATCATCAAGGCAATCGAAGCGGACACCGAGAAGGGCTACGTGATTGAGATCAATCACGACAAGGGCGCATATGATCCCAGGTATGCGAACACCGTACGAAAGCTCACTGGTAAAGTAGAACTTGTTCACAGGTTCACCGGAGTAGTTGTACGATGATTCCATTTGACACCTGGGACGGTCGAAACGACTTCGCAGGTACTGTAGAACAAGCGAAGCTTGAGCAACACTTCGGACCAAGTGCTGTGGCGTTCAACAGCTATCAAAACGCCATTTCAGCCATCCTTGAGGTACTAGGCTCACGTTCGCACATGATTCCGGTGATTCTCCCAATCACTGCATCCCCAGACACTATCTCGGCTGTGCTGCGAGGTGGCGGTGACCCGTTGCTGCTCGATATCCGCCCTCAGACGCTACAGATCGACCCGGTGGTGCTGGGTGAGGTCTTGACTGAGGTGAAGGCCGCTGTGGTCATCCTAGGCCGTCCGGGAGGCCAAGACGTGGACCCGGAGCTACTGGCGTTGACAACAGAGCTGCCGACCATCTTGGACAGCCGTCTTCCGCCGCACGAAGACATTGAGTCAAACCTTTGCTGCACATTCAACGTTTTCGACCTAGCACCCCTGGTAGGGACAGGTGCCCTTGTGTTTCACAAGTTTTCACAGCAGGTTCGAGAACTCAAGATGGTTAGAGCAGGCGTACTTGGTTTGGCAGCCAACTTGAATGATGCTCTCGCCGCGTATGCTATGAAACGCCTATCTACAGATCCTTCATTGGGTGTTCGTAGAGGCCAGCAGACCATCGTAGCCAACCGCTACATTGAACTACTCAAAGAGAACTACGCTCTTCCGTTCATTTCCAGTCCGGAATGGCCGTACTTCATTGTCCGTGTAGACAATGCTGACCGTGTAGTGGCACACCTACACAGCCACGAAATCAGTGTCATGAAGCCTGTGTATCCGCTACACATGCTCTCTGACATCAACAGGCGTTGGGTCGAGAAGCCAAGCTATCCCGTAGCGGAAGGTTTGGCGAAGAAACTTGTGGCATTGCCCACACATGTAGGTATACTAGGAAAAGAGAGTATGATAGTATCTCTACTCTCGGAGGTTGCAAATGACACGTAAGGGAATCTGGATTGATGATCCGCCATCCATGGTACTAACCGCGCAGTATTGGGACCACTTCCCAGAGCACGGGCTCACAACTGCCGGTATCATGCTTGAGTCTATCGGCAATGGGTTCAACCCCATGTACACCACGACTGACTTGCAGACCATCCGCGGTCTTGCCTTTTCACGTGATGTTGAGCTGGCTCTCACGTTGTGGCCCGAACCCAGCAAGAAGTATCTCGATGACATGGAAGCTCACATTTCCGCGTACATCACAGCTTCGGGATGTGCCGCGCTTGAGTTTGACACCGAGGGCAACTGGCTACCAAGCAGGGTCTCCGGATTTGCCACACTGCACCTCGCGTCAGACTACCTGGCAGCAATCATGCAGCGTCTACGTGTAAAGCACAACATCCGTGTTGAGCTGACCACGTTCTCTGCACACACAGAAAATGGACCACACGCTGACTTGGCAACGCATGTTGACCGCCTACTACCCCAGGCATACTCAGTAGCAAACCGCACTGACACCGCAGAGGTTTTATGGGGCACGAAGTTGGCACCAGGAAACATGCAGAAGTATACGCTTGACTTGGCAAAGCAGGTCAAGGGTACACACAAGCTTTGCTGTGGTTTGGCCGCCTACGACCAGACGTTCGCCGGACACACGGCACAGGAAGCTATGCAGCTTGCCTACAACACAGCGGTTTCGTACGGTGTCGAAGAAGTCCGCTTTTGGTCTTCGAAGTGGGTATTTGGCGTCAAGAAGAACGGCTATTCAAGCAACTTCTTGAAGTCCATCAAGGGGAAGTGAAATGGCCAAGAAGAAGGTTATCGAACCCGCTGCAAAGGCAGCACCAAAGATCCACGAGATTGTTCGTGTTCGTGATGAGTTGTTGTTCGACCATCCAAACAATACGAACAAGCAGTCGAAGCACACGCACCAAGAGCTGATTGACAGCATCATGGCACATGGTTTCGACGAGCCTCTCATCATCGTTCCACGTCGTGACGAAACACCCGGCTACTTCATCGTGTCCGGTAACCACCGCCGTCGAGCAGGCAAGGCCGCAGGCATGGAAGAGTTCCCATGTGTCATTCGTGACGATTGGGACGAAGTAGAGAGCCGCATCCAACTCGTGCGTCGTAACTTGGTTCGCGGTGAGATTGACCGTACGCTCTTCACCGAAGAGATCAATCGTTTGACCGCAGAGCACCAGCTTGGTCTCGACATCATCATGGAACGCATGGGTTTCGAAGATAGCGAAGCATTCTCCAACTTCTACAAACAAGAGAAGCAAAGAGAGCGCTCCATCGCCTCGGCTGTGGCTTCTCAGCAACAGGTAAGCCAGGTCAAGATGATCGACGACCTTGGCACCATCATCAGCGTCTTGTTTGAGCGCTATGGCAAGACCGTGCCAAACTCTTTCATGGTGTTCCCACTTGGTGGACGTAATCACGTCTTCATTCAGATGACGCCAGCTCTCAAGAAGTCTATCGATGCTATCACTACCAAGTGTGTAGCAGATGGTATGGATGTGAACACAGCACTCGGTGGCTTGCTACAGATCGCTATCCACCACACCGGATTCTTCAAGGGTGACACTGACAAGAAGCCTGTGATTAACGCAGGGTCCATTGCAGGCGACACCAATCCAGAACTGAGGGTGGACGAATGACCACAGAGGTGACCGCAGAGGAACTCAAGGCAATGAACGACAAACTCTTTGCTGTCCTCGACTTCATGGAGTTGCATGGCTTCGTTCCAGTGGTCAAGAAGCTGGCAACCTGGGACGAGATTCCTATCAAGCAACTCAAGATTCCATCAAATCGCACAGATGAGTGCTACTACCTTCGTGTCATCGACGGTATTGTAGAAGCAATCTATGCCAAGAGTGAGGTTCTTTGGAGGCAAGTATGAGCGTACGTTTTGACGTAATCCAACTCGGTGATCTAGTTCGTGTGACTCGTAAGAAGGCGTATCACCAAGTGATTTGCCTCTTCCCTGAGACACAAGAGGTCGAAGTACGTGTAGGCAACCACACGTGTCGCTTCTCTGTGGAATCATTGGCTGAGGTTCGTAGATGAGTGTTGACTATACGACACTGCCACCAGATCCAGATTGGGATGCAGCACATGCTGCACCCGTAGGCGGATTTCCACACATTGTACGCCTGCCGAAGAAGATCAAGCCAGAGGACATCACGCTGGATGACTTGACGCATCTAAGCAATGACAGCTTCACGCTCTGGACACAGACTTCCAACGTAGAAATCGATGGTAACAGAATCGACTTCGATTCTCACCGCTATCTGCTGCCCATCTACATGTGTGACGATTTGCAAATCGTTTGGCGCAAGGCAGCTCAGCTCGGCGCTACTACGTACATGTTGTTGCGTATGATCCACTGGCTGCACACGCACCAGGGGCGTAAGGGAGGTTTGTACTTCCCAACGAAGGAAGGTGTTGAGAACTTGTCTAAGGACCGTCTCACACCAATCCTAGATTCGATTGCAGAGCTGAACGGCACAATCGACCATACCGACAAGCTCGGCTTGCGTAAGATCGGTAAGAGTTCCTTCTACTTGTTCCACCTTGGCGGTGTTGCAAGCAAGGACTCCGTGCCTCTCGATTTCATCGCGTTCGACGAGGTGCGTCTATGCTCACCCGCAGAAATCGATCAGGCGCAGTATCGTATCCAGCACAGTCCATACAAGCAGAAGATCTTCATGTCAACGTGCGGTCTCCCGGACGCTGACATTGACGCACGTTTCCAGATGGGTACACAACACATTTGGATGAGCAAGTGCGGCTGCCCTGATGGCTGTGACCTCGCTCGTAGCTTTCCTGACTGTGTTGTGGACGACAAGAAGCGTGGCAAGCTCTACTTGCGTTGCCCAAAGTGCAAGTACGTCATCCATGACGCCCAGAACGGCCGTTACGTTGCGCACAATCCTGGCGCTGACTACACGACCTTTGGTGTGTCCGCTCTCTGTGCAAACTCCAAGTATGTTCCTCTTAAGGACTTGTGGAACACGTACAACCGTACGACCAACAAGGCCGAGTTCATGAACGCGTCACTTGGCTTGCCGTGGATTGACGAACAGAACCGTGGCGTTACCAAGGCGCAGCTTGACCAGTGCGTCGACCCGATGCTCGAATGGGCACAGCCTGGAAAGGCTTCTGGTTGCGCGATGGGTGTAGATCAAGGAGGCGGCTACCTATACGTGACGATCGCTGACATGAAGGACTCAAGGAAGAGAATCCGACATGTAGAGATTATCGAAGCAGACAACCCTGCGTATATGGAAGCTGGCAAGAAGGTCACACCGTTCAAGCGTTTGCGTGAACTCATGAAAGAGTTCAAGGTGCAGTTGTGCGTCATCGACTCAATGCCGAACTACGACATGGTGCTTGAGTTCTGTCAGGAGTTCCCAGGACGTGCATTCGCTGCGTTCTACTCCTCGGAAGGCAAGGACCCTGTATTGTGGTCCGACAAGCCAAAGACGAAGATCACCATCAAGAAGGCTGGTCCTCACCTCAAGTTCAAATATTACTGTGCACTTAGTCGCTACCTGTCGCTCGACATCGCTCTCGGTGCTTGGGCTAAGCAGGAAGTGATTTGCCCAGATCCCGACCGCTTGGTGCAGATCTGCTACAACGAGAAGACCCGCTTGTTGGAGCCCGAAGCTGTGATGCGTCGTGCCCAAAGCATGTACATGCGTCTAGTGAAGCACTTCCACGTGACGAACGAGGAAACGGGTGAAGGTCGCCATGAGTGGATTTACTCAGGTGGCGACCCGCACTTTGCTCACTCGTGGAACTACTGCAACATTGCGCTTGAACGCATGCGTCGCGGTGTCATCTTCACGTTTGGTTGATACCAAATCCACAGCGCTGAATAGTTAGGTCTTCCTTAGTATTAAGACTAGGATCACTAAGAACCTTGTCCAATGCTTCACGAAGATATCTACCGACGTCCTTGGGTTGGATGCCCATCGACAGGACGTCGTTGCCGTTTATGGCAAGCTCGCTCAAGGACAAGGGTGTACTATCCACGATTCCATGGACAACCTTTCCCGTCGAACGCGTCCAGTAGAGTGCTAGCGCGTCGTCCAAGTGCTCACGTCCGACCTTGCTTGCCCAGCGTCGCCAACCTTCTGGCGTGTTGTTGACACATGGGTTGTAGCAGTTGAGTAGATGCACGACACGTGTACGTACTTCGTTAGAAGCCTTGAATGTGCGCATCCACGTCTCAACCTGCACAGGCGTGAATCGCACGTAGTGGAAGAGTGACGCAAGTCGAAGCACGAAATCGCGCCTCTGCTCGTCAATGGCATCCATCGCGTACATGAAGTTTTCCTTGGCCTGTTCGAAGCCGAACATAGGACAGGTAGCTTCAAGGATTCCAGTGCGCTGCATGATCTCGAAACCACGCGAAGGATACTCAGCCTTCGTCAGCAGCTTCTGCCACTCGGCATAGACTCGCTCCATAGAAACCTTCTGGAAGGTCTCGATGTTGAAGTGAATCGCCGCCTCAGTCTTGGGATCCAATGAGAAGCCCAACACGGCGCAGAACCGTGCGGCGCGAAGGACACGTAAGCCGTCCTCAGCAAACCTCTCTAGTGGATTCCCGACACAGCGTACGACTCGCTTGTTGAGATCCTCGGTGCCATTGAACGGGTCATACGTTTCGCCTGTGATTGGGTTCATGGCGATGGCGTTGATCGTGAAGTCTCGGCGAGCCAAGTCCTCTTGGAGTGGCACACCAAAGCGCACAGAATCCGGACGTCTACCGTCCGAGTATGCACCCTCTCCGCGGAAGGTAGTCACTTCGTAGTGCTCACCCTTCATGAGCACTGTGACTGTTCCGTGGTCGATGCCGGTTGGAATAGATCGCATGAACAGACCCATCACCTGGTGTGGCGTTGCCGACGTCGTAATATCCCAATCGTTTGGCGTCTTGCCTAGAAGCAAGTCACGCACGCAGCCGCCAACAATGAATGCTTCGTATCCATTGTTGTGGAGACACTGCACGATATCTTTGACGTTCTGAGGGATGTTCATAGTGGTTGTATTCCGTTGGCTGCGCGGGTTTCGTTGATGGTCATCCAACCGCTATTGTCTGCCTGGACAGGAGACCTGTTGAGTTCTTTGTCAGACTGGCGATTGAGATCGTAGATTCCGAAGAAGGACTCTACCGCATCTAGGTTACCCTGCAACCCTTGATGGAAGGCCGCCACTATGTCGTCGTGATCTTCCGCACGCTTGAACGGATTCTTGCGCCACTCTCGTTCAATGAGAATGAGTTGAAGAACCCACACAGGCATGAATGGTGCCGACCTACAATACGAGTTGTTTACATCTTCGTCTCGTAGAATAGCTTCTGCGTTCGGCACGCTGATGCAGTGTGTCTTGAAGTTGCCAAACTCAGTATGATACTTCTGGTTGGTGATTCGTACCAAGCGGTCGAAATGCTCTTTGAAGGTAAGCAGATGGACCGTACGAATCAACCCTTGGTCGTTCGCTTCACGTTCCGCAGCTTGTGCCTTCTCAGCAGCTTCACGTCGAGACAACATGGACGTACACCTCTAGACCCTTGTCTCGTGCCCGTGCAATCATGTCCTTCGTACCCGTGCTCTCACCATCCCACACAGCAATCAACGCTTCGGCATAGTCAGCCATTTCTTGATTGCGGATAGGTCCAGCGCCCTTGCCATAGAGGCTCCACTTGGCAGGAAACACTTTGAGTGATAGATCCTGCTCGAAAGCGTATAGCTCACCAAGTTGGTCTACACCACTGGCACCGCCAGATACTACTTGCGAAATGAAGAACCCAGAAGCTGCGATAGCATCTAACACTGTCTGGTAGTTCGTCAACGTGCGTGAGCCGGCAATGATGACCTTCATAGCTGTTCCTTCAAACGCTTGAGTTCCGCTTCTAGTTCTGTGATTCGCTTCTCAGCAGCGGCACGCTTTGCCATCGTGTTCGAATCAACTTTGCGCACTACGGGTGCAGCATACTTCACGATGCGTCCACCGCCACCCCAGGCCCAAAAGCCCGGTAGGTTTACAGCGACTTCGATCACGTCACGAAGCTTTCCTTCGAGCAAGCCCAGGTTTGGCTCGTGATGCGGACCACCGAGGTCACAGTTCGGGTCTTCTCCGTAGATTTGCCAGGTGCCTTCTTCGTAGAGATTGTGCTCTCCCAGCAACTTTCTTCCAGAGTAGGTCTGCTCATAGCGAACAACTAGTTCTGGCGTAGTCATGACACTTCCTTCCGAACTTGCATGAGAATCTTTCCAAGATGGTTTTCACCAACCCCGTTGCACACGCCCCAGAAGGTGTCTCCCCAGGTGTTGCCTTCAACGAGTTCTTGATCGCCCGTTGCCTTCAACTTAGCCTTGAGTTCTTCATCCTGGAACTTCTGTCGATTCAGGTCCAACATGATTCCAAGGCTGATGTTCTTCCAATCATCGCGTACGGTTAGCTGGCGGCCAAGCTTCTTGGCATCACCCGAAGAACACGTCTCGAAAACCTTTCGGCATTCGAGGTCCAGTGTCTTCGCGGCTTGGTACGCGTTTTCAGTGGACGGATACTCAACGCCGTCTAGTGTGACTGGTGCTGGCCAAAAGTTGGACAGAAATCGATTCTTGCCACGGAATGAGTTGATCATGGTTCTTTCGCTAGCTCCCGTATACAGATCATTGATTCAAGGTTTTCTACGTCTACGCAAGCGTATCCGTTTTCCCACCAGAGTTTTCCGCGCTCAATCAAAGGTATGAACGTTGCCTGTACTGCCGCTCGCAATCGTTCTGGGTCATACACCCGGCCTAGTACGCGATCATGAAATACCACTGTATTCAGTCTGACTAGTTCTTGCAATAGCTTCATACCTGTGCCGTAGTCCGCCCATTCCGCAGGGTCAAGGTCAAAGTCTACGACAATCTCGTCGTGTATGTGCATCCGCAACCGTACACTTACGTGAGGAAGTTTCATGGTCTTCGATACGCGAAGTTGACCGGATTACCTTCACAGTGAAGTTCGATGAGACCAATAGCCGCAGCATGTTCTCTATCCATCCGTCCGCCCCAATCATCCACGCGTCCATCACAATGGAGCGGAGTTAGACCGCCGTCAAGGGCTTCTAGAGGCGTCCGGACGATCGCGTCCGTGACTTCGTAGACGTGGAGCCACGAGGCCCGCATATGCGACCACGGGAGGCCGTGCCAACCGACCGGAGGTCTGCCATCAGGACGTAGGTCGGCGGCCCAACGGTTACCGTCAGTAGCAGGAGGATGAATGATACGACCATGTGAGTAGTTCTGTGCTGAGATTACGTACGCGCGTGGAAGCGACATTTCAGGATGGTCTTGTTGAATCCTGTGGGCTCCACGCAAAATGACCGTGTGAATAATCCAGCAGTCTGCTCCCCAAGCAAGGTCGTGGTGACGTGTCTGTCTCCACTCGCCGTCAACTAGCACCGGAAGGCTGGCTTCGTGTGCACACATCCTCGCCAGAATCAAGTGTGGTGAAACACGAGGCTGGTGTTGCGCGTGTGCGCAGTTGGGAACTAGGACGATGGCGATTACGAACAGTGCGAGTAGTAGGTTTCTCATTCATGTCTCGTTGGTTGAGCGTTCAGGAAACAATGACAGTTCTCGACGTATGCAGAACTTGTAGTCCGCGATACTACCACCGAGATCGAACCTGTCAATGATCTTGTCGAGCGCCTCAGCCGGAGACGGAGCTTTCACATACACGTCAATCAACTTACCTTGTTTGGTCAGGATGACGAAGTAGTATTCGAAGACCATGGCTATTCTCCAATCAAATAGTCATATACGAGGTGAAACAGCACGATTGGCCAGATAAGAGCTACTAGAATGCACAATACCCAATCCTGCTCACGCACAATCGCTTCGTACGTGATGCTAGCAACCATCATGTATATGCAGAAGGCGATGAGCCAGGGACTCATGGTCTGTACCCACCAGCTTCGGCCGCTGCGATCTTCGCTTCTGTCTCGCGGACAATACGAAGATTGTCTTCGTATTCTTTGGTCCGCTTGTATGCTTGCCTGGCGTTATAGACCCATTCCCACGTCAGAAATGGAATCGCCAGCAGTAGCGTAACTGGCCAAAACACACTTCCCAGAAAATGTCCACCGTCTGGTTCGTTGCTATCACTAAACCAGGCAAACCCTAGGAAGGTGCAGATCATCACGAGGATGTAGATGACAGGCACTAACCAAATCATATTGGCCAACCCTTTCCAACAAACGCTACCTTGAACTTCGTAGGACGATGACCCCAATACGCGAGGAACGACGGGAATACTGCCGGGTCCTTGGCGCCTTCGAACTTGAGGCGACCTTCCCAAAGAATCACAGCGTCCGCAGTCGGTAGTATAATGCGCTGGAACCACTTCGTATCTGTACGCGCCGGACCCAGAAGAACAATCTCAGTTCCATTCTGAGCTTTCTTGGCGAGCGCACCTTCGTCGGAACACTTCTTGATCCACGGCTTGATCTTGCGACCATACGGCGGGTTCACATACACCAGGCCGTTGTACTGCCACGTCTCAGCAAGGCCGTCCAAGTCGCCAGCAATAGGTCCGCAGAAAGACCTAGCTGCTTGAACGATGCTGCCTGGATTTGAGCACGGGTCCAAAAGAATAGGACCAAGGTGCTGTCTCATGGGTTGAAGAATGACGTTAGGCGTGCACCAGTGCTCGTTCTTCGAAGAAGTCATTACGCGTAGTGTGTTATTGTCCATTCAGTCCTTTGCTTTAGAAAGCTCCCATAGTCCTAGCACACTGTCGAACGTCTGCCAGTCGTTCTTGAGACCTGCATGGAACGCGTCTATCCACTCTTGTGG
>Ga0105248_10000039_pt1 | contig 179700 bp, 151 predicted proteins | sample KBSS34metaG_FD_81524 | JGI IMG/M metagenome (GOLD analysis project Ga0105248, IMG submission 81524) | Switchgrass rhizosphere microbial communities from Kellogg Biological Station, Michigan, USA - KBS S3-4 metaG | ecosystem: Host-associated > Plants > Roots > Rhizosphere > Soil | place... | reverse complement strand
CTCTCACTGATCGGGCTCGGGATGATCGGGCCGACGATCCTGGCACACGGCACCGACGACCTCAAGCGTCGCTACCTGCCGGCGATGTACGCCGGCGACGTCATCGCCTGCCAGCTGTTCAGCGAGCCGGGCGCCGGCTCCGATCTCGCCGGCCTCGCGACCCGGGCGGTCCGCGACGGCGACGGATGGCTGCTCAACGGCCAGAAGGTGTGGACATCGGTCGCGCACCACGCCGCCATCGGGCTGGCGCTGTGCCGCACGGATCCGGACAAGCCCAAGCACAAGGGCATCACCGCGTTCGTCGTCGACATGTCCGCGCCCGGCGTCGAGATCCGTCCGCTGCGGCAGATGAGCGGTGGCGCCGAGTTCAACGAGGTGTTCCTGACCGACGTGTACGTCCCCGACGACCATCGGCTCGGCCCGGTCGACGGCGGGTGGGGCGTCGCGCTGACCACCCTGATGAACGAGCGAGCCAGCGTCGGCGGCGAGGGCGTCGGCGCGGCGGGGCGGGCAGTCGGTCTGCCGTTCCTGACCGAACTGGTGCGGGCCAACGGCCGCCTGGACGACGCCGCGGTCCGCCGCCGGCTCGCCGAGCTCTTCGCCGACCAGGCCGCGACCGGATACCTCAACCACCAGGCGCTACGCAGGTTCCGCGCCGGTGAGCAGCCCGGGCCGGAGGCGAGCGTCTCCAAGCTCATGTACGCCCAGAACCTTACCCGCGGCGCCCACTTCGCCGCCGAGGTCATTGGGCCGCGCCTCGTCGCCGACACGGGCGAATGGGGCACGTTCTCGTGGACCGAGCTGCTGCTCGCCACCCCCGCGCTGCGCATCCTGGGCGGCACGGAGGAGATCATGAAGAACATCCTCGCGGAACGGGTCCTCGGCCTGCCCAAGGAGCCCAGCATCGACAACAGGTCGCCGTTCCGCGAGCTGCGTCGATCGGGAAGGGCCGGGGAATGAGCACGGGCACGGGCGAGGCCATCGCCGACACGGCGCGCCTGGGAGCCAGCGACGCCGAGCTCGCCGAACTGCGCACCTCCGTGCGCGACTTTCTCGCCACCAGGGCTGACGAGGCCGCGGTGCGCGTCGCGATGGACTCCGAGCGCGGGTACGACGACAAGGTGTGGACCCAGATCGCCGCGGAGCTGGGGCTGCCCGCCCTGGCGCTGCCGACCGAGTACGGCGGCGACGGTTACGGACTCGTCGAGCTGTCAGTCGTGGCCGGCGAGATGGGTAGGGTGCTGCTGCCTTCACCGTTCTTCTCGACCGTCGTGCTCGCGGCGACGGCGGTCGTCGCGTCCGGGGACGCCGTCGCGGCTGAGCGGCTGCTGCCCGGCATCTCCGCCGGCACGACGACGGCCGCCCTCGCCGTCCCCGACCGCGCCGGCTCCTGGGAGCTGGCCGCTGGCGAGCTCGGCGTCCGCGTCACCGGCTCCACCGCGGAGGTCCTCCTGGAAGGGGTCGCCCCGCTGGTCGTCGGAGGTGCGACCGCGGACGTTGTCCTCGTCGTGGCCGACGGCCCGGGCGGTCCGACGCTCTACGAGGTCGACGCGACGTCGGCCGGCGTCCACCGGACGGCGTTGCGATCCCTCGACCTGACCCGCCGGATGGCCCGGATCGACTTCCGCGCCGCGCGGGCGCGGCGCGTCGGCGAACCGGGCGCGGCGGTGCCGGTGGTCGCCCACGTCCTCGACATCGCGACCGCCGCCCTGGCCGCTGAGCAGGTCGGGGGGGCCCGGGCCTGTCTGGAGACGGCCACGGCCTACGCCAAGGAGCGGATGCAGTTCGGCCGTCCGATCGGCTCGTTCCAGGCTGTCAAGCACAAGTGTGCGGATATGCTTACCCGCGTCCAAGTCGCGGACGCCGCGGCGACGGAGGCCGCGCGGGCGGTCGACGGTGTGCCGGGCGCGCCGGAGCCCGGCGTGGCCGCCGCAGTCGCGCACGCCGTCTGCTCCGAGGCGTTCCTGGCCGTCGCCGCCGAGAACATCCAGGTCCACGGTGGCATCGGCTTCACCTGGGAGCACTCCGCTCACCTCTACTACCGCCGGGCCAAGGCATCCCAGCTCCTCTTCGGCGGTCCAGCCGTCTACTACGAGCGGCTGCTGCGCCGTGCCGGTGTGTGACCACGATGATCGAGCTTGCGACCGGATCACCTTGCCTGTTCGAGGCCGGCGGCTGTCACGATCTCAGCGGATGCCTGATTGGGCGGTCTGGCGCGATCTCAGCGAGACGTCGCCCGTCCGGCAACCGCCGATCCGGATCCGTGAGGATTCCTGGAGCTCCGTGACCGGCGGCGCGGTGACGCATCGTGTGGCCAGGACGGTACGTCCCTCAGTCGTGCGGTCATGCCGGCTCCTCAGAAGACGATGGTCGTGTTGCCGTGCCGGGCGATCCTGTCCTCGCAGTGCCAGCGCACCGCGCGGGCCAGCACCAGGCGTTCCACGTCCGCTCCCAGCCGCGTCAGGTCGGCGGTGCTGTGTCGATGGTCGACCCGGACGACGTCCTGCTCGATGATCGGGCCCTCGTCGAGGTCCTCGGTCACGTAGTGCGCGGTCGCGCCGACCAGTTTCACCCCGCGGTCCTTGGCCTTCTGGTACGGCGCGGCCCCGATGAACGCGGGCAGGAACGAGTGGTGGATGTTGATGAGCGGGCAGCCGACCTCCGACAGGAAGCCCGAGCTGATGATCTGCATGTAGCGCGCCAGGATCACGAGGTCGACGTTGCCGCGCAGGAGGTCGAGCTGCTGACGCTCGGCCTCCGGCCGGTTCTCCCGCGTCGCGGGGATGAAGAAGAACGGCACGTCGAAGGCACGGATCTGGTCGGCGAGGTCTGGATGGTTGGAGATCACCATCGCGACGGACATGTCCAGTTCGCCGTGGCGGTTGCGCCAGAGCAGGTCCAGCACGCAGTGGTCGGCCTTGGACACCATGATTGCCACCCGCTTGGGCTTGGCCGCCTCGGTGAGCTGGAACTCCATGCCGAGCGGGCCGGCGACCTCGTCGGCGAACGACTGCCGGAGACTGTCGCGGACCGCGGCGAGGCCGGGCAGGTGAAACTCGGTGCGCTGGAAGAACGTCCCGTTCTGGTGATGCGTCGTGTGCTGTTCCAGCGAGACGATATTGGCGTCGGCCGCGGTAAGGAAGCCGCTGACCGCCGAGACGATCCCGTGCTGGTCCGGGCAGCGGATGAGTAACCGGCCGAGGCTGGCGGGCTGGGCCGGCGCGTTCGTGGTGAGACGGTCTGAGGCTACGGATGGTGTGGCGGTGGTCATCAACTGCCTCCGGGCTGGGTGCCGTGGCGGAACGTCACGGTGGGAACGGTGTGGGCGGGCGATGGTGGGGGAGCGGTGGGCCTTGGGGCGTGCGACCAGCGTGGCCGTCTCCGGCCGGGGCGCCGGGTGGCAGGACGGCATCGAGCCAGGTGACCACCGCGTCGAGCACCGCGCGGTTGTTGCGCTCGAGCATGACCGCGTGGCCATTGCCATGCAGAACCGGAAGCGCCCGTGGCCATCGGCGGTGAACAGCCCACGCAGGTTGCGTTCGGGCTGCACCTCGGGTCGTCGCCGCAGCGGGCACGGCACCAACCGGGCGGCACCGGATCGGGTCGGACGTGTCGGCCCGTATGTCGCCACGGCGATCAGAACGCCTCCTGCGCTGAGAGCCGCGGCTCGCTGGGGCGAGGCCGCCGTACGGCCGCCCCGGTCCCGGTAGCCGGCAGGTCTCCTTGGCTCGACGATCACGCTGTGTCGCGGCTGGTTGCGCTGATCCCAGGGCGGGGGGCGCCAGAGATCAATATGACGGAATGTGTTGGTGTAGTGCCGGACGGGTAGGTCTGCCTTGGCTGGCACAACGCAGGGACTTGGGAATCGCAAGGCTGGAAGGTACACATCGAAGGCTACCGTGGACTTCAGCGAGAGCTCGGTCGACGAGCTGCAGATCGGCATCGTCATCTCGGGCGCCCACAGCCGAATCGTCCGGTATGCCAATGCCACGGCATGCGAGATCCTGAACCGCGAGCGGCGCGAGGTGGTGGGCCACTCCTGGCGGCGCTTCGTGTCCCGGCCGGACTACGAATTGCTGACCATATATGAGCGTAGGGCCATCGGCCGTACCCCTGGCTCCGGTGGCAAGGCGCCGTCCTTGCTGATGAGGTTCTCCCGGCGTGGCGGCGAGATCGTGCACGCCCGCGTGACCTCCACGCTCACTGACGAGTTCATGGGGCTGTTCGGGAACGACGAGCCGCACGTGCTCACTCGGCTGGAGGACGTGACCAACCAGGAGCGGATCGCCAGCGCCGTCCGGCTTGCCCTGGACAACAGCCCGATGTCGCTGAGCCTGGTGGACCGCTCCGGTCGCGTCGTGTTCAGTTCGCGCGGGCGCTCACCGCAGGAGACCGACGACAGCATCTGCGCCGAGACGTCGTCCGTCTTCGAGGTCTTCGCGGACTATCCAGAACCGCTGTCGATGCTCGAACCCGCCTTCAGGGGAGAGGCCAGCTCGAAGGTCATCCAGGGCTATGGGCGCTATTTCGACTTCCACGTGGTTCCCATCACGGACGCGGCTGGCGAGGTCCGGTTCGCCGCCGCGCTCACCTCCGACGTAACCGATCGTGAACTGGCCCGTGCCAGCCAGTCCCAGCTCGCCAGCCTTGCCGAGCACGCACTGACCACGCTCGAGTCGAGCGACCTCTGGCAACACGCCGTCACCATGCTGGCGAGCCAGCTTGGAGCGGCGGCGACCCTCTACGAGATCGCCACCACTGACCATGCGCTGACGCTCGCCGCCCGTGCCGGCCCGTCCGTCCCCAGCGGTGTCGCCGACAGCGCGTTGTCCGCCGCGGTCCGCGACGGCCGCATGACGGCCCGGGCACCTCACCTGGCAGCGGGCTGGTGGACGCTGGCCGCGCCGGTCGGCAGGGCCGGCGCATGTTCCGCCGTGGTCGCCGCGCATCGGCGAGGACTGGACGGAGAGCCGTTCAGCGATCAGGACGAGGACTTCCTCGAAGCGGTCGCGAGTGTGCTGGGCTCGGCGGCGGCACGGTTCGCCGCCGAGCGGGAGACCCGTCACCGCTCGATGCACGATGCCCTCACCGACCTGCCCAACCGCTGGACGCTGCTCGAACGGCTCGCCCGCAACCTCGAGCAGCAGCGCGTGGGCGTCGTCTTCATCGATCTCGATGACTTCAAGGCCGTCAACGACACCTACGGTCACCGGGCCGGTGACGAGTTGCTGGTCGAGATCGCCCGGCGGCTGCGCGCGGTGGTGCGGCCAGGCGACCTGGTCGCCCGCCTCGCTGGGGACGAGTTCGCTGTGGTCTGCGAACGGGTCGACTCGCCCGCGGCTGTCGAACGCCTCGCCGAGCGGATGCTCGCGGCGATCGGAGAACCCGTCGTTCTCGCGGAGGCGGCCGTCCGCATCTCCGCGAGCGCCGGAGTGGCGGTCTCTCGCCCGGACCTCACCGACCCCGAGCGTCTTCTCAATGCCTCTGACATCGCGATGTACGCGGCGAAGCGCTCGGGAGCGGGCCGCTGCGTCGTCCATGACTCCCGATGCACCTCTGATCGCTTCGTGCCCTCGGCTACCGCTCAGGAGATATGTCAGGAGCCTGGCCGGACGAGGTCCACCAACGCTACGAAATTTCGTCAATGAAAGGATTCGCCCCATGGCGGGAAACACCGGAACGCCGGGCGCGACCGTCGTCGGACGGATCATGGCGATTCTCGGGGCTTTTGACGAACGCCATCCGCGACTGACGCTGTCTGAAGTCGCCCCGCATAGGGTGGCCCGCGCCGGCTGTGGGACGTCCTCGATCAGGTTCGGGACGACTGGCTGCGCATGGGCATAGCGCTGGCTGTGGGCGCTTCGGCGGCCTGCGACGGTCGTATGAGACCCAGCAGGGAGACCGAAAGTCCCTGCCAATGGCGCGGTCCATGGGCGATCCTCGACGCGGTTGTTTCCTCCGCGCTGGGCGCGATGGCAGCAGCCGAGGGAACCGAACCACTACCAGTCGGGCACTCTTCCGTTGCGGCAGGTGTTCCTACCCTTTCGTTTCTCGGAGGGTGGTGAGGGCAGCGACATTCCTATTCTGATTCTGAGAGGTCCCATGCGTTCACTGGGTGCGTCGGACATGGAAATGTTCGAGACGGTTCGGTCTGTCGAGACCGCCGTGGCCACGCTCCGATCGTGGACGCCGTGCGCCGGGCTGACAGCCCGCCTGAATCGCGGGAAGGCGAGCGGCCGTCGCCTCCTCCTGCCGGTGACGAGCTGATGTTCCCGACCGTCGCGCGCCTGGAGCTCGACGAGCTGCTGACGCAGCTGGTCGATCGGGCCCAGGACGTGCTGGCCACCCAGAGCCGGCTGCGCGGCTTGCTGCGCGCCAACCGGATCGTCGCGACCGATCTGCGTCTGCCGACCCTGCTGCGCCTCGTCGTCGAGGCGGCCTGTGAGCTGCTCGGCGCGCGGTACGGCGCGCTCGGCGTGGTGGCGCCGGACGGGACCCTGGAGGAGTTCGTCCACGTCGGCATGGACGAGGCGGACGTGGCGCGCATCGGCCACCTGCCGACCGGTCAGGGCGTGCTGGGCTTGCTGATCGACGACCCGCGGCCCCGCCGGATGGACGACGTCGCCCGCGACCCGAACGCCGTCGGATTTCCCCCTGGGCACCCGCCGATGCACACGTTCCTCGGCGTGCCCGTCACGGTGCGGGGCGCGGTCTTCGGCAATCTCTACCTGACGGAGAAGCGCGACGGGCGGCCGTTCACCGGCGAGGACGAGGAGCTCGCGCTCGCGCTGGCGGCGACCGCCGGCGTCGCGGTCGACAATGCCCGGCTGTTCGACGAGGCGCAGCAGCGCAACCAGTGGATGAGAGCGTCGGCCGAGGTGAGCCATGAGCTCATGGCGGACCTGCCGGACCCGATCGGGCTGATCGTCGAACGGGCCCGCTCTACCGCGCGTGCCGACTACGCGGCCATGGTCGCCCGGGGCGCGGACCCGGCGTCCGCGACGGTGGAGTTCGCGGTCGGCCTGGACGTCGCGGGTGACACGATCTCGCTCGACGGCAGCCTGACCGGACGTGCCTTCGCTGAGCAGCAGGCCGTGCTCACCGCCGCCGCCGCGGGAGGTCAGGATCGACGGCCCGAGGTGGGTTCGGCGATGGCCCTGCCGCTGCGGGCCAGCGCCGAGGCCGACCGCCGGGTCCTGCTGCTGGGGCGGGCCCGAGGCCGTCAGGGGTTCACGGCCGCCGACATGGACATGGCCGCGGGATTCGCCGGTCACGCCGCCGTCGCGCTGGAGCTCGCTCGTTCCAAGTCCGAGCAGGAACGGCTCGTGGTGCTGGCCGACCGCGGCCGGATCGCCCGTGATCTGCATGACCATGTGATTCAGCGGATGTTCGCCGTCGCGTTGGGAATTCAGGACGTCGCGCAGTACGAGCAGTCCGCGAACGCGGAGCGGCTGAACGGTTTCGTCGAGGACATCGATGCGACGATCAAGGACATTCGGCGGTCGATCTTCGAGCTGCGGGGGAGTGCCCAGCTCGGTCGGGGGACCCTGCGCAGCGCCATCGAGAAGATCGCCGTGGATGGCAAGGCCGGGCTCGGGTTCGCGCCGGCGGTTACCTGCGCCGGCCCACTGGACACCGTCGTGAGCGACACGTTGGCCGCCCACCTGCTCGCCGTCGTGCGGGAGGCGGTGTCGACGCGGCTCGCCATTCCCACGCCAGCCAGCTGCGGGTCGGCGTCCGGCTCGTGAACGACGAGGTCGTCGTCGAGGCCGAGGACAACGGGGTGGGCATCGGCGACGCCGTCCGCAGCAGCGGGCTGACCAACCTGCGCGAGCGGGCCGAGTCGCTCGGCGGGTCCTTTACGTTGGCGGTACCTGACGGGGGCGGCACCCTGCTGCGCTGGTCGGCTCCGATCTGAGGCCCACACGGGACGCGCCGGGACGGCCGACCGCGCCGCGCCAGCGGCGGGGAGCCGCCACCGACGCGTCGGCGGCCGGGCCGAATCCGCGGCAGTCGTCCAGCGTGCGCGCCGCATGCCGAAAGTCCCGAGGCGACCACTCCGATCGACGTATATCGACCACGATGGCCTGCCCCGTATCGTCTTTGGCGTGGACAAAATCACGGTGTTCATCCTCGACGACCACGAAATCGTGCGAGACGGCCTGCGCCGGACACTGGAACGTCAGGACGACATCGAGGTCGTGGGTGAGGCCGGGCTCGCGGCCGAGGCGCTGCGGCGGATCCCCGCGCTGATGCCCACCGTGGCGATCCTCGACGGCCGGCTGCCCGACGGCAGTGGTATCGATGTCTGTCGCGAGATCCGTGCGGAGTATCCGGGTATCGCCTGTCTGATTCTCACGTCCTATGACGACGACGAGGCCCTCTTCTCCGCTATCATGGCCGGCGCCGCCGGCTACGTGCTCAAGGAGATCCGCGGCACCGACCTGGTGGGCGCCATCCGGACGGTGGCCGCCGGGCAGTCGCTGCTGTCGCCGTCGGTGACGCAGCGGGTCCTTGCCCGCCTGCGCGAAGGGCCGAAGGAGGACCCGGTCCTGGCGGAGCTCAGCCCGCGCGAGCGCGAGATTCTCGCGCTCGTCGCCGAGGGCCTGACCAACCGCCAGATCGGGACGCGCATCCACCTTTCTGAGAAGACCGTCAAGAACTACGTGTCAAGCATCCTGGACAAGCTCGGGCTGACCAGCCGCACCCAGGCCGCCGTCCTTGCCTTCAAGCACCTCGGGCAGGATTCGTCGGTCTCCTGACCGGGGGCCCAGGGGCGCCCGGGAAGGCCGGTCTGGCTGCACGGGCAGAATGCCTGCCGTAATCGTTCTGGTGGCATAGGACGGGTCTGAACGAGACCACAGGCCTGCATCGGCGGGACCAACGCACCGCTTTGCGACTCCTGACGGCGGATGCCCCATCACAGACCGATCGCGACAGTAAGAGCGAACAAGCGCTCGAGGAGGCGGTCAAGCTCGGCCTCGACGGGACGCCCGAGGCCGATATTCACCCGGTCGTCGTTTCGGATGGCCCGACGGTGGCGCTGCTGCGGGAGTCCCTGAACGCGCAGCTACTCGTCGTCGGCGGCCGAGGCCGGGGAGGATTCACCGAACTGGCCCTCGGCTCCGTCAGCCACCAGTGCGTCCTGCACGCCGCCTGCCCCGTCGCCATCGTCCGAAGCGATCAGATCACCGCGTAGTGTGCTACGCCCGAAGGGACGACAGATGCCGTGGACACATGAATGGGCGATGTGGCTGCTGTACGCCGCCGCTCTTGTCTTCCTCCTCAAGCCGCCCCCGCCGGCCCGGCGGAAGTGACCTCCTCAGTATCGTCCGGAACTCGCCCGTTCACCGCGCGCACCGGGCGCATCTGCAGGATGCGGTGAACTTTCTCCACTAGCACAAGAAGATTCCGCTGCTGCGCGAACTACGGTCCTGGCATCTGGACGCGGACCAGCCGGCGGACCCGTGACGACGGTCCGATCGGCGGGCGAGAAGGGGCGGTTCGGACGTCCCAATCCCCGGGCGGGCGGGGAACACCGAGGTTAGAACCGCCGGCCGCGCCTAGAAGCGCCGGCAACGTGCATCCAATTGAGGTGACGCGATGATGACGCGTCGATCGAGAGCGATTCTCGCGGCAGCCGGATTCACCTTCACCTTGATGCTCGGGCTCGCCGCGTGCGGAGGCTCCAGCGGGGTCTCGACGCCGCCAGGCCCCACGCCGCCGGCCGGGGTGGCCTCATCCCTAGCCCCGACTACCCCAGCATCTGGTCAGCTGGGAACGCCCCAGCCTGGGACCACGGCGTCGCCTACCCCGCCGCCGGTCCCGTCGCCGACGCGGACAGCTGCGCCGACGCCGTCGAGTCGCGTGCTGTGGACCTCGGAGTGGACGAGTGAGCCGCTCGCCCGCCAGAACCTGGAAAAGTCGACCGCCCGCCTGATCGCGGTGCGTGCGGCCCACCACGCCGAGAAAGCCGTCGTCTACGACCGGCTGGTCTTCGAGTTTGCTGGACCGCTGCCTTCCTACACCATCCGGTATGTGCCGGCCGTGATGTCGCCTGGCAGCGGAGTGGTGGTTCCGCTGCGCGGTCAGGCGTTCGTCGAGGTGGTGTTCCACCCGGCCGCGGCGCACGACGACAACGGTTACCCGACGGTCGCGGCTGGCGGCAGCGGAGGTGGGCTGCCGGCTCTCGTGCAGTATCGGATGTCGGGCGACTATGAGGGCTACGTCCACTACGGCCTCGGCGTCGACGACCGCGTCGCGTTCCGGGTGATGGAGCTCGCGAACCCCTACCGCGTCGCCGTGGACATCGCCGCGTAGCCGCACGCTGATCCACCCTCACCGCGGAGGCCGCGAGTCGAGCCGCCAGGCACAGCTACGCGACCGCATTCGCCTGGTCCGCGGCTGCCCGGGGCCGGCCGACCCCGTCAGCTCGCGGTCAGTGGCAGTGGCACTCGCCACCGGCGGCGCAGTGGGCGCAGTCCGGGTGGCCGGCGGCGGGCTCGGGTGGGACGTCGAGCATCGGGTTGCCGTCGAAGAAACCGAACGGCTTCAGGTGGAAGCCGACCTTCGTGACCGGCATGACGGGCCAGTCCTCCGGGCGGACGACGTGGTGGGCGCCGGCCGTGTACCAGAGGACGACGTCCGCGTCCGCCAGCGGGCGGTCCGCCTGGACGTATCTGGTCACGCCGTCGCCGCCGATGTTCTGGGCGACGTAGTCGCCGCAGGCGTACCGCTGCGCCGGATCGTACGCGGTCACCCACAGTTGTTTCGTCGCGAAGCCGCCGCGCTGGGCCTGCTGGGAACCGTCGGCCCACAGCGGCGCGGTGTAGGCACCGGGTTCGAGCTTGTACGCCGTCGGGGCGCCCAGTCTCGACGTCCGGTCCGCGCTGCTGATCAGCCATGCCCGGCCGTTCACCGGGTTTCCGTCCCGGCCGCCCATGGCCTCCGAGGTGATCGGGGTTGTCACCGTCCGCCAGGCGTTGCCGCGCGGATTCGCGGGGCCCATCGGACCGGCCGACATCGAGTCGACCTCGTGGACGGTGTTCCGGTCGCCGTCGACCCGCATGTCCAGCCGGACGCTGAAGTAGTGCTCGTGGTTCGGCGCGTACAGCCCGGGCGCTATCAGGGTGCCGTACTCCGGCGTCGCACCGACCTCGCAGGCCCCGGTCGACAGGATGCCCGTGAGCTTGATCTCCAGCTCGATCGAGCCGTCGAGATAGAGGTTCCAGTAGAAGCCGTACTCGTAGTTCCCGACGGTGGCGAAGAAGGAGACGACGAGGCGGCGGTTGCGGCGGACCTCGCCGCGCAGGGTGCGGAAGTCGGTGTGCTTCCAGCCGACCGACGCGTCCTCCTCGTGCATGCAGACCGCGTTGCCGATCGTGACCGGCTGGCCGTCCTGGTCGTTGACGACGCCGTCGAAGTAGTAGATCTCCCCGAGGCAGTCGCAGCCGAGGGTGAGTGAGTTCGCCAGCCAGCCGAGGCCGTACTCGCCCTCGTCGAACACGTTCTTGTTCCAGTGCGTCGGCGCCGGGTCGCCATAGGGCACGTACATCTCGGCCAGCGACGCCCGGTACAGGACGGGGCGCTCCTCGCCGTGGTCGACGTAGCGGACGTCGTGCAGCACCAGGCCCTCGCGGGGCGTGAAGCCGATCCGCAGCCGCCAGTTCGCCCACTCGACGTGGTGACCCGTGACCGTGAAGCTCGGCCCGTCCGGCTGGGTGATCGCGATCGGTTTCATCGGCGGGCGCTGCGCGGTGAAACCCGTGATGTCGCCCGCCTGGACCATGAGGTCGGGCTCGTAGTTGCCGCCCAGCGGCGGCAGCGGGACGACGCCATGGTCGGCGACCTCGACGACCTCCATCGTGTCGAGGTCGACCGTGACGATCAGCCCCTCGACCGGGCGCGCGTAGCCGTTGTCGAACGGGGACGAGCGGACGAAGGTGAGCGGGCGGATGATGCGGCGCAGCGCCGGGTCGTCCGCCGGCCCAGTGTGGCCGCTGGCCCACGGGTCGATCATGCAGAGGTCGACGTCGGTGACCCCGCGCCTGCGGACCGCCTCCTGCCAGCGCGGGTCCGCCCGCACGACCGCCTCGCAGGCCATGAACTCCTCGGTCATCATCGGCGCCTGCATCCCGTCGACCGCGCGCCAGCAGACGACGACGCCGCGGGTGAGCGAGACGACGGCCTCGTAGGTGGTCCGCGTCCTCGGGTTACGCAGCACCATCGCGGCCTGCCGGTCCCACGGCGTTCCGCCGGTCCAGGCGACGACCTGCGCCTTCGGCGGCTCGGCGAGCTCGACGTAGGCGAACCGGGAGCCATCGACGAACAGGTCGGAGGCGGTCAGGATCGCGGTGGCCGCGCGCACCTCGTCGCCGCTGAGCGGCTCGAGCGGGTGCGGCCCGAGCGGGTGCGCCGCGGTGCCGAGGGCGTCGGCGGTGGTGGTCATCGGGCTCCTTGTCGAGGCGCGGTCCTACCAGCCAGGCCGACCACGCTAGCCACACCCCATGCCTGGCAGACGCCGACCGCATTTCGCCCAGGAAAACCGTCCTCGCCGCGCTGTGATCTTCGCCGGCGGGACGCCGTGCGCGGTCATCGTCCGGCGTGAGCGTCGGCAAGGTGCGAACGCGGCGGGAATGGGTGCTTGATGAGATAGCTCTACGTCGCGGAACGTGATCGTCGGCTATCCGACGCCACCGTCGTCCGTTTCCTCGCGGTCCATATAAGAGGAGAGCTCGAAGGCTCGCCCGACCGACGAGGTCCGCGCCGATAGTCGGCGGGTGGCAGCCCGTCGCTCGTCGTTCGACGGTGGATTAGTGTCGAAAAATCGTCGCCGTGCGTTCTGGTTGGACGAGCCGTTCGCGCCCCCGCTAGGCTCTGCGTGCCGGTCGACGTATGGGGCCCAGGTTGGCAACGATTGCTTCTGTCACGCGTCGGGTCGGAACGACGGGAATCGCTCACGGCGGGTGGATTCCCTGATTCCTGTCATGTGTAGCTAGTCGACGGTGAACACCGCCGCCGCCTTCCCGTTTTGCGCGCGGAGCGGCGGCCCTGTCATGTCTGCGCGATTATCGTCGGAATCATTCGGAGGTGCCCGATGGAGCTCCTGTCGACACAGAACCACCTGACCAACCGCCAGTTCGCGGAACAGATCATGGAGTCGATCAAGGAGAGGCACGGGGTCGACCTGCGGGCCATCTTCGCGAACGACGCGCTCAGCGAGCGCAAGAAGGCCCGGCTGGCCCGGGTTCGGCTCCTGGAGGCGCTGCTGGACGAGGCGAGCCAGCCGAACTCCGGCGCGGTGGACCTCGACGCGACGGACTTCGACCAGAACACCGCGCTGGCGCAGATGCTGGACACCGAGATCGACATCGAGCCGAACCTGTCGCTGACCCGCAAGGACGCGAACTACGTCATGGCCCTGCGCGGTGACGGCGTGCGCGAGTACCTGACGATGCTGACGAAGCGGTTCGAGAACATGCAGACCGCGAAGACCCCTGGCCAGCTCGCGATCGAGCTGGTCAGCAGCGGCCTGATCAGCGTCGGCGTCCCGATGGCCTGGGAGGTCGTCAAGGCGTTGCGTGCCGGCCAGGCGATCGCCGCCGCCATCCGGACCGGCATCACGAACATCGGAATGAAGACCGCGATCGGCGCCGTCGTCGTGATCCTCGTCGGATTCCTGCTGTACCTGTTCCTCGACAACCCCAAGAAGATCCTCGGAATGGTCATCAACGACACCGACGAGCACCTCGTCGTCAAGAACTGGGAGAAGGGCGTCGACGGCAAGAAGGACGGCGACCTGTACATGGCCTTCGGTCACATGGCGAACTTCATGCAGGACAACGAGAGTGGGCTCGGCTCGCCGAAGGTCCAGATCAGGGCCCGGATCAACTTCGGCCCGGACGAGCCCGACAACCTCGTCTTCGCCGGCATCTACTTCGCCGACCGCAACGTCGGAATCCGCGGCGCCGAAGGGGTCATGATCTTCAGTTCGCCGAAGCTCCGGGTCGCCCACCTGTTCGCCGTCCCGTACTTCGAGGACAACGGCACCTACCTGGGGCTCGTCGCCGAGGGCGAGGACATCGAGAAGATCTACAAGGACTTCTACGCCAAGCGCCAGGTCTCCATGTCCCGCACCGAACGGAACTACCGACTCGGCGCGAACATCAACGCCCCGAGGGGCGGCGTCGTCTCCTGTATCGCCTCGATCGTGCAGTAGGGCCCCGCAGGGACTCCCGCCGGCCGTGGCCGGTGCCGCCGGGAAGCCCGACGACGCCAGCTGACGGCGGCGCCGGGCCGCCTGCCGTCACAACCCATCGACCGTGAGATCCGGCGAGGACCGGACCCGCGCCACCCGCTTCGGCGGACGGCGCGACCGGTCCTCGCCCGACTCGACGCGTCTCGGAGGTATCTGATGGAAATCTCGCCGACGCAGACCCCCCTGAGCGACCGGCAGTTCGCCGAGCAGATCATGGACTCGATCAGGCAGCGGCACGGCGTCGACCTGCGGGCCATCTTCGCGAACGACGCGCTCAGCGAGCGCAAGAAGGCCCGGATAGCCCGCGTCCGCCTCACGGAGGCGCTGCTGGACGAGGCGAGCCGGCCGGACTCCGGTGCGGTGGACCTCGACGCCGCGGACTTCGACCAGGACACCGCGCTCGCCCGGATGCTGGACACCGAGGTCGATGTCGAGCCGAACCTCGCGCTCGCCCGCCGGGACGCGAACCATGTCATGAGCCTGCGCGGTGACGGCGTCCGCGAGTACCTGACGGTGCTCGTGAGGCGGTTCGAGAACCTGCAGACCGCCAAGACCCCCGGCCAGTTCACGATCGAGCTGGTGTCCAGCGGGCTGGCCGGCATCGGCGCGCCGATGACCGCCGAGGTGCTCAGGGAGCTGCGGGCCGGTCAGAGCCTCGCCGTCGCCATCCAGAACGCGATCACCACCATCGGCCTCAAGACCGCGATCGCGGCAGCCGTCGCGGTCCTCACCGGGCTGCTGCGCTACCTGGCTCTGGAGAACCCCAAGAAGATCCTCGGGCTGGTCGTCAACGACACCGACGAGCACCTCGTCGTCAAGGACTGGAAAGAGGGCGTCGACGGCAGGACGGCCGGCGACCTCTACCTGCACTCCGGTCACATGGCCGCCTTCATGCAGGACAACGAACGCGGACTGCTCTCACCCAGGATCCAGATCGGCGCCCGCGTGACCTACGGGCCCGAGGAACCGGACACCATCGTGTTCGCCGGCCTCTACGTCGCCAATCGCAACGTCGGACTGCGCGGCACCGAGGGTGTCATGATCTTCACCTCGCCCGCGTTCAGGGTCGCCCACCTGTTCGCCGTCCCGTACTTCGACGACAACGGCACCTACATCGGATTCGTCACCGAAGGCGAGGACATCGTGAAGGTCTACCAGGACTTCTACGACAAACGCCAGGTCTCCATATCCCGCACCGAACGGAACTACCGACTCGACGCCAACGTCAACGCGGCCAGAGGCGGAACCGTCTCCTGTATCGCCGCGATCATCCAGTAGACGAGGAAGACCGCCGAAGTTCAGGAACGTGGCGTCCGCGGTGAAGGCCCATTCGATCGTGCAGCGGCGCAGCGCGATCTTCCAGGCGCCGTCCCGGCGTTCGAGGCGGTCGAGGTAGCGCTGCCGGGCGGCCAGACGTGGCGCGAGGCGCTCGCCCCCGACGGCGAACGCCATCTGCTCACCTACGAGGGGCACGTCACCCACCTGACCGACCGTGGTCGCGCACTGCTCGACCACATCGACGTCCGTACCTTCGTCGGCGATCCCGACCGGATCCGCCGTGGCCTCGCGGATGGCCGGCCCGGCGAGAACGCGTAGCTTCAGGAATGCATTGATATCGAGGATAGGTATGCATGCGCCACCGCATGTCGGAACCGGGGGGAATGGTGGCTCCGTTCTAGGGTTGGCGTATGAATGACGCGACGTTCCTTGTCCGGGTCGGCGCCGGGCTGTATCTGGACAGCAACGGAGACATCCGGCCCGGACCGGACGCCGCGTTGCCCACGTACACCGTCGCGGGCGGTGGACTGCCGGTAAGCCCGGAAACGGTGAAGAAGGCCTTCGACGGCATTGCCAGGGGCCTGCCGGACCCGTCGGACCCGAAGACGCGCGAGAAGCTCGGCCGCCTCGGCGTCCTCGACGACAGCATGAAGATCCTGCACGAGTTCGGCGAGATCGCCGGCGCTCTGGGCAAGGTGGTGGGATTCGTCGGCTTCGCCGTGGACGTCGCCAAGGTTCTCGGACTGCTGAAAGATGGTCCGTCCGCGGTGGAACAGCTCGTCGAACGGCACTACCAGGACCTGGACCGGCGGCTGAAAGGCATGGAGGCCCGCTGGCAGCTGCAGGATGTGCGGAACATGCGGGTGGACCTGCACGTCGCGCTGCTCGCCGTCGACGCCTACCTCGAGGAGCTGGGCCAGGGCGTCGTCAACCAGGCGAACCTGCAGAGCAAGCTGCTCCAGCTGCACGGCGCCCACGAGAAGGCGGCCGACGCGGTGGGCCGGATGCTGGACCCGTCGACGTGGCTGTCCGGTTTCAACCACGACGACTACACCCGGGTCTGGCCGTGGATCCCCTGGCCGGGCCTGTACCGGATGCCCGCCGGCCTGGCCGCGCCGAACACCCTGCACCCGGAGAACTACGCGCGCGTCTACGAGCAGGCGGAACTGGTCTTCGACCACCGGGCGATGATCCCGGGCGCGACCCACGCGGTCCTGTCGTACCTGACGCTGATCAAGGCGATGTCGCCCGAGTACCGCTCGACCGGCGAGTTCGACGACTACCTGCTCGGCTTCGCCGACGCGCTGGAGACGCTGACCGTGCACATGCGGGCTGCCGGGCTGGCCCGCACGGTGCACGTCGACGGCAACTTCGGCCCGTTGCGTGCGAACGAGGTGATCGATCCGGTACTCGGCCCGCCCCGGGTCGCGCCGACCTGCAATCGGTGGTCGGTCGGCGCCGTCGACCTGCGGGCGCACACCAACGACTACTGGGACGGCCTGGAGGCCCGGGCCCGAACGGTGTACCAGGCACTCGGCCTCACCCCGGACTGGCTGACGAACGTCTACCCGCTCAACCAGCTCCCCGACCGGCTTGGGCCGCTCTGGACCCGCTGGACCGCCCCGGCCGTCCTCACCCGGGCAACCGAGCCGGTGACCAACGAGCCGATCTACCCGATCACCAACGTCGACGAGTGCATCGCGGCCGCGAACGCTCAGGCCGAGGCGGACTACCTCGACCTGCTGTTCACCAGCGGATACCTCAACCTCGTCCACCTGGTCGCCCTGCTCCGGCACAGCGCTACCGAACCGGACCGCAGCGAGACCGTCACCGCGAAACTCTTCACCAGCCACGCGGCGGTCACCCACGAGCAGGTAGAGGTGATCACCCGGCCGGTGCTCGCCGCTCCGATCGAGACCACCGCCGACCGGGAGAACCGCATCACCCGTCTCGGCGTCGACGTCACCACCCAGCCGCTGGAGCGGGAACGCCCCCTGCCGTACCGGATCACGCTGTGCACGATGCCGTCGGCCAGCGGCTCGGAATGGCGGGAGCCGGACTGGTCCCAGATGCAGACCGCCCGATACGTGCCGCGGACGGTGACGGAACTCGGCGGCGCCGAGCGCCCGACCATGGCGTTGGAGCTGCGGACCGCGGCGCCGACGTCCGAGGTGGAGCTGATAGCCGGCACCAGCCCGGCCCAGTCCCGGCACGCGACCGGCACCGCGACCCTGGTGGCCGACACGTTCGACTGGTGGATCCCGGTCGGCGTGCCGCACAGCTCGCCGGTCTGGCAGGACGAGGCCCGCCTCGGCCTGCGCCTCGCCGAGGCGCTCGCCGGCGCCGGCCAACGCGGCGGCAGGGAAGGAGCCGGTCAGGGCGCCGGGTCGGGGGGCGCGCGCCCAACAGGTGGAGGCGCCGCGGGCGGTGACGCGGCCATGCAGAGCGCGTTCGGCGCGCGCGTCGGCGCCTCGGCGGTCCTGACCGGGCCGGCCAGCCGTGACCTCGCCGACGTCATCCTCGACGACATCGACCCGGCGACGGTCGGCGGCCAGCACCGCGACGTGCGCCGCGAGCAGGAGGTGCTGCTGCGCTGGGAGCTGTCCTGGACGGCCGACCGCATGTCGGTCCGGCTGGCCAGCCGGCCGGAGGACCGTAACTACGTCGTCTTCCTCGTCATCCAGGAGAAGCTCGGCCCGTCGGGGCAGTGGCTGCACACGGCGGTGAAACTGCCGGTCGACGGCCAGCTGACGTACCTGCCGAAGACCTTCCTGGACGAGGAGCGCGCCGCGAACGAACGCGCACACCGGCTGCTCACCGACCTCAACCGCCGCTACGCGAAGTCGGTCCCCGCCGGGCCGAAGGGCCCCGGCCCGGTGCTGGCCGAGCTCAGTCCGGCGGTCGCGGGCACCCCGACGGGAATGGCCACGTTGCTGGCGGCCGCCGAGGCCCACGCACCTGAACTGCTGCGCGAGGTGCTCCGCGACCACGACCACCACGATCCCGATCTGGACCGCCGGCTGGCCGCCCTGCTCGGCGTCGAAACTGCCGGCGTCGAAACTGCCGGCGTCGAGATTGCCGGCGTCGAGATTGCCGGCGTCGAGACCGCCGAGCCCGGCGCGGCCCCCGCACCGGCGTCTGCGGACGTGCTGATCCCGGCGGAGCGGTCGGCGGCGCCGCCGCGGACCGGTGCGGCTACGCCGGCGCCGCGGACCGAGGCCGAAACGGAGCGGGCTCTCGACACCGGCGACGAAGATCCCGCCGATGCGCCGGCCCGGCGCCGCGGAATCAGGCGACTCCTGTCCCGCCGCCGTGGGTGACAGCCAGCAGCGCCGTCTTCGAGGTCGGCACCGGAGGGCCACGTCGCTCAGCCGCCCGGCGCCGACGACGCGGACCCGGCCGATGAGAAGCGTCGGGACATGAGCTGTGGGGTCGAAGCGGGCGCCCGCGGCCCCACAGCGAGCCAACCCGACGACCCTGCCCGCGGGTCGTCCAGGTCGGCTCGCCGCGTCCGGCGACGGGTCCGCCTCGGCGCCGCGGGCCTGTGGAACGACGAGATCGCCGAGCAGCTGTTCCTCTCGCCGCTGACAGCGAAGACGCACGTCAACCGCGCGATGACCAAGCTCGGCGCCCGCGACCGCGCCCAGCTGGTCGTCATGGCCTACCAGTCGGGGCTCAGCCAGCCGCTTTGAGCGGTCCCGGCGCCGCCTGGGTCAGGACTGCGCGCAGGACGCGCGCCGGGGACGCCCGTGCCGGCGCGACCCCGGCTGACCCGCCGGCGGCAGCGCCACCCCGGCCGCCTTCGGATGCGCGGCATGCGACAACCGGTCGGGACGCGACCGGGGCGGCATGGGTGGCTCGGCGGCGGCGAGGGCGGCGACGACGAGCTGGGCCACCGTCTCCGCGACGACGACGCTCTGGACGTCGTCGATGGCCAGCCCGTGCCAGCGGAACAGGCCGAAGAAAAGGTCCTCACGGAAGCCCGGCGCCGTCGGGTCGTGGTGGCCGCACACCACCCCGAGCCGCCCCTCGGGCAGCAGAATGCCGAGCCGCCGCGCGGGGTCCGGCCGGTCGCCACAGACCACGCATCGCTCGAAGATCGAATTCATGGTACCCCCGTTGCGGCCCGTCAGTGCCACTCCGGCATCATGACACACGAGGTCGGACGACCTGGGCATTCAGGCGTCAGCGCCGCCCCGGGTGTCGGCCGGCGAGGCCCTCGCGCGGCCCCCGGCAGAGCCCGGCCGCGCCCCGGCGGGCGCGCGGCAGCGGCGCACGGCAGGCCGTCGACGGGACGTCGCGGCACGGGTGGAGGAGGCTGGCTGCTGTGCGCTACGTCGCCATCGGGGACAGCTTCACCGAAGGCGTCGGCGACGAGCGGGCCGACGGCACCCCCCGGGGCTGGGCCGACCGGGTCGCCGAGGGGCTCGCCGCCCATCATCGGCCCGCGGACGTCTGGTATGCGAATCTCGTCGTCCGGGGGCGGCTGCTCGCGCCGATCGCGACCGAGCAGCTCGACGCCGCGCTTGCCCTCGACCCGGCGCCGACCATCGTGACGATCAACGGCGGCGGCAACGACGTGATGCGTCCCGGCGCCGACGTCGCCCGGCTCGGTGACCTCACCGCCCAGGCCGTCGACCGCTGCCTCGCCGCCGGCGTCACGCCCGTCGTCCTCGCCGGGCCCGATCCGTCCGACCGGCTGCCGTTCGGTCGCGCGCTGCGCCGCCGCGCCGCCGCGCTGACCGACGTCGCCGCCGCGCTCGCGAGAGACCGCGGGCTGACGTTCGTCAACGTCTTCGCCGACGCCGAGATCCGCCGGCCGCGCTACTGGTCCGACGACCGGCTGCACCTCAACCCGGTGGGCCACCAGCGGGTGGCGACCCTCGTCCTGGCCGCCCTCGGCGCCGCGGAGCTCCCATCGCCGCCGGCCCCACCGTCGTCAGCCCCGGTGTCGTCGGCACGGCTGTCGTCGGCCCCGGTGTCGGCCGCAGAGGCGCCGCCGCCGCCGTCCGACGAGGAGGCGTCGTCCGCCCGGCGGCGCCTCGCCGAGGCCGGCTACTACTGGCGCTACGTCCGTCCCTGGGTGGCGCGGCGGCTCACCGGCCGTTCCTCCGGCGACGGGCGAGCCGCCAAGCACCCGGCCTGGGTCCTCGCTCGACCCGCCGCGGACTGATCGCCCCCAGCACAGACCTGATCCGCGGGCCCGTCGGCGCGCGCCGGGCGTCGCCGCGGGTCAGGAGCTGGCGATCCGGACGACCGAGCCGCGGATCCTGTCCAGCGTCAGGTCCTCCAGGCAGCCGCGCAGCCGCCGGCGGGTGTCGCCCGGCAGCGACGGACGCACCTCGGCGACATAGGAGCCGTCGGACTGGCGGACCGGCGTCGACGCGTCTCGCCACCCGAGCGTCCCGACGCAGGTCTCCCACAGCGTCGTCGCCGCCAGGTCCGAGCCGTGATTGAACCGCTTGCCGTCGACGGTGAACACCACCGTCGTCCTGGCCGCCTCACCCGACCCGCCGTGGTACTCGGTCGCCTCCTCCAGCGTGTGCACGCCGAACAGCACCCCGCCGACCACGATCAGCAGGATGACGAGGTTGCGGACGGTCCTCATCGCCGGCGGCGCGGCGGCGCCGGGGGAGCGGTGCCGCGTCCGGCGGGGCGGGCGGTGGCGTCGGGCGTCATCGCGGCGACGCCGGGTGGCGCAGCAGCCGCAGCGGGTCGGTGCTGTCGTCGAGCAGTCCGCCGACCGGCGGCCCGAGCCGGGACATCCGCGCGGCGATGCGCGGGTCGGAGCTGTTACGGGCCGTCGCCCGGCCGATCCGCTCGACCAGCCAGGCGGCGCCGGACAGCGCCAGGCCCGTCCCCATCAGGATCGGGATGAAGACCGGCGCGGACGAGCCGGAGCCGCTGGAACGCAGCCAGGCGAACGCTGCCGACGGCTCGGCCGGCGCGTCGCGCAGCCGGGTGGCGATCCGGGACTGGCGCGCCGGGTGCTGGGTGCCGGTCTGCACCGTCCGGGTGAGCCTCGTGAGCCGGGCCGAGATGACCAGCCCGACGAGCGCCACCTCCACCGCGAGGAAGATCAGGCCGCTGACGACCGCGCGGTTCCATTCCCAGCGGTACAGGTAGACGAAGAAGTACAGGCCGGAGCCGACGAGCGTCAGGCCGCCTACTCCGATGACGAACAGCCGTCTCATGATCTTCCTCCGACCCGGCCGGCCCGCTGCGCGGCCGCTGCGGCTGCGCCAGCCCGCTTCGCTCCGGCCTCACCGGCCGTGGCCCCGCTGGCGAAGCCGGCCGCGGGACCGGCGGTCCCGTTCGGGCCCGGCACGCCACCACGGTCGGCGTCGTCGGCCGGACCACTCTCGTCCGCGGCGTCGTCCGGCCGGCCCACGGTCCCGTCGCCGCCGTCGACGATCAGCACGTCGCCGTCGGCCAGGTCGTCCAACCCGTCGGGGAAGCCGACGACGGTCGGCACCCGGTACTCCCGGGCGAGGATCGCCAGGTGGCTCAGCGGGCTGCCGGAGCGCGCGACGAGGCCGGCCAGGTCGGGCAGCAGGGCGGCGAGCGCGGGGTCCAGGCTCTCGACCAGCAGGATCTTGCCGGCGGCCTGCCCGGTGTCGCGGGTCAGCGGCGCCTGCGCCCGCCCGGAACTGACGCCCCGCGGGCCGCCACCGGCGCGGCCGTCGGCCACCAGGCTGCCGTCCGGCGCCAGCCGGAACGCCGCGGGCAGCGACGGCGCGAGCGGCTCGTCCGGCCGGACCGGCACCGCGGCGGCGACGTTGTGCGCGACGGTGAGGGCCAGCAGCGCGTCCAGGGTGAGGTGGCGGACGTCGGCGGCGTGGTGCAGCTGGCCGCGCCGGGCCATCCGCCGGCCGAGCTCGACGGCGGTGAGCGCGGTCAGCTCCTGCAGCCACCGGGCCCGCAGCCGCAGCGTCTCGCGGGCGAGCGCCATCGGGTCGTCGCCGTCGCCGGTCGGCGTGGCGACGTAGGCCGGGGTCGGCGGCAGCCGCCGCTCCCCGCCGACCCGGGGCGGGACCAGCGCCAGCGCCGCCGGGAAACGGGTGATGATCTCCTCGTCGTCGAGGCCGTCCTCCCGGGCCAGCGACACGGTCGCGACCGCGATCGCCGCGCCGGTGGTGGCGCTCGCCCGGGCGTTCAGGAACAGGCCGGCGAGGATCTCGTGGGCGTGCACCCCCATCAGCGTCGAGCGGGTGTTGCGCAGCAGCACCGGCAGCTGGTGGTCCGCGAGCTGGTCCAGCGGGGGCACCGCGCTCAGGCTGTCGTCGACCTCGGCCGCCAGGTCGGCCACGATCGACGGCATCGCCACCCGCAGCCGGCCGATCCGCCACGCCGCCCGCAGCCGTCGGTAGCCGGGCCGCGGGTCGAACGGCGTCCACCAGCGCCTGCGGGCCCGCAGTACGCCGAGCGCCTCCAGGTCGACCGCGACCCGGCCCTGGATGTCGAGCACGTAGGGCTGCTTCGGCGGGCGGCGCCCGAGGGTGCCGGACAGCCGCAGCGCCTCCTCCAAGCCGTCCTCCAACGGCGGAACCCACAGGTCCAGCTCCAGGCGGGACAGCGGCTCCGGGAACGTCTCGGCGACCGGGCCCGGGCCGAACAGGTGGCTGCGCCGCGCGGGTACCGCGCTCGCCGTGACCGGCCGGCTCTGCAACAGCCGCAGCGTGCCGTCCGGCTCGATCAGCCATTCCATGTCCTGCGGGCCGCCGAACAGCCGGCGGGTGCGCCGGGCGAGCCGGGCAAGGCGGAACCGGTCGTTGGCGTGCAGTGAGGCCGGGACCGGGCCGTCCACGGACCGCAGCCGGCCGAGCCGGGACAGCACCACGCTGGTGCCGCTGACCTCGCCGCTCACGATCAGCTCGGGCAGGCCGTCCGTCATGGACACCAGCAGCCGGGAGCGGTCACCGGTCAGCGGGTCCAGGCCGAACATCACCCCGCCGAGCCGGGCCTGCGCCATCGGCTGGACGAGGACGGCCATGCCGGCCCCGTCGGGCCCGATCCGGGCCGAGCCGACGACCTCGCCGACCGCCTTCGCGAAGGCGTCCCAGCCGGTCACGTGCAGCACCGAGAGGAACTGACCCGCCATCGACGACGTCTCGGAATCCTCGGCGACCGACGACGACCGGACCGCGAGCGGCCGCGCGCCCTGGTCGGTGAGCCGCTCCCAGTGCCCGCGCGCCTCGTCGTCGTCGACCAGCGCCGTGGCCACCGCCGGGCCGTCGTGGCCGGCGGTTGCCCGCGTGGTCACCACGAATCCCGGGATGACGGGGAGCCCGGCGTTCGCCGATACCGCCAGGTTTGCCGCCTTCGCCCCGACCAGCTCGACCCGGGTCGCGGCCGGGTCGTCCAGCCAGACGAGGCGCGGCCCGCCGCCGTCCGCCATCGCCGCCTCCGCGAATTCTGTGAAGTCGCTGAAAGGGACCATACCGACCAGCGGCGGTCGCGCGCGGTGAGTCGTTTACCACCCGTTCACCGGGAATGCGGCGACCGATCAACCGCGCGCCTGCGCCTGGCCTCGGCGGGCCATCCGGGCGGTCCGCGCCATCCGGGTCAGCGGGCCGGTCCCGCCCTGCCTGCTTCGGCAGGGGGCGTCGGCGTGCGCCCGGTTGAACAGCCGGTCGACGGCGACCAGCAGCAGCGCGTCGAGCAGCAGCCCGGCGAGCACGTCCGACGGCCAGTGCACCCCGAGGTACACCCGGCTGGAGCCGATGATGAGGACCAGCGCGCACGAGACCGCGATGCTCGCCCGCCAGACCGTCCGCGACGACACGTACAGCGACAGCACGATCGGCACCATCGCCCACAGCGCCGCGGCCGCCATCACGTGTCCGCAGGGGAACGACGGGCCGTTGCCGGCGACCATCCGGTCGATGTTCGGCCGCGGCCGGTCGACGAGCAGCTTCATGCCGTGCTCGACGAGGGGGCGGGCGGCGGTCACCGTCCAGATCGTGTAGCCGAGCGTCCGGCACCGGGCCCACGCCGCGAGGCCGAGCAGCGGGCCGAGCGTGTAGACGACCCGCGACGAGCCAATGAACGACGCCCGGCGAAACAGCCAGTCCGTCGCCGGCGTGCGGTGGTCGATCACCCAGCTCTCGATCGGGTGGTCGAACGCGCGCACCAGCGTGCCGTCGGCCCAGTGGGCGGTGACGGCGAGGGCGGCGAACACCACGGCGAGGGAGGCGATGCGCCGCCAGTCCGTGACCATCAGCGGTGCGGCCGAGGTCGGGACGTGCGGCGGGTGAACGATGAGCGGGAGAGCGGCGTCAGCCGTTGTGGCAGTCATCCCGCACCACACTAAGGGCCCACCGATGCCCCACTGGACGTGGTCTGCCCTGACTTTCCCTAATGCCCGCAGGCGCAGGGGTCCAGACCAGTTCGTCACCCCCCACTTCCGGGCAGTCCTCGCGGCCGCCCGCGGCGACTACTGGTAGCGACTACTGGTAACGGGGCTGGATGGCGGGGGCGAGCAGCCTGATCAGGGCCTGCGGCCGACCGGTGCGCAGGTACTTGCTGCACGCCTGGTCGTTCGCGCGGCGCTGCAGCGAGTTCCAGGCGATCCCGTAGCCGGCGTGCCCGGCGAGCTGGCGCAGGAACGCCCGCTGGGTCCGTCCGTTGCCCTCCCGGAACGGGTGGATCGCGTTCAGCTCGCCGTAGAGCCCGGCGAACCCGATGACGTAGTCGTCCCATTCCAGGGTGGTCAGGTGACCGCGCTGGGCCAGCTTGGCGAACATCGTGTCCAGCCGCTCGCGGACCTGGTCCGCGGCGACGAACGAGATGTCGCCCTTCGAGATGTTGCCGATGCGCAGGTCGCCGGCCCAGTCGTAGACGTCCTGGAACATCGTCTTGTGGAACCGCTGCAGGTGCGCGGTGTCGTACTCGCCCGGGACCGGTGACGCCGCGATCTCCGCCGTCCGGATCCCGACGAGCTCGTGCTCGGCGTTGCTCAGCTCGTGGGAGTCCCGGATGCCCAGCAGGTTGCGCAGGCACGACGTACCCGGCCAGCAGTACGGGTCCTCGTCCACTGGGCCCTCGTCCACCTTGGCCTTCACGACGCCTGGTACCCCACAATCGACTCGACGATGATCTCGTCCGCGGGACGATGCCCGGCGGCCGCCTCTCGCAACCGGTCCAGCATGCCCGGGCCGAGCCCGCGGTTCTCCGGACGGGCACGGCCGACCGAGACCACCACCGCCACCGCCACCGCCACCTCCAGCTCGGCGCGCAGACCACGCCGTAGCTGCGCAGGGTCCACCCGATCACGTCCCGGCCCGGCGCCGCAAGCCGCTTCGCCTGCCGGTGCCGCCGGCCGGACAGCCGCCACCCAGCGCGGGGCCCCTCGTGCCGCCCGGCGGACCACCGGGGACGGCGCTCCCAGGTGACCTGGAGATGAGGCAGGCGCCAACGCTCACCCAAGCGGTCACGACGCACCCGGACATGTCCGGTCGTCTCGGTATCGTGCACCTCGGTGCCCCTATCGAACCCGACGCCGTCGACGGTCGCGTCGCGCCCCGTGGCGGGCACGGCGAAGCGGCCGTGACGCCCATGGCCGCGGGCTCGGGGCTGTTCGGGCCGGCCGGGCTGTTCGCCACCCACCGGCACACGATCCTCGTCGGCCTCACCGTCACGGTCGCCGTCGTACTCGCACTCGCCGGTGCGCAGTGGTTCTCCCGCGTGGTCGGCTGGAAGCGCGCCGCGGCCCGAACGGGGCAGGCGCTGCGTACCGCGGTGACGATCCTCGCGGCCGCGGCCTCGCGGCCAGCACGTGCCTGGCTGCGGGTGCGGTTCGCGGCGGCCGCGCTGCGCGACCCCGGCACGTCGGCGCTGGGCGCGGCCGCGTTCGCCGCCGTGGCCGGCGCCCGGATTCCCGGCCGGCCGTACCTGCTGGCCGCCGGGCCGACGCGGGTGACGGTCGGCGCGACGTTGCGGCCCGCCCGTCGCGGCGCCGGCGGGGCTGCGCACGGCCTCGGCGATCGGTCCGGCCGCGACGTCGAGCGCCAGCTCGGCGGTCCCTGGCGACCGGCCGGGCCCGGCCGCTGGACGGCCGCCCGCAGCCAGCTGCCCCCGTCGGTGGCTGGCCGGCGGCCCCTCTCGGCCGGCGGCCGGCCGCCGACCTCGGCCGGGGGTGGCGCGGACGGCTCCGCGCCGGGCCTCCTGGTCGCCGTCGGCGTCTCCGGGCGGCGCCGGCGACGGGCGCTCGTCCTGCTCGACCTCGGCGCGCTGCCCGCCGTCGGCGCCGTCGAGGGGCCGCCGGAGGCCGCCCGGCGTCTCGCCGCGGTGCTCGCCGCGCAGCTCGCCGCCGGACTCCCAGCCACCGGCCGCCCGGCCCGGCTCGTCGTCACCGACGACGTCCTGCCCGGCTACGGTGGCCCCCCGCTCGCCGCCGCGCTCGGCGAGCTGACGTACACCCCGCCGCCCAGCGCCCATCCTTCCGCTGCCGACACCCCGCCGCCGTATCCCGTGCGCACGGTGCTGGTCTGCGCGCGCCCCAGTGACGCCGACGCCGCCCGGCTCGCCGCCGCCACCCGCCGGGACCCCACCCTGCGGGTCCTGGTCGCCGGCGACTGGCCGGGCGCCGGCTTCCGGCTGGTCCTCGACGACCGGGGCGGCCTGGCGGCGCCCGAGTTCGGCGTCGCCGTCGACGCCGCTGCGCTGGAACGCGCCGTCGCGCGAGCCCTGCGCCGCCAGGCCCGCGCGCCCCACCCGGCGCCGGCGACACCCCCGGCGCGCACGGACGCGCCACCGCCGATCCGGGCCGCGCCGCCGGCGCAGGTGCCGGCACCTGCGCCGGTAGCGCCCCTGGCGCCGCCGGTGCCGCCGCGCCTCCCGACGCCAACGCCGTGGCCGTTGCCATCGCCACCGCCGGCGCCGCGGCCGTCGCTCGCGCCGTCGCCGACCTACTCGCCTCCGGTGGCCGCCCCGTTGCCGGCCGCACGAGTCGTCGGCCCGGTCATTGCCGCGGCCGGGGCGGTAGCCGGCGTGGCCGGTGTGCCTGCGGCGTCGGACCTCGCCGAGCCCGACACGACGCCGGGGGCTGCCGAGACGGCCGCGACCGCGGCGTCGGCCACGCCGCCACGAGGGAGCGCGCGATGAAGGAGGCGCCGCGATGACGCCGGCCGTCGGCCCGGTGCCGCTGACCGTCACCCTCCCGTCCGGCGCCGAGCTGGACGTAGCCCTCGCGGCCGACCCGGCCAGCACGATCGCGACCGTCGCCGCCGGTCTCGCCCGCGACCTCGCCGACGAGCTGGCCGGCCCGCCCGCCCTCGAGAGGCCGGCGGCGTGGGTCGAGGCCGCGCCCCGGCACCGGGCCGCCCCGGGCCGCCCCACCGCAGGGAACGGCGTCGGCGCGGCTGCGGCCGCCAAGCCGGCCCCGGGCGCCAGGCCCGCCCCGGTCGCAGCGGCAGAGTCGGCCTCGGCCGGCGGACCGGCGCCGGCAGGCATGCCCGCGCCGGGCGCCGGACCGGCCGCAGCGGTCGCCGGACCGGCCGCGGTCGCCGGACCGGAACTGGGCGGTCCCGGCCGACCAGCGGACGCGCCTGCCCTCTACCTCGGCGGCGTCCGGCTCGACCCGGCGGCGACCCTGCGCGCCTCCGGACTGGTCGGCGGGGCCCGGGTCGGCCTCGGCGGCCCGGCCCGGCAGGTCGGCCCCGTGCCGCCCCGGCGGCCCGGCGCGCCGGGCGACGCGTGGCGCGCCGGCGGCGACCGGCGCGAGCCCGCCGGCGGCCCCGGGCACGACGGCAGGCCCGGGCACGACGGCAGGCCCGGGCAGGACGGCAGGCCCGGATCTGACGGCGAGCCCGCCTATGACGGCGGGCCCGGGACGTACGGCGGGCACTGGTACGAGGTGCGCGCGGTCGGCGGCCCGCACGCCGGCCGGGTGTGGCCCGTCGGGCCCGGCACCCACGGCATCGGCGCGGCGGCCGGCTGCGCCATCCGGCTCGACGGGCTGCCCGCGCGCGGCCCGGTGCTGCACGTCGGCCACACCGGCGAGACCCGGGTGAGCTGGCCGGCGGCCGGCGGCGGCCCGAGCGGCGAGACCGGCGCGCGGGGACCGAACGGCCGGCCCGCAGCGAGGCTGCCCAGGGACGAGGCCGACGTGCGCGGCGCCCGGCTCGCTCAGCCCTACCCGCCGCCGGCGCGGCGGATCGACGAGCATCAGCTCGCCGTGGACGTCAACCACCACGGCGACCCCCGCCGCCCGCACCGCCCCGCCGAGCCCGCCGCCGCGGCGGTAGACGAAGCTGCGCCGGACAACGGCCTGAGCCCGGGTGCGGGTGCCTCGCGGCCGTGGCCCGTCGGCGTGGACCTCGCCGTCGGCGACACCCTGCTGCGCCTGGTCGACGCGTTCGAACCGGACGCCGCGGTCACCCCGTCGGTCGACGTCGTCGGCCGCGACTTCAACCGGCCGCCGCGGATCGTGCCGCCGCTGCTCTACGCCCGGCAGCGCTACCCGTCGCCGCCGACGGTGCCGATGCGCCGGCCGATCCCGATGGTCATGATGCTGTCGCCGCTGGTCATGGGCGTGGCGTTCGTCTGGCTCTTCGGGTCGACCTACTTCCTGATCATCATGGCGATGGCGCCGCTGATGGGCGTGGCGAACTGGTACACCGACCGGCGAGGCGGCCGACGCCAGTTCCGCGTCGCCGCGGCCCGGTACCGCGCCCGGCGCGCGCAGGTCGACGGGGAGCTCGCCGAGGCCGTCGGCGCGGAGCGGCGGGCCAGGAACGACGCGGCGCCGGACCCGGCGGCGGCCTGGCTCACCGCGACCGGGCCGGGCGGCCGGCTCTGGGAACGCCGCCGGGTCGACCCCGACCATCTGGTGCTGCGGGTCGGCACGGCCGACCAGCCGTCGCTCATCGAGGTGGACGACCCGGCGGTCGACGGGTTCACCCGCGAGGTGCGCTGGACGGTGCCCGACGTGCCGGTGCTCGTCGACGTGGCCGGCCGGGGGGTCGTTGGCGTAGTCGGCCCCGGCGACGCCGTGGGCGCGTCGGCGTGCTGGCTGGTGGCCCAGGCCTGTGTCCTGCACAGCCCCCGCGACCTGCGCGTCGAGATCCTCGCCGACGCGGCGGGCCAGGCCCGCTGGGACTGGGTGCGCTGGCTGCCGCACGCCCGGCCGAGCCCGGCCGACGGCCCGGTCGCCGCCGTGCCGTTCGCGTTCGTCGGCACCGACCCCGAGACCGTCGCGCACCGCGTCTCCGAGCTGGTCGCCCTGGTCAAGGCTCGAACGAAGGCCCGCGGCTCGACGATGGGCCAGGTGCTGTTCCGGGAGCCGGACGTGCTCGTCGTGCTCGACGGCGCCCGCCGGCTGCGCGACGTGCCGGGCGTCGTCCAGGTCCTGCGGGAGGGGCCCGCCGTCCGGGTGTTCGCGTTGTGCCTGGACACCGACGAGCGGCTGCTGCCCGAGGAGTGCGCCGCCGTCGTCCGGGCCGACGGCCGCAGGCTGACGGTGCGCCAGTCGGACGCGCCCGAGCTGCGCCGCGTGCGCCCCGACCTGGTCACGGCCCCGTGGTGCGACCAGGTGAGCCGGGCTATGTGCTCGCTGCGCGACGTCACCCCCGACGACGCCGGCGGTCTGCCCACCGACGTGCGGCTGCTGGACCTGCTCGGCCTCGCCGACGTCACCCCCGACGAGATGCCGGGCCGGCTCGCGCAGGCGTGGCAGGGCCGGCCGGCGACGACGGCGTTCCCGCTCGGTGCCGGCTTCGACGGGCCGTTCGTGCTCGACCTCGTCCGCGACGGCCCGCACGCCCTGGTCGCGGGCACCACCGGCGCCGGCAAGTCCGAGCTGCTGCAGACCCTCGTCGCGTCGCTTGCCGCCCGCAACCACCCGGACGAGCTGGGCTTCGTCCTCGTCGACTACAAGGGCGGCAGCGCGTTCCACGGCTGCGTCCGGCTGCCGCACACCCTCGGGATGGTCACCGACCTGGGCTCGGCGCTCGCCGTCCGCGCGCTCGAGTCGCTCGCCGCCGAGCTGCGCCGCCGCGAACAGCTGCTCGCCGCGGCGAGCGCGAAGGACCTCGGGCACTACCGCGCGCTGCGGGTGGCGGACGGCGCGTTGCCGCCGCTGGGCCGCCTCGTCATCGTCATCGACGAGTTCGCGACGCTGGTCAGCGAGGTACGCGAGTTCGTCCCCGGCCTGGTCAGCCTCGCCCAGCGGGGCCGGTCGCTCGGGGTGCACCTGGTTCTGGCCACCCAGCGCCCGGGCGGCGCGGTCACCGCCGACATCCGCGCCAACACGAACCTGCGGATCGCCCTGCGGGTCACCGACACGCACGAGAGCTCCGACGTCATCGACACCGCCGACGCGGCGTTCGTGTCCGCGGCGACGCCCGGCCGAGCCCTCGTCCGGCTCGCCGCCCGCTCGTCGGTGCCGTTCCAGACGGCCTTCGCCGGCAGCCGCTACGACAGCCCCCGCCGGCCCGACGGCCCTCGCGCACAGCTGGCGACGGCGTCGCGTGCCCCGGCCACGACGCCCGTCGAAAACGTTGCGGACGTCGCGGGCGGTCCGGGCGCCCCGGGCGGTCCGGATGCGGTGGAGGCGGTGCCGCTGCGCTGGCTGGGGCTGGGCCGGCCGTTGCCGCTGATCGCCGAGCCGGCCGCCACCGCGGCCGAGGACGCGGCCGCGACCGACCTCGACGTCCTCGTCGACGCGATCCGGGCCGCGGCGGTGCTCGCCGGCGACGACCCGGACGGCGCCCACCGGCCGAGCCCCTGGCTGCCGGCGCTCGGCACCCGGCTGCTCGTGTCCGACCTGGCCGACCGGGTGCGTGCCCTCGGCTACCCGGCGCCGGACCGGGCGACGACGGCGCTGACGGGCGCGCTGCCGGCCGTGCCGTACGCGCTCGCCGACCTGCCGGCGCTGCAGCGGCAGGTCCCGGTGCTGTGCGACCTGGCGGCCAGCGGCCACCTCGGCGTGATCGGCACGCCGCGTTCGGGCCGGTCCCAGGTGCTGCGGACGCTCGCCGGCGCGCTCGCCTCGGCGGTGTCCAGCGCCGACGTGCACTTCTACGGCGTCGACGCCGGCGGCGGGGCGCTCGCGGTGCTCGCCGAGCTGCCGCACACCGGCGCGGTCGTGCCGGCGGCCGACCTGGAACGCCTCACCCGGCTGCTGGAACGCCTCGCCGCCGAGGTGACCAGGCGCCAGGCGCTGCTCGGCCGGCACTCGTGCGCCGGGCTCGCCGAGCTACGCGGGGTGCTGCCCGGGCCGGATCGGCCCGCACACCTGGTGCTGTTCGTCGACGGCTGGGACTCGCTGGCGGCGACCCTGGGCGAGCACGACGGCGGCCGGCTCTACGAACTGCTGCTGGCCCTGCTGCGCGAAGGCTCCGGCGTCGGCGTCCACCTCGTCCTGACGTCCGAGCGGGCGCTGCTGACCGGCCGGGCGTCGCCGCTCGTCGACAGCAAGCTGGTCCTGCGGATGACGGAGCGGTCCGACTACACGACGATCCACGTCCTGCCGGCCCGGGTGCCGGCCGTCGTCCCGCCCGGCCGCGGCTGGCGGGCCGACGACCAGGCCGAGGTGCAGGTCGCGCTGCTGGCCCCCGAGCCCACCGGGCAGGCGCAGGCCGACGAGCTGCGCCGCATCGGCGCGGCGGCCCGCGCGGCCGAGGCGGGCGCGGGTGGGGCCGGCCCGGGCGGCGGCAAGGCCGGCGCGGGCGGGGGGAGGGGGGCGCGGGCGCCGTTCCCGGTGGCGGCGCTGCCCGAGTCGGTGACGTTCGCCGACGCGTTCGCGCAGGTCGGCCAGGCCGACCGGCGGCCGTTGTGCGCGCTGCTCGGCCTCGGCGGTGACGACGCCGGGCCGCTGCTCGTCGACCTGGCGGGCCGTTCGCACACGTTCCTCGTCGCCGGCCCGCCCGGTTCGGGACGCAGCATGGCACTGGCGACGCTCGGCGTGTCCCTGCTCGCCGGTGGCACGGCGCTGGTCGTCGTCACGCCCCGGGAGTCGCCGCTGCGCCGGCTCGCCGCGCACGCCGACGTCCGGCTGCTCACCGGACCGGCGTTCGCCGCCGACGACCTCACCGCCGCGATCGACGAGCTGGGCGCCGACGGCTCCGGAGCCGGACCGGCCGGATCCGCCCGCGGCGGCGCTGGGACGGTCGGCGCCGGGGCCGGCGTGGCTGATCACGACGGCGGCGGCGCGGGACGGCCGGTGGTCGTGCTCGTCGACGACGTCGACCTGCTCGGCTACAACAACCCGCTGGAGCCGCCGCTGCGGGCCGTCGTCGCCACCGGCCGGGACCGGCGGATCGGCCTCGCCTACGCCGGCAGCGGTGAGGCGCTCGGCCAGGCCCTCGGTGGCTGGGTCGCCGAGGCGAAACGCTCCCGCCAGGGCGTGCTGCTGGCCCCGCAGAGCTCCGTCGACGGCGACCTCATCGGCACCCGCATCCCGCAGAGCCTGCTGCGCACCGGCATCCGCCCCGGCCGCGGCCACATCGTCGACCCCACCGGCAGCTTGCGCACCATCACCATCCCGCACACCATCCTGCGCTGACCGCCCGGCCGGCCTCGGCGCAGCCGAGACGTGGTCGTGCCCGCGCGTCGCGTCGTCGTCGGCCCAGTGGTGGCGGGCGGTCAGCGGTGGCGGGCGGTCAGTCCGACTCGGCGTGGCTCGTGGCGCCGCGGCTCATCGCGAGGACGGCGTCGCGGCGGCGGAGGGGGCCGAACGGAGAGCCGCCCGTGTCGGTGTCGGCGCCGTAGCTCCAGGTGGGGCCGTCGGCGAGGTGGTCGAGGGCGGTGCCACCAGCGCCGCCGGAGCAGCGACACCAGCCCCTACACCCGCAGCACGATCCGGCGTACCCATCGCCCTCCCTCCCGTCGGCGGTCGGGGGTGCGACTAGAGGCGGGTGGCGACCTGGATGAGGGTGGCCAGCGGGCGGGAACGGCTGTGCGGCGGCCAGGCGATCACGGTGGTCACCGGCGGAGCGTCCAGCACGGGGACGGTGATCAGGTCGCGGCGCAGGTGGATGCGGCAGGACTCGGGCAGGATCGCGCAGGTACGGCCCAGCGAGATCAGCTGGAACAGCTGCGTGTGGTCTCGAACCTGCGGGCCCGGGCCGTCCGGATAGGTGCCGTCGGCGTGCGGCCAGCGCGGCAGCGGCAGGCCGGGCAGCGCGGCGACGTCGGCGAGCCGCAGGTCGGCGCGGCCCGCGAGGGGATGCCCGGCGGGCAGGACCATGACCTGGCCCTCGGTGAGCAGCTCCTCGGTGTCGAACCCGGCGGTCGCGTCGAAGGGCCGGTGCAGCAGCGCCACGTCGGCCCGCCCGTCACGCAGGAGCCGTCCCTGTTCGGCGATCCCGCACAGGTACACGTCGACGGGGACCGCGCCGGGCTCGGCTGCGTAGGCGTCGAGCAGCTTGGCGATCAGCTCCCCGGACGCCCCCGCCTTCGTGACGAGCACCAGGCTGGGCTCGCCGGTCGACGTGGTCGCGGCCCGGCGGGTGCGGCGGTCGGCGGCCTCGACCGCGTCGAGGGCCGCCCTGCCTTCGGCCAGCAGCACCGCTCCGGCCTCGGTCAGCGTGACGCCACGGCTCGAGCGGTTGAGCAGGATCACCCCGAGCCGCCGTTCGAGCTGGCTGATCGCCCGGGACAGCGGTGGCTGCGCGATCCCGAGGCGCTGGGCGGCTCGGCCGAAGTGCAGCTCCTCGGCGAGGGCGACGAAGTAGCGCAGCTCGCGCGTCTCCATGCCGCCCAGCGTACGGCGGGACGTTGCGGTACGGCCGGCCGCGGGCCGGCCGGTGATCACCCTGCCGCCGCCCGGGCGGGGAGGTGTCGATACCCGGGAGGTATCGGTCCGTACCGAGTCGGTGTTGGTGGACCGCTGGGCGAGGGAGAAGCATCGGTGTCATGAGCGAGCGGACGATCGCGCTGGTGACGGGCGCGAACAAGGGAATCGGGTACGAGATCGCGGCGGGTCTCGGGGCGCTCGGCTGGAGCGTCGGCGTGGGAGCCCGGGACGAGGCGCGGCGCGAGGCCGCGGTCGAGAAGCTGCGCGCGGCCGGCGCCGACGCGTTCGGCGTGCCGCTTGACGTGACCGACGACGCGAGCGCGGCGGCTGCGGCCGAGTTGCTGGCGCAGCGAGCCGGCCGGCTGGACGTGCTGGTGAACAACGCCGGGGTGACGGGCGGCATGCCGCAGACGCCCACCACGGTCGACCCCGAGACGATCCGGCGGGTCGTGGAGACCAACGTGATCGGCGTCGTGCGGGTCACGAACGCGCTGCTGCCGCTGCTGGGGCGCTCGACGGCACCGCGGATCGTGAACATGTCCAGCGGCGTCGGTTCGCTCACCCGGCAGTCCGCGGCCGGCGGTGAGCAGACGACGGGCCCGATCTCGGCCGCGTACGCACCGTCGAAGAGTTTCCTCAACGATCACGGTGCAGTACGCGCGGGAGCTGCGCGACACCAACATCCTCATCAACGCCGGCTGCCCGGGCTACTGCGCGACCGATCTCAACGGATTCCGCGGCGTCCGCACCCCCGAACAGGGCGCGGCGATCGCGATCCACCTCGCCACCCTGCCCGACGACGGACCGACCGGCGGCTTCTTCGAGGACGCCGGCGTCGTGCCCTGGTGACCTGAAGTCCACCCGGACGGGGGCGCAAGCGGCTGACGGCAGCTATGCGTCGGGCGTGGCCGAGCGTGCGCCCTTTTCTCGGAGCCAGGTGATGACGTTTTCCTGGCGAGTTCCCAGCTCGCCGGCCGCATCCAGGGGCGTGCCCTGCGGCGGCTGGTAGGGGAGTCCGATCGGTGGGCTGACAGGATGGCGGCATGGAACGTGTACTCGGCATCGGCGGTTACTTCCTGCGCGCCGCCGACCCGGCTGCCCTCGGCGCCTGGTACCGCGACTGCCTCGGCCTGGACGCCGACGAGCACGGCCAGTGGGAGCAGGCGCCCGGGCCGACGGTGTTCGCGACGTTCGACCCCGAGACCGACTACTTCGGCTCCCGCACCCAGCAGACGATGCTCAACTTCCGGGTCCGCGACCTGGACGCGATGCTCGCGCAGCTGCGAGCCAAGGGCGCCGACGTGGCCGAGGAGACGCAGGAGATGGACGGCGTCGGCCGCTTCGGCTGGGTCACCGACCCAGCGGGCCACCGCATCGAGCTCTGGCAGCCCGCCTGACTGGGCGCGGACCAGGCAACGCGCGGTCGCCGGCGCGGGGACGGCGGCCGGTCCGCTTTCCGAGACGTCAGGCCGGCTTGTTCCAGATGACGGCGTAGCGGAACATCGGCAGGCGCCGCCACCGCATTCCCGGCAGGGTCGTGCTCGCGATCCGGCGGACCTGCGCATAGCTGTGCGGGAAATGCATGTTCACCGGCGCCGTGTGCTTCCAGTGCACCCGGGTGCGTTTGAGCACGTTGGCCTGCACGACCCCGACCCCGTCCACGGCGAGGTCGACCGGACGGGTGCTGCGCGCGCAGCCGACCACGACGAGCACCCCGCCCGGCGCGGTCAGCGCGGCCAGTCTCGCCAACGCGACGCCCAGGTCGGGCAGGTGGTGCACGACCGTGATCGAGGCGACCACGTCGAAGTGGTTCTCCGGCAGGGGGTGGGTCACCACGTCGCCGAGGACCCACTCGACGTCCGCGCCGGACTGGCGGGCACGGTCGAGCACGGGCGCGTCCACGTCGATGCCGGTCACGGCCGGGATGCGCTCGCGGAGATCGGCGGCGAGCAGGCCGTCCCCGGTGCCGGCGTCGAGCGCGGTCCGCGCCCCTGCCGGTATCTCGTCGAGCACCAGCCGGTAGTAGTGCACGTTGTTGTTCCACTGGCGACGCACGTCGGTCGGCACGTGCGCCACTTTCTCACAGCCGTGGGACGGCCCCCAGGCACCCGGGACGGTGGTAGAGATCGGCGGCGATGGCGGTTGTCGAGCCGGCGCCCGAGAGTGAAAGGCCGCCCGGCACCCACCAGTTCCTGCCGCTGGAGGGCACCGAACAGGACATCGTCGACGCGATGCTCTACCTGTGCTCCGACCAGGCGCGGTTCGTCACCAGCGAGACCCTGCAGGTGACCGCCGGCTCGGTGCTGTCCGTCTGACCGGGCCCGTCAGCTGTCGCCGGCGCCCGGGGCGGCGATGCTCTGGTCCATCTGCTGGAAGTTCTGCGCAATCGTCTGGAACGTCGTCGCGAACTGGCCGATGCTGGCGATCACCTGGGTGAGCGAGGTGTTGAAGTTTTCGTAGTTGGCGCCCAGCACCGGGCTCGACAGCGCCATCCACAGGCCCCCCTCGGGGGTCAGCAGCGAGGCGACCTGGCGCTGCAGCGCGCCGAGCTGGACCTGGATGTCGCCGCCCTGGGTCTGCAGCTGGTTCGCGACCCCGTTCACCTGCGCGTAGTCGATCTTGACGTCCGCCATGGCGCGGCCTCCTCGTTCTGAGCGGTCTGGGTGGCGGTCGAACCGGCGGCTACTTGGCCCCGGAAAGCTGGGAGTCCATCGTCTGCAGGCTCGCGACGATGCCGTTGAACTGCGCGGCGAAGCTGTTGATGCTGGTCACCGCATTCGTCGCCGACGTGTTGAACGTCTGGTAGTTCTGCGCCAGCACCGGGCTGGACTTCTGCATCCACAGCCCGCCGTCGCTGGTCAGCAGGGCGTTCACCGCTCCCTGCAGGGCGACGAGCTGCGGGACGATGTTCTCGACGGCGCCGTTGAGGCTGCCCGCCACCGCCTGCGCCGCCTCGTAGTTGACGCTGATGTCGGCCATCGGGCTCCTTCGTCCTGGTGCTGCGGATCGGATGTCGGAAAACGCACGTGGGCTATGGCCCGGTCCACTGCAGGTTCGGGTCGCCGTCCGCGGGCGGGGCGTCCGGGCGCTCGACGTGCGCGGAATGCGTCCAGGCGTTCGTGTTCGGGTCGCCGGCGTAGACGTCCTTGCTGCCGTCCGGGTTCGTGACCGTCTTCGTGTAGCCGCCGAACTCGTTGCCGCCGACGACGGTCGTGGTGACGCCGCCGTCCGGGTCGACGTCGCGCTGGCTGTACGAACCGTCCGCGCCACCGGGCGTGACCGTCGACGAGGACGTCTTCCCGTCACCCGTGGTCGACGTGACCGTGTACGAGCCGTCCGGGTTGTTGTGCTTGTCCAGCGTCATCGTCTGGCCGCCGGCGTAGGTGACCGTCGAGCTGTACTCGGGTGCTGCGTTCGGGTCGGCGCCATACCGGTACGTCGTCGTCTTCGCGTACGTCTGGCCGTCCGCCGTCGTCACGGTCGTCGTCTGCGTCAGCACCCGGCCCTGGTCGTCGTAGGTGACCTGGGTGCCGGGCGCCGGCGTGGCCGGCGGCGTGTCCGCCGGTTTCGGCGGCGGCGGCTGGTCGTTCGGCCACGTCCCGTCCGCCTTCCGTTTCAGGTACTCGTCGTAGGCGGCCTGCTGCGACTGCCAGTTGCCGCCGGTCATCTGCGCGAGCGTGTCCAGGCCGCTGGCCTTCAGGTCCGCGTCGACGTTGAAGTACGCGTCGGCGATGCCGCCGAACAGGTTGGAGAGCTGGTCGAGCGCGTCGAGGGCGTCGTTGAACGGGCTGCGCGTCGCCCCGTAGAACGCGACGAGCGCGCCGTACAGGTACTGGTCCCCGACGGCCCCGGGACCGACCGGGCCGGCCTCGCTGGCGACCGCCATCCCGTTCGACAGGTGCAGGTCGGTCTCGACGTTCGTGCGCAGCGTCCTCATGTTGCCGGCGAGCCGGTGCAACAGCGAGTAGTCGATGACCAGGTCCGCCATGGCGCACCGCCTCCTGCGGGTGGTCCGGCCCGGGCCGGTGGGCTTCCTGCCGCCCGCTACAACGCGGCCGCCGCCGCAACGGTTCACCCGCGCTGGCGGCGGACGACCGCGTCCTGGTGCGCCGTCGGCGATGAACCCCGGCGAGCCCGGCCGCGTTGTTCGTTGCGGGCCGACGTGCGTGCCGACGACGGCGTGCCGACGACGGCGTGCCGTCCCCGGCTCGGGCGCGAGGGAGGGAGGCGCGGGTGGGCACACGGCCGACCGACTGGTCGCGCCTCCAGCTCGACCGCGACCCCACCCCGGGCGACCCGGACGCGCTGGCGGGCGTCGCCACCTTCATGGCGAAGATGCGCGGCCAGGCCACCACCGTCCACGGCCAGCTCACCAGCACCGTCGCGAGCACCGGCGACGGCGCGTTCGTCGGCAAGACCGCGGACTACCTGCGCGACACGGTCAACGGTGCGATCCGCAACTTCATCGCCGGCGTCCACAGCGCCTTCGACCAGGCCGAACCGGCCGTCCGCACCTACATCCGGGCCATGCGCGACGCCCAGGGCCGCGCGGACCAGGCCTGGTCCGACGCCGACGGCCTCGCCCCCGACGACCCGAACCTCCCCGGCCTGCGGACCGACGCGCTGAACGCCCAGGCGGACCTGGGCCGAGCGGCGCGCACCGCGTCGGAGACGATCCGGCAGGCCGCGAGGGCGATCGTCTCGCCGAAGACCGGGTGCGAGCAGTTCTGGGACGCGTTCAACGAGGTCGCGATCGTCGTCACGCTGGTCGCGCTCGTCGTCGGCGGCCCGCTCGGCCTGCTCGCGTTCGCGCTCAACGTCGTGCTCGCCGGGAAGGCCGTCGTCGACTTCGCCACCGGCAAGACGGACGGCTGGGGCCTGCTGTTCGGCCTGCTGATGGCGATCGCCCCGACGACGAAACCGCTCATGGCGCTGAAGACCTGGAAGGCGCTCGGCGCGGGGGCGCTGGACCTGCTGAAGGGCGCCGGCAAGGTCGCGATCAGCGCCTTCGACTTCTCCCGCGCGCTGACCCTGTCGGTCGTGATGGGCAGGGCGTGGGACGTCGTCGCCGTGCTCGGCAAGGCGGCCGACGCGGCCCGGGTGCTGGCGCTGCACGGCTTCGTCACCCTCGTCCAGCTGCCGAAGGCGCTCGCGGGCCTGCGGCCGTTCGCGCGGCTCGCCGAGCTGCACCCCTGGCAGAGCCTGGAGGCCGGCCTCGGGAAGGGGTTCGGGAACGGGAAGTGGCTGCGGATCTTCACGCCGCTGGAGGCGAACGAGATCGGCGTGTACGGCCTCAAGGGCGCGTTCGAGCTGTCCGTGCTCGGCCGGGGGCTGCGCCTCCCGGGCTTCCTCGACCCGGCCCGCTACGCCGAGTACGCGGCCAGGGGCGCCGCCGGCGGTACCCACCTCCTCGGCGGCGAGCCGGCGTTCGGTGGCCACGCCCCCGTCGGAGCGCCCGGCGGTGTCGAACTGGCGCAGCTGCCGTCCCTGCCCGTCGGCCACGGCTTCGGCGGCCCGCTCGGGGGCGGTCTCACCCCGGTCGGCGGTCTCACCCCGGTCGGCGGGCTGGGTCATCTCGCCGGCCTGGGCCCGGTCGGCGGTCTCGCTCACCTGGACGGGCTCGGCACTGCGGGCGGTCTTGGTCATCTGGGCGGGTTCGGCACCGCGGGCGGCCTCGGGCATCTCGGCGGGCTCAATCCGGCCGGCGGTCCGGGGCACGGGCTCGCCTTCGAGCAGGGAGCGACCGGCCTGCTCGAACCGGCCGCCGCGTCCGCCGGGTTCGCGACCAGCGCCTCCGGCCTGCTGGTCCCGCACTCCGCGCTGGCCGGCGGGTCGATGGGCCTGGTCGAGGCGGCCGGCGCGCCGTCACTCGCGGGCGGCCTGCTCGGCGCGGGCGCGCTGCCCGGCCACGCCGCCGCGTCCGCGCTCGCGCCGCAGGTCAGCCGGGCCACCGGAATCGTCGACCTGCTCGGCACCACCCGGGTGGCGAGCCACCTCGGCGAGCACCTGGCCGCCTTCCGCCCCGTCGAGGCGCGCACGATCCTGATGGGCGACGCGCCGGTCGTCGTGACCCGCGCCGGCGACCGCGTCTCCTTCACCGTCACCGAGGCCGAGACGGTGGCCGCCGGCACACGGACCGCCGGCGCGCGGACCGCTGGGGGCGAGCCGCGGCTGGCGACGCCAGGTGCGGCCACCCACGTCGAGGCGCCGCGCGCGGCCGCCGTCGACGCGGCGCCGGCCGGCCCGGCCGCCGCCGGCCGGGCCGCGTCGCCGGGCCCCGGGCTGAGCCGCGAGATCACGATGAACGGCGCCGAGGTTCGGATCGGGCCGGCCGGCGGAGCCGAGGCGCGGGCCGTGCCCGGGGCCGAGCGAAACGGTGTCGCCGTCGGCGCCCTGGACCGGTCACCCGGTGCCGGCGCGGCCCGGCCGGCGGACGCGCACTCGCTGGTCGCCGACGGGCTTACCGAACCGGCGGCGCACGGGTCGGCCGGCGCGCTGGACGAGGGCGCCCCGGCCGTCGCGTCCCACCGGGTCGACTCCGCGAGCGCCGGGCCCGCCGAGGCCGGTCACGACGCGGCCGCCCGCCGCCCGGAGGCCGCCGGCATGCCCGCCGCGCGCCACGAGGCCGCCCCGGGCGCGCAGCCGGCGACCGCGACGGAGCCCGTGGGCGTCCCGGTCCGGCCCGAGTTCCGGTCGTCGCCCGCACCAGGCCTCCCGACCCACCGGGCGACGCCCGCCGCGCCGGCGCTCGACGGGGCACACCCGCGCACCGCCGAACCGCACCCGACCGAACCGCACCCGACCGAGCCGACCCGAGCCACGGGCGACGGGGGTCCCGTCAGCCCCGTCGAGGCGCACCGGCAGGCCGCCGAGCAGGTCGCCCAGGCGCGGGCCGCGTTCGACCGGGCGCTGGCCGGCGGGGCGCACGACCCCGACGCGCTCGTCGACGCCCTCGTCGGCCGGCACGCCGCGCAGACCCGCCTCGCCGACGCCGAGTCCGACCTGTCGACCGCGGCCGCCCGCGGCGGCGACACCGCCCATCCGCGTCCCGTGACGGACCCGGCCCGGCCGCCCGCCGCCCGAGCCGACCCACCCCCGGCCGGCGACGGCCGGCCGCCGACCGGCGGCGAGCATCCGGCCGCCGGTACGTCGGGCGGGACCGAGCACCAGGCCGCCCCCGGTCCGCCCGACGGCGCCCCGCCCCGCGCGGGCTCGGGCGGCGGCAGCGACAAGCCGCCCGGCGGCCCCCCACACCCGCCGCGATCCGCGTCCCCGGACCCGTCCGACCCGAACCCCGGCGGCCGCCCGGCCGAGCCGCGCCGCCTCGCCGTCTCGGTCAGCACCGACCGGTCGGCGACGTTCGAGGTCACGCTGCACGCCGACGGCACCGCCCGGGTCGCCGGCCAGCCCCGGCTCTGGGCGGTCACCCACACCGACGACGGCACGCTGATCCTCACCGCCGGCCCGGACCGGCTGATCCTCGGGCCCGACGGGTCCCTGCTGCGCGCCGACCTGCACCAGACGCTGGCGACCGGCGAGCCGCTCGGCCGCACCCGCGTCCGGCCCGACGGCACGACCACCTGGTACCACCCGGACGGCCGGCCGATCACCAGCGACCTGCGCCTCACCCCGCACGCCGACGGCGGTTTCCACCTGACCCGGCCGGACGGCTCCCGCCTCGACCTCGCCGCCGACGGCACGCTCACCGGGGGGCACCTCACCCACGCCGGCCCGGACGGGACTGCGCTCGGCCACGTCACGGTCGGCCCCGACGGCTCCGCCGCCTGGCATCACCCGGACGGCACGGTCACCGGCGACCTGCGCCTCGCCCCCGGCCCGCGCGGCGGGTACCACCTCGTCCCCACCGCCGGCACCGGGTCGCCCGTGCGGCTGCCGACGTTCAGCCACGACCTGCCCCGCCCGTACGTCAGCGACAAGGGGCACTGGACGAACGGCCGCTACACGGTCAGCGCGGCGAAGATGGCGCCGCACCTGGCCGGGTCGGCGGGCGCCGAGCTGAAGAGCACGTTCCTGTACAGCGTCGAGGCCGAGAAGGTCACCCTCGACGCCGCCGCCTACGCCGACGCGGCCGGGCTGTGGATCGGCAACAAGGCGCGCGTCTTCATCGACAACGGCCCGGTCGGCGTCCGCGGCAACACCGGCGAGCTGACCAGCTGGGTCCAGGTCACCCGGCACAAGCAGACCCTGCACGCCTGGCCGAGTCGCCCGCCGCACGCCCTCGCCGCGCAGCCGGTGACCTGGGCGGGGGTCGAGGCCCGGTTCCTCGCCGACGGCCGGCACCTCACCGTCACCGCGGCAGACGAGGGCCGGCTGGCGCGGATCATCGACCCGGGGTCGGGCGAGGTGTACCGGGGTGGGTTCGAGGAGCTCGACGGCGGCGGCGTCCGCGTCACCGCGCTCACCACCGACGACCTGGCGGACGTCACCGGCTTCGAGGACGTCATCCTGCTCGGCGGCGGCGTAGAGGCCCGGATCGCCGACTTCCGCGAGTTCAACCCCGCCGGCGAGCCCACCCGCAGCGGCGTCTTCCTCCAGGACACCGGCCACCACCTCTACGCCCACCTCACCGTCGACCACGCCGCCGGCACGGCGACGCTGCGCTACCCGGACGGCGCGGTCGAGGAGGGCGTCGCGCACGCCGCCGCCGACCGCGGCGGCACGCTCACCGGCGCCGACGGCGCCCAGTACCGCTACGGCGCCGACGGTACGGTCGCCCACCCGCCGTCGCGCCCCGCCGGCGCCGAGCGCCCCGCCGCCGCACACCCCGCCGCCGCACACGCCGAACCGGGCGCCCACGCCGGCGGCCCCGCCGAGCGCCCGCGCGACGACGGCCTCGGCCAGCACGAGCAGACCCAGCAGCAGCACCAGCAGGCCAGCGACCCCCCGGCACCCGCCGGCGACGGCCAGGCCCCCGACCGGGCCGCCCACCCACCGGACCGGGCCGCCCACCCGCCGGACCCGGCCGCCCACCCACCGGACCCGGCCAGGCATTCGCCCGACGGGGCTGGGCAGGTCCCGGATCCGGCGGGGCGTGCCCCGGACCCGGCCGGGCACCCGCGGGCCGGGCGGGCGCCGCAGGACCGTGGCCCGATCCCGCGCGACCATCCCGACAACGTTTCCGCCCGGCAGGACTTCGCCGTCGCCCGCGACCCCGACGGGTACCGCGTCACCGACACCTCCGGCGGCCCGCACGACGGCGATCAGCGGGTCTACGGCCTCGACGGCCGGCTCGCCCACGAGCGGGTCGGCTGGCTCGACCGCCGTGGCCGGCCCGACGGCACGTCGTTCGACATCGATCACCAGGCCGGCCGCTGGACCCGGGTCGACGGGCACGGCGAGCAGCTGCGTGGCCCAGGTGGCCGGGAGGCCGACGGCTCGCAGGGCTACGTCGACCGCGGCCCGCAGGGCGAGCTGATCCTGCGCGGCGTGCACGAGCTGCTCGGTGGGCTCGACATCGGCCGCCCCGGCGCGCTCGACGAGGCCCGGCCGTCCCGGGTGCGCATCCTGCCGGCCGAGGAAATACCGGCCGAGGAGAGCTTCGGCTCGACGGCGGGGGAGACCGGCGCCGCGGCCGCGGCCGGCGGCCCCGGCCGGACGTCCGTCGATGTCCAGTCCCAACCGGCCTCGCGGGCGCACGGCTCGGCCACCCACGACCCGGCCGCTGGCACCCACGACCCGGCCGCGGGCACGCAGCACCCGGCTGCCGGCGCGCACAGCCCGACGGCCGACGGCGCCCACGGTCCGCCGGCGACCGGGACCCACAGCTCACGGCCGGTCGGGTCGCACGGCCCGGCGGCCGGGTCGCACCACCCGGCGGCCGGGTCGCACAGCCCGCCGGCCGGGGCGCACAGCCCGCCGGCCGCCGCTGGCCATCCGCCCAAGGGCCCGCGGTCGGCGTTCGGCGACGGCGGGATCCACGAGCGTCCCGACCCGAACTGCGGTCCGTCGACGCCGAGCTACCTTGACGGCGGCCGCCCGGTCCACGGCGTCGACGTCACCCGTGAGCGCGGCGGATACCGCGTCACGGACCGGTCCGGCGGCCCGCACGACGGCGACCACCGGAGCTACGACGCCGGCGGCGACCTGAGCTCCGAATGGATCCGTTGGCTCGACCGCCGGGGCCGGCCGGACAACACCTGGTTCGACGTCGACCACGCCGCCGGCACCTGGCGGCGGGTCGACGGACGGGGCGACCAGCTGCTCGGCCCGAGCGGCTACCCGGCCCACGGCGCCGAGGGCAGGGTCGTCCGCGGCCGGGCCGGCGAGCTGATCCTCGTCGACGCGGACGGGACGCAGTTCTACATCCGGGCGACGCTGCCGGCCGAGGGCCGGCTCGGCGACCGGTACCTGGAGCTGTTCGGCGAGCGCGGTGGCCGGCTCGGCGACGTCGCCGGCCGGCTGCACTGGCTGGAGTGGAACCGGCTCGGGGACGGCCTGCTCGGCGAGCTGTCCGGCCGCGGGCTGCGCCGGTTCGACGAGATCGACGGCATGTGGTGGGACGGCGGCCTGTTCGGTCGCAAGATCCGCGAGTACCTGCACCTGTCCGACGGCGGCATGGTCCGCGCCGACCGGCAGCCCGGCGGCGCCTGGCGCTGGCATCGCTACGACGCTTCCGGGAGCGAGGTGCTCGCGGGCCGGCGCGTCCGCGGCTGGCACGCGCGCCCCGGCGACTGGGTCGACCTCTACCGCGGCCCCGGCGGCGAGCAGGTCGCCGAGCGCTACAACTACTTCCTGCACCGCACCCGCAACGGGTTCCACTACGTCGAGTACGACCTCGACGGCGCCGGCGGCCTGCGCGACACCTACACGCAGTTCTCCCCGCAGGGCAAGGAGACGGCCTCGCTCGCCCGGCTGCCGAACGGCAACGGACTGGAGCTCAGCCGGTTCACCGAGCAGCGCCCGCCGCACCAGCTGTGGAAGACGCCGGCCGGACTCGACGGCCGCGCCGCCCGGGCCGTCGCCCGCATGTCGTGGTTCGGCCGGTACGGCACCGTCGACTTTCCGAACGCCGGCTTCCTGCGCGGCGACAGCCGCTTCCAGGTTTACCGCTGGGCGGAGCGGGCCCGCGACGGCACGCCGCTCGTCGTCGCCGACCGTCCCGCCACCGGCGTGCGCACCGTCCGGCCGGACAGCACCTTCTCCGACTACACCGTCGACGGCCACTTCGTCCGCGGCACGCTGAAGCTCGACGACGGGCACACCGTGGAGATCGGCCGCGCCGCCGACGGCTCCTGGGAGTCCCTCGCCGGCGGCGTCCCCGGCGAGGGACCGCGCACCCTGTCCTGGCGTGAGCTCGACAGCGACAAGAAGGTCGTCGCCACGGGCGAGCGGACCTTCGCCGACCAGGGCCACCACTGGACCGACACGACCGTCGAACGCGGCCCGGCCGGCGACCGCACGGTCGTCGTCCGGCACACCGCGGGGGACCACGGCGACGTCGTCAGCTACGCCCCCGCCGCCCGCCCGGCCCACGACCCGGCGCACCTCGCCGCCGGCCGGCCGTTCCCACGGGACGCCGACGCGGTCTCGACGACGCACAACACCGTCGGCCAGGTCGTGGCTCGCTCCGACGCCTGGCCGACGACCGGCGGGCACGCCGTCGTCGCCGGCCACGGTGACCCGCTGAAGGCCGACTGGGCCTGGGAGCACGCCGACGGGACGACCGGCCTGCGGGTCAGCGGCCGAGGCGAACGCTGGACCGGCGCCTGGGACGACTCCTACCGCGACTACACCGTCGGCGCCGACGGCACGCCGCGGCTGGTCCGGGACCTGCGCTCGCTCGACGGCGGATCGACGCTGCGGGCCTACCGCGACGACACCGGGGTGTGGCGGTCCGCGCGGTATGACGCCGCTGGCGCGCGGGACGCCGGCTCCGCGGCGACCCGCGAGTTCCGGGCGCGGGACGGCTCCGCGTCCGGGCCCTGGCAGGCCGACGCGCCGCCCGGCCGCGCCCCGGCCGACTGGCGCGACGTCGACGCCCGGGGCCGGGTGCTGCGCGAGTCGGCCGACGGCCGGGTCCGCGCGTACACGGATCCCCGCCCGGCCGACCGGCCCGCCGGCTGGGGCCGGTGGCGGGAGTGCGATCTTGGCGGCCTGTTCCGGGAGCGCGTCGAGGTCCCCGGCCGGCCGGGGATCTTCCGCGAGACGGAGACCTTCCACGGCCAGTGGCGGGAGACCGACGCCGACGGCCGGCTGCTGCGTCACCGCTCGCTGTCCGGGCGGATCTGGGAGCGGGACTCCATCGGCCGGCTCCGGATCACCGGCAGCGAGCACATCGTCGGCCGCGACCTCCCCTACCGCGGCGCGACGAACGAGTTCCGCGGCGTGAACCGCTACCTGCGGGAGACGAACCGCCGCCAGCTCCTCGCCACCGACGGGCTGGCCGGCGACTTCGTCAGCCGCCCGCGGCGGATCTGGACCCGGCTCGGGCTCGACTGGGTGCAGGAGTTCACGATCGACGTGGCGGCCCGGGCGCTGTCCCAGGAGGTCTATCTGCGGGCCACCGAGCACCGGGACATGAGCTGGAGCGACCTCTGGCGCGGCATGCTTGGCGCCGGCATCAACAGCGTGCTGAAGGGCGGCGTGACCGCGCTGCACGACCCGGGCCCGCTGAAGGGCTTCCGCGACGGCCTGGCCAACCTCGACGGCGGCAAGCACTACACCCGCAACCCGTACAACCAGGACAAGAACTGGTCGAACGAGTGGGCGGGCAACGAGAATCCGCCGCGCTGGCGGACCATCGGCTACGACTACTCGACGTCGCTCGCCACCGGCGCGGTCAGCTCGTTCGTCGCCAACACCACCGTCGCCCTGGTCGACGGCGACAGCCTGAACGAGTCCCTGCACCAGGGGCTGGCCTACGGGCTGAGCTCGGCCACGGTCGGCGGCACCGTCGGCTTCGCCCGCACCGGAATGCACGGGTACTTCTCCGGTCGGTTCTTCCACCGCGGCGGCCCGGCCGACATCGGCTTCGTCTGGGGGGAGCGCACCTTCGAGCGGTTCGTCGGCCGCTACGCCTACGACCACTATTTCGACCCGACCCGCAACCAGCCCCAGACGACGCCGGCCCCGGCTCCGACCCCGACCCCGACCCCATCGGTCCCGGCGCCGGCCACACCCTCGACGCCGACCACCCCGCCGTCGACGGCGCCCACGCCCGGCGTTGCGTCGAGCCCCGGCGCCTCGGCGGGCGCGGCCACGTCGCCGGCGCCCTCGTCCTCGGCCGGCCCGACGGGGGGCCCGTCCCCGGTCATCACCCCGACGGTCATCACCCCCACGTCCACCGGGACGACCGCACCCTCGACGTCTACGGCCCCGCCCCAGTCACCGCCGCCGCGCCCCGTCCGCCCTGGCCCGGTGCCGTTCGCCGCCCCGGCCGTCGGCGGACCCGGCGCCGACGACGCGCAGGATCCGCAGGTCGAGGCGGCCCTGGCGCTGCTCGCATGACGACGATGCACGCCGCCGGGCCGGCCGGGTCGCCGCGTTGGTCAGTCGGCCAGCTCGACCTCGGGGGAGACGTCGAACCGGTTGAAGACCATCCAGGCCGCCTGGATCTGCTTGCCGAGACAGGGGTCGTCGGCGGGGAACCGGACCCGGACGTCGACCTCGCCCTCGTCGACCTCGCGCGCGACGGCGACCTCGATCGGCATCCGCCCGACCAGGGGGTAGGTGAACCACTCGTCCCCGGTCGGGCCGCCGTCGAGGCCCGCCTGGACGGCGCCCCAGTCCAGCTCGCCGAACCGGTAGTCGACGATCTCCGAGAGGGCGGCGAGGAACCCCTTCAGGTTCGTCCGCCGCAGCCATCCGTCAAGCTGGTCCACCACGCCACCAACCGATCCTGCGCCCGTCGGTCCCCTCGGACTGGTTCGAGCCGGCGCCCATCCCGGCGGGCGTGTCCCCGCGGGCCGGCACGCGGCGGGCCCGACTATACGGCTGCCCGCCGGACCGTCCGCACGGACTCATCCGGCCCCGGCCGGGGTGCCCAGTGCGCCGGGGCCGCCCCGCGACCCCGAACCGTGTCACCTCAGTCAGTCCATAGGCTCATTCAGGTGACGCACTTGCGGCGGTCCGCTGCAATGTGTGTCGGTTCAGTGAGCCTATAGACGTGCTGAGGCGACACGGTTCGCCGTCGGGGCGGCGCCGGTCGGAACGGGCAGTCGGGACGGGTGGGTAGTGCGACCCCGGACAATGCTGCTTGGGCCGCAGGGACGCGTACAGCCGTGTGCGTCCGAACGCTCAACGTAGTCAACGGCCGCGGTGGCCGCGGGGGCGGCTGGGAAGGCCCGGACGGAGCGCCGAGGGGCCTGGACTCGCGCGCACAGCGCACGGACGACACGTTCGCGGACGGCGAAGGGCGGTGGGCGAACACCATGCGCAGGGCACGAACGCGCACTGCCCCATCCACGACTGCCCCATCCACGACCGTCCCGTCGACGGCCGTCCCCTCGCCGCCTGTGGCTCCGACAGCCACGCCGCCGCCTCCCGGGCCGCCGCCTCCCGGGGCGCCGCCGCCGCGCCCGCCGCAGGCACCCGCGCCGCCCGCCTCGACGCCGGCTGGCTGGGTAGCCGCCCCGCCGGCCGCGGCGACGGGCTGGCCGGTCCCGCCGGGTCCCCTCGCCGCCGCGATCGCGGCGACGGAGACCGGCCAGGTGCTGACGCTGCCGCCCGGCCGATACTCCGAGGGCCTGGTGATCGACCGGGACGTGACGCTCGCCGCGGCGGCGGGCGCCGGCACGGTCTGGCTGGCCGCCGGTTCGCCGCTGGTGCTGCGCGGGTCGGCGACGCTGTCCGGCCTGGTCATCGTCGGCGCCGACCCGGCCGCACCCGCGGTCGTCGTCGAGGCGGGCGCCCCGACGCTGCGCGACTGCGAGATCGTCGGCGGTCGGGTCGAGATCGCCGGGGACGCGTCGCCGATGCTCGTCGGCTGCCGGATCACCGGCGCCCGGCTCGCGGGCGTGCACGCCGCCGGCTCCGGCCGCCCGACGCTCGACGGCTGCGTCATCGCCGACGTCGACGGCACCGGCTTCGTCGCCGGGTCGGGATCCACGCCGGCGCTGCGGGGCTGCCGGATCGTCCGGACCACCGGCTCCGGGGTGCGCGCCCGCGGCGAGACCACGATCACCGTCGACGGCTGCGAGATGCGTGAGACCGGCCGCGGCGGCGTCCTCGTCGAGGACGCGGCGACCGTGCGGCTGCTCGCCACGGCGGTGCGCCGCCCGGGCACCGAGGGCGTCCGCGTGTTGCCCGCGCCCGCCCCGGCGGGCGCCGCGACCGGCGCGATCCCCGCCGCCGCGCCGACGGTGGTCGCGCAGGACTGCGACGTCGAGGACGCCGGCTCGGACGGCCTGCTCGTCGAGGGCGGCGCGGTCACGCTGACGGGCTGTCGGGTACGCTCGCCGGCCCGTGCCGGCGTGGTCGCCGCCGGCACGGCCGTCGTGACGCTGACCGGGTGCGTGCTGGACCAGGTCGGCACGTCCGCGCTGGTCGCCCGCGGGTCGGCCCGGGTCACGGCCGACGGCGGGCGGGTCTGGCGGCCGGCGGCGAACGGCGTGTTCGTCGCCGACGCCGGGCAGGCTGCGCTGCGCGGCGTGACGGTCGAGGAGGCCGGCTACAGCGCGGTCCACGCCAGCGGCGGCGGCGCGGTCACCCTCGTCGACACGGTGCTGCGGTCCACACCGGAGCACGGCGTGCACGCCGTGGGGCAGGCGACGGTCTCGGTCGAGAGCGGCCGGGTCGAGGCGGCGGCGATGTCGGCCCTGCACGCCGAGGGCGACGCGACGCTGCGGGCCGTCGGCTGCGCGCTGCGCGGCAACGGGGTCGGCCTCAGCATCGCGGCGTCGTCCGCCGCCACCGTGACGGACTGCGTCGTGGCCGACAGCGCGGACGTCGGCGTGCGGGTCGGCTCGGGCGCCACGGTGACGCTGACCGGTTGCCGGGTGGAGCGGACCGGCGCCGCGGGCATCGTGCTGGCCGAGCGCGCCGCCGCGGAGCTCACCGACTGCGGGATCGCCGACGCGGCCGGCTCGGGCCTGGTGGTGTGGAAGGGCGCGGCGCCGCGGGTCGGCGGGCTGCGGGTGGTGCGGGTCGGGAAGAACGGCGTGTTCGTCGGCGACGAGGCGGCCGGCGTGTTCGACGGCGGGGAGATCACCGCGGCCGAGTTCCCGGCGCTGCACGTGGGCGCCGGCGCGACTCCCCGGTTCGCCGGCCTGCACATCCACGACACCGAGACGGACCTGAACGCGGCCGACGGGGCCGAGCCGACGTTCGAACGCTGCACGCTCACCCGGGTGCGGACCGGCACCATCCCCGCCGCCGGCCGCGTCGTCGAGCGGGCGGGGGTGGCGACGGCGGGCGGGACGGGCGGCGGTCCACGGCCCGACGGCACGCCATCGGACGGCGAGCACGACGATGCGCCGCCCGCACCCCGGGCCGAGTCGCTCGACGACCTGCTGGCCGAGCTCGCGAGCCTCGTCGGCCTGGACCGGGTGAAGCGGGACGTCGGCGCGCAGGTCAAGCTCATGCAGACGGTGCGCCGCCGGCAGGAGGCCGGTCTCGCCGCCCCGCCGCTGTCCCGCAACCTGATCTTCGCGGGCAACCCGGGCACGGGCAAGACGACCGTCGCCCGCCTGTACGGCCGGCTGCTGGCAGCACTCGGCATGCTGGAGCGTGGGCACCTCGTCGAGGCGGACCGCTCGGCGATGGTCGGCGAGTACATCGGGCACACGGCGCCGAAGACGACGGCGGTGTTCCGGCAGGCGCTCGGCGGGGTGCTGTTCATCGACGAGGCGTACGCGCTGGTCCCGCCGGGGGTCGCGAACGACTTCGGCCAGGAGGCCGTCGCGACGCTGGTGAAGCTGATGGAGGACCACCGCGACCGGGTGGTGGTCATCGTCGCGGGCTATCCCGGCGAGATGGCGACGTTCGTCGACTCGAACCCGGGCCTGGCCTCCCGCTTCACCCGGACGATCACCTTCGACGACTATGCCGACGACGAGCTGACCGACATCGTCGCCGCCCAGTGCGGCCCGCACGAGTACGAGCTGACCGAGCCGGCGCGGGCGGCGCTCGCGGCGTACTTCGCCGGCGTCCCGCGGATGCGGGGTTTCGGCAACGGCCGGCTGGCCCGGCAGGTCTTCCAGCGGATGACGGAGAACCAGGCACAGCGGGTCGCGGACCTGGCCGACGCGACGACGGACGACCTGCGTCAGCTCGTCCCGGCGGACGTCCCGACGTCCTGACCGGGACCGGGCTCACTCGCCGGTGTGCGCCGGCGGGGAGCCGGCGGTGGTGGCGACGCCGCGGCGGCCTGGCGCAGGCCGGGGGTGGTGGCGGCGACGAGCGCGACGGCGCCGACGCAGAGCAGGCCGCCGAGAACGAGCGCGGCGGCGCCCGAGGTGACGTCGGCGAGCAGGCCGCCGCGCAGGTTGCCGAGGTCGGGTCCGGCCTGCCCGACGATCTGCTCGGCGGCGCCGACGCGGCCGAGCAGATCGTTCGGGGTGTGCGTCTGGACGATCGTGCTCCTGGACACGACGGCGACCGTGTCGGCGACCCCGGCGACGGCGAGGAAGGCGAACCCGGTCCACGTGTCGGGTGCCAGGCCGAACAGGGCGAGCGCCGCGCCCCAGCTGGCGGACCGCCGAGCATGACCAGGCCGGGCCTGGGGAGGCGGGTGAACGCCCCGGACAGCACGGACGCGGCGACGCCTCCGACGGCGACCGCCGTGAGGAACAGCCCGAGCGTGCCCGGGTCGTCGCCGAACCGCTCGGCGTTGACCAGGGGGAACAGGCTGATCGGCATCGACTGCACGGTGCTGGCGAGGTCGGTGAGCAGGGCGCGCCATCTCGCGTCCTCCGCCGGCTCTCGGTGACCCGGTCGCGGACGCTTCCGCGTGCTCCGGCGCCCCGCTCGGAGCCGGGGCGGGGCTCAGTGAATACCGGCAGCCCGGCTCCGCGGGTGAACATTCGTCGAGAGTCGCGCAAATTCCGCCCAAAACGGTCCATGCACGTCTGCGTGACCGTAGCCTGACCTCGCGTCAGCTCGGCCACCGTTGCCCACGGACACCCGGCGGAGGGACTGCCCATGACGATCACGGCCGCGCCCGCCGAGCGGGTCGAGGTGGACCGGGGGCACCACCTCGTCGACCAGCTCGTCCGCGCCGACGGCCCGGCGCTGCGCCGCTACGTGGCCCGGCTGCTGCCGGGCGACCCGGGCCGCGCCGAGGACATCGTCCAGGAGACGTTCCTGCGGGCCTGGCGGCACGTCGACCTGCTCGTCGGCCTCGCCGCTGCGGAGGACCGGCGGCGCTGGCTGTTCCGGGTCGCCCACAACGTCGCCGTCGACTGGCTGCGCCGCCGCGCCGCCCGCCCGGTCGAGCTGACCGGGGAGCTGCCCGCCCTGGCCGACCCGGCCGGCCAGGACCAGCTCGACGCGGTGCTGTCGCGCCGGATGCTCGCGACGGCGTTCGAGGCGCTGTCCGGGCCGCACCGGGCGACACTCGTGTACCTGTACTGGCTGGACGGCTCGCACGCCGAGGTCGCCGCGGCGCTCGGCGTGCCGGCCGGCACCGTGAAGTCGCGCCACCACGTCGCGGTCCGGGCGTTGCGGACGGCGCTGGCCGCCGGTGACCGTCAGGCCGACCGCCCGTCCGGCGCGGCGCCCACCGGGGCGACCGGTCCGGCGAGCCCGACACCGGCGTCGATGACCAGCGGCCCGGGCGCGCCGGGCGGGCCGGCGGGGGTGCCCGCGAGCGGCCGGCGCTGCCCGGCCTCGATTCGTCGGGCCAGGTAGGACAGGCTCGCGTTCACCGCGATGTAGACGGCGGCGACGACGACGTAGGCCTGCAGGACGGAGTGGGTGAACAGCCCGGTGATCTGGCCGCGTCGCAGCAGCTCCGGGTAGGGCAGCACGAAGCCGAGCGAGCTGTCCTTGAGCAGCACCACGAACTGGCTGACGAGCGAGGGCACCATCCGCCGCACCGCCTGTGGGAGCTGGACGAGCCGCATCGACTGCCAGAAGCCGAGGCCGAGCGCGGCCGCCGCCTCGCGCTGCCCGGGGTGCAGCGAGACGAGACCGGTGCGGAAGATCTCCGCGAAGACGGCGCTGTTGTACAGCGTCAGGCCGAGGACGAGGAACCAGAAGAGCGGCAGGTCGACGCCTAGCGTGGGCAGGCCGAGCCCGATGAAGTAGATCAGCAGCAGCAACGGGATGGCCAGCCAGAGGTACGTGTATCCGGCCGCGACGACCCGCACCGGCGCCCGCGGGGCGTGCCGGCCGACGGCCAGCAGGCACCCGATCGCCAGCGCGAGCGCGCCCGCGACGGCGGCGGCCTTCAGCGTGTTCAGCAGGCCGAGCCCGAGGAACCGCAGGATGGCCGGGTCGGTGACGAACTCCCAGCGGTCCCGGTCGAGCTGGTGGTTGGCGTCGAGCCGGCGCAGCGCGACGACGACGACCAGCGCGACGAGCGCGAGGCCGACGGCGGAGCCGACGCCGATCCAGAACCGGGCGCGCGGGCCGGGCTCGTCGTAGAGCACGGTCGCCCGGCGGAGGTACCGCTGCCGGGCCGGGCCGGTGGGTGGGTTCCGGCGGCCGAACAGCCGCCGGGCGCGGTGGCGGGCGGTCGGTCGGCCGCTCGGGGCGGTCACCGGGCCACCGCCACACGGCGTTCGACGAGCCGGGTCAGCGCGCCGAGCGGCAGCGTGACGATCATGTACGTGGCGGCCGCCGCGAAGTAGATCCAGACGGGGTCAGGCTCGGAGGTGTTGAGCTGGCCGGCCCGCGCGGTCAGCTCGAGCAGGCCGATCGGGGCGGCCAGCGACGTGTTGCGCACGAGCGCGGACAGCAGCTGGCCGAGTGGCGGGATGACGGTGCGGATCGCCTGCGGGAGCACGACGTGGCGCAGCGTCGTACCGAACGTCATGCCGAGCGAGCGGGCGGCCTCCGCCTGTCCAAGGGGGACGGCGCTGATCCCGGACCGCAGTGCCTCCGCGACGAAGGTGCCGGTGTACCCGCCGAGCACCACCACGGCCGAGACGAACAACGAGTACTTCACGCCGGTCTTCGGCAGTCCGTACACGAACAGCAGGATCAGGACGAGCGGGGGCGTGTTACGGACCGTCTCGACGTAGACCAGCCCGGCCGCCCGCAGGGGGGCGGCCGGGCAGACCCGCATCGTCGCGACGACCACACCCACACCCAGCGCGAGCAGGTACGACAGCGCGGTGAGTTGAAGGGTGATCCACAGTCCCGACCCGAACACGTCGAGATGGTCGAACACGACGTTCACGGAGGACTCCGAAACTGGCAGGCGGAGAAACTGGCAGGCGGACCGGCGGTCTCGAGCCGGCCGCTAGCCGGCCAGGTAGCGGTCGATGGTCGGCGTCGCGGGCGTGGCGGTCGCGACCGTGCCGACCGTGGACGTGAACGCCGCGGCCCAGTCGCCGTTCTTGAAGATCTCCTCGAGGGTGTCGTTGAGGAACGCGCGGAAGCCGTCGTCGCCCTTGGGCAGGCCGATGCCGTACGGCTCGGAGGTGAAGGTGGTGCCGACGAGCTTGAAGTCGTCCTTGGCCTGCGAGATGAGGCCGAGCAGGACGACGTTGTCGGTGGTGACGGCGTCGACGCGGCCGTCGGTGAGCTGCTCGGCGCACGCGCTGTAGGTGTCGACGAGGACGACGTCGGCGGTCGGGGCCTGGGCGCGCAGGTTCTTCTCCGAGGTGGAGCCCTCGGCGGTGCAGACCTTCTTGCCGTTCAGGTCGGCGACGCCCTTGATCGCCGTGTTGTCCGACTTCACCATGATGTCCTGGCCGGCGACGTAGTACGGGCCGGCGAAGTCGACGAGCTTCTTGCGCGCGTCGTTGATCGTGTAGGTGGCGGCGACGATGTCGACCCGGCCCTGCTGGAGGAACGGCTCGCGGTTCTTCGAGACCGACTCGACGAACTTCACCTTGTCCGGGCTGCCGAAGATCCGGATCGACACCAGGCGGGCGATCTCGGCGTCGAAGCCCTCGATCTTGCTGTTCGTCGGGTTCTGCAGCCCGAACAGCGGCTGGTCGAACTTGGTGCCGACGACCAGCTCGCCGCGCTGGCGGATCTTGTCCAGCGTGGGGCTGGCCGGGAAGGTCGTGGCCTGGGTCAGCTTGTACCCGCTGGCCGCGGCCGCGGCGTCGCCGGCGGGGGCGGCCGCCGGGCTCTTGTCGTCGCCGCTGCCGCCGCAGGCGGCGAGCGTCAGCGCGGTGGCGAGGCCGACCGCGGCCGACGCCACCCGCACCGAGATCCGGGATCGTCTGAACATGGTTTCCCTTCCTGCAGAATCCCGCGCGGCCTCGTCGCCGCCGGGAATGTGATGAGCGGTGCCCACCCGACCGAGCACGGACAGAAAAACGGTGCCCGTGGGTCGGTGTTTCAGTGGCTGAGCACCTTGCCGAGGAAATCGCGGGCCCGTTCGGAACGCGGGCTGGCGAAGAACTCGGCGGGCGGCGCCGTCTCGACGATCCGGCCGCCGTCCATGAAGACCACACGGTTAGCCACCGTGCGCGCGAATCCCATCTCGTGGGTGACGACCACCATCGTCATTCCGGCGGCCGCGAGCCCGCGCATCACGTCGAGCACCTCGTTGATCATTTCTGGGTCGAGGGCGGACGTCGGCTCGTCGAACAGCAGCGCCTTCGGCTCCATCGCCAGCGCCCGGGCGATCGCGGCCCGCTGCTGCTGGCCGCTGGAGAGCTCCGCCGGCAGGGCGTCGGCCTTGTCGCCGATGCCCACCCGGTCGAGCAGCTCGCGCGCCGTCGCCTCGGCCCGCGCCCGCGGCACGCCCCTGACCTTGACGGGCGCCAGCGTGATGTTGTCGAGCACGGTGCGGTGACTGAACAGGTTGAAGGTCTGGAAGACCATGCCGACCTGCGCGCGCAGCCGGGCGAGCGCCCGGCCCTCCGCGGGCAGCGGGACACCGTCGACGGTGATGGTGCCCGAGCCGATCGTCTCCAGCCGGTTGATGCAGCGGCACAGCGTCGACTTGCCGGCGCCGGACGGCCCGATGATGACGACGACCTCGCCGCGGCCGACCGTCAGGTCGACGTCGTGCAGAACCTGGTGGCGGCCGAACGACTTGCATACCTTCTCGAGCACGATGAGCGGCTCGCCGGCCGAGTTCGGGGCAGTCGGCGTGTGCGCCGCCAGGGGCATGGCGATCTGGACCTCCTTTCCGTATCACGATTCCCGGGACAGGCGGGAACAAGGCCTCGTGGCAACGTGCGTCCCGGCGATGAGGGAAGGGGACCAAAATCCCCGGCCCTGCGTTGCCCGAGCTTAAGGGAACATAAATGGCGCGGGCCCCGCCAAATGCTGTCCGGTGCGCGACAGGGAACTTGTTCCCGACCCGATTCCCGGAGTCATCCGGAACGCCCCGCCGCGCTGGGCTTTTTGAGTTTCTTACCGCTCTTTTACTTCTTTTTTGCTAGTCGGTGCGCGCATCTCGATGAGCGCCGGCGTCCGCCGCGGCGCCGCTGATCGAGCCGTTCGACCAGTCCGGGGACGGCGTCCAGTACCAGGTCGTCTGCGCCCTCATCCCGGGCGCCGCCGCCTCGCCGTCGTGTGACCAGGCGAGCGGCAACCTGGCGACCCAGTACCTGCTCGACAACGGCTCCCTCGCCGAGGTGCCGGTCGGCGAGGACGATCTGCTCTAGCGCCACCGGCGAACCATTCCGGGAGCCCCGGCGGACAGCGCGTCAGCCGGGGCTTTCGGCCGTCCCCGGCGGGCGCCGGACCCGGTTCCACCACAGCGACAACCCGAGCGCCTTGGCGACGAGCACGCCGCCGGCCCCGGCGAACACCGCGGCGATGTCCCGGTGCCGGTGGGTCACGGTGATGTTGCGGGGGAGCGAGGACAGCGCGCTGTTCAGCTGGCTCGCGCTCTGCGCCCGGTAGTAGGCGCCGCCGGTGGCGCCCGCGACCTTCTTCAGCGCGTCCTCGTCGATGATCCGCGGGTTGCGGTCGAAACGGCCGCCGCCCCCGCCACCGAAGCCCCCGCCGCCACCGAAGCCGCCACCGAAGCCACCGCCGAACGGACTGTCCCCGGCCTGCGAGCTGTCGCAGACCAGCGGCGACGGCGTCGTCGTGCCGAAGCCGATCGTGAACACTCGTAGCCGCCGGGCCGCGGCCTGCTTCGCCGCGGTCTGCGGGTCGACGCCCTGGGTGTTCGCCCCGTCGGTGAGCACGACGATGACGTCGGCCGCGTAGTCGCCGCCGGCGCCGCCGGGAACGTTGGCCCCCGTCGGCGCGACGTCCGGGTCGACGTCGGCGATCGCGTCGATCGACTCAAGGATGCCCTGGCCGATGGCGGTGCCCCGCGACCTCGTCAGCGTCTTCAGTGCCGCCAGCAGCTTGTCGGTGTCGTCGGTCGGCGGGACGAGCAGGCCGGCCGTCCCGGCGAAGCACGACCGGCTGCGGCAGGGTCGCCGGGGTGAGCGTCGCGATGTCGGTCTTCGGGTCGCTCGCGGCGACCATGGCGGCGAACGTGGTGCCGTCAGCGAAGATGACGCTGATCGCGCCGCCGTCGGCGATGACGTGGTTGGCGGTGAGGACCGAGCCGTCGTCGGCCGCGATCACGCCGGAGCCGAGCGAACCGTCGTCGGTGCGCACGACGACGACCGCCGGCCCGACCCGCCGATAGATGTCCGCGACCGTCGGCGTCCTGTTGGCGGTCGGGGTCGCCGGCACGGCCGGAGCTGGCTGCGCCGCCGCACCGGTGCTGGGGCGCAGGGCCAGGGCCACGACGGCGACGACCAGCGCGAGGATGAGCACCCCGGCGACGGCCACCAGGCCCAGCACGCCCCGCGGCCCGAGCGTCCGGGACCCGAGCTCCCGAAGGCCGAGCTCCCGAAGGCCGAGGTTCCGAAGGTCGAGGTTCCGCGGTCCTGAGCTCGGGGTTTCTGGCGTCGGGGTTTCTGACGGCGGCATTCCCGGGGCCGGGCGTTCGTCGGTCCGGGGCTCCAGGGTCGCCCGGGAGCCGGACCAACGCGCCATACCGCGACAGAGCGGGCCATTCCTTAGCCGATGCTGAACAAAGCCTGTGTCAGTCGCGAATTCCGTTGCTTTAGCAACCGTCTGCGGCGCGGGGCCTCGCCCGAGAAGGCGCGCCGGTGCCCCGCGGGCCGGCGGGTCGGGGTCAGTCGGTCGCGGGGACGGCCATCTCGCCGAGCTCGGACCAGTCGTCCTGAGGGATGGTGACGTTGACGATGAGCGGGGTCCCGGTCAGGTGCTGGGGGAGGTCGCGCCGCGCGGCCTGGAAATGGTCGGACTGGACGTGGGCCGCGCCGGCGTCGTCGTCCCGGAACGCCTCGAGGAGAACGTACTCGGCGGGGTCCTCCACGCTGCGCGACCAGTCGAACCACAGGCAGCCCGGTTCGCTCCGCGTCGCCCGGGTGAAGTCCTCGACGATGGCCGGCCACCGGTCCGCCTCCTCCGGCCGGACCCGGAACTTCGCGGTGATGAAGATCATGTGACTCCCTCGTCGACCTGACCACGTGTGCCGGCTACGCCCGCCGCCGCTCGCGCGCGGACCGGACCGTCCCGCGCCGCCGGCCACCGGTGCCGCGCTGGAACCCTATGCCACCAGCTTGATCGTCAGTTGTGCACTCGGATCCGAACGGGCGAGGGTGCCGGGCTCGGATGGGAGTACACAACGGGCGATCTTCGGGACGCCGGCCGGCGGCTGGTGTCGTGCACGGCACCAGCCGCGCGGGCGGCCGGCTCCCCGGGATTCAGGCCGGCACTGTCGAACGGGTGATGCGGAACGTCGGGTGGTCGGCCGGGTCCGGCAGAGCGCGGAAGGACGCGCCGACCGTGGGCATCCGGCCGTAGCGGGCGAGGTATGCGTCGATCAGTGCCGGCCGGTCCGCGACGGGGACGTCGGCGACCTCGATGTGCTCGGCGCCGCCGCCATGGTCGAGCCGGCCGCGGCCGGCGGCCGCGAGGTTCAGGGCCCAGTCGGTCTGGCCCCGCGCGGCGACGAGGTACCGCTCGCCGTCGTGGTCCAGGACGGCTACCGGTGTGCGCCGCGGGCGGCCACTGCGCCGGCCGTCGACGGACAGCTGCCAGACGACCTCGGGCCGGAAACGGGCGGCCATCCGGTTGCCCACGACCCGGGCGAACCACGGCGGCTTCAGGTAGCGGCGGGACGGGGCGGCGGGGTGCGTGCTCATGCGGGGAACGATAGCCATCTAACGTTTCGATGTCAAAGCGTTAGATAGCTAATCGTGAGTATGCTGAGCCCCGTGCGACCCGCCCACACCCCGACCGGCCTCCACCTGGCGCGCACGGCCCGCATCGTCGGCCGCGCGTTCGACGAGGCGCTTGCCGCCGCCGGCGGGTCGATGCCGATCTGGCTGGTCCTGCTCAACGTCAAGACCGGCGGCGCCGCGGCGAACCAACGGGAGCTGGCCCAGGCCGTCGGCATCCGGGAGGCGACGCTGACCCATCACCTGAACGCGATCGAGGCCCAGGGCCTGGTCGTCCGCCGGCGCGACCCGGCGAACCGGCGGATCCAGACCGTCGAGCTGACTCCGGCGGGCGAGGCGGCGTTCCTGCGCCTGCGCGCGGTCGTCGTCGACTTCGACCACCAGCTGCGCACCGGCTTCGCCGCCGAGGACCTGACCGCCCTCGAACGCCACCTCGACCATCTCGCCGCCAACGCCACCGGCGCCAGCTCCGCCGTCACCACCACGCCCGGCGCCCCTACCGACTCCTGACGCGTGCCGGCGCGCACGCTGCGTGTCAGCCTCGCCCGCCACCAGCGCGCCGAAGAGGGCTGACCGTGCGCTATCTGCCGGCGAGGTCGCGCAGCAGGCGAACGGCGCCGCGCGCGGACGGCGGAATGCGATCGGCCAGCGGCACGCGCGCGGCGTTCGGCCAGATCGTCGGCAGCGGCAGATGCGCCATGGACGTCAGCGGGACGGTGAGCGGCAGGCGCCGCCGGACCGCCGAGATTTTCTCCGTCGGGTCGTCGCCGTACTCGCTGCGGTGGCCCGAGCAGGCCTCGATGTAGTTCTGCGGGAAATGGTCCGAGATGGTGTAGGGCAGCAGCCCGCGCAGGATCGGAATCTGCTCGAGCGGGAACGCCAGAAAGGCTCCGCCGAATCCCAGGATGCTCTGCATCGGACGCAGGGGATGACCGCCGGTCGTCCACTCGCCGTCGTAGCGGTACTCCGCGCCGAAATGGGCGAAGCGTCCCAGGTCGGCCGCGGGGACACGGGGCACCGGGTCCTGTCGGTAGACGTAGCGGAGCACGGGCGCGCGGAACCGGTCGGGGATCGCCGCGTAGCCCGCGCCGAGGCCGGCCGGGCCGATCATGGGCTGGCCGAACGTGTAGACGGCCCGTAGCGCGGCGCCGAGCTCGGTGCGGTAGTCGGGATCCGTCATCAGCATCAGCCCCATGATCACCGCCATCGCGCCGCCGAGGCTGTGCCCGGTGACGTACAGCGCGGGCCGCTGCCGGACGGGCAGCCGCGCGGGCCGCGGTCCCGGCCGGCCGGCGTCCTCCAGCGGCCGGCGCGCCATCGCGAACTGCAGCGTGCGCAGCACCTCGAACCGGGTGGACCGCTGGTTGCGGTAGAAGCCGGCGTGCACGGGATACGAGCGATCGCCGCCGAGATCGACGAGGTTCGGCTCCCGCGCGTGGATCTCCATGTCGGTGAGCCAGTTCAGCAGGGCCGACGGATCGGTGCCGCGGTACACGAGGATGACGACGTCCCGGTCCGCGCTCTGCACGACGAACACCGTCGAGCGGATGAGCATGGCGTCGTTGCGTTCGGTGATGATCCGGCACCTGTTCCGGGGCAGGCCCATCCGCACGAGCATGGCCGACAGCGCGTTGATCCCGCGCAGCTCGTCCGGCTGGTGCTGCGTGGACTCGACCTCGCCGTAGGCGTATCCGGAACAGACCGCCATGACATGCCGGATCACGTCGTCCGGCTGGTCGCCGCGCGCGGCCGCGGCCAGGTGCTTCGCCAGATCCGCGTACACCGGGAAATCGGGCGACGGCGCGGATTTGTACGGGCGAATGTCGTCAAAGCCCAGCACCTGGGCATTGCTCACCAGCATTCTGCACCCTCGTCGTCGACGGGCCGGATCCATTGCCAGTCTCGCTCGTGGCAGGCGAATAGCCGGGCGACGCGGCCGGGTTCCGGCGGTCGGGCCGGGGCAACTCTGCGTGCGTCGGCGGTTCCGAAAGCGGAAGCGTCCCGGCGCGCTTTCTGACTACCCGCACACCGACACCACCTGGCCGCGGTCGCCCGAGTTCGCCTGGAAGGAGTTCCAGGACGCGGGCGTGACCGAGCCGGAGATCCACAGGATCACCTGGCAGAATGCGTGCCGGTTCTTCGGCTGGGACCCGTTCGCACACACGCCGAAGGAGCAGGCGACCGTCGGCGCGCTGCGGGCGCTGGGGACGGACGTCGACGTGACGCGCATGTCCCGGGACGAGTGGCGCCGGCGCAACGAGGCCGCCGGCATCGGCGTGTTCTGAGTCCCGCCCACCCGCCGCTGGCCTCGCCGTCCGGCCTGCCCACCCAGGGCGCGCCGGCTGAACAAGATTCGGAGATGGGCCACCCATGCCACGGTTCCACCACGCCAACCTGGGCGTCCCGCCGGGCCTGGCCGACGCCGAGGGCGCGTTCCTCGTCGACGTCCTCGGCTACCGGCGGCTGGCGGCCCCGCCCGACCTGGTCGCCGTCGCGAAGTGGTACGAGGCCGACGACGGCAGCCAGATCCACCTCAGCGTCGACCCGGACCACCGGCCCGCCGCCCGCGCGCACACGGCGATCGAGGTCGACGCGGGCATCGAGGACCGGCTGCATGCCGCCGGCGTCGCCTTCACGTCCGGCGGCCGGGGCGATCTGACGGTGATGTTCTGCGACGACCCGGCCGGCAACCACTGGGAGCTGCGGCGGCACGCGTCGACCCGGTGACGTGCTCCAGGTCGCACCTCGCGGGCTGATCCGGCCCGCGGTGGGCGCTCGACGGCCCGGCGGCCCCGCGGCCCCGCGGCCCCGCGGCCCTGGGGTCTTGCGGCCCTGGGGCCCTGCGGCTGCCGCCGCCACCCGCCGACGGCCCGGGGGCCCCGCGGCCCGGCGGCCCCGCGGCCGCGCGGCCCTGGGGTCTTGCGGCCCTGGGGCCCTGCGGCTGCCGCCGCCACCCGCCGACAGCCTCGCCCGATGGCGCCGACGGACTGTGGTGGCCTCCGGTGGTCGGCGCCCCGCCGCCGGCGGGTCGGCTACGACCGGCCCCGTACCGTGGGCAGGATGTGGCCGCGCGGGAAACGTCAGGGGGCCCGGCCCGCGTCGCCGGGACGCGCCGACGGGTCGGAAGCGGAGTCGATCGCGTCACCCGCGCCGATAGGTTGCGGATCATGACGGCGCAGCCGGCTCCTGGCGTGGACGAGCGCGCCAGCGCCCCGCCGCCCGCGCCCCCGCCGCCCCCGCCGGGCGAGGCGCCGGGTCGGACCTCGCGGCAGGCCGACCTGTTCGACGCGCTGCTGGGAATCTTCCTGGCGGAGGGGTTCGCCCAGTTCACCCTCGCAGACCTCGCGGCGCGGCTGCGCTGTTCCAAGAGCACGCTCTACGCGCTCGCACACAGCAAGGAGCAGCTCGCGGTCGCCGTCGCCCGGCACTTCTTCCGCGCCGCGGCCGAGCGGATCGAGCGCGACGTCGCCGCGGTGGCCGCGACGCGCCCGGCGGACACGGTCGGCGCATACCTGGGTGGCGTCGCCCGCGAGCTGCGGCCCGCCTCGGCGGCGTTCCGGCGGGACCTGGCCGCGAACCCGGCGACTCGCGCCGAGTACGAGCGCAACACCAGGATCGCCGCCGGCCGGATTCGTGAGCTGGTCGCCGCGGGCGTCGACGCCGGGGTGTTCCGGGGGGCCGACGCTGCCTTCGTCGGCCAGGCGGCGACGGCGGTGATGGTGGCGATCCAGCGAGGTGACATCACCGCGGCCACCGGTCTGTCGGACGCCGATGCCTACGCCGAACTGGCTCGGCTGCTGCGCCACGGGCTCGCCGGCCCGGCGCTGGCCGGCACGAAAGTGCCCGGATAGCCGCCGGCGTCGCGCCGCCGGGCGGACCCGGCGGCTGCGGCCGCGCGGTTCCGGCCTTCGGTACCACTCTGTTTCCTCCTCGGCGCGGTCGCGACCGCCGCGCCGACGGCGCCCACGGGTCGGCCGGCGGCCGGGCCGGCCGCGTTTCACCCAGGTCACCTGCGGGCTCGTGCGGCGTGGGCATCGTCACGGCGGCCGGTGCCGGGACAGGGCGCGACGTCGGCCCGTGCGGCGGGTCGATCACGGACGGGAGCGGCCGCGCCCTTGTCCGCCTGCTGATGGTGAGCGGCGGTACCCGTCACGTAGCCAGACCGTCGACGGGTCTTTGACTGGTGTTGGGGATGTGGCCTGGATTCGGCCATCTCGCGGTTGTCGTCCGGGATCGTTCCCCCCACCATGTCCCTGTGCCGACCTGCGAAGAAGTCGCCTCGATCGAGGACTCCGTCGACCGGGCTGCCCGCGCGAACGAGCTGATCTGGCGTAGCCACCCGCAGCGCTCCCAGCTGCGGGAGCTGCGCGCGGACGCCCTGCGCGCGGCGTTGCGCGAGGGCAAGGACGCCGCCGAGATCGCCGGCCGCCTCGGCGTGCGGACCGACGACATCACCTGGATGACCAGCCGGGAGACCGCCACCTGGCCGTCGAGGCCAGCCAGCCGCTGAGAACCCTCCGTCCACCGACCACCCGGCGTCCTGACCGGGACGAAAGTCCCGGCCGCGGGGGTCGGATCGACCACTCGCGGCCGACCAGGCGAGCCTTCGTGCCGGCCCCGCCCGCGCGTACTGTGTGGATCATGGGCATGACGCGGGTGTTCCTGCTGACGTCGTATGACGACGATGACGCGCTGTTTTCGGCCTTCATGGCGGCGCGGCGGGGTATCTGCTCAAGCAGATCAAGGGCACCGACCTCGTCGGCGCCATCCGGGCGATCGCGGCCGGCCGCCGTGTTCGCCGCCAAGATCGACGCCGCCGCCCACGTCTAACCGCACCCTCCGCGCCCCCGCGACCGCTGGACGGCCCCGCACCCCATCGCGCCGAGGAGGCCCCATGATCGGGCACGACACCCGCCGCGGCCGCTGGGACGTCGACGCCGTCCCACGCGGCGAGACCGTCGAGACGCACAGCGCGACCCTGACCTTCGCCGGCGACCTGGTCTACAAGGTCAAGAAGCCCCTCGACCTGGGTTTCCTCGACTTCTCCACCCGCGCGGCTCGGCTCGCCGCCTGCGAGGACGAGGTGACGCTCAACCGGCGCCTGGCCCCGGACGTGTACCTCGGCGTCGCCGACCTGCGCGACCCCGACGGCCGCCTCGTCGACCACGCGGTGGTGATGCGCCAGCTGCCCGAGCGGCGCCGGCTGTCGTCACTGGTCCGCCGCGGCCTGCCGGTCGACGAGCCGCTGCGCGCGGTCGCGCGCCGCCTCGCTGCCTTCCACGCCGCCTGCGAGACGTCACCGCAGATCGCTGCGGCCGGGAGCGCCGAGACGCTCGCCGGGCTGTGGCGTGCGGGCGTCGACGGGGTGGCACCGTTCCGCGGCCGGGTCCTCGACGGCGCGGTGATCGACGAGATCGACCGGCTGTCGGCCCGGTACCTCGCCGGGCGCGGCCCCCTGCTCACCGAGCGGATCCGCGCCGGCCGGGTCCGCGACGGGCACGGCGACCTGCAGGCCGACGACATCTTCTGCCTGCCGGACGGGCCGCGGATCCTCGACTGCATCGAGTTCGACCAGCGCCTGCGGGTCGGCGACGTGCTCGGCGACATCGCGTTCCTCGCCATGGACCTGGAGCGGCTCGGCGCCCGTGAGGAGGCGCAACGGTTCCTCGGCGCGTATGGCGAGTTCTCCGGCGAGACGCACCCGCCGACGCTGGCGCACCTGTACATCGCCTACCGGGCGTTCGTCCGGACGAAGGTCAACTGCGTCCGCTCCGGCCAGGGCGACGAGGACGCGGCCGATCTCGCCCGCCGGCACGCCGCTCTCACGCTCGACCACCTGCGCCGCGCCCGGGTGCGCCTCGTGCTGGTCGGCGGTCTGCCGGGCACCGGAAAGTCGACGCTGGCCGGCGAGCTCGCCGGGGCCGGCGACGGCTGGGTGCTGCTGCGCTCCGACGTGGTGCGCAAGGAGCTCGCCGGGCTCCCGGCGGACGCCCCGGCGCCGGCGCAGCGCAATCCGGGCCTGAACGCCGGGATCTACGCGCCGGCGGCGACCGAGGCCGTCTACGCCGAGCTGCTGCGCCGCGCGGGGCTCGCGCTCGCGCACGGGGAGAACGTGCTGCTGGACGCCTCGTGGTCGGCAGCCGGCGAACGGGCGGCCGCCGGGCGGCTCGCCGACACGGCGGCAGCGGACCTCGTCGAGCTGCGCTGCGCGACGGCGCCGGAGGTGGCGGCGGCCCGGATCGCGCGGCGCGCGACCGGCGGCCGGGACGCCTCCGACGCGACGGTCGCCGTGCACGCCGCGATGGCGGCCCGCGCCGACCCGTGGCCCACCGCGACGGTCATCCACACCGCGGCGCCCGTCGCCGAGTCGGTGGCCGCGGCGCGGCGCCGGTTGCGGTGAGCGGTTTCGGTGAGCGGTTGTGACACGCACCTGACCTGGATCGACGTCCGTGAGCACCTGCTGGGCGCGGAGCGGACCAACCCCCACCTTCAGGGGGGACCCATCGGCTACGGTGTCGGGGACATGGGACCCGAACCGACCGCCCGCCCCGCGCCGACGGCGCCCGGCGGACCGGCGCCCGCGCAGCGCGCCGGGTCCCGGCCCGATGAGCCGCCCGGCGCGGAGCTTGAGTTCCCCGCCGTCGCACGTCTCGAGCTCGACGAGCTGCTCCTGCAGCTCGTCGACCGGGCGCAGGACGTCATGGCCACCCAGGGCCGGCTGCGCGGGCTGCTGCGCGCCACCCGGACCGTCGCGTCCGACCTCAGCCTCGACGTGGTGCTGCGCCGGATCGTCGAGGCCGCCTGCGAGCTGGTCGAGTCCCGGTACGGTGCCCTCGGCGTGACCGCCCGCGGCGCCGAGTCGCTGGAGCAGTTCATCCACGTCGGCATGGATCCCCGGCTGGTCGACGAGATCGGGCACCTGCCGCGCGGCGAGGGGGTGCTCGGCGCCCTGATCCACGACCCACGCCCGGTCCGGCTGGAGGACATTGCGTCGCATCCGGCCGCGGTCGGCTTCCCGGCCGGCCACCCGACGATGCGCACCTTCCTCGGCGTGCCGATCCGCGTGCGCGGGGAGGTGTTCGGCAACCTCTACCTGACCGAGAAGCGCGGCGGCCGGGTGTTCACCGCGGAGGACGAGGAGCTGGTGGCCGCGCTGGCCGCGAGCGCCGCCGTTGCGATCGACAACGCCCGCCTGTTCGGCCAGGCGCAGCACCGCGAGCAGTGGCTGCAGGCGTCCGCGGACATCACCCGTCACCTGCTCGGCGACGGCGACCGGCCGTTGGAACTGATCGTGCACCGCGCCCGCGAGGTGGCCTGCGCGGACACGGCCGCGCTCGCGCTGGGCGAGCAGGACGGCGAGCACCTGCGGCTGGACATCACCGCCGGCGACGGGGCGTCGCGGCTCGCGGGCGGGGTGCTCGCCGTCGACGCGTCGCTGGCCGGGCGGGCGATCCGGGAGCACGCCCCGCTGTTCGCCGCCGAGGCGCCGGCCGAGATCGCCGAGCTGCTCGACGGCGAGCCCGGCCTCGGCCCGGTGATGGTCGTGCCGCTGATCACGTCGCGGGCCAGCGCGGGCGCGGTCATCCTCGGCCGCCGCCGCGGAGCGGAGCCGTTCACGGACGCGGACCTGGAGATGGCGGCGGCGTTCGCCGGGCACGTCGCGATCGCGCTGCAGCTCGCCGAGTCGCGGGCGGCGCAGAACCGGCTGACGGTGCTGGAGGACCGGGACCGGATCGCGCGTGACCTGCACGACCACGTCATGCAGCGGCTGTTCGCCGTCGCCCTCGGCCTGCAGGGGCTGGCGGAGGCGGAGGACCAGCCGAACCGGGCGAAGCGGCTGGCGACCTACGTCGAGGACCTCGACTCGACGATCCGGGAGATCCGCCAGTCGGTGTTCGAGCTGCGCGGCCGCTCGGCGGCCGGCGGCACCGGCCTGCGCACGGCGCTGCGCGCCATCGTGGACGAGACGACCAGGGCGTTCGCCTTCGAGCCGCACCTGCTCGTCGACGGCCCGCTGGACAGCGCCGTCGACCCGGTCGTGGCCGACCACCTGTTCGCTGTCGTCCGGGAGGCCCTGTCGAACGCGGCCCGGCACGCGCACTGCCGGGGCGCCTCGGTGACGGTGACGGTCGCCGGCGGCCGGGTCACCGCCCAGATCGTCGACGACGGCGTCGGCGTGGGCGAGCCGAGCCGGCGCAGCGGTCTGGCGAACATGCACAGCCGCGCGTCCGAGCTGGGCGGCTCGTTCGAGATCGGCCCGGGGCCCGTGGGTGTGGGGACGCGGGTGCAGTGGACGGCTCCGTGCGTGCCCCCGCCGGGGGCGATCCCGGGCCAGGTCTGACTGTGGCCTGATGCCCGGAGTGCCGGCGTGTCGGAGTGGGCGCGCCTGGGTGATACCGGCATCTTTCGAATACCGTGTTCTTCCCGGAGCGCGACACTAGGGGCAGGATAGCCGCCATGCGGAAGGAATTTTCGCTATGACCGGCCAGGTCGCTGCGTTCGCGAACACCGTCATCTTCTTGACCTACTTCGCGATCTCGCTGACGATCGCGCGCGGGCTCTGGAAATCGCGGCAGTGGCGCAACAACAAGTTGGGCACCGCAACGTCGGCGATCTTCCTGACCTGCGCGGTCGGGCATGGCCTGCACGCCGTGCTGTACATCAGTTCCGTCGACGGACACGCGACGACGCAGGCGTTCCACACGCACGACGGTGAGCTGGGCGGTCTCGGGCTCGCCAGTGCGTCGTGGGACGTCGGCACCGCCTTGGTCGGTATCTGGTACTGGTCGCTGCGCAGCCGTTTCCCGGCGCTTGTCCGCGGTGCCGCGGTGTTCGAGGACCTGCGGCTGCGGCAGGCGGCCGAACAGCGTCTGCGGCAATCCGAGCAGCGATACCGTGGAATTGTCGAGACGACCAGTGAAGGCGTCGTGCTCATCGGCGCTGCCGGCGCCATCGACTACGCGAATGCGCAGTTCGCCGCGCTCGTCGGCCAGACTCCGCGCGGGGTGCACGGCAGGACGTTCGCTGACCTGGTGGTGCCCCGGCACCGGCCGCTGCTGCTCGCCGCGCTCGTCGCCGTTCAGGACCGCGGCACCCAGCACATCGAGGTGGAGCTGACCCCGGCCGACTGCCCGCTCGGCGACGTCCCCGGGCGCACCGTGCACGCGCAGATCGCCCTCACCGCCAGCGCCGACGCGGACAACGCCGGCGGGGCGCTCGCGATGGTCGCCAACCTGACCGAGCGACGCAAGGTCGAGGCGCAGCTGCGCCAGTCCCAGCGGCTGGACGCCGTCGGCCAGCTCGCCGGCGGGGTGGCACACGACTTCAACAACCTGCTCACCGTCATCGACGGCTACGCCGCCCTGCTGCTCGGCGAGGTCGAGGGCCCGGCCCGCCGGGACGTGACGGCGATCCGGGACGCGGCGGAGCGGGCCGCCGCGCTCACCCGTCAGCTACTCGCGTTCTCCAGGACCCAGGAGATCCAGCCGCGCGCCGTCGACGTCAACGAGCTCGTCGACGGGATCGAGGACATGCTGCGCCGGCTGATCCGCGAGAACGTCCAGATCGTCGTGCGGACCGACGCGCAGGACGCCATCGTCTGGGCCGACCGTGGCCAGCTCGAGCAGGTGCTCATCAACCTGGCGGTCAACAGCCGCGACGCGATGCCCGACGGCGGCCGGCTCACGATCAGCACCGAGCGGGCTCTGCTCGCGCCCGCGACGCCCCGCGACGGCGGCCTCGGCGCGCCGGGAATCGCCGGGCTCGCCGAGCACATCCTGCTGACCGTCTCCGACACCGGCGTGGGCATCCCGGACGACGTCCGCGGGCTGATCTTCGAGCCGTTCTTCACGACGAAGGAGCCCGGCCAGGGCACCGGGCTGGGCCTGTCCACCGTCTACGGCATCGTCCGTCAGGCCGGCGGCCAGGTGTTCGTCGACTCGGTCCGGGGCATCGGCACCCATGTGCGCGTCTACCTGCCCGCGTCGACGTCGTCCCCGGCGGCGACCAGCCCCGGGCGGACCGCCGACCGGATCGCCGGCGGCCGCGGCACCGTCCTGCTCGTCGAGGACGACGACGCGGTACGCCGGCTGTCCGAGCGGATCCTGCTCATGGCCGGCTACGACGTGCTCACTGCCGCCGACGGGTGGGAGGCGCTCGAGCTTGCCGCGGACGCGCCCGGCGTGGACATCCTCGTCACCGACGTGATGATGCCGCGGATGAACGGCCGCCAGCTCGCCGAGCGGCTGCGCCGCGACCGTCCCGGCCTGCCGGTCCTGTTCGTCACCGCCTACCACCGCGGGATCCTCACGACGACGCCGCTCACGACGCAGGGAACCGGCCACCTCGAGAAGCCGTGCACGCCGGCGGTGCTCACCGAGAAGATCAGCGAGCTGCTCGCCGGGTCCCCCGCCGCCCCCCAACGGGTCGCGCGGCCCGATCCGCGGCCGGCCTCGCGGCCCGATCCGCGGCCGGCCTCGCGGCCCGATCCGCGGCCGGCCTCACGGCCCGATCCGCGGCCCATCGCCCGCTCGACGGGAGGATCATGATCGGGAAGCTCCAGACGGTGGTCCTGGACTGCCCCGACCCGCGCGCGCTCGCCGAGTTCTACGGCGCCGTGCTGGGTCTGCCGGTCACCAGCGTCGAGCCGGACTGGGTGGTGCTGGGCAACGCGGGCAGCACCCGGCTGGACTTCCAGCTGGCGCCCGACCACGTGCCGCCGAGCTGGCCTGACCCGGCGCGCCCGCAGCAGTTGCACCTCGACATCGAGGTCGACGACCTGGACGCCGCGGAGGAGCAGGTGCTGGCGCTGGGCGCGACGCTGCTGGCCAAGGAGCAGGTCCCGGACAGCTTCCGTGTCTTCGCCGACCCCGCCGGCCACCCGTTCTGTCTCGTCACCGGCTGAAGCCCCCGGCACCGGCCTTCCGGACGGCGGGCCGGCCGCGTCGCGGACTGCGGCCTGACGGCCTTTCGGACCTTGGCCCGGCGGCGGTTCGGACCGCGGGCCGGCGGCCCGGTGGACAGCGCGCGGGACAGCTTCTGGACAGAAACCGGCGGGCCCTCGACGGTGCCCATGTGGCTGGGACGATGAGACACACGGGGGACGACGGGGGGCCGGCGGGGGCAGGTGGTATGGGGATGCCGGGAACGGCTCCTCATACCCCTGGGCCGCCCGACGTCCGGGCCCGCGTTCGGGCCCGCGTTCGGGCCCCGGGCGCGTCGAGACAGACGAAATCGGCGTCGCGATCGCGTCTTCGGCCCCGATTTCAGCTGCCTCGACGAAGATCGGGGACGGCGCTGGTGAGACGACCGGCGGTCAGCGGCCTTCGGGTGGCCTCGGCGGACCGTTCGCGCGGCCGACGACCGGCTAGGCGGCGCGGCCCAGGCGCAGGCAGCGGTCGAGGAACTGGGCGGCGGTGGCGGACGGCGGCCCGCTGAGCCGGGTGGCGAGCACGACCTGGTAGCGGGGCGCGTGCGGCTCGATGGCGAGGAAGCGGATGTCACGGGCCCGGTCGGCGAGTGACGCCGGGACGAAGGCGCAGCCGATCCGGTAGCGGACGAGGTCGACGACGGTCGCGAGGTCGGCGAGTTCGATCCGGGTCGCCCGCTCGGCGAGGCCGGCGGCCGCGTACGCCCGGTCGACGGCGGCGCGCACGCCCCAGCCGGCGGCGAACTCGACGAGGTCCAGCCCGGCGGCCTCCTCCAGGGTGACCGCCGCTCGACCGGCGGCGGCGACCGGATGGTCGACGGCACATGCGAGCGCGACGGTCTCGGTGCGCAGTGCGTGCAGGCGCAGGTCGCGCACCGGGCCGGTCGTGACCAGCACCGCGAGGTCCAGCTCGCCGTCGCGGACCTTCGCCGCGTGCGACGCCGTGGCCGCGGGCTCCGGCGCCGCCAGCTCGACCTGAACGAGCGGGTGCTCTGCGCGGAAGGCGGCGAGCGCGGCGAGCACCGAGCCGGGGGTGAGGCTCTGCAGGATCCCGACCGAGAGCCGGCCGCGGGCGCCGTCGCGCACCTCGGTGACCACCTGCCGCGCCTGGCGGACGGCGCCGAGCACCCGGCGGGCCTCCGGGATCAGTGCCCGGCCCGCCTCGGTGAGCTCGACGTGCTGGGTGGTGCGCTCGAACAGGCTGACCCCCAGCTCGCGCTCCAGCGACCGGATCGACGCCGATACGCCGGACTGCACCATGTGCAGCCGCGTCGCGGCCCTGGTGAAACCGCCCTCCTCGGCGACCGCCAGGAAGTGCTCCAGCCTGCGAGGTTCCACGTCCCGTCCCGGTTCTGCTCCAGGTCCCCGCCAGCCATCACTGTTAGTGCTGAAGATGGCGGAGATCGATGTACAGCCAAGGTGCGTCGCGGGCCCGCCGATGCCGGCCGGTGACCACTGCGCGGGCCACTGCGTCGTGGCTCGCCTGGTCAGACGTCGCCGCACCGGTCCGCGTTGCGCCGCCGGCGCGCCCCGTCCCGCGGCCGGCTCCCGCGCGACCGCGTCCGGGCGGTCGCGGCCACGGGGACAACGGAAACGCTGCGTGGAACGGAAATCTGGAATGAGCGCCTAATGTGCGTCGACGCTCGCGGGCCGTGGCGTCATCCGGTGGCGATCGCCAGCTGGGGCGATCGGGATTCCGCGAGGCGACCGACCGTTATCAACAATCCGCCGAAGGAGGGAGCCGTCCGGGTGGCCGCCGACGTGTCCGCGCATTGGATGCGGGGAGTGACCAATGACGGGGGAAAGGCCCGTCAGCGGTGCCCTGTTCTCGGCGGTTCGGAACGTTCGCCTATCGTGCGGACATGGTGAAGGCCAACCCCCGTTGGGTCGCCCGAAACGTCGTCCGGCGCGTCCCCCCAGCCAACGCCCGCCTGCCGCTGAGCCTCTGGGCCAGCCTCTGGGGCGGCCCCGCCGGCCCGGGGATCGACGCGATCTCGATCGTGCGGCGGATCGCCGACCAGGCGGGCCACCCGCTGACCGTCGTGCAGATCGGCGCGAACGACGGCGAGATGGGCGACCCGCTGCATGACGTCATCGTCCGCTACCGCTGGCGCGGAGTGCTGGTGGAGCCGCTGCCGCACCTGTTCGCCGCGCTGCGCAGCAACTATCGCGGTGTGCCGGGCATCGAGTGCGAGCAGTCCGCGATCGGCACCGAGGAGGGCACGGCGACGATGTACGCCGTGGCGTCCCGACCCGGCGACCCGGTCTGGACGATCGGCCTGAGCTCGATGCGCCGGGAGGTGATCCTGGAGTCGGCCGACCTGATCCCCGATATCGCGGAGCGTATCGAGGAGACCGAAGTCCCGGTCATGCGGCTGGATACACTGCTGGCCAAGCACCAGGTCAATCATATCGATCTTCTGCAAATCGATACCGAGGGTTACGACTATGAGATCCTGAAGCAGATCGACTTCTCCAGGACCTGGGCGCCCCGCCACGTGATCTATGAAGCCTGCCACCTCGGCGACTCGCTGGAGAAGGCGCGGTCGATGCTGCGGAACGCCGGCTACGAGATCTTCCCGGCGGGCTACGACGACTACGCCTATCAGGTCTGAGCCGGTTCTTCTCGTGCGAGCCCGCCCAGGACCGGTCTGTGAGATCCTGATGGGGCGCGCTTGAGAGGAATCCATGGGCGACGAGCCGGACTCGGTGGATCTGGCCGACCTGTTCGGCCTTGATGGGGCGCGCATCCACGTCGGTCGCCCGCTGGGGTCAGCCAGTCAGGGCCGGCTCTACCAGGTCGACGGCGTCCCTGGCACGGCCGCGAAGCTGTTCGCCCCGGCCCACCTGTCCCGCTCGGCGTCCGAGCTGCGGTTCAAGCTCACCTGGATGATCGACCATCCACCCGTCACCGGACCGGCGGTGGCCGCCCCCGCGCCACCGGGCCCAGCCGCCGCGGCGGCCGCGGCTGATCCCCTCTCGGCCGAGGCGTCCGGTGGCGCGGTGCTCGGTGGCGGCGTCTCCGGTGGCGAGGCGTCCGGTGACGCTGGTCCCGGTGACGCTGGTCCCGGTGGCGCTGTCTTCGGTGGCGAGGCGTCCGGCAGCGCGGTGCCCGGCGGTCGGGTGTCGGGCGGTCCGGTGTCGGGCGGTCCGGTGTCTGGTGGTCCGGCGGCTGGTGGCGCGGTCTCGGCAGGACCCCCGCCGGCCGGTTCGGCGCTGGCCGACGGGCGGGACGTCCTCGCCTGGCCGCGTGGGCTCGTCCTCGACGGCCGCGGCGACCTCGTCGGCTATACCCTGACCGCCCCGCCCGACGACGGCGTCCCGCTCAGCACCCTCGCCGACCAGACGGCCCCCGACCGGCCCACCTGGGCCGACGACTGGGGGGTGCGCCTGCGGGCCGCCGTGCGCCTGGCCGCGGCCATCGCGGTGCTGCACGAGCGCGGCTATGTGGTCGGCGACTTCCATGACGACGCCATCCGGATAACGGCCGCCGGCGACGTTACCCTCGTCGACCTCGACGCCGCGCAGGTGACCACCGACGCGGGGGCGCACCTTGCCCCGGTGGGCCGGCCCGACTTCACCCCCGCGGAGCTGCTCGCGCAGCGCGGCCGGCCGCTGACCGCCGCGGCCGACCAGTACGCCCTCGCCGTCCACCTGTTCGGGCTGCTCATGGGCGGGCACCGCCCGTACACGGGCCGGTGGCGGGGCGACGGCCCGGCCCCCGGCCAGCTCGAGCTAGCCCGGCGTGGCCTGTTCGCCCTCGGCGGGCATCGCGACCTCGGCCCGCCACTGGACCTGCCGCCCGCCGACATCCTTCCGCCGGGCCCGCGGGCGATGTTCGGCCAGGCGTTCGGCCCGGGCGCGGGCAGCCAGCACCCGCGCCCGACCGCCGCGCAGTGGCACGACGCGCTCGGCGCCCTCGTCGCCGGCCTGCGCGCCTGCCCGCGGGTGGCCACCCACCATTTCCGGTCCGGCCTGCCGTACTGCCCGTGGTGTGTGCTCGACGAGCAGACCGGCCGGCGGGTGCCGCACGCCGCGCCGGTCACGCCGCCGTCGACGCTGCCGACCGCGCCGTGGCTCGCGCTCGCGCCGGGCACGTCCGTCGTGTCGGCGCCGCCGGCCCGCCCGGAGGTGCCGGCGACGGCGGTCACGGCGGCCGGATCGATCGCCGGCGGCGCCGCGGCGTCGGCCGGAACAGCCACGCCCGTGGGTCCGCGACGCACTGCGCGGGTCGCGCCGGCGCCGGAACCGTTCGGGCCCACCCCCGCGCAGCCGCCGATCCGGGACCTTCCGGGACCGCGGCGGCGGCCGCGTCCAGGGGACCGGCGCAGCAGGCCGCGGCGGATCGCCGCCCGGTTCGGTACCGCGCTGCTGTGCCTGCTCGGCGCGGCACTGGTGGTGTTCACCGTCCTCGGCACCGCCGGCGAGCTGCCCGAGGGCGACCTCGGCGCGGCGGACAACGGCGGGTCCGGCGTCGCCGCCACCGACCTCCCGCCGGCGGCCAGCAGCGGCGCGACGGCGGTGACGCGGGCCGGGCGCTGGCCCTGGGTCGGGCGGTGGCGGGCCAATGAGGACGCGCCCCGCTCCGGATTCGGCCTGCGGATCGTCGACGACGGGCCGGTCGACGGCGAGGAGCGGTTCACCGCGACCGAGACGTCGGGCAGCTGCCCCGTGCACTACCGGGGCACCGCCGCGACGTGGCTCGACGACTCGGGCCCGGCCTATCCGCACGACGTCTACGGCCTGCTGCTCGACGCCCAGCTCCCGGCGGGCGCCGACCCGGCCGGCTGCACGCTGCTGCGCGACCGGGTGTTCTATGGTCCGGGCAGCGCGGAGCCGACCAGCCGGGGGACGATCAGGATCGAGGTGACCGGCTCGGCCGGCGACGCGGCCCGCGCCCGGGTCATGGTCCGCCCCGGCGACGCCTTGACGGTGATCCTGCACCGCGAATGACCACGGGCCGTCCCGGCGTGATCACCTTGGGGGCCGCCGTTGCGGTCGGCTCTCCGGCATGAGCGCGGTTTGTGCCCCGGGGTGGTCGGATTTTCGGGCGGTTCACGACCACCCGGGGACACAATCGGCGGTCATGCGGCCGGGCGTGGCGCCGCGGCCGGCCGGGCGCGGGACCTAGCCGCCGGGCTCGGGTTCGGGCTCGGGTTCGGGCGTGATCTCCGGCGGGGCGTCGATCTCGGACTCCGGCGGCGTCCCGGATGGGCGCTCGGACGTGGCCTCGGACGTGGCCTCGGACGCGGCGGCTGCCTCCGCCTGGGGTGGCGGCTCGGCCGGGCCGGAGGACTCGGGTGCAGTCTCGGTCGCCACATCGTGGCTCGCGGCCCGGTCGAGCAGATACCGCCGCTCCGGCTCGCTCGAGGTGCGACCGGCGGCGGCGCGGAACGCCTCCCCGGCGGCGGAGTGGTTCCCGGTCATCTCGTGCAGGTGCGCGCGGACGGCCAGCAGGCGGTGATGGGACGACATCCGCCGGTCGCGCCCGGCGAGCTCGTCGACCGCCGTCAGCGCCGCGGCCGGCCCGACGACCTGGGCGAGCACGACGGCCCGGTTCAGGGCCACCATCGGGTTCGGTGCGATCCGCGCCAGCAGGTCGTAGAGCCCGAGGATCTGGGCCCAGTCGGTGCCGGCGGTGTCCGGCGCCTCGGCGTGCACCGCCGCGATCGCCGCCTGTACCTGGTAGACCCCGACGGGCCCGACCGGCAGCGCCTTCTCGAGCAGGTCGATCCCTTCGGCGACGAGCGCCCGGTCCCAGCGGGAACGATCCTGCTCCGCGAGTGGGACCAGCCGGCCGTCGGCGTCGGCCCGGGCCGGCCGGCGGGCGTCGGTGAGCAGCATGAGCGCCAGCAGTCCGTGCACCTCGGCGTGGTCGCCGCCGCCGTCGGGAAGCAGCCGGGCGAGCCAGCGGGTCAGCCGCACCGCCTCGTCGGTCAGGTCGGGCCTGGTCAGGTCCGCGCCACTCGACGCCGTGTAACCCTCGTTGAAGATCAGGTAGAGCACGTGCATGACGGCACGCAACCGATCGCTGAACTCGGGCCCCGCCGCCGGCATCCGGAACTCGCCGCCGCCGGCGCGGACGCCCTGCTTGGCCCGGCTGATCCGCTGCGCCATCGTCGCCTCCGGGACGAGGAACGCGGACCCGATCTGCGCCGTCGTCAGGCCACCGACCGCGCGCAGCGTCAGCGCGACCTGGCTCGGCGGCGACAGCGCCGGGTGGCAGCACAGGAACAGCAACCGCAGCGAGTCGTCCCGATCCGCGGGGCGCTCCGCGTCAGCGGCCCCGGCGACCAGCTCACTTGCCGGGGTCGCGACCGCGAGCCCCTCCTCGCGCCGTCGCCGCGCCGCCTCGGCGCGGATCGTGTCGATCATCCGCCGGGCGGCGACGGCGCCGAGCCAGCCGCGCGGGTTGTCGGGAACCCCGTCGCGCGGCCAGCCCGTCGCCGCCGCGAGCAGCGCCTCCTGGACGGCGTCCTCGCACAGGTCGAACTGCCCCGGCCAGCGGCGCAGCAGCCCGCTGAGCACCCCCGCGGCGAGCCCGCGCAGCAGCTCGCCGACGGCCCGCCCGTCCGCACGCCCGCTCCCGGCGGGCGCCGCCGACGGTCCGCTCGTCGGGCCGGTCTCGCCCGCGGTTCCGGTGCAGTCGGCGCATCCAGACCCGTCGGCGGGCCTGGCGTCCGCGGCGATCCCGGTCCCGAAGGCGTCGGCGGAGCGCGCCCCGCGCGCGGGCCCGGGTCGCCTCGACGGGCCGGTCTCGGGTGCCGGTCCCGGACTTTCCGTCACCGTGGCGCCACCTCCGGTGCCGTCAGCGCTGCGGCGCCGGCGACTCGTGGGGGAGCGGCACCAGCTCCACCGCCTCCTTCGACGCCCAGGGCACCTCGGCGGCGATCTCGATCGCCCGGGCCTCGTCGGGCACGTCGAGGATGTAGAAGCTGCCCATGAACTCCTTCGTCTCGAGATAGGGCCCGTCGGTCACGGCCGGCACGCCGTCGCGCACCCGGATGACCTTGGCCTCCTCCGCCGCGCCGGATCCGTAGGCGCCGAGCAGCTCCCCGGACTCGAAGTACTTCTTGTTGAAGGCCTCCTGCGCCGCGATCGCCGCCGGCCACTCCTCGGGCGGGATCGAACTCCAGGTCTCCGCGGTCCCGTAAATCGTCACCAGGTACTTCATCGTCGGCTCCTCTGCCTCGGCTGCTGGCCTCCGGGCGCATACGGCACGACCATCGTCGCGCCTCCGGGCCCGTAACCCCGGCGCCCCCTCCGGGCGCCGGCACCCTCCGGTCGGAGCCGCGTTCTCATTCTCTACCTCCCATGGTCGATGTGACTCACGTCACATGACGCTCACCGTCGGGCGGCGACGCCGACTCCTGTCGGGCCGTGATCGCTGAGACCGTGTCGTCAGCGTCGCGATCCGGCCGGATTCGCGACGCTGGCGACACCCTCGTGGCGATCACCGCAGGCGTTCCGTGGGACGGGCGCCGGTTGGTTCGGTGCCGCGGAGATCGCGCACCGCGGGCCGACGGTGGGTCGGTCGGGCTGCCTCAGGGTGCGTCGATGTGCGATGTGACGCACGTCACCCGGCGCATCTCGTCGAACGACGGCTTCGGCCCCAGCCCGAGCGCCGAGGCGGCCGTCGCACCGACCCGCCGGCGCGATGATGGAGGCATGTCCACCGAACCAGGCCAACCCCTGGAACCAGGCCGCCCCGTGGAACTCGCCGCGGCGCTTGCGACCTTCGAGCAGCTCTGGAGCCCGCGGATCGTCACCCGCGTCAACGACTACGACGTCCGGATCGCGAAGGTCGCCGGTGACCACGTCTGGCACGCCCACGACGACACCGACGAGTTCTTCCTCGTCCTCGACGGCGAACTCCACATCGCCCTGCGCGACGCCGCGGCCAGCGTGCCCGATGGCAGTGCTCGCGCGTCCGGCGACGCGACGGCAGCAGCCGCATCGACAGCAGCCGCATCGACAGCAGCCGCATCGACAGCAGCCGCATCGACAGCAGCCGCATCGGCAGAGCGCGCCGTCGTCCTACCCAAGGGTGCCGTCTTCGTCGTCCCCCGGGGCGTAGAACACCGCCCGTCGGCGCCAGCCGGCGCGCACATCCTCATGTTCGAGCCCACCGGCACCTCCACCGTCGGCGACCGCCACGACCCCATACCTGGCCACGTCGACGCCACCACGGGCCATTCGCTGACCTGACCGCGACCGTCGTTAGCGACGTCGTCATTCGGTCGGGCTGGGGAGTGACGGGAATCGTGAGCGTGGCCGGTACGATCGCGTCAGTCGCGATGGCCCGCTGTTTTGACGGGGAATGCGACCGAACTCGGGGGCAGGATGACGGACGAACAGCCGATCGACTGGTTGACTGCGGGAGAGGTGCTCGCGCTCGCCGAGGTGTACTACGAGCGCACCGGCGCGGGCCAACTTCTGTCCAGGGCGGGACTGCCGCATCCCGCCCATCCGCACAACCCGCCGACGGCGTTGCAGTACTGGGAAGAAGTGAACGACGTGCTCCGCCGCGGCAAGCTCCCGGGCGGCCGGCGCAGGATTCTGGTCGCGGCGCTGGATGCCTACCCGGCTAACCGCCACTTTCGCGCCGGGCGGGCCGCGGCGGAGCAGGCGGAGGCAGCTGTCGACCATTCCGAGCAGGCAGCGGAATACTCTGGAACGGGGCCGTCGGCCGGGGCGAGCGCCGAGGCGGGCGCACAGACCGACCAGGGTTCGGGCTGGGAGGCCGCAGACACCGAGACCCGGCTTCCGGAGACCGTGACCGTCGTCGCGGTCGACGCGGTTGGGTACAGCTCTCAGCTTGCGCAGGTGCAGCAGGTGATGAGAACTGGCCTCAACCGGATCGTGCATACCGCCTTTCAGGGGGCGCGGGTGCCGCGAGCGGCGGTACGGCTGCAGGACACGGGCGACGGGTTTCTCATCACGATTGCGAGTACGGTCTCCAAGGCGATCGTGGCGGCCGAGTTCGTCGAGCGACTGCGGGTGGCGCTCAGCAACTACAACCTGGCACACGACGGAGCGGCGCGACTTCGGCTGCGGCTGGCCCTGCACCACGGTGACGTCATTCATGACCGCACCGGCTGGGCCGGGTCCGGTGTGATCGTCGGCGCCCGGCTGGTGGATTCGCCGCCGATCCGGGATGCGATCGAGGAGAACGCGAACGCGGACCTCGCTCTCATTGTGTCCTCGACCGTCTACGACACGGTCATCAAGGAGCGGTACCTCGGGATCAACCCGGACCTCTACCGTCAGGTCGACGTCCGGATGAAGAAATTCGAAGGCAGCGCGTGGCTGACTCTGCCTGGGTACGCGGCGACGATCCGGGCCGCCGACACCGGCGCATCGGGCGGGTCGGCCGGCCGCGGGGCCAGGCCCGGCGCGCGGCCGGGCGCCGACGGGGTGGACAGCACGCCGGCCGTCTCCGAGTGGGACTTCTTCATCTCGGTCGCCGACCAGGACCTGAGCTGGGGTGGGTGGATCACCTCCGACCTGGAGCGCGAGGGCTACAAGGTCAACTTGGAGGCCTGGGACGTGCAGGGGGGCGACGTCGGTCCCGGAGCGCTCGATGACGCGATCCGGTTCTCGACCCGGACGATCGTCCTGCTGACGCCTGCCTACCTGGAATCGCCGAAGGTCCGCGCAGCCTGGGGAGCGGCCTGGAACTCGGATCCGAACGGCACCAGGCGCCGCGTGATCCCTGTCCGGATCAAGAACTGCGAGCCCGATGGACTGCTGGGCAGCATCAAGTACATCGACCTCGTAGGTCTCCCGGAGCACCAGGCCCGGGAGCACCTGCACGAGCAGATCCGTCGCTCGGTCAAAGGCTTCTACCGCCCAGACACGCCCCCGGCCTTCCCCGGCGACAACCGCTGAGGCGTCCACCCCAGTTGGTCGGCGGTCAGCCCGTCGCCGTCGCCGTCGCCGCGGCGCGGCCGGCGGCGCGGCCGGAGAAGAGGCAGCCGCCGAGGAAGGTGCCTTCGAGGGCTCGGTAGCCGTGGACGCCGCCGCCGCCGAAGCCGGCGACCTCGCCGGCGGCGTACAGGCCGCCTACCGGCTCGACGCCGTCGGCACGCAGGACACGGCCGTCCAGGTCGGTCTCCAGGCCGCCGAGGGACTTGCGCGTCAGCAGGTGCAGTTTTACCGCGATCAGCGGGCCGGCCTTCGGGTCGAGGAGCCGGTGCGGAGTCGCGACGCGGATGAGCTTGTCGCCGCGGTAGCGACGGGCTCCACGGAGGGCGGCGATCTGCAGGTCCTTCGTGTAGGGATTCGCCATCTCGCGGTCACGGGCGAGGACCTGGCGTTCGATGTCGTCGAAACGCAGCAGTGGCGTCGACGTGAGCGCGTTCATACCGTCGACGAGGGAGCGCAGGTCGTCGCGGACGACGAAGTCGACGCCGTGCTTCTTGAAGGCCTCGATCGGGCCGGGGGCGCCCTCACCGAACCGGCGCCGCAGTAGCAGGCGGACGTCCTTGCCGGTGATGTCCGGGTTCTGTTCCGATCCGGAGAGCGCGAACTCCTTCTCGATGATCTTCTGGGTGAGGATGAACCAGGTGTGCTCGTGGCCCGTGCGCTGGATGTGCGCGAGCGTGCCGAGGGTGTCGAAGCCGGGAAACAGCGGCGGAGGGAGCAGCACCCCCGTCGCGTCGAACCACAGCGACGAAGGGCCGGGCAGGATTCGGATGCCGTGGTTCGGCCAGATCGCGTCCCAGTTCGTGATGCCCTCGGTGTAATGCCACATCCGGTCGCCGTTCACGATGCTTGCGCCGGCGGCCGCCGTGATGCCGAGCATGCGGCCGTCGACGTGCGCCGGGACGCCGGTAAGCATGCTTTTCGGCGGCTCGCCCAGACGCTTGGGCCAGCTGGCACGCACCAGCTCCGGGTTGCCGCCGATCCCGCCGGACGTGACGATCACAGCCTGAGCGCGCAGCTCGAACTCTGCGACGCCCGTCCGCCCCGAGGCGACACCCCGGGGCGAGGCACACGGCTCCAGGACGGTGCCGCGAACGCCGTCGACCTGGCCGGCGGTCACCGTCACCGCGTCGACCTGGTGGCGGAACCGGAACGTCACCAGCCCCGCGTCGACCGCGGCCCGCACCCGGCGGGCGAACGGCTCGACCACGGCCGGCCCGGTGCCCCACGTCAGGTGGAACCGCGGAACCGAGTTTCCCGGCCCGTCGCCGCCGTATCCGCCGCGTTCGGCCCAGCCGACGATCGGGAACCAGCGGACGCCTCGCTCGTGCAGCCACGCGCGTTTCTCGCCGGCCGCCCACTCGACGTACGCCCGCGCCCACTGCCGGGGCCAGTGATCCTCACGTTCCCGGTCGAAGCCGGCGGTGCCGAGCCAGTCCTGCCACGCCAGGTCGAACGAGTCCCGGACGCCCATCCGGCGCTGCTCGGGGGAGTCGACGAGAAACAGCCCACCGAGCGACCAGTACGCCTGCCCGCCGACGTTCGCCTCGTTCTCCTGCTCGAGGACGATCACCCGCCGGCCCGCGTCCGCCAGCTCCGCCGTCGCCACCAGCCCGGCAAGTCCGGCCCCGACCACGACGACGTCCGCGTCCACCACGCCCACTCCCGTCAACGGGCCGCCGCCCCGTGGACAACTGGCCCCGGCGACCGGCGTCGCTCGCCCGCATACCTTCCGTCCGGGTCGAACCGCCCGTCAACCGGCGCCCCGGGGGGAGTGCTTCAAGATCGGTGTTCCGGCCCGACTCGCCGGGGTCACCCGTCGGATCGTGGGAGCCGCGGGCCGCTTGCTGGTCGGGCATCCATCCGCGTCGTGCATGGAACGGTGAGCGCGCGCCGCTGGGCCGGCGCGTTCGACGAAGTGTGTCGCCTGGGTGAGCCTCTAGGCTCACTGAGCCGACACGGTCTAGTGGGGGCTCGTCCATGTGTGTCGGATGGTTGAGCCTATAGACACACCCATCTGACGCGGTTCGACAATGGAAGCGGCCCCCGGCTACGCGCCACCCTGCAGGTGATCTTCCGAGGGGTGCCCCGCCGCCCCGGAGAGCCTGGTCAGGCGTTCTGCGGCCCGCTCAGCCGGGTGCCGATCGACAGCAAGCGTGATCATGCATCGTGGGCTAGCGAGCGGCCGCGACCCGGCCGGTGCCGACGCCGAACTCCAACGCCCTGCCCCCGCCGGCCAGCCGCGCCAGCACGTCCGCGGCCGGTTCGACCAGGTCGGGTGGTAACGAGGACCCCAGGTCACGCGACCTGTTTCGGCCGGCCGCGGCCTCGGGCCGGCCCGCGAGGTTTGGCGGCCGGGTCCGGCGGCGATCAGCACCAGACAGGACGACACGCAGACGGACAGCGGCAGGGCGCCGACGGCGAGACGAGGAGCTGAACATGGCGACGAGCGGCACCGAAGATCGGCCCGAAGACCCGATCGGCACCGAGGATACGGCTGGCACCAAGCCCGAGCCCGAGCCCGCGGCGGACGCGGCGGACGGCGCCGACGCCAAGTCCGGCACGGACGGCAAGGGCTACCGACACGTCAACTTCTTCCGCGCCGTGCTGATCAAGCTGGGCGGCCCGGCCGAGCTCGGTGACCACGGCCCGCTGGCCGGCACGAAGTACGACTCGCGTCGCCACGAGGCCAAGGACAGGCGCGGCTGGTCTGGGCGGCGGGCGCGGGCCGTGGAGCGGTCCGCCGCGTCGGGCGGGCACGCGGGCCCGGTGACTGCGGACGACCCCGTCGAGATCGTGAGCGTCGGCCGGCCGGCCGACCGCCGCGGCGAGCCGACCGACTGACACCGGCCTGTCAGCCCGGCCAGCCCGTCAACCTGACCCGTCAGGCCGGCCGGCCCCTCCGGCCGGCGCGGCCAGCTTGGCGAGCAGCGCCCGGGCGTCCCGGGCGACGCCGGTCATGCCGCGCCGGTCGGCCCGATCCGCCACGTCGCCCAGCCGCGCGCCGTCGACGGGCTGGGCCGCCCGGGCGGCGAGCTGGGCGCCGACCAGCCGGCAGCGCAGCAGCGCGCCGACGCCCTGGGTCCGCTCCGCCAGCTCCGTCGCGGTCCGCAGGTAGGCCCACGCGGCCGGCAGGTCGTCGGCGAGCGCCGCGAGCCGGGCGAGGCCCAGCGCGATCACCTCGTCGAGCTGGGCGCTCGCGTGCGGGACGGCGCCGGCCGGGACGGCGTCCCCCGCCGCCGGCGGTCCGGCCGTCGGCCTCCCCGTTGCGCGTCCGGACCGTCGCGACGATGAACAACGACGGTGGCGTCGCGTGCTCGTTCATCCTGACCGGCGGTGGCGGCGACGTGGTGAACGAGACCGGCCCGATCGAGCCGGTGGCCAGCGCCACCGTCCAGCTACCCGCCACTGCCGGGACCTACGACCCCGTCTGCACGGTGGCGCCCTCGGCCGGCCGGCGGCGACGGGAACGATCATCCTACGGTGAGCCGGCGGCGCGGCTACGGGCCTGGCCCGGCGCCCAGCGCGGCCTCGATGCGTCGGAGCCGGGCGTCGAGCGCGCGCAGCAGCTGCGTGACCTCGTCCGGGCCGGTCGGGTCGTCGGCCGCCGGCGGGACGGCGCGCGCGGCGGGGCGAGGCCCGGGAGCTGGCCGCGCGGCGGGGGGAGGGCCGGGGGCCGGCCGCTCGGTCTGGGCGCGCCGGACGAAGCTGGACGTCACCCAGGCGGTCACGATCGCGAGAAAGGTGATCGACTCGATCATGATGAGCGAGCCGATGAACCGCCCGGCGGCCGTGCCCGGCACGACGTCGCCGTAGCCCACCGTGGTGACGGTCTGCAGCGCCCACCACATGCCGATCCCGATCGACGGGAAGGCCGCCGCGTCGACGACCCGGATGAGCGCGCCGCCGACGAGCACGGTCAGCGTCGTGGCGACGGCGATGACCCGCATCGCGCGCCGCGCCGACAGCGGCCGGGTCGCGTAGCGGCGCAGGACCCGGTGCAGAACCCTCATGTCCGGCCCCTTCCGCCGTCCCGCGGACCGGGTCGGCGCCGCAAGGCGTCGTACGTCCCGGGACCCGGTGCCGCGGCCTTGCGGACCCTGCGGACGTGCCGGGCCCGCGGTCATGCTCACATGCGCCGGCGCCCGAGCGGGGCCGACGCGGATCGTGAGGCGGGTCGCGTTCGCGCCGCCGGGGGCTGCGCGCGGGACGCACGCCCAGGAAGCGCGCGTACCTTGGGCGAATCCGGCCGGCCGATCGCCCGAACGGGACGAGACGGCCCGCGATCCAAGCGCGGACACGTCCCCGGGGCAGGGTCCAGCCGGCCACGGGCGACGACGAGGAGGCAGCGTCGATGGCGGAACGCCCAGCTCAGGCAGGCCCGCCGGGAGGACGGCGGTTCGCCACCCCGCACCGCGCGACGGTCCTGCGCACGCAGCGCCTCAGCCCGCGCATGGTCCGCGTCGTGTTCGGCGCGCCCGGGCTGGAACGGTTCACGGCCGGCGACTTCACCGACCACTACGTCAAGATCCTGTTCCTGTCCCCGGGAGTGCGCTACCCGGAGCCGTTCGACATGCAGGTCGTGCGGGCCGAGCTGCCGCGCGAGCACTGGCCGCGGGTGCGCACCTACACGGTCCGGGCGTGGGATCCGGACACCCGCGAGCTGACGATCGACTTCGTCGTGCACGGCGACCGCGGCCTGGCCGGCCCGTGGGCCGCCGCCGTGACGGCCGGGACGGAGATCCTCTTCAACGGGCCGGGTGGCGCCTACGCGCCGAGCGCCGAGGCCGACTGGCACCTGCTCGCGGGCGACGAGAGCGCGCTGCCGGCCATCGCCGCCGCACTCGCCCGCGTTCCCGCCGGCGCGACCGTCCTTGCCTTCGTCGAGGTCGCCGGGCCCGAGGAGGAGCAGAAGCTGGCGACGCCGGCCGGTGTCGAGGTCCGGTGGCTGCACCGCGGCGACCGGCCGGTCGGGGACCTGCTCGTCGAGACGGTCACGGCGCTGGAGATCCCGCCCGGCACCGGGCAGGTCTTCGTCCACGGCGAGGCGGGCGCGGTCAAGGCGCTGCGACGCCTGCTGCGGGTCGAGCGCGGGCTGCCGCCGCAGTCGCTGTCGATCTCGGGCTACTGGCGGACCGGCCACGACGAGGACGGCTGGCAGTCGACCAAGCGCGACTGGAACAGCCAGGTCGAGGCCGAGGAGAAGGCAGCCCTGACCAGCTGAGCCCCTGGGCCTCGAGCCCGGCCCGCCCCTGGTGCGGAGCCGGCTCGGCGGGCCGGCACCGGGCCCGGCGCTCAGGCCCCGTTTGCCCGGTGCTGGCATCCGGGCGCGGACCGGCGCCCCCTGCCGGTCCGCCGACCCGACGTAGCTGGCATGATCGCCGGTCACGGACAGTCGGCGCGAACGGGGCGGCTGCGCAACGGGAGAGGACGCCATGGGGGACCTGATCACCGACGCCGCGCGGTACACCGGGGACCACCGCGGACCGGGTGGTGGGCCGGGCGCCGCCTCGGTCACGGCCCGCTACCCGGCGCACGTCGAGGCGGCCCGGCTCTACGGCGCCTCGATCAGCCAGGACGTGGCCGCGCTGTACCGCCGGCTGCGCGCCGAGCACGGCACCGTCGCGCCCGTGTTACTCGAGGGCGACATCCCCGCCTGGCTCGTCCTCGGCTACCGGGAGGCGAACTTCGTCGCGAGCCGCGGCGATCTCTACGACCGGGACTCGTCCCGGTGGAACGCCTGGGACCTCGTCCCGGCGGACTGGCCGATGCGCCCGGCCGTGGGCAAGTCGGACTCGGTCGCGTGGGCCCAGGGCGCGGAGCACGACCGCCGGTCCGACGCGGTCCACGAGGTGCTGGCGGCCGTCGAGCCGTTCGAGCTGCGCAGCCGGTGCGAGCGGATCGCCGACGAGATCATCGACTCGTTCGCCGCGCACGGCGAGGTCGAGCTGATGTACTCCTTCGCCCACGTCATGCCGGCGCGGGCCGTCGCGGGCATTCTCGGCATCCCGGCCGAGGACACCGCGGGGATGGTCCACGACCTGGTGACGCTGTTCGACCACAGCACGGACGCGCTGGCGGCGCACGGCCGGTTGATGGCCCTGGTGCAGCGTCTCCTCGCGCAGCGCCGCGAGCGTCCTGGTTTCGACGGGATCTCCCGGCTGATCACGCACCCAGCGGCGTACACCGACGACGAGGCGCTGCAGGACATCTTCGTGCTGCTCGCCGCCGGGCAGCAGACCACCGCCTACTGGATCGGGAACACGCTGCGCCTGCTGCTGGCGGACTCCCGGTTCGCGACGACGCTGGCCGGCGGCCGGCGAAGCGTCGGCCAGGCGATGGCCGAGGTTCTCTGGGAGGACCCGCCGGTCGCGAACTTGACCGGGCGCTGGGCCGTGCGCGCCGGCCAGCTCGGCGGTCAGCGCATCCAGGCCGGCGACATGCTCGTGATCGGCGTGGCCGCGGCCAACGCGGACCCCGACGTGCGCCCCGACCCGTCCGCCGGCCCCGGCGGCAACCAGGCCCACCTGACCTTCGGCCACGGCGAGCACCGCTGCCCGTTCCCCGCGCAGGAGGTCGCCGAGGTGATCTCCCAGACCGCCGTCGAGGTGCTGCTCGATCGCCTGCCGGACCTCACCCTCGCCGTCCCGGCGGAGAACCTGCTCTGGAACCCCGCCATCTGGGTCCGCGGCCTGACGGTCCTGCCCGTCACCTTCACCCCGGTCTGAGCCGCCGGCGCGGCAGCGGCGGACCGGCTGCCGGCCGGCGGTGATCAGTCGGTGGCGGCCTCCTTGACCAGCGTCGCCACCGCGCTCTCGGCGGGGGCGGCGACGGCCAGCTCGGTGGGCTCGCCGAGGTAGGCCTCGCGGACGGCGGCGTTGGAGGATGGTCGCATGCCGCGGATCGACTATTACCACGTCCCCGACGCGCCCCGGGCGAACGCGCTGGTCGTCGGCGGCTGCGCGGTGGCGCCCGCAGCCGACGGGCGGATCCTGCTGCAGCGCCGCGCCGACAACGGCGAGTGGGCGCTGCCGGGCGGCGGGATGGACATCGGCGAGACGTTCGCCGACTGCGTCGTGCGGGAGGTCCGCGAGGAGACCGGCTTCGACGTCGTCATCGAGCGGATCGTCGGCATCTACTCGGACCCGGGCCACGTCTTCGCCTACCCCGACGGCGAGATTCGCCAGCAGTTCTCGATCTGCCTCGCCTGCGCGATCGTCGGCGGTGAGCTCGCCGTCAGCGACGAGTCCACGGCGGTCGGTTTCTTCACCGTCGACGAGATCGCCGGGCTGAACATGCACGAGACCCACCGGATCCGCATCCGCGACTACCTCGCGAACGCCGCGCCGTTCCTGCGCTGACCCCCGTTCCAGGCATCATTTCGCGGCTCGCCGGGCCTCGCTATGACGCACGTCCGTCGGTACCGGCGCTCCCATTGCTGGCGAATGAACGACGGATCCGATTTCCGCAGCCGGGTGAGCTGGCTATGTCGGCCGACAGACAGTGGACGGCCGGTGCATTTCGTAGGCCTTCGGCAAGTGCTCTGAGCTGGTCCTTTGCGCTCAAGTCCCAGAGGTCCTAGGAGCTTTCTCCTACCCGCTCCCGGGCCGACCAGGGATGCGCTCCATTTTCCGAAAGCACCGGCGGTTGCCAATATCGGAGACGTCGCCGGCTGGTAGTCGGCCGAAAACCCGGGGGTATAGGCCTCCAGCCGTGCCGCGGTGCCGAAAAGCGTCGCGCACAAGACAGGGGAGAAAATCATGAACCGCATTCTGGCCCCGTTCGCCCACCGTACCGGCGCAGCCCTGACCGTCGGTGCCCTCGCGCTGGGCCTGGCCACGGCCGCCTGCTCGTCCGGGTCGGCGAGCACCGGCGACGCCGCGGCGCCGGCGGCCTCGGTCTCCGCCATTCCCAGCATCGACAAGGCCGCTGCCGCCGCCGCGACGCAGACGCCGAAGCCGGTCGACGACACCGTGGCCAAGCCCGCGAGCGGCGGGGCGGCGTTCGCCGGCGGCGGGTCGACGAGCTGCAACAACGGCTACGCGGGCGTCTGGATCGCGAGGGACTCGAAGGCCTTCCTCCAGAGCGTCACGCTCTCCTTCACCAACTGCAACCGCCTTGACTCCGGATCGGTCCGGATCGTTTCCAACCCCTGGCTGGGCATCGGCAGCGGGTACTCCGACTGGGGCACGACGAGGAAAATCACCTGGGGCTACCTGGGCACCTCCGCGAAGGTGACCTACTACTTCCAGGGCCTCACCGAGACGATCGTCATCTCCCCGAAGGGCCAGAACGGCCCCGGCATCTCGACCGCCGGGTACGAGACCCACGCCGACGGCAGCGGCCGCTACCTCGCCCAGCAGACCTACAACCGCTACGGTTCCTGATCACCCTGCCACCCAGCCCCACCCGGCCCGCCGCTCCCCACCAGGAGCGGCGGGCCGTCCGCGGTGCACTCGACCTGCTCATCCGCTGGAACCACGACGGCGGGTCGCCACCGAGCTTGGTCTCCAAACCCTGGCCAGCCCAGCGGGCGGTCCATCACCGTGATGCGGATTCCGCGTCACGCTGTGGCCGCTCACGTCGGGATGCCACGCGCGAGCCGCGTCGTCGTCAGCCGGCGCCGTTGAGGTCGCCGGCGAAGCCCAGCTCGCGCAGGGCTCGGCGGTAGGCGACGCCGAGGGCGTCGGAGGCGCGGTGAACCTCGCCCGTGGCGGCGACGACCCGGGCGGGCCGCTGGGACTCGACGATCGCCCTGTCCGGCGCCCGCAGAACGTAATTGTCTGTCAGCATCTTGATCCGGTTCACCGCGGCCGAGCACCATGGTTCGCGCCAACTTCTGATCGAAAAAGTAACATCAACAAGGGTGCTGGGTCCGTCAGAGGCTGGCGACCGTCGTGGCTCCCGGCTCCCAGCAGGCGGGCCGTGACGCCCGGTCCAGCCGTGCCGTCGGATTCACCTTCTGGTCGAGCGGGACGCCGCGTCGGCCTTGAGCCGATCGGCGAGAGCATCGACTTCCACGCGAAGGGCGTCGGGCTTGTCAATGGTGAAGGACCAGCCGAGTCCGGCGAGCATCTGGGCCATACCTTCGAGCCTTTCGACTCGGGCTTTCAACAATATCCCGTCGGACCGTTCGGTGAGTGTGCCAACCGTCGGCGGCAGCCGACGTTTCGCCTCGTCGAGCGTGGTGCGCAACACTACTGCGACCTCGTGCTTCCAGCCCACGGCCGCTATTCCCGCCAGGACGTGTTCGGCAGGGTCGAAGTCGGGCGGTACGTCGTAACTGCCCTCAGCCGGACGTACCCGCGCGATGCGGTCAAGTCGGAACGTGCGGACCTCGCCTCGGACGTGGTCGCGCCCCGTTACGTACCAGCGACCCGCGTGGAAGACGAGCCCGTACGCGTCGAGCGACCGTTGGCCGCTGCGCCCATCCCATGCGGTGTAGTCGATGGCGACGGTGCGCCGTTGCCTGGCGGCTTCGGCGAGTTCGAGCAGAACAGGCGCCTCGGGTGGGACGCCTGTTCTGCCGGGCGCGGTGAACCGCGCAGTCGACAGCAGCGCGTCCAAGCGGTTCGCCAGTGCGCCTGGCAGGACGCGTTGCAGCTTCGCCGTCGCGCTGTCGGCCGCGGCGACCTCGGTGGTCAGCATCCCGGAGCGGCGGCCGGCAATAAGGCCGAGGATGACCGCGACGGCCTCGTCGTCGGTCAGCATGAGTGGCGGGAGCTTGTAGCTGCGTGCCAATTGGTAGCCACCGTAGCGGCCACGACGGGCCTCTATCGGGATGCCGAGGTCGGCAAGGTGCTCAGCGTAGCGGCGCACGGTCCGCTCATCGACGCCGAGACGCTCGGCGAGTTCACCGACCGTGCGCTGGCCGCCTGCCTGCAACAACTCGAGCAGAGCGAGCACGCGAACCGTAGGCCGGGCCAAGATCTCTCACCAATCCGGGCGGATGTCGTCCGGTATCGACTCTACGTTGGCCACATGGCGACCTACGTGCTGGTTCCCGGATTCTGGCTCGGCGGATGGGCCTGGCGCCCCGTTGCCCAGCTACTGCACGAGCGGGGGCACGATGTGCATCCGGTCTCCCTGACCGGCATGGCCGAGCGGGCCAGCCAGGCACAGCCCGATACCGACCTGGAAACCCACATCGACGACGTGGTGAACCTGCTGTCCTCGCGGGACCTACACGACGTGATCCTCGTCGGGCACAGCTACGCCGGCCTGGTGGTCACCGGAGCCGCCGACCGACTCCCCGAGCACATCGAGCAGCTCGTCTACGTCGACACCGGTCCGCTGCCCGACGGCATGTCGCAAAACGATTTCACCCCGCCCGACCAGCAAGCAGCCAACGCCGAACTCGTCGCGAACCACGGTGACGGCTGGCAGCTACCGCCGCCCCCATGGGCGGCGTTCGCCGCCGACGTCCCCGACGTCGACGATGCGGCAATTGAAACGCTCACCGCTAACTCGGTCCCGCAGCCCTGGGCGACCGCCACGTCACCGGTACGGCTGACCGGCAGGTGGGAGAAACTGCGCCGACTGGGGATCCTCTGCAGCTTCACAACCGAACAGGTCCACGCCATGGCGGCAACCATGCCGGCCTTCCGGCACATGGCCGGCGAGACCTGGCGGTACGCCGAGCTACCCACCTGGCACTGGCCGATGTTCAGCCGCCCCGACGACCTCGCCGAGATCCTTGACGGTGCCACCCGGTAGCTCTCAGCCCGGATCAGCGCTCTCCCCCCATCGGGGCGAGGGTCCCGGACCCGGGACGGCATGCGACGACGCCACGCGCCTCGTCGCCGCCAACGTCGCAGCACCGCTGACATCAGCGCAGAAACGATCATCCAGAGTGCACGTGTCGGCGCCCTCCACGGAACCGGAGACAGGAGAGCCGATGCAGTCCGGCGAAGTTTGGTTGGTGGATTTCGACGAACGACGGCCGGTGGTGCTCCTCTCGGCTGAGAACGCCTCCGAGTTCCTCGCCATGCAGGTAGCCCCGCCCGCGGGCACCGACATCAATGGCCTGGCCGCCGAGGTCGCGATAGGCGCTCCGGAGGGACTTCCGTTCGACGGCGTACTACGCGTCGCCCTCCCGCGTCCCGGCCTCATTCCCTGCACGTGGCTCGTCTCGCTGGGGAGAGAAGAACTGGTCGAACGGGTCGGAGCGTTGCCGCCAGCGAAGCTCGCCGAGATCGAGGATCTTGTTCGGCTCGGCGGGTTGGGCGTTCGCGGCAGCCACTTCCACCGGACCTGATCCCAAGGCTCAGGCCCGGGAAGCGCGGGTCCGGGCATCTCCACCTATGTACACATCAGAGTGGCCGTGGTGGAGGCTCCGAGTTCCCAGCACGCCTCGCGGGCGGTGGCATCCACTTCACCGATCACGGAGAGCGGCTCACGTAGGCGTTTCCATTTCAAGCCCGTCGTGATCGTCTCGACGCCGCGGACCGCGCCGGTCGCGTCGCTGTTGCCGTGGACGTACAAGGCGTACGGGCGGCCAATGGTGGCCTCGAGGACCGGGTAGTAGATCTGGTCGCAGAACCCCCGCTAACGTAGGGGTCCGGCGACTTGCCATGGGCGACCTCCCAGAGCCGACGATGACAGGCGGTCCGGTCGTCCGGCACGACACCGCACGCATCCAGTAGACCCCGCTCCCAGCCGTCGACCGCCGGACCGGCCAGAGGTGCGGCAAGGTCTGCGGGCGAGGCAGGCGGAAGTGGATCAGCAACGGACCTTATACGCTGTCGATGTGGCTATCGCTCGTGTCCTGATCGCAGGTCTTGATCCACATGCGCTGCCAGGCATCGATGTCGAAGCAGTTGATCGCGCTCTCGCGTACGGTCTCGAACGAGTCCGGGCGGCGGGCTATCTGGTCGAGCAAATCCTCGTCCCGCTCGAAGAATCAGCGCTCGACCAGATCAAGCAAGCAGTCGTCAGCCAGGCGTGGGATGTCGTGGTCATCGGCGGCGGCATCCGTAAGCCCGAGCCTCTGCTGGAGTTCTTCGAGGCCGTGGTCAACCTCGTTCATACCGGCGCTCCGGCCGCCAAGATCGCGTTCAACGCTGACGGTGGAACCAGTCTCGAAGCCGTCCAACGAGTCCTTCCCTGACAGAACTCGTGGCCCCGCACGCTAGGTCGCCCGGCTGTTCGCGAGGCAACTGGCCGCCTCGACCCGCAGCACACCGCCTTCCTCAGCGTCTCCGACGCCTCACTCGGGTCTCGGGCATCCCGATCAAGCGCACCGGCCGCGGGGTGGGGCACAATCTCCCCGGGAGGAGGTGGGCATGCATCCGTTGATCGAGGCCAGGCGGACGGAGATCCAAGGACTCTGCCGTCGGCTCGGCATCCGCCGCCTCGACCTCTTCGGCTCCGCGACCAGCGACGCCTTCGACCTCGACAGCAGCGACGTCGACGTCCTCGTCGAGTTCGACACAGACCGGGCCGGATTCGACTACTACGGCACCTACTTCGCCCTCAAAGAAGGACTCGAACGCCTGCTGGGCCGCGCCGTTGACATCGTCAGCGTCACCAGCATCCGCAACCCCTACTTCCGAGACCAGATCATGAACACCAGGCAGCCCCTGTATGCCGCCTGACCCACGCAAGTACCTCTGGGACGCCGCGAACGCGGCCGAACTCGCCCGAAGCTTCGCCCACGGCCAGACCTTCGCCGACTATCAGGCGAACGCGATGCTCCGCGCCGCCGTCGAGCGCCAGTTCAGATCATCGGCGAGGCGCTCAACCAGCTCTCCAAGGTTGCCCCGGACCTCGCTGCCACAATCCCCGACCTCCCTCCAATAATCGCCTTCCGGAACATCCTCATCCACGGCTACGCCACCGTCGACGATGCCCTCGTCTGGCAGGTGCTCCAGGAAAAACTCCCGGTGCTCGAACAAGCGGTCCGAAGAATGCTGTCCGAGCGCTGACCCCTTGCGCCGAGGTCGAGCTACCGCCAGGCAGAACGGCCACCACCGAACGCGAGCCTCGGCGATCCTACGACTCGGACCATCACGCTCTGCGCATGGGCGAGTATCCCGGTTCGTGCCGACCGCTGCTCGCAGAAATGCGCCGAACCCTGGTCACGGATTCGTCGCTCCCCGCGATCGTCTGCCTGGCCATGGGAAACGCGCGACCCACGAGGCGAGGCGTCGATCAGCTACCGCATCAGGCTTTCGTCCACCGCGGCCCCAGCTCCCAGCAAGCCTCTCGATCTTTCGCGTCCGGCGTGCCGAGCACCGTCGCCGGCTCATGCAGCCACTTCCACTTCAGACCGGTGGCAATCGTCTCCACGCTTCGAACCGCGCGGTTACGCTGGTCGGCGCCGCGGTGAGGCCGCCGACCGGGTTGTCCTTGGCGCGGCCTTGGCCAGGGCTTCTCGTGCGGGTCACACTTTGGCTCGTTCGCCGCAGGAACCGCGGGCGACCAGCGCCGGTTCGAAGGCGACGCTGAACGGCTCGGCGGGCGGGTCCACGACGAGTTCGGCTGCCCGTCGGCCCATCTGGTACGAGGGCTGGGTGATCACGGTGATGCCGAGCGCGGGGGCCCAGGCGAAGTCGTCCATCGTCAGGACGGCGATGTCGTCGGGGATGGCGATTCCTCGCGCGGTCAGGGCCGCATGGACGGCGACGGTCAGGCGGCCGGCCGTGCAGGCGAGCGCGTCCAGCGGCCTGCGTCGATCCTCCGCACGCGCGAGGAGCGCGCCGACGGCCCCGTCCACCTCCTCCTCCGTGGTCGCGACGGTCACCGCGTCCTCGGGCAGGGACCGACCTCGTTGGGTGAAAATCTGCCGCAGCCCCGCGACGCGCTCGATCTGGGATGGGCGTTTCCCGGAGGTGACGACACCGATGGACGACCGCCCGCACTCGATCAGATGCCTGGCCATCAGGCGACCGGCCCCGACATGATCCAGGCTGACCGAGTGCAGACCGGACGGCGGATCCTGCACGGTGCGCGCCACGATCACACACGGCGTGCCGTTCTCGGCCATGTGCCGGGTACGGCTGTCAGTCCTCTCGTCGGTCGTCGTGATGAGCCCGCGCACCCGGTGCTCGTCCATCATCCGAATGAGGTCGATCTCATGATCGACGTTCCGGAAGGTGTTGGCGACCAGGACGAGGCTGTCGTTGGCCGCGGCCACGTCGTCGATGCCGCGCAGGAGGCCGAGATAGAAGGGGCTGCTCAGGTCACGGATGACAACGCCGAGCGCGCTGGAGCGGCCGGCGAAGATGCCCCTGGTCAGCGCGTTGGGGGTGTATTCGAGACGGGTGACCGCATCCCACACTCTGGTAGCCGTCGTCTCCGTGACGGCTCCGCCGTTGAGGACACGGGAGACCGTGGCAGTGGACACGCCGGCACGCGCGGCGACGTCGCCGATGGTGACTCGCCTCGCCATGGATCCTCCGCACGTTTTGGGGGCCCGCTGGTCAGCGCGTGACGCGCCGGCCGGCTCGGACAACGACCTCGCCGCCGATCATGACCGTATCCACCGAGTGCAGCCGCGCGGGATCCGTCACCACCAGGTCGGCGATCGTCCCCGCCACGACGCGGCCACGCCGAGGAGCCAGACCCGGGATGGCGTCGGCGACGTTGGCGGTCGCCATCGCTATCGCGGCCGGGAGCCTCACGGCGCCCGCGCGGACGGACTGGTCGATCGCCAGCAGGATCGGGTCGTGTGTCCGCCCGCGTAGTCGGTGGAGATCGTGTCGACCAGTCCCGCGTAGAGCAGCGCGTAGAGCAGCTCCGGGCCTGTCGTGAGGCGGCGGGCGCCGAACGTGTCGAACGTGGAGACATCCACGATCGCGCCCGCCTCCTTGAGTCGTTCGGCGTGGCCCAGAGCCTCCCGCAGCTCAAAGCTCGAATGGTTGGAATGCCCGGCGATCAGCGTCACGTCCGTCCTCGCGATGGAGGCGACCTGGGTCATCGAGGCGGCCGCGTTGTGTACCAGGACCGGGACACCCAGCGCGCGGGCCTGCTCGGCCGCCTCGGCGAGCCCGCGCAGAGCGACGTCGAACGCGGGCAGCACGATGGCCGAGACGAGCTCGCGCACCTCCTCGACCGACAGCCTGCCGGTCAGGCCCGCGGCCGCGAGTGCCTGCTCTACGGCGTCCCGGTCGAACGCTGACGCCGCGATGTGCCGACCCAGCACCGCGATCTTCAGCCCGTTCGCCTGCCGCGCAGTGATCGTCACTCCGGCGCGTCTCTCGACCTCCGCTGGGATGTACAAGTAGCTCGCCCCACCCCCGCCGAGGGTGTGCCCTGCCCCGATCTCGCCGAGCGCGACCGCACCGGCGCCGACGGCCCGACGCGCGGTGAACATCCGGTTCGCCTCGGTGAGACCGCCGCCGTCCGCGACTGCCGCCGCCCTCAGACAGGCCGGGGTGTTGCAGGAGGCCAGCCCGATGTTGACCGGATGCACTTCGTCGGTGCTGGCGAGGTCCGCCGCGGTGACGAAGCCGTCCACGCAGAGCACCGTCGTCGTCCCCTCCAGCAGGTGTCGGTCGAGATTGGCCAGCACCTGCTCGCGTGGCAGGGCCACATGCCCGCTGGGGAACAGCGGTCCGTACGCGGTGCCGTGGGTGTGGTTGTTGATGAGACCGGGAATCACCAGCATTCCGGCACCGTCGACGATCTCGTCGGCGGTGCCGTACGCCTCGGTGGGACGCGAGGGAATGATCTCGCGGACGGCGTCTCCCTCGACGATGATGTCGACACAACGTCGCGTGTCTCCGCCCCGGCCATCGACCAGATCGCCGCCGTGCAGGACGACTGTGCTCACCGTTGCTCCCCCTGTCGGCTCGCCGGGCGGAACCGCTCGAACCGGAACGCGGCCAGGGCGTCGTCCCGGTCCTCCCCGAGCACCTCGGCGGCGACCAGGTCACCCGCGTGGATGCTCAGGGTCGCGCCGCTGTGCGAGACGGCGAAGTGGAAGTTGGGTAGTTCGACCGCGCGTCCCAGCACCGGGAGGCCGTCCCCGGGAATGGGCCGTTTACCGACACGGATGCTTTCCACCGTCGCGGCCCGGGTCCCCGGATAGAGCGCGCGGCCCGCCTCCAGGATGTTCTCGACCGCCGACGGGTCGACACTGATCTCTCCGGTGCCCGACACACGCACGGCGCCGTCGATCTCGTGGGTGTGCAGCAGCAGTCGCCCGGCCCCGTCCGAACGAAGATGGACGCGCGGCGCGTGAACAACAACGCGCGGCTTGCCCGGATCGGTCACAGCGATGCGACCTGCGACGCAGCCATGCCTGCCGGGTATGTAACTAGTTACATTGACCAAAGGAACTGTAGGCATGCACGTTCAGGTGGGTCAACGGGTAGGGGGCAACAAAGCCCTGGCCCGGTTGAGATCACAGCCCGGGACCACAGCAGGGCGTTCCACTCGGCCTCGGTGGACAGTCGGTACCCGTCCCCGGTGGCGACGTCCCACTCAACCCGACCTTCGCCCGCACCGGCCCGATACGCGGGGGGCAGTCCCGCCTGGCGCGACAGCGCGTTGCAGAACCGGACCGCGTCCCACCAGGAGACGCTTTCCCTGGCAGCCGACCGCCCCGTACAGCGCGTACGGCCGCCCGACCGTCGCTTCCAAGATCGGGTAATACACGGTGTCGCAGAAATGTCGTGAACCCTGGTCACGGCATCCTTACCAGCCGTGACCGATCGTCCAGAGGGCTATGCGGGCCTGCGTCAGGAATCGGCCAGCAGAGAGATCAGCGCCGCGACCTCGCGGCGCCACGCGACGACCTGCGCATGCGTCGGGCCGATCTCGTAGCGGTGGTAATGGCACGCGAGGCAGACCTGGCTCCAGATGGCGTTCGCGCGCCGCGCGGTCTCGGGGTCCGTGTAGAAGCGCAGGCAGAGCATGCGCGCCCGCACGCTGACCTGGGCGAGACCAGTTACCTGTGCCTCGACGGCTCGGTTGACCGCGATCTCCAGCGTGGTCCGCAGCGCCAGCGACGCGCCACGGTGCCTACTGGCGGCCGACGCCTCGACGCCGCCGGCGAGCAGTAGGTCGGCGGTCCGCAGCAGCTCGCCAATCGTGACCGGCCCGGGGACCGGCGTCACGGCGTCACCGCCGCCGGCCGGCGGACCGCATCCGCGATCTGGCTCAAGCGGTAGACGAAGCGGGATGGGTCGGCGATCTGCGCGCCGCCCGGGTGCGAGCCGGCCTGGCACTGCCTGACCAGATCCACGTCGTGCCAACCGCCGGGACACACCTTCGCGAGTTCCGCTTCGACGTCGGGCTTTGTGTGCCCGGTGCCGCCAAACAGGGCCAGCGACGCGAGCGGGATGAACCGGTCCGCCCGTGCGATCAACGCCTGCAGCTCCTGCTCCGAGCCGCCGGACCGGTACTGGCGGATCCATGCCGCCTCGATGAACGCGTTCTCCAACGCCAGGCGACACAGCCCCGGAAGCACATGGCTGAGCGCGGCCAGCGGCAGGTTGCTCGTCTTCGCGAGTGCCCGGGCGTCCTCGAGGGCCTGCTCAACGGGGTTCGTCACCGGCTTCACCCGTACCTTCGACCCCTTGTCGCGTTCGACCTCGAACACCGTCACCGCCAGCTCCTGGCTCGCGAACGCCCGCTGTAGCCGGGTGTCGTGGGTGAAGACGATGATCTGGCGCTCCTCGCCGAGCTCGTGCAGTACGCGGGCCAGGCCGTGCACCTTCGCCGGGTCCATCGACTGGACCGGGTCGTCAATGAGGAGGAAGCCGAACGGGCTGTCAGCGGTCCGTGCGCGCGGCAGGAACAGTGCCAGCGCGAGGGAATGCTGCTCACCCTGGCTCATCACGGCAAGCGCGGGCGCTCGTGCGTCGTCCAGCGAGACGTCAAGTATCAGCTTCCGCAGGTTCGAGGACTCCTTTCCGTCGAGCCTGACCTTCGCCAGGCTGATGCCGCTTTCCTGGCGCAGTTGCTCCCAGATCTGCTGAGCCTGTGCCTCGAACCTCGCCAGACGCTTGGCGCGCAGATCCTTGATCAGGGCGTCGAGCCAGCGCCGCGCCCTGACCAGGTCGGCGCGCCGGGGCGCGGCGTGCGCAGCGGCGCGGGCCTGCTCGGTCCAGGTCGCGAGGCGCGTGTAGAGGGGGCGCCACTTCTCGTCGCGCGCCGCGAGCTGGGCCGCGGCCTCCCTGCTGGCCACGGCGCAGGCGTCCGCCAACGCCCGGGCGACGCCCGGGGCGTGCTGAGCCAGCAGGGCCGGGTCGCGGACCGTGCGCCCCCGCTCCCAGGCCGCCCATTGCGCGGACAACGCGGGCGGGATCTGCTCGGGAATCTGGATGAGCGCCCTCAGTGCGTTCTCGGCTGTGGCCAGCTGCCGGCTCGCGTCGACCGCGGCGCGCCCTTCCTCGCGCAGTGCGTCGACCTGCGCGGTCGCCTGCGCGGCCCAGGAGGCACTAAGGGCGCCGGCCGTCCCGCACACCGGGCAGGCCGTATCGCCGGCGTGCCGCGCGAGGTGACCGAGTGCTCGATCGAGCAGGTCTGCGCGGTGCGTCGCGTCCTCGGCGCTCGTGCCTCGGACCGACGCGGCAACCGTCACCGCGGCACGCAGCCGGTCGGCCGCCTCGACGACGCGTTCCGGCTCGGGCCCGCGCATGCTGGCGAGCAGCCGCAGTTCGGCGAGCCCGTCGTCGTCGGCCGCGGGAAGGTTCGCCAGCAGCGCGTCGAGCGCCGTGAAATCCGGCCCCTTCTTCTTTGACCCGAGCGCCACGATCGACGCGGTGGCGCGGTCTTCGTCCGGCAGGTCCTCCAGCGCCGCCTCGAGGGCGGTGAGCTCCTCATCGACCCGCTTCGCCGCAGCGGTCAACCGGCTCTGCTCCGCCTTCAGCAGGGTATCGACCTCGACCAGATAGCCGAGGCCGAGGATCCGGTCGACCGCGTCGTACTGCCGCGAGGCCTTGTCGCTGATCAGGTTGCCCAGGTCGGCGTAGGAGAGGAACGGCCGGTATTCGCGCAGCGCCGCCACCCAGGGAGCATCCCGGGCGGGCACCGCAGGGTCGCCGTGACGCTTGAAGACGCCGGTCGACGTCTCGAAGTCGTCCGCGGGCCAGGTCCGCGTCAATTGGCCGAGCCCGGCGTCACCCGCGACAGATAGCTTCACCTCGACCTTCGGCGTCGCCCCGGCGCGCAGGTTGCGCCAGCTCCCGCGGCGGGCATCGTCCTGCCGCTCCCACCGCGAGTTCGTGCCGGTGAACGCGGTCTCCAGAGCCTCGGCAAGGCTCGACTTCCCGGCTCCGTTGCGCCCGACGACGAGTGTCACCCCCGGTCGCGGGGCGAGCCGAAACCAGGTGCGCTCGCCGATCCCGCGGTAATCGGTGACCGCGACCGACTCCACGTAGAGCCGCCCTATCGCGGTCGCCGCAGGTGTCTCCACCGCGGCGAAGGCTTCCGACAGCAGAGCGCTCACCGACCTGGACATCGTGGCTGCCGCCAGCCGCGCCACGGCGATCTCGGCGATGGGCAGTGACTCGCTGACCGGCGGCGCGGCGGGCGGAGCAATGTCGGTCACGACGATCTCCCAGGGTCCGGGGCAGAGAGTTCGGAAGACGACAAACGGCAAGGGGATGGCGGGATCCCGACTGCGGGGCGGCCGAGCAGATCAGCTGACCGGGGCCAGAGCCGGCGACAGCACCTCCTTCCACGCGGCCCGGACCGCCCAGGACGCCGCGGCAACCGAGAACGGTGCGTGGCCCTGACAGCGTCGCCAGTAACCGGTGACACCGAAAGGCAGAATTTCAGACGACCGGCGTTGTTGTCCTGGAAACCGACACAGTCAGGACGCACCTTCCGACAGATCCGATGCTGATGGCCCGTTCGCTCCTGGGAACGATCCGAGAAAGGCTCGCGCACCTCTCGACGGGTTCCGCGACGAGCGAGAATCAGCTCGCGCCACCGGAACCGCCACATGTTCGTCGGATCAACACCAGTGAGAGTGTGGTGCCGGTCTCGCACACAGAGCACTCCGATGAGCCTCGCACCTAACTGTGTCAACGTTGTCTGGGTCCGTATGAACTTAGTCGAACGGGGCGGCGTCGCATGGTCGGGTCGTGGTGGTCGCGACGACGGAAGCCGCTCGCACCGCTCGCCCTTCCCGAACAGTTGACCTGGTCGGTTGGGCCCATGGTGGACGTGAGGCCGGTCGTCGGAGAACAGCACCAGGCCGCGATCATCGCGGTCGGCACGGCATTCCAGTACGCCGCGAGGCGAACACCCGTCGACGGGGCGCCTCCGGTCGTCCCGGTGCTGGCATGTCCCACCGCCGGCGCCGGGGTCGAGGTGCTGTGTGCGTCAGGCCCTGTCGGCACGCTCGTTGGGGCCGAAGGCGCCGGATGGAACGGGCTCGCCGTCGCCGATGCGAACCGCGGTCGGGCACTTGCCGGCTGGATATGGCTCATGCCGTCGCGCAGACGCGGCTACCAGATGAACCGGCTCTGGCTGACCGCGCCCCTCGACGTCAGCCCAGCAGGTGCTCCTGTCGACCTGCCGGCCATCCGCTGGCCCACCCACACGAGCCGCTCGGACCTGACCAGGCTGGTCACCCAGTTCCCACAGGTATCGATGTTCCCAGATCCCGCCACCCAGCGCGCCAGTCTGCTCCGTGCGGCGGGCGCCTTCGCCCAGGACCGAAGAGGTTCGAGGAATCGCCGCTATGCCGAGGCACTGTCGTTCGCCGCTCGCACGCATGGTGCCACGAATCCACCGGCGATAACCCGCACTGAGCGACGCCTGGCATTCTACCTCCAACAGATGCCGACTCCGTTCGAATGGATTCCACAAGTACCCATCGGACGTCGGCGTATGGACCTCTACAACCCCTACATGAAGATCTGTGTAGAGGTAGACGGCTCCTCCCACGACAATGCCGCGGCACGGGCCGACGACGAGTGTCGCGACCACGAGCTCCGCGATATGGGAATCACCACCTGGCGGTACCGGGATGCCCAGGTCGAAGCCAGCCCGACGGCCGTGGCCGACGACCTCGCTCGGCGAATGGCCCGACGCAGGGCAGGCTACCTCCTCAAAGGCTGGACCAGCCGCCGACTCGTCCCCGTCGGCTATCTGCCCCCGAGCCTGTCTTTTCTGGCGAGCCGGTCACGGCGTCTCTGACAGCTGGGCGTCGCAACGGCGCTTGGCTGGCCCGCCCCGGCGTGTTCCGCCTCTCCGGGAGGACACGATGGGTGAGCGCGCGTGCCTGGCGGTGAACGATGTTGGAGCGCCGGGTGGAGGCCCGCCGCAACGGCCCACATGGCCATCGTCCAGGCCGGGCAGGATGACGCGCCGTTCACGGCCGCGGGGTCCAGTTCGCCGCCCTCGGAAGGGGCGGGCCTCGAGGCGTGCCGCCGGTCAGCCGAAGAGCTGGTCGAGGGTGTCAGCGGTCAGGACGCGGGCGGTCCAGGTCTGAAGCTGGTTGGCGGAGGCGTTGCGCACGGTGGTGAGCGCCGCTTCGGGAAGCGGACCGAACTTGAGCGTCAGCTGCTGGACGAGTGTCTCGACACGGCCCTCGACACGGCCTTCGACACGGCCTTCGACACGGCCCTCGGCGCGGAGCTGCTCGGCGATGGTCATGTAAGCCTCCTCCGCGTCAGGACCGAGAGCGACGATCAGATCATGCAGCTGGTCACGGATCTCCGCTTCCCCAACCAGCTCAATGTAACGCAGGAGAGTAGCGAACTCCTCCCTGCCATCAGGACCGTCAAGAACCGCCCGCAGCTCGTCCACCCACGGCCCCAAATCCTTCGCCAGCCACGGGTTCCCCGGAGCGATCTTCAGGAGGAGCAGCGTCAGCCGCACCGACGACGTCAACGGCCGTTCCCGCAACGCCTGCGCGTCGACCCGGACCAGGTCGTCGAGCAGGAACCGGAACCGAGGCAGGTAGCCCCGCCAGGCCTCGATCAGCCCCGGGTCCAGGTCGACCAGGTCGGCCACCTCGACCGGCGCGGTCCAGGCACGGTCGTTGTGGTGCACGACCAGCGGGACCACCGCGGGCAGCCGGCTCGCCCTGGGATTGTCAGCCAGGTGGCGGTCCCAGATCCGCACGACATACCGCAGCATCCGGAACGCCATGACCGGGTCGTTGCCGCTCTGGTGCTCGATCAGCACATAGACGAACGCCTCCCGGCCGTCCAGCGGCGCGGTGAACAGCAGATCGGTATGCCGCCACCGCAACGTCGCGTCGACCAGGCTCCCAGGCACGAGCGCCAGCCGGTCCAAGTCAAGCCGGGCCACCAACCCCGGCGGCAGCACCGCCCGCAACTGCGACGCCGCGTTCGACGGCGTCCCCAAAATCCGGCGGAACACCGCGTCATGAGGCGTGGACGGACTCGACATGGCCGCACCGTACAGACACCCACCGACACACCGACCCGCCACCACACAACCAGGCACCGGCCCACCGGCCCACCGGCTCACCGGCTCACCGGCCACGCGGGGCGCTGGCCCGCCTGCCGCGTGCCGCTACGGACTGGTCGATCATGCTGGCCGCGGGCGGCTGCGGGTGCGAACTGTGCGAGACATTGCGTGCGTTCCTGGCGGACCGAGCCGGCGCACCCTCGACTGGCCGCTCGCCGAGCAGCACAGGCGGCACGTCCAATTCTCGGATCGACGCCGCCGAACTGCCCGTCAGTCATGTCACCCGCCGGCAGGGCCGTCCCTACACCCTCGTTCTCCAGAAGACCGACGCACTCTTCACCGACGAGCTGACACAGCGTGCCAAGGACCAGGCGGACCTTGACTGGCTGGTCGCCGAATGGCACGTGGCGCCCGACCCGCAGACCGCCTGACCTCCATCCGTCGGTTCTGGATTCAGGTCACGCGGGCATCAGGCTGGCCGCGGCCATCGCCCCGAGTTCCCAACATGCCCCGCGTCCCGCGGCCTCCACCTCACCGACGATCGACAGCGACTCGCGCAGGCGCTTCCACTTCAGACCGGTCGCGATGGTCTCGACGCCGCGCACCGCGCCAGTCGTGTCGCTGTTGCCATGGACATACAACGCATACGGCCGACCGATGGTCGCCTCAAGCACGGGATAGTAGATCTGGTCGAAGAAGTGCTTGAGCGTGCCGCTCGGGTAGCGGATGTTGGCCCGGGTGCCGACCGGGACGGGTGTCGCCAGCCCGCGGTCCTCGATCTCGGGGGAGCGCGGACGTGGCCGAGCCTCGTCGACCAGACCCGCCTACACCGTGCCGGCGACCTCAGTGACTGGACCCGTCGCGCTGAGATCGCGTTCGGGAGGATCTGCCCGGGCCGCCGCGGGACGATGGTCAGCCGGCGAAGCCGAGGTCGCGCAGGGCCTGGCGGTAGGCGACACCAAGACCATCGAAGGCGCGGTGGACCTCGGTCGTGGCGAACACCCGGGCCGGGCGCTGCGACTCGACGATCGCCTTGTCGGGTGCCCAGATCAGATCCTCGACGGCCTGCAGGCCGTCGCCGTCGACCGGCTCGTCGCCGTGGACGGCCGGGTCGAAGGCACTCATCCAGTACAGCCGCAGCGTTGTCGCCGACGTCGGCGCGCTGACCGAGAACAGCACAGAGCCAGGACCGTTGGCGCCGCCGAGCCAGACGGCGAACGGCAGCTCGATCCGGTACCGGAAATGAGTCTCGCCCACTGGCCGGCGGCCGTCCGGGCCTGGTTTGGCCACCGGGTTGACGCTGGGGTAGCGATAGTCGGCCTCGACCGTCCACTCGGTGCGGCGGACCGCGTACGGATCGATCGCCAGCACGTCGCCGTTGCCGAACGTGTCCGTATGCAGGACCGAAAAGTGCCCGATGTCGCAGAACATACATCAACATGGGTGTATGACCCGTCAGGGGCTCGCCGCCGCCGTGGCCCCCAGCTCCCAGCAAGCTGTGCTTGACGCCTGGTCCAGCGCGCCTGTGACGAGGGCGGGCGGCAGGGTCTGCTTCCACCCGAGGCCTGTGGTGATCGTCTCGACGCCACGGACCGCGCCGGTCGTGACGCACCCGTGCGCCGCGGGGGTATCGGCGGACATCATTTTTCCGATGCGTCGACCTGGGACCCGTCCTTGGGCGGGTGGACGTGGCGCAGGGTGTGGGTCATCCGGTCGACGAGGAGCGCCTCCCCGCCGACCGACCCCGGGGCGAGATGGCTGTTGATCTCGAGCGAGACCAGGCCGTGCAGGGTGCCGAACAGGCCCAGTAGGCGGTACTGGTCGTCGATGGGCAGCGTGGCGAACTCCGCCAGCCGGTCGCCGCGTCCCTCCGCCTCGCCCACCGCCAGCAGGAACGGCCGATAGACCGCCTGTTCGGCGGTCACGGTGGGTCCGGCCGGCGGTGCCGCGTAGCCGGGTAGCTGGTCGGTCCAGATCAGGTTGAACTGCCGGGGGTTGGCGACGGCCCAGGCCCGGTACGCCCGGACGCAGGCGAGGAGCCGGTCGAGGGACTCGGCGCCCGCGCTGTCGTCGAACGCCTGGCGAACGGCCTCGGCGAGACTCAGGAAGCTCTCCGTGATCAGCGCGGTGAACAGCTCGTCGAGGCTGTCGAAGTAGGTGTAGAGCGAGGCCGGGTTCATGCCGACCTCGCGGGCGACGCCCCGCCACGACACGTTGCCTGGACCGCCGTCGTCAAGCTGACGGCGGGCGGCGGCGAGGATCTCGGCGACGAGCTCCCGACGCTGGCGGTCTCGTCGGGACTCCGTGGACGCGCGCACGCCGTCGAGGCTATCCGAACAACCCGACCACCCGAACACCCTTGACCTACCAAACAGTGTTTGGCTATGTTTTTTCCAAACAGTGTTTGGACTTCGAATCTTGATTGGAGAACGTAACGTGACGGACCTTCTCGACACGCCCGTCGTCCTGGGCGCGGGTCCCGTCGGCCGGGCGGTCGCGGCCGCGCTGGTGGCCCGCGGGATCCGCCCACACGTCGTTACCAGGTCGGAAACTACGGTCGACGGGACCCACCCCCGCCGGGCCGATCTGGCCGACCCCGACGCCACCCGTGCCGCGCTCGGCCGCGCGACCGTGGTGTTCCAGTGCGCCCAACCGCCCTACCACCGGTGGGGGAAGGACTTCCCTGACATCCAGCGATCCGTCGTCCGGGCCTGCGAGGCGAGCGATGCGGTGCTCGTGGCGATCGAGAACCTCTACGGGTACGGGCCCGTGTCCGCGCCCATGACCGAGGAACTTCTGATGAGGCCGACCACCCGGAAGGGCGCGGTGCGCGCCGCCATGTGGGCGGAGCTGCTCGACGCGCACCAGTCCGGTCGGATACGCGCCGCGGCCGTCCGAGCGAGCGACTTCTTCGGTGCCGGCGTGCGGGAGTCGGCATACGGCGAACGTTTCTTCGGCCCACTCGTGTCCGGCGGGAAAGCCCAGGTTCTGGGGTCGCCGCGGGCTCGGCACGCGGTCACCTACGTGCCCGACCTCGCCGATGCGGCGGTACGCGTCGCCGAGGATGCCTCAGCCTGGGGGCGAGCCTGGCACGCGCCGACCGCTCCGGCGATCACTCAGCGCGCCCTCGTCGAGGCCACCGCCCGCGCGGCCGGCGTGGCGCCGGCCTTCGTCGCGGTGAAGCCGTGGCAGCTTCGCCTCGTCGGTGTCTTCAACCCCGGCGCCCGAGAGACGGTGGAGATGCTCCACGAGTTCGATCACGACTTCGTCGTCGACTCGTCGGCGTTCGAGACCCACTTCAGCCGGCCGCCGACGCCGCTCGACCGCGCGCTCGTCGAAACAGTCGCCTGGTACCGCGGGGCGCGGGCCTGACACCAGGACCGGCCAGCCCGGCGGTCCCGCGGTGGATCGCGGGCCTGGTGACTCGGGCTCTTATGCAAAGAGCTGGTCGTCAGGAGGGTGGCGAACTCATGGCCGGTGCGCTCGATCGTTGCCTCGGCAACAGGTCGTGGGACCTTCTTGTCGGGAACGGACTGCCCGGTTTCGTCACCTAATTCGGCTACGGAACGGAACGGGGCGGTCGGAATACCCGCGCTTCGGTGGACGACGCCGGCGTCGAGCCGTTCGTCTTCAAGCGTCACTTCCACGCGCCAGCCCGTGCCGGTGGTCGCTCGGTAGACCGGCGACCGGAGGTGGCCCGCGAGGATGGCCTCAGTCGGCGAGCGCCAGTTTGGTGAGTTTGTCGGGGTCGATGATCAGGTCGATGGTGGCGATCCGGTCTTCGATGACGGTCATGCCGGCGACGGCGATGATGCCGGTCGAGGTCTGGGCGACGATGCCGGCGGTGCCGTTGACCAGGACCGGCCGGCAGTGCTTGGCGAAGCGCGGGCCCTGGGTGGCGGCCTGGCGGGCGACGGCCGTGGAGCCGGTGAGCAGGGCGGGCGCGAGGCCGGTGCGTGTGCCGGTGTCGATGCGGAAGACGACGTCGGGGTGGAGCACGGCGACGAGGGCGTCGAAGTCGCCGCCGCGGGCGGCGGCGAGGAACGCGGTGACGGCCTTGCGCTGGGTCGCGAGGTCGGTGTCCGGCACCGCTGGAGAGCCTTGCACCCGCCGTCGGGCGCGGCTGGCGAGCTGGCGGGCGGCGGCGGGTGTCCGGTCGAGTATGGCGGCGATCTCCTCGAACGGCATGGCGAACATGTCGTGCAGGACGAGCGCCAGCCGTTCGGACGGGGTGAGTGTCTCGAGCACGACGAGCAGGGCCAGGCCGACGGAGTCGGCGAGCAGTGTCTGCCGCTCCGGGTCGTCGCCGTCCTCGATGTTGACGATCGGCTCGGGCAGCCAGGTGCCGACGTAGTCCTCCCGGCGTGCCTGGCGGGCGCGCAGCATGTCGATGCACACGCGGCCCACGACGGTTGTCAGCCAGCCGCCGAGGTTGCCGATCGTCTCGTCGCTGGACCGGCTCAGCCGCAGCCAGGCCTCCTGGACCGCGTCCTCGGCCTCGCTGAGTGAACCGAGCATGCGGTAGGCGACCGCATGCAACTGCGGGCGCTGTCGCTCGAACTGCTCGGCCTGCCAGATCGCATGGTCCACGAGCTGCCTCCTCCCGATCAAACCCCTCCCAGGCAATGACGAAGGCGGCGCGGCCGATGTGACGGGGTTATCCCCGTCGACCACGCCCGCACAGGTGACGAATGTCGCCCGGCGGGACCGCCGGTCACATCTGCCGGGCGGGATCCGACAGACAGGTGACGGCCAGACACCCGCTGGCGCCAGGTTGCGGGACGACGGCCGCGGACAGGAGGGATCTCCACATGGGCTCCATCATCACCGGCCCAGGGGCCGCACGCCCGGTCGCGACCCGCCGTGCGTCCGAGCGTTCCCGAGCCACCGTCACCGCGGCGAATGCCAGCGGTTCCGGCGCGAAGACCGACGCCGACGGATCGTTTCTCGCGACCCGACGCGGCAAGCTCACGCTGGCGTTGCTGTGCGCGGTCGCCTTCCTTGACTTCGTCGACGCGTCGATCACCAATGTGGCACTTCCCGACATCCGGACCGATCTTGGATTCTCGAGGCAGAGCCTGCAGTGGGTGCCGAGCGGCTACCTGCTGACGTACGGCGGTTTCATGCTGCTGGGTGGCCGGCTCGCTGACCTGCTCGGCCGCCGCCGGGTCCTGGTGACGGGGACGGTCCTGATCGGGATCTCGTCGATCGTCGGCGGGCTGGCCGGGGATCCCGGGCTCCTGATCGGCGCGCGGCTGGCGCAGGGTCTTGGTGCCGCGATGATGCTGCCGGCGGCGTTGTCGATCCTCACGACGACGTTCCGGGACGGCGCGGACCGGCACAAGGCGCTCGGCGTGTGGGGCGGGGTCGGCGGACTCGCGTCCGCGGTCGGGGTCCTGCTCGGTGGGGTGCTGACCGAGGGGCCGGGCTGGCGCTGGGTGTTCTTCGTCAACCCGATTGCCGCCGCGCTGGTGCTCCCGGCCGTCTTCCGGCTGATCCAGCGTGACCGGCGCGATGGCAGGCCGGCGAGCTTCGACATCGGCGGCGGAGTCCTGGTCACCGGCGGGATGCTGCTGCTCGTCTTCGGGCTGGTGAAGGCGCCTGACCAGGGCTGGGGTTCGGCCCGCACGATCGGAGAGCTCGCCGGCGCGGCCGTCCTGCTGGTCGCGTTCCTGGCCAACGAGCGGCGTCAGAGCAGCCCGCTGCTACCACTGTCGATCTTCCGGATCAGGGGTCTCGGGGCCGCTGACTTCACCGGCCTGATCGCGTTCGCCGGCCTCATCGCGATGTTCTTCTTCCTTACCCTCTACATGCAGAACGTCCTCGGGTACTCGCCGATCAGGACCGGCCTCGCCTATGTCCCGCTCTGCGTCGGCGTCGGCGTCGCGGCCGGCATCTCCGCGCAGCTGCTCATCCGGGTCGGTACCAGGGCCGTCGTCGTCGTCGGTGCCCTGCTCGCTACCGGCGGCCTGTACTACCTGTCCCGGATCCCCGTCGACGGCTCCTACCTGAAGGACCTGTTCCCCGGCCTGATGATTGTTTCGTTCGGTCTCGGGGCGGTGTTCGTCGGCGTCACCACGGCCGCGAACGCCGGCGTACCCGCCGACCAGGCGGGGCTGGCCGCCGCACTGCTGAACTCGTCGCAGCAGGTCGGCGCCGCGCTGGGACTCGCGATCTTCTCCGCGGTCGCTACCTCGCGCACGAACCACCTGCTCGGGCAGCATGCGGCCGGGCCGAACGCGCTCACCGCGGGTTTCCACCGCGCGCTGCTGACCGGTAGCGCCTTCCTGCTCGCCGCCGGCCTCATCGCGCTGCGCAGCCCCAACGCGCACGGTGAAGCCGAGCACCCCGCCGGCTCCGACACGACGCCCGAACCGGCCCGGGTCTGACCCGGCCCGCGGCCACCCCGGCGCGCCGCCGAAGGAGGCCACCAGGCATGGGACGCCGGCAACCGACACCGCTGACCAGCTGCTAGGCGGCGCTGCCGCCCGCGACCGACCAACTACCTGTCTGGAGTACCGATGACCAACAGCGCCGCCGCCGGGACCGGCCGCACGCCGCCTCGGGCTGGCACGGTCGACTTCACCACGATGCTCGCCGGGCACGCTGCCTTCGCCCGCGACCTGCAGCGCCTGCAGCTGGCGGCGGAACGTGGCGAGGGCAGAACAGCGGGCGCGCGTGCCCGCTGGGACATGTTCACCAAGCAGCTGCACACTCACCACCAGGCCGAGGACGCCGCCCTGTGGCCGGCGCTGCGCGACAAGGCGCTGGCACCCGACGAGGTCGCCGTCATCGACAGGATGGAAACCGAGCACGCGCAGATCGACCCGCAGACCGAGCGCGTCGATGACTCCCTGGCCTTGGGCGACCAGGCCGGCCTCGTGGCGAGCGTCCGCACCCTCGCCACCAGCCTGACCGCCCACATGCAGCACGAGGAGAACGAGGCCCTGCCGCTGGTCGAGACCTATCTCGGCCCCGCCGGGTGGGCGACGTTCGTGGCGGCGATCCGTAGGGAGCAGGGCCTGCGCAGCGCCTCAGAGTTCCTCCCGTGGCTGCTCGACGGCGCGCCCCAGGAAGTCGAGGCCAAGGTGCTCAAGCTGCTGCCGCCGCCGGCCAGGTTCATCTACCGCCGGCGATGGGCGCCGCGATACCAGCGCACCGCGGGAACGAACGCGTAGCGGACCGTCCAACCCCGGCCCGTCCGCCGCGTAGAAAGCGATTCCAGGTCGAGCCGGGTAACCGCGGCCGACCTGGGATCGCTTTTGCCCGGACAGGCAACCGACGCCTTGGGAGAAGCTGAGCTGGGCGCCGCGGCCGGCGCACCGGACGGCAAAATCGATCAGGCCGCGCTCCTCGTAGTACCGGATCGCTGACGCGCGCAGCCCCTGATCACTGGCGCTGCGCGGTGCCCGGTCTGCGCAGCTGATACTGATCATCGAGGCTGCCGAGCCGCCGAAACTCGGGTTGAACACCGTCACGTCGATAGGCGCGTTCCCGCCGAGGGCCGACGGCGCCGCTGATCGGCACCGGATTTCCGTGCTGGTCGGTGTATCCCTCGAAGGGAATCGCCACGCCATTCCCGCGGTTGCGATCGATGGCGTACTGGGTTGTGTCGGCGGCCAGCGCCGTGCTGGGCGGCAGGACGAGAAGGCGACGGCGGTCACCAGCAGTGGCACGGCCTTTCGCAGCGGCGGCGGTCAGCCAGCGAAGCCGAGGTCACGCAGCGCCCTGCGGTAGGCGACGCCGAGTGCGTCGAAGGCACGGTGTGCCTCGGTCGCGGCGAATACCCGCGCGGGGCGCTGCGACTCGACGATTGCCTTGTCCGGCGCCCATATACGGTCTTCGATCACCTGCAGTCCGGCCCCGTCCACCGGGACGTTGCCGTACACGGCCGGGTCGAACGCGCTCATCCAGTACAGGCGCAACCTCGTCGCCGATATCGGGGCGCTCACCGAGAACATGACGCTGCCCGGTCCGTTCGCGCCACCCAGCCAGACGGCGAACGGCAGCTCGATCCGGTACTGGAAGTTGGTCTCGCCGACGGGCCGGCGCCCGTCCGGCCCCGGCTCGGCGACCGGGTTCACGCTCGGGTAGCGGTAGTCCGCCTCGACGGTCCACGCCGTGCGGCGCACCGCGTACGGCTCGATCGCCAGCACGTCGCCGTTGCCGAACGTGTCCGTATGCAGGACGGAAAAATGGCCGACGTCGCAGAAGTTCTCGACCTGGCGGGGAGCCTCGCCGGCCCAGTCCTGGACGGTGCCAACGTAGTGCGGCCAGCCCAGGTCCTCGATCTCCCGGAACTGCGGCCGGGGCCGGGCCTCCTCGGCCTCGGCGACCAGGCAGGCCCAGACGAGCCCCGCTCCCTCGGCGACCCGCACGGGCGCCGCGGCGATGAGGTCCGGGATGCGCTGACCGGGCTGTTGCGGGATGTCGACGCACCGGCCGGCGCCGTCGAACGCCCAGGCGTGGTACCGGCAGCGCAGCCGCCCGTCGGCGTCGACCGTGCCAGCGGACAACGGCACGCCGCGATGCGGGCACCGGTCGACCAGCGCGGCGACGGCCCCGTCGGTTCCCGTCCTGCCAGCTTCCGTCCCGCCAGCTCCCGCCTCGCCGGCGGCCCGCCGCCACAGCACGAGGTCGACACCCAGCAGCACGGCGCGGCTGGGCGTGGCACTCACATCGGACGAGCGGGCGACGGGATGCCAGTACCGCGCCGCCGCCGCGAGGAACGCCGCGTCGAGCGCCGCCTCCTGGCCGGGCCGGTCCGCCGCCTCGCGGACGGCCGCCGGTAGGGCGAACGGGAGGGTGGGAGCGGAGACGGCCACGAACGGACGGTAGGCGCGCCTCGTTGCGGCCAGATTGCGCCCGCGCAACTCGCCCGCCGTCGCCCGGACCTGGTGACGGGCGGCGGCGGGCAGCGGGCGGCGATGCGTGCCGCTTTGTCAGGCGGCCATCGCCCGTTCGGGCGCCGTGCGGCGTCCGGCGGTCGCGGTCCACGCCTGGCCGGCGAGCAGGACGACGACGGCGACGAGGAGCAGCGCGCGACCCGGGCCGGCCATCACCAGAAAGGTCCCCGCCCCGCCGAGCCCGACGAGGACGGCGGAGACGCCGGGCGCGACCCGGTCGCGCGCGGGGCCGACGGCGAGCATGACGTAGCCGATCACGCCGAGCACCGCCCGTTCCGGTGTCACGATGTTCCGCGTGGTCGCCGCCAACTCCGCGGCGCCGGGCCGCCGGCTGGCGGCGCTGGGCGCGGCCGCCGCCGTGGCGCTGATGCTGGTCGGGCTCCTGCTGGACGTCCGGATCCGCGCGGCGGACCGTGGGGATCTCGCCTCGTTCGACGGCGTCGGGATGGTGCCCTGCTGCCCGTGGGCGCGGCGCTCGGGACGCGTAGCCCCCTGCGGACCTCCGCGACGACCGACGACCGGCGGGCGCGATCCGGGCGCACGGAGACGGTGGTTGTGGATGAGCGACGTGCGGCGGCGGGTAACCGTGCTGGGCGCGGAGGCGCGCCTCGCGCAGGCCCGTCCACAAGCGCAGCGAGGTGGTCGGGCCGCAGCGAGGTCGCCGCAGCGCCCGTTAGCGCAGGAGGACACGGCGCGGAGGTCACGTCCCGAAGCGAAGCGAGGGACGGGGACCCAGCGCCGTGCCCGCACGGAGCGAACCAGAAACAAACACGGACACAACCCGGGTGGCGTTTTTGTCGGACCCAGGGTGCATCATCGGGCTATGACGCAGGGCACCTCGGGACCCGCCACGTCCGGATCTAGCTTGTCCGAGCCCGCGGGCGCATCCGCCGCGGCCGGCGCCGGCACATTGGTGGCCGGCGGGCCGCCGGGAAGCCGGGCCGAGCTTGAGGCGCGGATGGCCGGCCATCGCGGTGAGCTGACCGGTTACTGCTACCGGATGCTCGGCTCGCCGTTCGAGGCGGAGGACGCGGTGCAGGAGACGATGATCCGTGCCTGGCGGAGCCTGGACCGGTTCGAGGGCCGGGCGTCGCTGCGGACCTGGCTGTACCGGATCGCGACGAATGTCTGTTCGGACCACGCCGCGGGCCGGGCGCGCCGGGCTCGGCCGATGGACCTGACCGGCCCGTCGGGCCCGGCGGATGCGCTGCCCACGCCGCTGCCGGAGGCGACCTGGGTGGTTCCGGCGCCCGACGCGGCGGTGTTCACCGGCGGGTCGCCGGGCGCGGGCGGCCCGGCGGACCCGGCGGAGCTGGCGGTCGCCCGTGAGTCGGTGCGGCTCGCCCTCGTGGTGGCGTTGCAGCGGCTCGCGCCGCGGCAGCGGGCGGTGCTGATCCTGCGCGAGGTGCTCGGCTGGTCGGCGGCGGAGACCGCGGAGCTGTTGGACACGACGGTCGCCTCGGTCAACAGCGCACTGCAGCGGGCCCGGGCGACGCTCGCGGCCTCGCCTGCCGCGGAGACCGACCAGCTGCGCCCGTCCGACGACGAGCAGCGTGACCTGCTCGCCCGCTACGTCGCGGCATTCGAGAGCTACGACATGGCGGCGCTGACGGCGTTGCTGCACGAGGACGCGACGATGACCATGCCGCCGCTGGAGCTCTGGCTGCGCGGCCCGCTGGACATCGCCGAGTTCATGCTCGGCACCGGCTCGGTCTGTCGCGACTCCCGGCTGATACCGACGATCGCGAACGGCAGCCCGGCGTTCGGCCAGTACCACCTGCTCGCGCCGGGCGAGGCGGAGCAGCACGCGGCGGTCCACGCGATGGTGACCGGCGCCGAGACCGCCGCGCTGCCGGAGGGCGCCGGCGATGGCGCCTACCTGCCGTGGTCGCTGATCGTGCTGGAGCTGTCAGCCGGCAGGATCGTCGGAGTCAACCACTTCCTGGACACCGACCGGCTGTTCCCGTTGTTCGACCTGCCACCGTTCCTGGAGGCCTGAGCGCGCGTCGATGAACACGGCCGGCGATCCAGGCGGGGTGTTCGCCCCGGCCGTACCGGTGCTGCCGGCGGCGGCGGTGTCGGGCGGGTCCATGTCGGCGGCAGCGGAGCCGGTCTGGTCCGTACTGACCGGGACACCTGCGCCGAGCGCTTCGTCCAGGCCCGTCAGCTCCAGCAGGTGCAGCAGCCGGGGGGCCGCGCCGTCGAGCCGGAAGCCGCGGCCCAGCCGGCTGGCCGTGAGCCGCAGCCGGGCGAGCGTGTTGACGGTCGCGAGCGTCGGGATCCGCACAGCGGCGACGTCGCAGGCGACGGTTCGCGCCCGCGGGCTCGCGACCAGCGCCGCCGCGAGCGCCGCGCAGCGCTCCGCGGCGGACCGCCCGTCCGCGGCCGGGTCGAACCGCCATCGCAGCTCGTCCGCCGCGGGCGCGGCTCCCGCCGGGGGGGCGTTTCCCGAAGGGCGGTCTCCCGGAGGGGGCGGGTCTCCCGTCGGGCCGTCGTTCCTCACCAGGCGGCCGGCACCGATTGGGCGGCCGGCACCGATCGGGCGGCCGGTGCCCGTCGGGGTAGCGGTAGCTGTCGGCGGAGCGGTACCTGTCGGGGGAGCGGCGCCTGTCGGGGTTGCGGCACCTGTTGGGGGAGCCGCACCCATCCGGGTAACGGCACCTGTCGGGCGGACCGTTGCCGCCGGCCGGGTCCCGCCCGCCACCTCCTCGCACGTGCTCACGTGTCCGCCTCCGGATCGTCGGGACGCCGACGGTCGCGACGGCCCGACGTACTGACTCTCCGGCGCGGTCCGACTCATCGCCGCAGTCCCGGGGAAGGCTCGGGAGGGAGAGGTGAGACCAGCGACGAGGGCGGTGGGCACGATGACCATGACCAGGACGTGGACCGTGGACGTACTGCTGACCGAGGACGAGGGCCGGACCCGTGCCGAGGCCCGGCTCCGCGGCGACGGCGCGCCCCAGCTTGGCAAGATCGGTACCGGGGTGGAGATGTCCTCGACGGGGGTCGCCCGCTGCCATCCGCACGACGCGGACGTGCCGGCGATCGGCGACGAGGTCGCCACGTCGCGGGCCCTGTCGGAGCTGGCGCACCGTCTGCTGGACACCGCAGCCCAGGCGATCGAGTCCCACACCGGCGAACGGGCGACCGTCCGGCTGTAAACCCGACCGTTCGGGGGCTACGGCGTCGGTTCGGTTGTAGCGCGACCGGCGAGCCCACCGCCATGATCGCTGTTTGTGCCCCGCGGTGGTCGTAATTCTGGCCCGTTACGACCAGGCCGCGGGGCACAACCGGCGATCATGCGGGGTGGTACGGCGAGCCGGCGCCGAGACGCTCGGCGGCGAAGGACGGCCGCAGTTTCCGACCTGGGTGGGGCCGGGTATCGCGTGGTCGGACGGGATCGACATCGCGCGGATGGACGGCTGCGGCGGGCGGGGCGTGGCGAGCACGGTGCTGGCCACCGCACGCCGCGACGACCCGTCGCCGCGGCGACCCGTCGCCGCGGCGGACCGCACCGGCCACCGTGTTCCGGCTCGACGAGGGCTGGTACCGGCGGGTGCTCGCGCCGTGGCGGCTGGTCCCCGGGGATGTCGCCGGCGGCGGCTTTGATCGCCGACCTCGCGGATGCCCAGGCCGCCGCCTCTGCCGCCGCTGCCTCTGCCGCCGCTGCCTCTGCTGCCGCTGCCTCTGCTGCTGCCGCCGCGGGCGCTGCTGCCTCTGCTGCCGGGATCGCGGGCGCGGTCAGCTGGTCCATCCGCGCAGCCGTTCGATGAGGTCGACGCGGGAGCGGTGATCGGGCGCGATCGGGATGACGGTCAGGGTGGTCGCGCCGGCCTCGGCGTAGGCGGCAAGGCGGTCGCGGACGTGGCCTTCCGAGCCGATCAGAGCGGTTGCCCGCAGCAGGTCCGCGGGGACGGCGGCCTCGGCCTCGCGCTTCTTCCCGGCGAGGTAGAGGTCCTGGATGAGTGCGGCCTCCTTCTCATAACCGTACCGCTGGGCGAGGCTGTTGTAGAAGTTGCGGCCGCGAGCGCCCATCCCGCCGATGTAGAGCGCGAGCGTGGGGCGCATCAGGTCCAGCAGGCCGTCGACGTCGTCACCGACCGCCAGCGGCGCGGACGCGACGACGTCGAGCGGGCCGAGCGCCGGATCCCGGCGCGCACCGCCGGCGGTCAGGGCCGAGTCCCAGACCTCCCGTGCCCGCTCGGGGTGGAAGAAGATCGGCTGCCAGCCCTCGGCGAGCTCGGCCGCCAGCTCGACGTTCTTCGGCCCGATCGCCGCGATGAAGATCGGGATCCGGTCCCGGACGGGGTGGTTGATGATTTTCAGCGGCTTGCCGAGGCCGGTGCCCTGCCCGGGCGGCAGCGGCAGCGTGTAGTGCCTGCCCTGGTACTCGACGGGCTCACGCCTCCACACCAGCCGGCAGATCTCGATGATCTCCCGGGTGCGGCCGAGTGGGGCGTCGTACGGCACGCCGTGGAAACCCTCGATGACCTGCGGGCCGGACGCGCCGAGCCCAAGGGTGAACCGGCCGCCGGAGACGTAATCCACGCCGGCCGCCGTCATCGCGATCAGCGTCGGCGTCCGCGAGTAGATCGGCAGGATCCCGGCGGCGAGCTCGATCCGTTCCGTGCGGGCGGCGAGGAAGCCGAGCTGGCTGACCGCGTCGAACGAGTACGCCTCGGGCACGAAGACGATGTCCAGGCCGGCCTTCTCGTAGTCACCGAGCTCCGCCGCCGTCTCGGCGAACCCGCCGCTGTAGGCCAGTTGCATCCCGATCCGCATGGACCCCGCCTCCCGCTCCGGCCGGGTGCCCAGCGGGCCGCCGGGGCGTGGCGCCCCGCCCCGGCGGCGCCGCACCCGCCACCTAGCTGGTCACCGTACCGGCCGGTGACCGCACCGTCAGGACTCCCACTGCCGGAAGGCGGTGAGCAGGACGGCGTTCAGAACGACCAGGGCGAGGAAGACCGCGCCGAGCACGCGTGCCGACGTGAGGATCAGCCCGACGCCGGCGAGCACGAAGACGCCGAGCTCCAGCGGGATCCGGGCCGGCGTCGCCAGCCGACGGGAGGCCTTTGGCGCGGCCCACAGTCCCCAGACCGCGATCGCGAGGACCGGCAGCACGATCGCGCCGACGACGGCCAGGGCACCGTCGAACAGCGTGGCGCCCGCGTACGCCACGGCCGCGAACGCGGACAGCTCGAGCAGGAACTTGAGGGCGAGGTTCGCGGTGCGCATCGGTCGATCTCCGGCCGACTACCGCGGCTGCAGCTCGACGCGGACCTTGAGGGCGTCGTTCGCCGTGTGGAACGCCTCGTGGGTGCGCCTCAGGGTGGGACCGGAGAACGGAATCATGACGCCGCGGAACTGCTCGTCCTGATGGAAGCGGGTGCGCCTGCCGCCGTCGAGCGACTCAAGCCAGAAGCGGTGGACGACGTCGAACAGCCCCCGCACGAACAGCTTGCCGCGCCAGGCGAGTTCCTTCTCAGGTGTCGCGGCCACTACCGTCGGCCGGAAGGTCATCGGCTTCGAGCCGGGGATCTGGCTGGTGTGCTCGATGATGGTGCCCGTGACCGGCTCACCCTTGACCGAGATCTCGACCGGGTTCCACTCGGGGTAGGCCGGGAAGTCCGTCAGGACCGCCCAGACGACGGCCGGTGACGCGTCGATGTCGATCGACGAGGTCAGTTCCCGCACTCTTTCTCTCCCTTGGACCCTCGGCGAACCGGGCGTCGGCCGCGCGGTTCGCCACTAAAGTTACGTGGTGTCACCTTTGCGTGGCGGTGTCGATCGGCCACAGGGCCCATCGGCCCGGCGGCCCCGTCGGCAATCTGACACCCTGGCGACCATGGGGGGCGAGGCGGACTTAGCGCGCGAGCGGATTCTGCGCCCAGGGCTGGCGCCGTGACGGAGACCGGCGCCTCGTCCGAGACCGGTGACGTGGCTCGAGCTGGTGTCGGGGCTGGGGCTGGTGGCGGTGGTGGTGCCTTGGCGATGGCAGGGGCGGGGGCCGGTGGCGTGGCGACTGCCGGTGGCGTGGCCGGGGCTGGCGAGGCGGCGGGGGCCGTTGGCGTCGCCGCGGCGGGCGCCGTGGCCGGTGCCGGGCTGGTCGCGGTCGCGGTCGGCGAGACCCGGCCCGGCGGCCGGGCCGCGCGGGTACGCGGCGCGGTGCTCGCGGCGACCCTGGACGAGCTCGTCGAGCACGGCGCGGGCGGCCTGTCGATCGCGGCCGTCGCGGCCCGCGCCGGAGTGTCGCGTGCGACGGTCTACCGCCGCTGGCCGGACCGCCGTGCGCTGATCACGGCCGCGGTCCTCGAGCTGGCCGACGGCGCGCTGCCGGTACCGGACTCCGGGGACCTGGCGGCCGACCTGCGGACCCTCGCCCGACACGTCGTCGCGCTGTTCTGCGACCCGCGCGGCGGCGCGTTGGTCCGGGCGGTGGTGCTCGCGGCGGCGGCCCCCGAGATGACCCAGCTCGCGGCCGACTACTGGGCTCGCCGGGCGGCTCTGATGGCCCCGCGCGTCGCCGCCGCCGTCCAGGCGGGGGACCTGCCGGCGGACACCCGCGCCGAGGAGGTCATCGAGACGATCGCCGCGCCCCTGCTGTTCGCCTTCCTGGTCGCCCGCCGCCCGCTCGGCCTCGGTGACGCGGACGCCGCGGTCGACAACTACCTGTCCATGATCCGCGGCCGCGAGCGCGGCTCGGACGACCCGCAGTGAATCGCGACGGCGGCTCGCCGCGTCCGAAGCAGGCATGAGACATCCGACGACGTCCGCGACAGAGCTCCGTCGGCTGGCTGTCGAGTCATGGGTTGTGGGGCCGAAAGGGGCCGGCGTGGCCCCACAGGACCTGCCCAGATGACCTGCGTCGTCGGGCCGGCCACCTGCGAGGGCCGCCGCGCCCCCGCACCCCGCGCCCCCGCGCTGCGCGACTAGGCAGGTGAGAGCGGGGTCGGTTGAGGCCGGCGCACCCCGATGTCGCGCGCCGGGATGCGTCGCATCCGTCGACTGCCGGTGGCTCACGGTCGGACCGTCCGCGAGATCGGACGTACTCGGCTGGTCCGGGGAGCCGCCGTCGGTCTCGCCGCGACCGTCAGAAGCCCGCGTTCACCTCGGCGGTCGTCAGCGCTCTTTCGCTGGCCATTCTGAAACCGATCGCGGCCAGAATGGCGCCCGGTATGGCCCAGATCGCGACAAGGACCGCGGTGCGCACGACGACGGCCTGTGCGCCGTCCCCGATCTCACTGTCCCAGAGCCCGACCGCCTCGTGGACGCCCAGGTCGAGCCCGACACCGAGCAGGACGTATCCCACGATGATGAGGATCCGGCCGAACCGGTCGCGGGCGCCTCGCCTGCGGGCGCCGCGCCAGAGATAGCGGCCGATGGTGAAGACGATGATCCCCCAGAAGGCCAGCCCCATGCCGTCCGCGATCCTGACGGGCGGTCCGTCTCCTCGCAGCGGGTCGAACCCGGACATGACCTGGACGGCGTCGACAAGGCCATAGACGGTCAGGCAAAGGCCGGCCACGATCAGCACAATGCCGGCGACGCTGAACAGCACATTGGGCCGGTGCCCCGAACCGGTGCCCGCCATCTGCAAACTCCTACGCCTGGATGGTGATGGGCGCAGAAATCGCCCACCCGCGCTCCGGCCACCGGCCCGAATTTCTCGCGTTCGCATCAGCATGGAACGCATCGCGCGATCGGGCATCAGTGGTAGCCCGGATCTCCGGTACGCAAAAACCGGGAGGGGTTCAGGGCTCGGCGGCGAGGCGCAGGCCGAAGGAGATGAGAATGACGCCGGTGACGCGATCGACCCAGCGGCGGACCGGGCCGGACAGCGCGAGCAGGGCCAGGTAGTACAGCGCCGCCAGCGCGACGAAAACCAGGCGCCGGCTGGCTGCGTGACGGCCGGCGCGCCCGTGCGACGCGATGCACAGACAGCGCCGAGCTGATCGATTCGGATCCCCGATTCGCCATCGGACGTTACCGTCTATGCCAGAGGAGTGTCGTATGAGACGTCCAGCGAGAACGACCGAGGTGCGCTGGGCCGAGGTGGTCGGTCGCGCGGTGCTCGCGGTCGGGTTGGCGGCGGGTATCGCGGGCCTGGCCGGGTGCGCGAAGGTTCGGTCGATCGGGTGTCAGGTAGATCATCCCGTCGTGACGCCGCGGTCGGTCAAGGTGGGCATGATGCTCACTGTTACGAGCCTGGGCCATCCGTGCACCCGGATGACGGCCCCGGACGGCACGCACCGACTCGTGCTTAGCCAGGTCGGCAAGACCAATGTCGATCTTGGTGCGGTACCTGTCCAGTCGGACGGCACTTTCAGCATCCAGGCCCGGATTCCCACAGGGGCGCGGCCTGGTCTTGCCTTCATCTCTGTCAGCGGTGCGCTCCCCGTGCCGTGCGACGACATCGGCAGCGCCTCCTGCTCCGGCTACGTCACCAAGGTCAACCTTGAGGCGCCGTAGTCCTGCGCAGGAAGCTCAGATCGTTGGGCGCTGGTATCCCAATGCCTAGGGCTCGACGGCTAGGCGGACACCGAAGGCAATCAGGACAAGCCCGGTGACGCGGTCGACCCAGCGGCGCACCGGGCCGTCCGAGAGCCAACGGGTCACCGACCCGGACAGGGCGAGCAGCGCCAGGTAGTAGCCAGCGGTGAGCACGACGAAGATGCCGCCGAGCAGCAACGAGGTCAGCCCGACCCGGGCGCCCGCAGGGATGAAGCCCGGGAGGAACGTCATGAAGAAGACGCCGACCTTCGGGTTCAGCAGGTCCGTGAGCAGGCCGGCGGTGAAGCCGGAGCCGACCACCCCGCGCCGGCGTCGCCCCGCCGCATCCTCGCCGCCGGCCGGCGGGTCATTAGCCGTCCGGTCGCCGTCCGTCCGGTCGGCGGCCGGCGGGTCGCCGGGTCGAGGAGCGCTGTGCGGCCGGGCGCGCAGCGTGGTCAGGCCCATCCAGCCGAGGTAGGCCGCGCCGGCGATCCGCAGCGCGAGATAGCCGTCGTGGCTCGCCGTGAGCAGCGCGGACAGGCCCAGCGCGGCGGCGAGCACCCAGACCGCGAGGCCGGTCATCGCGCCCAGCGCGGCCCGCAGACCGAGCCGGCGCCCGCCGGTCATCAGGTTGCGCAGCACGACGAGCGTGTCCGGTCCGGGCAGGAGCACGACGAGCACGGATGCGACCGTGAAGGTGGCGATGGCGACGAGCACGCGACGACAGTAAGTCGCGCACCCGCCCCGCGAAACGGGATTTACGGGGTCGAAGGGGGAACGAATGCCGGGTCACGGCCGATGAAGCCGAGCAGCCGGGTCTGCACGTCCGCGTCGGCCGGCACCGGTACCCGCGGCCCGTACTGGCCGGAGGCCCGCAGCACCTCCTCCATGCCGCTCATGCCGTCGAGCAGCACGGCGCACAGCCCGGGGTCGAGCCGGTCGTCCTGGCCGGTGGCCCGAGCGAGGTCCCAGGTGTGCATGAACACGTCGACCGTGTAGAACCGGTCGATCGCGGGACCTAGCGGCAGCTCGCCGATGTGCGGGTTGCGCAGCGTCCGGCCGGCCGTCGCGGGATCGTCGAGCACGGCCTGCACGGCGTCGGCGTGCACCCGCCAGGCGCCGACCGGGTCGACGTCGGTCGACGGCCCACGGGGGAGCTCGACGCCGGCCCCGCCCGCGAGGAAGCCGGCCAACCACGTGCACAGGTGGGCGACGACGTCGCGTGCCCGCCAGTCGGCCACCGGGCTCTGCGCGTCCCAGTCCTTGGTGCCGAGGACGCGGTCGGTGAACGTCGCGGCCACCAGGCGGTGCCGCTCGGCCGGCTGATCGGCGAGCGCGACGAGGTCGACGAGTGGCTCGCCGGCGCCCGGCCGGGTCGGCGCGGAGGTCGTCGTGCCCGCGCCCGGCGAGGACGGCGACGTTCCCGCGGCCTCGGCCGGCCGCGGCCCGGCCGCCTCAGACATCGCCGCTGGCGAGCAGCTCGTCGAGCTTGGCGTAGCCCTGCTCGATGCCGACCTCCATGCCGCTGCCGAGGAAGGCGTCGCGGGCCTCGAAGCTGTCGACGAGGGACTGGGCGTGCAGCCGGGTCCGGCCGCCGCCGAGATCCTCGAACCACAGGGTCTCCAGGGCGACGCCGTCCGGCACGCCCTCGTAGGTGAACGTCTGCACCAGCCGCTCGGGGCTGATCTCGTGGAACGAGCCATGGAAGGCGAACTCCTGGCCGTCCCGGCGCGCGACGTAGCGCCAGCTGCCGCCGGTGCGCGCGTCCCAGTAGTCGATCCGGTTGTCCATGCCGTCGGGGCCGGCCCACTGGGCGAACAGCCCCCGCTCGGTGTGCGCCCGGAACAGCTGCGCCGGCGTCGACGCGAAGTCCCGGGTGATGCGGACCAGCGGCACGTTCTTGTCGGCCTCGATGCTGACGCTCTTCGTGGTGGTCATCAGGCGCTCTCCCTGCTCTCGGTGGTGTGCGCGCCGGCGGTGCCGGCGTCGTCGGTCAGCGCGGCGAGGACCGCGTCGAGGCGGCGGTAGCGCGCCTCGGCCTGGCGGCGGTACCTCTCCAGCCAGGCCGTCGCCAGGTCGAAGACCTGTGCCTCCAGGTGCACCGGGCTGCGATGGGTGCCGCCCGACCGGCTGACGAGGCCGGCCTGTTCGAGCACCTTGAGGTGCTTCGAGACCGCCTGGACGGAGACCGCGTACGGCTCGGCCAGCTCGCCGACGGTGGCGTCCCCGTCGGTGAGCCGGGCTACCAGGTCCCGCCTGGTCGGGTCGGCGAGCGCCGCGAACACCTGGGACAGCTGGTCCGCCATGGCCCTGACTCCTCAACTAACCGGTTGACGACAACGCTAGGGCCGTCCCGTCGGGATGTCAACCATCTGGTTGAGGTTACGGCGCGACGGCCGGGCTGCCCGCCGGTCAGCGGCGCAAACCTGGCGATCGCCTCGGGCGTGACCGGGGTGAACAGGTTGACCTACGTCAGCCACCTGCTGGACCTCGACGTCCCCGTGCGTTCCGTGCGCGGCCGGCACGGTGGCTACCGGCCGGCGCCCGGCTACCGCCTGCCGCCGTTGACGTTCACCGATGGCGAGGCGCTGGCCGTGCTGCTCGGACTGGTCGCCGGTCGGCGCGCCGACCTGCTCGCGAGCGCCGACGCGGCGGCCGACGGTGCCGCCGCCAAGCCGCGGCGCGTCCTGCCGGCGGCGCTGGGCCGACGGCTCGACGCCCTGCTCGCGACCGTCGACTTCATGGCCCCGGCCCGCCCGGAGGCCGTCACCACCGAGACGGGTGTCCTGTTGCTGCTGGCCGCGGCGTCGGGGAGTGGATGCCGCGACGCGGCGGGGGTCGACGGTGACGATGGGTGGCGTCGGTGGCCGGCCACCGTCGGCGTCCGGATGCAGGTGGAACCGGCTCGTCGCTGACCGACGTGGTCGACCGGGATCCGGTTAGCGGGCGTTAACCGTCCGGGCGGCGTCGGGCAGGATGGTCGGACTGGGCCCCTCGGGAAACGGGTGAACGGTGGACAAAGTGGTGGCGACCGCGGCCGACGCGGTGGCGGACATCGGCGACGGCGCGTCGCTGGCGGTCGGCGGCTTCGGGCTGTGCGGTATTCCGAGCGAGCTGATCCGGGCTATTCACGACGCGGGTGTGAGCGGACTGCGGACCGTCAGCAACAACTGCGGCGTCGAGGGCTGGGGCCTGGGGGTGCTGTTGCGCGCCCGCCGGATCGCGCGGACCACCGGCTCCTACGTCGGCGAGAACAAGGAGTTCGAGCGGCAGTTCCTCGCCGGTGAGCTGGAGGTCGAGCTCGTCCCACAGGGCACGCTCGCCGAGCGGCTGCGCGCCGGCGGCGCCGGCATCCCCGCGTTCTACACGCCGGCCGGTGTCGGCACCCAGATCGCCGAGGGCGGCCTGCCGCTGCGTTACGACGGTTCGGGTGGCGTCGCGCTTGCCTCCGAGCCGAAGGAGACCCGGGCCTTCGACGGCCAGGAGTACGTCCTGGAACGGGCGATCTCCTGTGACTTCGGCCTGGTGCACGCCTGGAAGGGCGACCGGCACGGAAACCTGGTCTACCGGGAGAGCGCGGCGAACTTCAACCCGCTGTGCGCCGCCGCCGGCCGGGTCACGATCGCCGAGGTCGAGGAGCTGTACGAGCCCGGCGAACTCGACCCGGCGCAGGTGCACACCCCCGGCATCTTCGTGCAGCGCGTCGTGCACGCCCCCGGCGTCGAGAAGCGGATCGAGAAGAGGACGGTGACGGCATGAGCCGCACACGCGCGCAGCTGGCCGCGCGGGTCGCCGAGGAGCTGTCCGACGGCCAGTACGTGAACCTCGGCATCGGCCTGCCGACCCTCGTCCCGAACTACCTGCCGCCGGGTGTCACCGTCGTCCTGCATTCGGAGAACGGTGTGCTCGGCGTCGGGCCGTACCCGACGGAGGCCGCCGTCGACCCGGATCTCATCAACGCCGGCAAGGAGACCGTCACCGTCCTGCCCGGCGCCGCGTTCTTCGACTCGGCGGCCTCGTTCTCGATGATCCGCGGTGGTCACGTCGACGTGGCGGTCCTCGGCGCGATGCAGGTGTCGGTCGTCGGCGACCTGGCGAACTGGATGATCCCCGGCAAGATGGTCAAGGGAATGGGCGGCGCGATGGACCTCGTCCACGGCGCCCGCAAGGTCATCGTGATGATGGAGCACACCGCGAAGGACGGCAGCCACAAGCTCGTCGAGTCCTGCTCGCTGCCGCTGACCGGCAAGGCCTGCGTCCACCGCGTCATCACCGACCTGGCCGTCCTCGACATCATCCCCGGCGCCGGCTTCGTCCTGCGCGAACTGGCCCCCGGCGTCACCGTCGACGAGGTCCGCAAGGCCACCGGCGCGGACCTCGCCGTCGCGCTGGACTGAGCCGGCCCGGCGGCGGCTCGGCAAGAACCTCGATGATCGCCAGTTGTGTACCGAAATCCGAACCGGCGAGCGGCGCCGCGTTCGGATGCGAGTACACAACTGGCGATCAAGCGGGTGGCCGGTGAAGCGGCGGGCCACGCGAGTGACCAGGGAGTGAGTCCAGGCCACTGCAGATCGTGCTTCTGCGGGCCGCTCGGCCGTGCGCGGTCGAGTACTCCCCGTATCGGTGCCTCGGCTTCGGGCTCTGGTGGGCACCTCAGCTGCCTTTTCGCCCTGCGCTCCGCGGTCCGCCGGGTGTCTGCGCGGGGCACGCCGCGTCCCGCGCGTCCGGGTGCCCGGTCAGTAGTGCGGGACGGTGACCTTGGGGCCGAGGCCGATGGCGTTGCGGGCCTGGACCGAGGTGACGTAGGTCGGGCAGCGGCCCGCCGGCATGCAGTCGACGTAGACCGGGTCGGTGGCCGTTCTGGTGTAGGGCGGGTACTGCGTGTTGTCCGGGGTGATCGTCAGTACGTAGTCGACGCTGCTGGCGCCGCCGAAGTCGGCGGGAGCGGACCAGCGCACCGTCACCGTGCCGGAGCCGCCCGCCGCGAGCTCGTCGACGCGGGCCGTCACACCGGTCACCGGCCCGGGCGGCACGCAACCGACCGCGCTGACCTGGCCGGCGTCGGTGCCGCCGCCGGGGCTGACGGCGGTGACGGTGAAGGTGTGCCGGTCGCAGTCGGGGACGGGGACGAGGACCTGCCCGGCGGCCGAGGTGTTGCGCGTCGACAGGCCGGTGCCGCTGATCCGGTAGCCGGTGACCCGGCCACCGCCCGCCGGCTGGGTGATCGTGAGCAGGACGGCGCCGGAACCCGCGGCGGCCGTCACCGATGGCCGGGCCGGCGCGGGAATCGGCGCCGCGGCGATGGTCCCCGGCGGGGCCGACGTCTGCGGGACGGCGGGCGTCTGCGAGTCCGTGGGGGTGGCGCTTTCGGTCGCCGCGTCGGTGGTCGTCGGTGGCGTGGCCGTCGGGCGTTCGCTGGCGTCCGGGGTCGGCGGGGCGGTGACCGCGGCGGTGTCGCCGGCGAGGTCGGCCCGGCGGTCGTGGTGCAGCAGCGCGGCCAGGCCGGTGCCGGCGAGCGCCAGGACGAGGACGGCGGCGAGCGGGATCAGGATCGCCGCGCGCCGGCGGAAGCCGGTGACGGGCCGCGTCGTGCTGGTCGGCTGCCCGCCGCGGGCCGAGCGATCGCCGGGGTGGCGACGGGCGCTTGTGCGGGTGGCGAACGCGTCGAACTCGTCGGCATCACCCATACCGGCGTCTCGCGCGGGGGCGGCCCGCGGCGGGTCGCAGGAGGCCGGGCCGGTGAGCGCGTATGGGTCGCGGGGGCCGCTCGTGCGGGTGGCGCTGCTGTCGGCGCCGCGATCCTCGCCGGAGCCGGAGCCGGAGCCGGAGCCGGAGCCCGAGCCGGAGCCGGAGCCCGAGCCGGTCGACGGCGCGGCACCGGCCGCTGCGGGACTCGGCGGTGTGTGCGCGGCGTCCAGGGATGGCCCGACGACGGCGGATGCGGGTGGCGCCTCATCGTCGGCAGCTCGCGGCCGACTCGTTCGGCTGCCGGGCTGGGGTGGCGTCCACGGGCGGGCGGGTAGCCCGGCGAGGCTCGGCGCGAGCGCGGCGAGGGTCGCGGCGGCGTCCCGGGCGGTCGGGCGGCGGGCCGGGTCCTTGGCGACCATCGTCGCGAGCGTGTCCCACAGCGGGTCGGGCAGGCCGTCTGGCCGGGCCGGTGCCTCCTGCAGGTGTCGCAGCAGGACGGCGACCGCCGGGCCGCCGACGAACGGCGGGGTTCCGGTGAGCAGTTCGTAGAGCAGGCAGCCGGTGGAGTACACGTCGACGGCGGGTGTGGTGGGCTCGTGCGCGGCCAGCTCGGGGGCGAGGTAGGCGGGGGTGCCGAGCAGGCCGGTGCTGCGGGTCAGCGCCGGGCCCTCCAGCTGGCGGGCGACGCCGAAGTCGGTGAGCACGGCATTCCCGTCGCGCAGCAGGACGTTCTCCGGTTTGATGTCGCGGTGGACGACGCCGGCCGCGTGCGCGCGGTCGAGCCCAAGCAGGATCTGGCTCGCGAGCCGGGTGGCGTCGGCGGGTGGGAGCGCGGTCTCGCGGCGCAGCACGGCGCGAAGGTCCCCGTCGGGGAGCAGATCCATGACGATCCCGACCCGGTCGCCCTCGGCGACGAGCCGGTGGATCCGCACGATCCGCGGGTCGGCGATCCGGCCGACGACCTGGCACTCCCGCAGTAGCCGCGCCACCACCTGCGGCTCGTCGGCCAGCTCCGCGCGCAGCAGCTTCACCGCGACCGCCTCGCCGTCCGGCCCGACGGCCCGGCGCACCTCCCCGGTCGCGCCGCGGCCGAGGACCTCGCCGACCTGGAGATCGCCCAGGGTGAAGGCCGCCGACCCGGCTGACGTCACCGTGATGGCGGCGCGGGGCGGCGGCGGTGCCGAGACGAATTCCGGCTCGGAATCAGCCGGAGGCGCCGCCAGTTCCGGCGCTGGTGCGGCCGACTGCGGTGCGGCTGACGCCGCCGGTGCGGCCGACTCCGCCGGTGCGGGCGTGGCCACCTCCGCCGGCTCCGCCGCGGGCGCAGGCCGGGACGGTGCGGCAGGCCGGGACGGTGCGGCAGGCCGGGACGGTGCGGCAGGCCGAGACGGCGCGGTAGGCCGGGACGGCGCGGCCGGGGGCGCGGCGTCGCCGAGGTCGGCATCCGCCGGAACGCCGCTCACCGTGACCTCCGCTCACCCGGGCGGTGCTCACCGTGCTCCCCCTGTCTCACGGCGTGATTCTCCCACATGTCGCATGTGCCGGGATCCGGCTCGCGACGGATGTGGACAACCACGCGCCGCGACGAGGCCGTGATCGCGACCAAGGTGATGTTCCGGCCGAAGGGCGAGGCGTACACGCCGGGCATCCAGCGCCGGCGGATCCTGGCGGGCTGCGAGATCAGCCTGCGCCGGCTCGGCACCGACCGGATCGACGTGTACTACCAGCACTTCGTCGACGCGGACGCCCCGAACGCGGAGGCGATGGAGGCCCTCGACGAGCTGGTCCAGGCGGGCAAGGTGCCGCACGTCGCCTGCTCGAACGTGACGGGTGCCCGGATCGAGGAGCGGGCCAGGTTCGCCGACGAGTACAAGGTCGCGCCGTTCACCGCGGCGCAGATCGAGTGGAATCTGGTGAACCGCAAGGTCGGGGCGGAGATCGTGCCGGCTGCGCCGCGGCGGGGGACCTTCGGCCTTGTCCACCGACTTCGGCCCACGCCGCCACCGCAGGCCCAATCATGGGGGCAATCATCCCGCACCTGCGCTGACGCCCTGGTCGTCGGCCGGGACGTCGGCGCGGCCGGGATCCAGCAGCGAAAGGGCCAAGACGATGACCGATGCCACCCGCGTCCCCGTGGTGTTCGTGCACGGGCTGTGGATGCACCCGTCGAGCTGGGACGGCTGGGTCGAGCTGGCCGAGGAGAAGGGCTACCACGGCCTCGCGCCGGGCTGGCCGGGTGACGCCGAGACGACGCAGGCGAGCCGGGAGAACCCGGGCCCGCTCGCGAACCACGGCATCGCCGAGATCACCGAGCACTACGCCGCGGTCATCCGCGAGCTCCCGCAGGTGCCGATCGTCATCGGCCACTCGTTCGGCGGCCTGATCGCGCAGCGCCTGCTCGGGCTGGGCCTCGCCCGCGGCGGCGTCGTCCTGTCGCCGGCGCAGTTCCGGGGCAACCGCAAGCTGCCGCTGGCGCAGCTGCAGTCCGGCTTCCCGGTGCTCGGCAACCCGGCGAACAAGAAGAAGGCGGTGCTGCTCACCCAGGCGCAGTTCCACAAGGGGTTCGCGAACGCGGTCTCCCGCGAGGAGTCCGACGACCTGTGGAACCGGTACGCCATCCCGGGGCCGGGGCTGCCGCTGTTCCAGGCGGCGACGGCGAACTTCGCGCGCGGGACGGAGGCGAACGTCGACACGGCCCGGGAGCGCGGACCGCTGCTGATCATCGCGGGCGGCAAGGACCGCACGGTGCCGGCGGTGACGTCGAAGGCCGCCTACGGCCAGTACGCGAAGAACCCGTCGACGACCGAGTACCACCTTTTCGAGGACCGGGCGCACTCGATGGCGATCGACGCCGGGTGGCGCGAGGTCGCCGACCTGGCGTTCGCCTTCCTCGCGAGCAACGGGCTGACGGCCGCGCCGCAGGAGATCGCCTGACCGCGGCGCCGTCCCCGCCGGCGTGCTATTCGGTGACGCGGGTGGCGTAGACGGCGGCCTGGGTGCGGCTGGTCAGGCCAAGCTTGAGCAGGATGGAGGAGACGTAGTTCTTCACGGTCTTCTCGGACAGGTGCACGCGGCCGGCGATCTGCCGGTTGGTGAGGCCCTCGGCGACGAGCCCGAGGATCTCCCGCTCGCGGGTGCCGAGGGTGGTGATCTTCGGGTCCTGCGCCGGTCCGTCCCGCAGCCGGGCGAGGACGCGCTGGGTGACGGCGGGGTCGAGCAGGGAGCGGCCGGCGGCGATCGCCCGAATGGCGCCGACGAGGTCGGTGCCCTTGATCTGCTTGAGCAGATACCCCGCCGCCCCCGCCATGATCGCCGAAAACAGGGCGTCATCGTCGTCATACGACGTCAGGATCAGACAACCAATCTCCGGATGCGCCGACCGGACCTGCCGACACACCTCGACACCGCTGCCGTCCGCCAGCCGGGCATCCAGCACCGCGACATCCGGCACCGACGCCGGAATCCGCCGCAACGCCTCCGCCACCGTCGACGCCTCCCCGACGACCTCCAGATCGCCGGCGTCCGCCAGCATCTCCCGGATCCCACGCCGCACGATCTCGTGATCATCCAGCAGGAACACCCGCACCCCGTTCATGATCCGCAGGATACCGAGGCGGACCGGGCGGGGCCGGGCGTATGGGCGGACCAGAGGTGACGGTTACCCGACTGGTGGTGGCCCGCGGCGGCGGGGCGCCGGGGCGCAGGACGTGGAACCGGCCGGTCGCGCGAGATGGCGGCAGCCTAGAGGTTCGCGGACGGCGGGACCATAGTTGAACGTGGTGCAATTTCCGTCGAGTCGTGGACGGCCTCCGGGTCGTCCGCTGCTGGCACGCGTTGCCGGGGAACGGCCGCGCCGTGGGCGCCGCTCACGTGCGGCAGCCGCCGGTCGAGCCACCCCGGCAGCCACCAGTTCGCGCGCCCGAACAGCGCCATCGCCGCCGGCACGAGAACCATGCGGACGACCGTGGCGTCGAGGATGATCGCCACCGACAGGCCAAGACCCAGCATCTTGACCAGCGGCGACGGGTCGACGACGAAGCCGAGGAACACCACCGTCATGATCAGCGCCGCCGACGTGATCACCCGGCCGGTGCCCGCCATCCCGCGGGCCACCGACTCGGCGTTGTCGCCGGTGGCGTCGTACTCCTCCCGGATGCGGGAGAGCAGGAAGACCTCGTAGTCGATGGACAGGCCGAACAGCACCGCGAAGAAGATCGTCGGCATTGGCGACGCGATCAGGTAGGTGTCGTGCAGGCCGAACAGGGCGCCGAGCCACCCCCACTGGAACACGGCGACGAGGACGCCGTACGAGCTGCCGATCGACAGCAGGTTCAGCACCGCGGCCTTCAACGGCAGCACGAGGGACCGGAACACGACCATGAGCAGCAGGAACGACGCGACGAGGATCGCCGCGATGAAGACCGGCAGGGTGTCGGCGAGCTGGCTGGTCAGGTCGTCGGTCATCGCGGTCAGGCCGGACACGGCGACGTTGCCGGGCATCAGGGCGCGGACGCGGTCGAGGGTCGCGGACGTCGCCGCGTCGGCGGGCGGGGTGGTCGGCACGGCGCGCAGCACGGCCGTATCCCCGGCGGGTGACACCCACGGCGCCTCGACGGAGACGATCCCCGGGTCGGCGGCGACCCGGGCGGCGAGCGCCGGCAGGTCGGCCAGCCGCGCGCCCGGCTCGCGCAGGTCGGCGACGAGCAGCAGCGGGCCGTTGACGCCCGGGCCGAATCCCTCGGCCAGCAGGTCGTAGGCGCGGCGGTGCGACGTGCTGGTCGCGTCGTCGCCCGCGTCGGGGAACCCGGTCCGCATCGACAGCGCTGGCGCCGCGAGCGCGAGTAGCAGCACCGCGGCGCCGAGCAGGTACGGCAGCGGCCGGCGGGAGACGCGGTGGGCGAAGCGCCACCAGAGCGTGTCCTCGGCGCGCCGGTCCGCACCGCCGGCCCCGTGTGTGCCCCTGGCCCCCTGCGTGGCCCGGCGGCGGCGCGGCAGCCGGCCCGCGTCGATGCGGTCGCCGAGCAGCGTGAGCAGCGCGGGCAGCAGGGTCAGGGCGCTCGTCACGGCGAACAGCACCACGAGCGACGTGCCGAGCCCGATCGAGGTGAGGAAACCGAGTCCGGTCAGCGCCAGCGCGGCCATCGCGACGACGACGGTCCCGCCGGCGAGCAGCACGGCCGTGCCCGACGACGCCATCGCGTTCGACAGGGCGGCGCGGTTGTCCTGGCCGCCGGAGCGGTTCTCGCGGTACCGGGCGACGACGAACAGGGCGTAGTCGATCCCGACGCCCAGGCCGATCATCGCGCCGATCGTCGGCGCCGCCCCCGAGACGTCCAGGGCGTTGGCCAGCAGCGCCACGCCGCCGAGGCCCGCGGCAACGGTCACCAGGGCCAGCGCGATCGGCACCAGCGCGGCCACGACGGTGCCGAACGCGACGACCAGCACGACCAGCGCGACCAGCAGCCCGATCGCCTCGGTGCTGGACGTCCCCGACTCGGCGTTGATGAACGCGGCGTCGCCGCCGAGCTCCGTCACCACGCCCGCGTCCCGGGCCGGCGCCAGCGCCGCGGTGACCGCCGACAACGTCGCCGGGTCGACCGCCTGCGCCGGCACGTCGAAGGTGATCTCGGCGATCGCGATCCGCCCGTCGGGGGAGACCGCGTCCGCCGCGAACGGGTCGGTGACGGCCGCGACGTGCTCGACGCCGCCGACGCGGGCGGTTGCGGCCGCGATGGCGGGCCGCCGGGCGTCGAGGCGCGCTCCCGCCGGCGCGGCGAACACCGCCAGGGCGCTGCCGCCGGCCGCGTCGGAGAAGCGTTCCTCCAGCAGGCGCTGTGCCTGCTCGCTCTGGCTGCCGGGCGCGACCAGGTCGTCGACGAAGGAGCCGCCGACCGTGCCGGCCAGCGCCAGCAACAGAGCGGCGACGAGCGTCCAGGCGGCGATCGTGAGCCGTGGTCTGGACGCGCTCGCGTCTCCGATGCGGCGCGTGAGCTGCTTCATGGCTGCGTTCTCCTGACGGGTGTCGACGTGCGGACCGCGCGGTCGCGCCGTGGTCAGACTGTGCTGGTGGGAGGGGGTCGTCGTCTCCCGTCGGTGGACGGGTTCGGCGCCCCGCCGCGCGGCGGGCGCGGCGGCGCGAAATCGCGGCTCTTCTCCGTCTCGCGGGGGAGACCGGGATACGCCCAAAGGCTGGCGACCGGGCTTTCCCGCTCGAATACGGTGAGCCGATGCTCGTCTGCGCATTCGCGGCCGCCCGCCGCACCGTTCAGAGATAGGCGATGACGACGAAACGCGCGCCGCTCACGCCGGGAGCGCCGCTCACCTCGGGAGCTCCCCGCATCGCGGGACCGGCGCCCGCCGCGCGGCGATGGCTGCGGGGCCCGTTCGCCCGCTGGCCCCGTGCCGCGGACGCCACCCTCGCGCTGCTGGCCTTCCTCGTGACGGTGTTCGTCGTGGACGGCCCCGACAACAGCAGCACGGCCCGGCCGATCGGCGACGTTCCGGTGCTTGCCCTGGTGGTCATCGCCCTGATCAGCCCGGCGCTGTACTGGCGCCGGCAGGCACCGCTCGTCGTACTGTCGGTGTCGCTGGCCAGCTGGGCCGTGCTCATGGCCGGCAACGACGCGCAGCCCGGCTGCGAGACGATCCTCGCCCTGTACGCCACCGGGCGCTACGCCGAGCCGGACTGGCGCGGCCCCGCGGGCGCCGCGGCCGCGGCCGTGCTGTGCACCGTCGACGGCCTGGACGACCCGGGCGCCTGGTGGGAAGGGCCCGTGTTCGGCACCATCGTCATGTTCGGCGTGTGGTACGTGGGGCGCCGGCTGCGGATGCGGCAGGAGCGGCTGGCCCAGGTCGCGCGGGAGGAGGTCGAGACCGCCCGCCGCATCGTCGCCGAGGAGCGGACCCGGATCGCCCGGGAGCTGCACGACGTCGTCGCCCACCGGGTGAGCCTGATGACGATCCAGGCCAGCGGGGCCCGCGCGATCGCCGCCGAGGACCTGCCGGCGGCGCTGCGGGCGATGGGCGCGGTCGAGGAGGCCGGCCGCCAGGCGCTCGACGAGCTGCGCCACCTGCTCGGCGTGCTGCGTCCCGAGTCCGGCCTGGGCGAGCTGGGGCCGCAGCCGAGCCTCGCGGACCTGCCCCGGCTGATCGAGCAGGTCCGCCGGGCCGGCGTCGCGGTGACGCTGACCTCGGAGGGGCTGCCGGCCGGGCTGCCCGTCGGCCTCCCGGCCCGCACCGACCTGTTCGCCTACAGGATCATCCAGGAGGCGCTGACCAACGTCCTCAAGCACGCCGGCCCCGGCGCTGCGGCGCGGGTACGACTGTGCGCCGACCGGACCCGCCTCGCCATCGAGGTCCACGACGGCGGCGGCGCCGGCACGGGTCCGGCGGCGGCGCAGGCGACGGCGGACGGCCCGGGCGGCCACGGCATCATCGGGATGCGGGAGCGGGCGCTGCTGCTGGGCGGGACCCTGGAGGCCGGCCTGCGGGTGGAGGGCGGCTTCCGGGTGGTCGCCCGGCTGCCGATCGGAGGGGAGCCGAGGTGAGCATCCGCGTCCTGATCGTCGACGACCAGGCGCTGGTCCGCGGCGGCCTGGCGATGGTGCTGCGGGTGCATGCCGACATCGAGGTGGTCGCGGAGGCCGGGACGGGGCTCGAGGCGGTCGAGGCCAGCCGGCTGCACCGCCCCGACGTGATCCTGATGGACATCCGGATGCCGGAGATGGACGGCCTGGAGGCCACGTCCCGGATCCTCGCCGCGGCCGACTGGGACGTGCGGGTGCTGATCCTGACGACGTTCGACCCGGACGAGTACGTCTACGAGGCGCTGCGGGCCGGCGCGAGCGCGTTCGTGCTCAAGGACATCCCGGCCGACCAGCTCGCCGTCGCCGTGCGCACCGTGGCCGACGGCGGCGCGCTGCTGGCGCCGTCGATCACCCGGCGGCTCATCGGCCGGTTCGCCGAGCGCCGGCCGGTGGGCTCGGTGGCCGCCGGCCGGGTCGACCGGCTGACCGACCGGGAGCGCGACGTGGTGGTCGCCGTCGCGCGCGGGCACAGCAACGCGGAGATCGCGGGGGAGCTGTTCATCGGGCCGGCGACGGTGAAGTCGCACGTGTCGAGCGTGCTCGCCAAGCTAGGACTGCGCGACCGCGCCCAGGTCGTGGTCTTCGCCTATGAGAGCGGCCTCGTCGAGGCCGGCGAGAACGACATCGGCCGCTGAGACGACATCGGCCGCTGAGACGACGTCGGCCGCGCAGCGGCTGGTGCGCAGGGCTACCGGGGTGCGCGACGCGGGATGAGGACCGCGAGGGCGAGGCCGATCACGGTGATGACCAGCAGCGTCGTGAGGGATAGCGCGAAGGGCCGGCCGCCCGGGTGGGTGGCGGCGACCAGGATCGAGCCTGCCAGCGCCGTTCCCAGCGATGACCCGAGGTTGGAGACGCTCCGCGACAGGCCGGAGATGTCGCTCTGGTCGCTGTCCGGGAAGCTCGACTGCACGAGGTTGACCGTGGCGGTGAGCATGACGCCGACGCCCAGTCCGGCCAGCAGGAGCCCGGGGACGAGGCTGAGGACCCCTGAGGTCGTCCGCACCAGGGCCAGCAACAGGACCATGCCGGCCACGGTGACGGCGAAGCCCGCCCGGATCAGGGTGCGTTGGGTGTGCAGCCTGGCGAGTCTGTCGGCGGCCGCCGAGGCGGCCAGGATGCCCACGCTGGCGGGGGTGAGCGTCAGGCCCGTGCGGATCGCGTCGTACTTCCAGACCTGTTGCAGGAAGACGCTGATGACGAAGAAGGTGCCCTGCATGGTGAGCCACTGGATGCACTGAACGCCCAGGCCGAGGTTGGCCGTGCGGTCATGAAGGAGCCGGCGGCGCAGCAGCGGCTCCTTCCCCGCGTCTTCCCGAGCGCGCAGATACCGGAAGAAGCACGCGAGGAAGGCCACGCCGATACCGATGGACAGCCAGACGGGCGACATCCCGCCCTGGGCGATCAGGACCGTGCCCCCGACCGTGAAGTCCTTGCGGGAGACGAACCAGCCGTAGGTGTTGGTCTGCAGGATCCCCAGCACGAGGAAGAACAGGCCGGCCGCGGACAGCACGGCGCCGCCCAGGTCGAACGAGGGCCGAGGTCCCTGCCTCGGCGTGTCGGTGAGGTCGCGGGCCAGGTAGATGATCAATGCCACCGCCAGCGCCTGGGTCAGGAACAGCGCGCGCCAGCCGAGCGCGCTGGTGATCAGGCCGCCGATCAGCGGGCCGGTGGCGGCGCCCAGCGCGCCCGCGCCGCTGACGACGCCGAAGTACTTCGCCCGGGTCCTGACCTCGCTGAAGGTCACGGTGACCAGGATGTACACCGGTGGGATCATGAGGGCGGAGCCGACGCCCTCCAGGATGGAGTTCCCCACGATCATCAGCCCGAGGCCCGGTGCGAGGGACGCCAGCAGCGCGCCGACGCCGTAGACGGCCAGGCCGGCGATGAAGCAGGTCCGCCGCCCCCAGATGTCGGACAGCTTGCTGCCGGGGATCATCAGCGCGGCCATGGTGAGGGTGAAGAGCGTGATCGTTGTCTGCACGCCGATCACGGTGGTGTCGAGGTCCTTCGCGATGGCGCTGATGGCCACGTTGAGGCTCGAGGCCGCGTAGCTGCAGATGAACTGGGCGAGCGCGAGCGGGAGGACGACCGCGCGGGCGTCGATCTTCGACGGGGTGGTGGGGGACGGATTCAGGGTCGGCCTCCTCGCGCGTCCGGACATGCACGGTCGTCCGGGTCACGCCGCGGCGTGCTCCTCGGCGTCGAGCTCCTCGTCCAGTGCCATCGCCGCGGCGACGAGCGCGAGATGGGTGAACGCCTGCGGGAAGTTGCCGAGCTGCTCGCCGGACGGGCCGATCTCCTCGGCGAACAGGCCGACGTGGTTGGCGTAGGTCAACATCTTGTCGAAGGCGTACCGGGCCTGGACCAGCCGCCCGGCGCGGGCGAGCGCCTCGACGTAGAGGAAGCTGCAGAGGTTGAAGGTGCCCTCGGAGCCGCGCAGGCCGTCCGGGGAGGCCTCGGGGTCGTAGCGGTAGACGAGGCTGTCGCTCACCAGTTCCTGGCCCATCGCGTCGAGGGTGCTCAGCCAGGCGGGGTCCCGCGGGGAGAGGAACCCGACGCGGGGCATGAGCAGGAGCGACGCGTCCAGGACCTCGGTGTCGTAGTGCTGGACGAACGCCTCCCGCTTCGGGCTCCAGCCACGTTCGACGATCTGCTGGAAGATCGCGTCGCGGGCCTGCGTCCAGCGGGTGATGTCCGCGGGGCGTGAGTACTGGGTCGCGAGCCGGATGCCGCGGTCGAAGGCGACCCACGTCATCAGGCGGCTGTAGGTGAAGTCCTGCTGGCCACCGCGGGTCTCCCAGATGCCCTCGTCGGGGCGGTCCCAGGTGTCGGTGAGCCGGTCGAGCATGGCGGCGAAGGCGCGCCAGCCGCGGATGCCGCCCATATCGCCGGCGGGCGCGAGTGCGTCGGCGGCCTCGCCGTAGATGTCGAGCTGGATCTGGTCGGCGGCGGCGTTGCCGATCCGGACCGGCGCGGATCCCTGGTAGCCCTCGAAGTGATCGAGGGTCTCCTCGGTCAGCTGGGGGTCGCCATCGATCCGGTACATGATCTGGAGCGGTTCGCCGGACGCGGTCGCGCCGTCGGTGAGCCGGTCGCGCAACCACCGGCGGAACGCGTAAGCCTCCTGGGTGAACCCCAGGTCGATCAGCGATCTGACCGAGAGGGACGCGTCCCGGATCCAGGTGTACCGATAGTCCCAGTTGCGTTCACCGCCGATCTGCTCCGGCAGCCCGGCGGTGGCCGCGGCGATCGGTGCCCCCGTGGGGGCGTAGGTCAGCAGTTTGAGGGTGATCGCCGATCGGTTGACCGCGTCCTTCCAGCGGCCCCGATAGGTGCAGGAGCGCAGCCAGGTGATCCAGAAACCGCGGCAGGACTCCAGATCCTCCCGGATGGCCGCCGTCGACAGCGGGAGCGGTGCGGTGCTGGCCGGCCCGTCAGTCGTCAGGACGAAGGCGGCGACCTGCCCCTCGTCGAGGGTGAATCGGGCGGAGATGTCCTTCGAGTCGGCCTGGAGCGTGACGGGCTCGGTGGCCTGGACGTGCAGGTCGGTGCCGGGGCCTCGGAAGACCGCGGATCCATGGTCCACCTGGGTGAGGGTGTGGGACGCGCGCCCATAGTCGAATCGGGGGCGGCAGGTGAACGCGAAGGGAAGACTTCCTCGCACCACCCGGGCCACCCGCAGCAGGCGGTGCCGGTCGGTCGCCTCGGTGCCGTCCAGCGGCTCCATGAAGTCGGCGACCTCGCCGACGCCGTCGGGAGCCATGAAACGGGTGATCAACACTGCGGTGTCGGAAAGGTACAGCTGACGGATCGTCAGGCCGCTTTCGCCCGGAAGGTCGGCGGTGAGCTGGCAGAAGCCGCCGCGGTCCTTGTCGAGAAGGGAGGCGAAGATGCTGGGCGAATCGAATCGAGGTGTGCACCACCAGTCGATCGATCCTTCGGAGGAGACCAGCGCGGCGGTCTGAAGATCTCCGATCATCCCGTGGTCGGCGATCGGTGGATAGCTGCTCACGGGCGCTTCTCCTTCGCTCGGACCCACGCGGCGCTGCTGCGTTTACGAGGGTGCGCCCACGCGCGGCTCGGCGCACGCCGACGGCCCGCCCGGGACGGGTGCGCACGGGTCCGGATACACCCTGAACGCACCATTCGCGCACGGACTTGTGCCCCACATGGCCGCATGACGGAAGAGGGAATCGTCCCAGTGTCACCGTCCGTGACTGATCGAGTGGACGGTTTCGCTATGCGGTGTGATTGTCGAGACGATACTGACTCCGAGCCGGAGGATCGCATGTTTGCTGCTAGCCAGTACCTCGCCTACGACTATCCGATTCTGGGCGCCTTCTGGACGCTGTTCTGGATCTTCCTGTGGGCCGTCTGGCTGGTTCTCGTGTTCCGTGTCGTCGTCGACATATTCCGGGACAGGGAGACCAGCGGATGGGCCAAGGCGGGATGGCTCGCCCTCGTCCTGGTCCTGCCGTTCCTGGGCATCCTCGCCTACCTGGTCGCGCGCGGTCAGAGCATGGCCGACCGGAGCGCGCGACAGCTGCAGGATCAGCGCGGGTTGGTCGACGCCTACATCCGCGACGTGGCCGGCGGGACCCACAAGGATGTCGACGACCTGGCCAGGCTGTCCGGCCTCAAGGCCAGCGGCGACATCACCGCGGCGGAGTACCAGCGAGCGAAGGAGAAAATCCTCCGGTGAGCCCACGGCGGCCGTCGGGCCGGTTCCGCGTCCACCGCCACCTGGCGGAACGCGGGACCGGCGGCCGGCATGCGCAGCCCGTGGGACCGCGGCGGTCCGACCGAGCTGGGTGGGGGCGAAGAATGGCTCACCAGCATGAGGCCTGGGACCACCCGGCGCTCGGGGCCGTGCGGATTGTGCGCTGCCTCGTGCTGACGATGACGGGAATCGTGCTCCGGGCTCGCCTCATCGCGGAGGTTCTGGGTGATCGAGAGCTGAGAGGACGGGCGAAGGCGGGACTGACAGCCGCGGCGCTCGCCCTTCCGTTCCACGGCGTCTGCGCCTACCTGGTGGCCTGGGGCCACCGGCGCCACGTCGAGGGAGGCGACGGTGACAAGCCCGCTGCCGCTGGCCATTGCCGCCGGCATCTATCCGCTCGGCCTGGCGATCGTGGCCCGGTACCTGGGCGATCCCCCGTCGCTGCGGCATGCGTTCGCCTACCTCGGCGGGGCGGCGGCCATGACCATCGGGGCCGGCGCCGCGATCGTGGCGGTCCTGCGGGTCGCCGACCTGTCCGGACGGCAGGAACGGACCCTCAGCGCCAGCATGCAGCTGTTACTCGGGGTCGTGCTGCTGCTGGTGGCGTGCTGGGTCCACAGGCATCGCGCGACACGGATCGGCCGACGGTCCCGACGCGCCGCGGCACCCGCGCGGGATGCGGCCGACCGGGATGAGGCGGAAGACCCGGGGACGAAGGAGCCGGTGGGCGGCCGGCGGGCCACCGGAGTACGGACGATGTTCTTCGTCGGCGTCACGACATATCTGCCGTCCGCTTTCTACGTGGCCGCCCTGAACGACGTCGCGGCGACCGATTCCGGGCCGGTTCTGACCGCCCTCGCGCTTTTCGCCTGTGCCGTGCTCGTGCTCATCATGGTGGAGTTTCCCATCATCCTCAGACTGGCTGCACCGCGACAGACCGGCCGGGTTCTCGCCGCGTACAACACGTGGCTGACCCGGCACGGATGGGATGTCGTCTTCCTTCTGGCCGCGGTGATCGGGCTGTGCTTCCTGGCGAGTGGAATCGCCGGTCTGCTCACGGCCTGACAGCTCGTCGGATTTCGGAGACACGGTGGTGACCTCGCCAACCAGGACCCCGGCAGGGCAGCTCGCGCGACCTGTCGTGATCCTACTGGGACTGGCGTCGCTGGCCGTCGCGGCGGCCGGAGCCCGGGCCTTTCAGGAAACGCTCGGCCCCGCGTTTCTTGCTTTGGTTCTCGTCGTCACGGTGCATCCCCTGCAGGCAGGACTGCGTCGACGGGGGGCACCCGGATGGGTCGGGATGATCGTGTCGATGGCGATCATCTATGCGATTCTGGCGAGTCTGGTGGTCGCCCTGGTCGCGTCGGCCGCCCGGCTGGTCACGCTGCTGCCGGACTACACAGCCCAGTTCGACAAGCTGCTGAACCAGGCCACCCGGTGGCTCGAGGACCTCGGAGTCCAGCCGGAGCAAGCCGGCGCCGCGGTCGGCCGGCTCGACCTGGCGAAACTTTCCGGTGTGCTGCGCGACATTCTGTCGGCGCTGACCTCGGTGGTGTCCAGCCTGGTCTTCCTTGTCACGCTGGTATTCTTTCTGGCCATCGACTGCGACCTGTTCGCGCGGCGGCTCGACGCGGCGGCCGGGGAGCGGCCGCTCCTGGTGGGCGCACTGCGGGAGTTCGCCCGTAACACGCGCCGCTATCTGGCCGTGTCGTCGCTTTTCGGGCTGATCGTCGCCGTGCTCGACGTGCTTGCCCTGCAATGGCTGGCAATCCCGTTGCCATTGCTGTGGGGGCTGCTCTCGTTCATCACCAACTACATCCCCAACATCGGGTTCGTGGTGGGCGTGATCCCGCCCGCGCTGCTCGGCCTGCTCGAGGGCGGCGTGGCCCGCATGTTCTGGGTCGTGGCGGTGTACTCGTCGATCAACATGATCGTGCAGTCGTTCATCCAGCCCAAGGTCGTCGGCAACGTGGTGCGGCTGTCCGCGACGCTGACCTTCCTGTCCCTGGTGTTCTGGGCGTTCGTCCTCGGCCCGCTGGGAGCCCTGCTGGCGGTGCCGATGACCCTGCTGGTCAAGGCCGTGCTCGTCGACGCCGACCCCGCCGCCCAGTGGCTCCGTCCGCTGCTGGGCGATACGGCGACCGAGGAGGCGCCGGCGGGCGCCGCGACAGCTGCTCATCCGGGAAACCAGGAGAAACGTGTACGGAGGCGACCATGAGTCACATTGCGGAGCACCGCGAGATGCCGACGGCGGCGGCCGCTGGTCCCGTGCGTCGGTCCCGGCCGCAGTCAGCCGAGGCAATGCCCGAAGCCGTCCGCCGGAGTCCGGCGGAGCGCGCGGCGCAGGGAAGGGCTGCCCGAGCCGGGGCCCCGCGCCGCGCCCACGCGGAGTACGAACCGGCGCCGGACCGGGCCGACCCGGTCGACGTGGTCGACCGGCAGTCGCAGCGCCGGCTGCCCGAGCTCGTTCCCATCCGCTACCAGCGGATGACCGAGTCGCCCTTCAGGTTCTATCGCGGCGCTGCCGCGATCATGGCGGCGGATCTCGCCGGGACGCCGACCTCGGGCATCGCGGTCCAGCTCTGCGGCGACGCGCACCTGCTGAACTTCCGGCTGCTCGCGTCCCCGGAACGACGCCTGGTGTTCGACATCAACGACTTCGACGAGACCCTTCCCGGCCCCTGGGAGTGGGACGTGAAGCGGTTCGCCACCAGCCTCGTCATCGCCGCCCGTGCCAACGGCTTCGGCCGGGCCGAACGGCGTGACGTCGTGACCGCGGCGGTCCGCGCCTATCGCGCGTGGATGCACCGGTTCGCCGCGATGACCAACCTCGACGTCTGGTACGCGCACGTCGACGTCGACGAGCTGGGCAGACATTGGGCGGACGTGCTGGGCCGGCGGGGATCGAGACGCCTGGCCCGGGCGACGTCGCGTGCCCGGTCGCGCGACCAGCTGCGGGCGTTCGCCTCGCTGACGGAGGTCGTGGCAGGCGAACGGCGCTTCGTGTCCGACCCTCCGCTGCTCGTTCCTGTCGGCGAGCTGGAGGCGGGGAGCGAACGGGAGCTGCTGATGGGATGGCTTGGCTCCGTCGTCGACCGGTACTCCGCGACCCTGTCGGCCGATCGGCGCACACTGCTCGCGCAGTACCGGATCGTCGACGTGGCCCGCAAGGTCGTCGGCGTCGGCAGCGTGGGCACTCGTTGTTGGGTCGCGCTGCTGCTCGGCCGCGACGACGCCGACCCGCTTCTCCTGCAGGTCAAGGAGGCGGGGACGTCGGTCCTCGCCGACCACCTGCCCGCGAGCGAGTTCGGCAACCAGGGCGAGCGGGTGGTCGCCGGGCAACGCCTCACGCAGGCCGCCAGCGACATCTTCCTCGGCTGGGCGCGGGTGGAGGGCCTCGACGGGCAGCGGCGCGACTTCTACGTCCGGCAACTGCAGGACTGGAAGGGCATCGCGGAGCCGGACCGCATGGACATCGACGGGATGACCCTCTTCGGACGGCTGTGCGCCGCGACCCTCGCGCGGGCCCACGCCCGGTCGGGCGACCGCGTCGCGATCGCCGCCTACCTCGGCACCGGTGCGCCGTTCGACCACGCGATCGCTCGCTTCGCGGAGGCCTACGCCGACCAGAACGAGGCCGACCACGCCGCCCTGGTCGCGGCGGTCCGAACCGGGCGCGTCAGCGCCGCCGCGCCGTGACGCCCGCACCGGCCACACCACTGGTCTGATTCCCGTGCGCACCGTCTTCGCGGTCGCCGTCTCCGCGGGCGGCCGGCCGCTGACCTGGCCGGTCGCGATCGGCGTTGACGGGTGTCCGGGCGGGTGTGATGCTCGGAGCGGCTCGGTCGTCGAGACGGCGGTGGAGCGCTGGGATGTGAGTCACCGGCAGGGACTTTCGGGCGCTGCAGGAGTACGGGCGCCTGAATGCGCGCTGAATGCCCGCGCCGGTGGTTGACACCACATTGTTGCGCCGCTCGACCGTGCCGAGTCATGTCCACATGACTCCGCCGAAAGGTCGACAAAAGAAATGAACATCGCTTTCGTGGGCGACGTCCACGGCTGTGTGCGGCATGCGCTGGGCGCGGCCGTGCTGCTCCAGGAACGCCGCGGCGTCCGGCTCGACGCCGTCATCCAGGTCGGCGACCTGGGCGCCTACCCGTCCGAGGAGCGGTACGACGAGCCCTCCCGCCGGTTCGGCCGGGAGCATCCCGCCCAGGGAGACTTCCTGCGGCTGCTCGACCCGTCGCCCGCGTTCGCCGGGGGCGTCCGCCTCGCCCTCGGCCGGCTGCCCGCGGTGCTGTTCGTGAGCGGCAACCACGAGGACCACGACTGGCTGGCGGCCCTGCACGCCGCCGCGGGCGCCGACGTGGTGCCGGTGGATCCGCTCGGCGCCTTCTGGCACGTGGCCTGCGGCAGCGTCGTCGAGATCGCCGGCCTGCGCACGGCGTTCCTCGGGCTGATCGAGGCCGAAGGCTACATGGACCTCGACGAGACCGCCTACGGCCGGCTGGGGTCGCTCGCCCCGGGCGCGGTGGACCTGCTCGTCACCCACGACGGCCCGTACGGGATGTCCCGGAACTACCGCGGCGAGGTCCAGGGCTCGGCGAAGCTGACCCGGCTGCTGGAGCACCTCCAGCCGCCCCTGCACATCAGCGGCCACTACCACCACCCGAACGGCCCCCGGGTGTACGGCCGGACGACCTCGTACGCGCTCGCCCAGCTCGTGCGCCCACGGGTCCCCCGCGGCGAGTCGGCGCCGCCGAACCCCCAGCAGCGGGTGAACGATGGCAGCCTCGGCCTGCTCGACACCGAGACCGGCGCGTTCGGCTACCTGGACGAGGTCTGGCTGGCCGAGGTCCGCGGCGACGACCTCGACCTCGCCGCGCTGGTCGAGGGCGCCGCCGCGCGCTGACGACGCTCACCGCGTCCGGGCCGGGGCAGGGGCCGGGACGGGTGCCGCGGTCCGGGGCACGGCGACGCCGGGTGCCGGCTGCCCCGTCGGCCGCGGCCACCCCGCCGGCCGCGGCGGGCCTGCCGATCCTGCCTACCCGGGTCGGGCACGAGATCCCGGAGGCCGCCCGCAGCCAGGACGCGTTCCTCGCCGCCGCGCGGGCCGCCGGGGGCGACGAGCCCGACCGGCCCGCGCCGGGCGATCACGCGATCCTCATGGCCTTCGGGCCGGGCCTGACGACGGAGGCGGCGCTGGTCCGCTTCTGAGCCGGCGCCTCGGCCGCGAGCGCGAGGCGGGCTGAGCGCGAGCGAGGGCCGGCGAGGACGCCGTCTCGGACCTCCCCCCGCAGAGGTCCAAGACGGCGTCCCCGACGGCCGTCTCCGAGGGGTGCCCCCACTCCCTCGAGCCACCGGGAAGCCCCCACACCCCGGTGCTGGAGCCCCAGCCTGGCGTACATCCGCCGGGCGGCGGAAGCCTCGCGGCAAGGTCCTCGGTGATCCGTCCTCCGACGGTCGACCTCGCGCGTTCGAGGATGTATGGGCGTGTCTGGGTGGATCTCTTGCTATCCTGTGAATCTCTGTGTTAACGCCGAGCGTCTCGCGCGAGGGGTACGGCCTTGACGGAACGAGCCTGATGGACACGCCAGCGGAGGACCTGTCCACGCTGCTGACCGGCCTGATGCGGGCCGCACGGCGCAAGACCGACGCCGGCCGCAAGTCGCTGGCCAACGACGAGCTGACTCGGGAGTACCTGGAGGCCGGGCTGCGGCTGATCGACTCGCAGCTCGGCCCCGGCGACGGCCTCGACCCTGAGGACCGGCCGCTGTTCCGGTGGCTGTCGCAGCGCGCGGTGATCGACGAGGTCGGCGAGGGCGGCCGGCTGCGCGGCTCGGAGGGCAGCTTCCGGGACCGCTGGCCCTACCAGCCGGACTACATCCGCGACGTGCTCGCCTACAGCCTGCGCGGCGCGCACTGGCGCGGGTTCCTGGACAGCACGGCGGACGTCCGCAACGCGCTCGCCGAGGCGGAGGACGCCGTCCGCGCCGTCCACGACGTCGGCTACGAGGACCTGACCGCGACCCGGCGCACCCCAGCGCTGCGCGCCCAGCTCATCGGCGCCGCGATGGCCGAGCGGGACGAGATCGCCCGCTCGATGCTGCAGGAGATGTACCGGATCAGCACGCGGGCGTGGCTGGAGGCGTACGAGAAGACGATCGCCGCCCGCGGTCTCAAGCTGCGGGCGGGGCTGACCCTCGAGGACGTCAACTTCATCATGACGGCGACCACCGAGGGGATGCAGCTGCGCCTGATGGTCGAGTCCGACGACGGCGTCATCGACCACGAGAAGCGCACCTCGCTGCTCGGCACCGCCGCGCTCGCGCTGATCGTCGCGTGCTTCGACCATTTCGGCGACGGGCTGACCCTGGAGGAGGCCGTCGCGCTGGCGACCAGCCCAGCGGCGGCACCGGCGGCGGACGAGCCGGCGGGCGGCGGCTGACCGGGCCGCCGCCTACTCGGTGGCCCTACTCGGTGGCACCGGGGAGCGGCTCGTGCCGGTCGAGCTGGCGGCTCGCCGCCTGGCAGGCGGACTCGATCTGGGTTGGGTCGACGCAGACGAGGTGCTCGACGACGCGCAGCGCCATGTCGGTGAACGCCGCCCGCTCGGCGGCGGACAGCGGCGCGAGCACGTGGTCGTCGACGAGTTGCAGCCGCGTCCACGCGTCCTCGTAGGCGGCGCGGCCGCGCTCCGTCGCGACGATCCGGCGGGCACGCCGGTCGGCCGGGTCCGGCCGGCGCTCGACCAGGCCCGCGGCCTCCATGTCGTCGACGAGCCGGACCATCACCGTCCGGTCGATCCCGAACCGGCGGGCGACCTCGATCTGGTTGGGCGCCTTGCCGCGGATGGCGTCACCGAGGACGCGCATCCCGCGCAGGCTGCCGGGCAGCGAGTCGATCGCGGCCGACGCCGTCATCAGGTAGCCGTGCTGGATCTGGCCGACGAGCCAGCCGAGGTCCTTCGCCGTGTCGTCATCGGTGACGCCGTCGAGGACACCCCCGAGGACGCCGTTCGCCGGGCCGTCGCAGGGCGTGGACGAGCAGTCGGCGACGCGGTCGCCGGGTGCGGCCGGGCGCGGCGCGTCCGGCTCGGCTCCCGTTACCTGCGTCACCGGATCACCATACCCCGGGCACAACGGCAGAACGTCTGTGGTTAAGATGAGCGCCACAGCAGTTAATCTGCACAGCAGACGATCTAAGTTATGACGATCTGCGAGCAGACGATCTGGCTGTAGATGGTCTGTTCGATAGTGGACCGGGCTGGTCCACTGTTCTCACGAGGAGAGCCCGATGGCCCACCTGCTGCACCTCGACTCGAGCATCGCCGGCGACAACTCCGTGTCCCGGGCGGTGGCCCGCGAGTACGTCGCCAGCTGGCAGGAGAAGCACCCCGCCGGGGTGGTGACCCACCGCGACCTCGCCGCCGCGCCGCCGGCGCACCTGGACTGGACGGCCGTCTCCGCCGGCATGACCCCGGAGGACCAGCGCACGCCGGAGCAGGCCGAGGCCGTCAAGGCCCGGGAGAGCTACCTCGCCGAGGTCGCCGCCGCCGACGAGGTCGTAATCACCGCCCCGATGTACAACTGGTCGCTGCCGACCCCGCTCAAGGCCTGGATCGACCAGCTGGTCGTCCCGGGCCGCACGATCGCGGATCCGGACAACCCCGGCCTGCTGCACGGCAAGAAGGTCACCGTCGTCACCACCCAGGGTGGCTCCTACGCCGCCGGCGCCCCGAAGGAGGGCTGGGACCACGTCTCGCCGTACCTCGCGCACGTGCTCGAGGCCCTCGGCGCCGACAACCTGGAGTTCGTCAACGTCGAGATGACGCTGTCCGTGGTGAACCCGGCGCTGGCCGCGTTCACCGACGTCTTCCACACCTCCCGCGCCGCCGCCACGGACAGAGTCAAGGCTCGCGTCCACGTCTGAGGCGACCGGGGTCCGCCGGCCGCTCCGGCTGTCCCGAACGCGCGGTGGGACGGTGGCGGCGTTGCCACCGTCCCACCGGGTGACGAGCGATCCGGCCGGCTGGGACCCTGGATGTGGCCGGCCTGACCGGGCGGCGCCCGTCGCCCGCGGTGCGGCTCACGGGCCGGCGTCGACGGCGATCCCGGTCTCGGGCGCGGCGGTGGTCTCGGGCGCGGCGGCGGGGCGCGGCCCGCGCAGGCCGCGGACGACGAGCAGCGCACCCGCGAGCACGACGGCCGCGTCGACGCCGACGGCGAGGCGCAGCGCCGGCAGCGAGGACAGCCCGCCGGCGCCGATCGCCACGGCGCTCATGACCGGCACGCCCAGCGCGATGGCGACCTGCTGGGTCATCGTCGCGACGCCGGTGGCCAGACCCTGCTCGTGGTCGGGCAGGCCGGAGGTCGCCGCCACCATGAAGCCGACGATCGCGCAGACGTGGCCGATCGCGCCGACGAACGTGCTGGCCGCGAGCAGCCACAGCGACCCGGTCGTGCCGCCCACGAACACGAGCAGGCCGGTGAACACGGCCTGGACCGCGAGGCCGCCGCCGAGTGTGCGGCGCACCCCGAACGCGGCGACCACCCGCGGCCCGGCCGCGCCGCCGATGATCGCCCCGGCGCCCATGGCGACCAGCATCAGGCCGGTCTGCAGTGGGCTCAGCCCGAGCACGTGCTGCAGGTACATCGTCAGCAGGAACACCAGCCCCGGCTCCATGCTGAACGTGACGAAGCCGGCGACGTTGCCCCAGCCGACGGTGCGCCGGGTCAGCATCGTGACCGGCACGAGCGGATGCGGGTGGCGGCGCTCGGCGGCCCAGAAGGCGACGAGCAGGCCGGCGGCGGCGACGACGCAGCCGAGCGCCCACGGGTCGTTCGCGCCGTGCTCGCCGAGCCGGGTCGCCCCGTAGACGAGCGCGAGCAGCCCGCCGGTGACGAGTGCGGCGCCCGCGAGGTCGAGCCTGGTCCGCACCCGCCCCGCCGGGTCCGCCAGCACGAACGGCGCGACGGCGACCACGACCGCGGCGATCGGCACGTTGACGAGGAACGCCCACCGCCAGCTCGCCACGTCGGTCAGTACGCCGCCGAGGATCGCGCCGGCGGTGAAGCCGGTCGACATCATCACGCTGTTCAGCCCGAGCGCGCGCTGTCGGGCCGGGCCCTCGGGGAACGCGGTGGTCAGCAGGGACAGCGCCGCCGGGGTGACCGCGGCCGTCGCGAGCCCCTGTGCCGCCCGCGCGGTGAGCAGCATCGCCGGGCTGGTCGCGAGGCCGCCGAGCAGCGAGGCGAGGCCGAGGGCGGCCATGCCGGCGAGGAAGACCCGCCGCTTGCCGACGTAGTCGCCGATCCGGCCGAACAGCAGGGTGAACCCGGCGGCGCACAGCGCGAACGCGGTCGCGATCCACTGCGCGTTCGCGTCGGCGAAGCCGAGGTCCGCGCCGACGGTCGGCAGTGCCACGTTCAGCACGGAGAAGTCGACGCAGAGGGTGAACTGGGAGGCCAGGAGCAGCACCAGCACGAGCGCCTGGCCGCGGCGGGCGCGGCCCGGCGGCCCGGCGTCGGCGTGCGTGCGAGTGGTGGACGGTGGGGAGGTCAGCGTGGTCACGTAGCCACCGTGCGTCCGACCGCCGCCGGCAGGGACCGCCCTGTTCCGGCACCCCTCGGCGTGCCTACCACCCGCAGGGATACCCAGACCGGCGCGCGGTCGGGCACGATGGTGGACATGGCGACCGAGCTCGGTGACTTCCTGCGCACCAGGCGGGCGGCGGTCAGCCCCACCGACGTGGGGCTCGTCTCCTACGGGGCGCGGCGCGTGCCGGGGCTGCGCCGCGAGGAGCTCGCTCATCTGGCCGGCGTGAGCCCGACGTACTACACGCGTCTGGAACAGTCCGACCACCACAACGTCTCCGACAGCGTGCTCGACGCGCTCGCGCGGGTGCTCACGCTGACCGACGCCGAGCACGCGCACCTGCGCCGGCTGGCCCGTCCCGAGCCACGGCCGATCCGGCGCCGCCGGGTCGAGCGGCCGCGGCCCGCGGCGCTCGGGCTCGTCCGAGCCGCGCCGGGGCCCGCGCTGCTCGTCGACCACCGCAACGACGTGCTCGCGTGGAACACGCCCGGTCACCGGCTCCTCGGCCTCGGCTACCCGTTCGACGCGCCGGACGACGTCCGTGACCGGCCGAACTTCGCCCGGATGTTCTTCCTGACACCGAGCGGGCGTGATCTGTACGCCGAGCCGGACCACCTGGCCCGGCAGCTGGTCGGTTTCCTGCGCTACTCCTCCGGGCTGCACCCCGACGACCACGAGCTGAGCTGCCTGGTCGGCGAGCTCGTCCAGCGCAGCGACGCGTTCGCCGCGTTGTGGGCCAGCCATCCCGTGCTGGACTGCGGCCACGGCGTGAAGAAGTTCCAGCACCCGCTCGTCGGCCGCCTCGATCTGACCTACGAGGCGATGCCGCTGCCCGACAGCAGCCACCGCATGGTGCTGTACCACGCCGCGCCCGGCACGGCCGCCGCCGACGCCCTCGCGCTGCTCGCCCAGGACTGACCTACGCCGGCGGGGGCCGCCCCGCCGTCTGGTCAGCACCCGCGACGAGCAGTTCCGCAGCAGCGCTGGGCGCGTCGCTGACACCGCCGCGAGCCGGGCGATCGCCGCGGCCGGCCGGCACCTGCGCGGCGGCCAGCAGGTCTTCAGCCCGGTCTCCGTCGTCGACGAGGACCGGTCCGTCGCCGCCGCGCATTTCACGTCATCGGTGACGGCCTATTCGGTCGTCGACGACGATGGCGCGGAAATCAGCCATGCGTATGTCAGCTCGCCTATCCGGCCGGAAGCCACTTCGCAAGGGCCTCGGGCCTGTGCCGGCCGGTCATCGCGAGGAGACCAAAGCCCTCCGTCGTACGGCTGTTCGTCCCGGCATACCCGGCCGGCCACCCCCGTTATCCGACAGACGATTCCGTGACCTGGCCGTTCTCGACGTGCAGGCGCCGGGTCACCTGCACGGCGTCGAGCATGCGGCGGTCGTGGGTGACGAGCAGCAGGGTGCCCGGGTAGGTGCCCAGCGCCTCCTCGAGCTGCTCGATCGCGGGCAGGTCGAGATGGTTCGTCGGCTCGTCGAGCACCAGGCAGTTGACGCCGACCGCCTGCAGCAGCGCGAGGCCGGCCCTGGTGCGCTCGCCCGGCGACAGCGCCCCGGCGGGGCGGGTCATCTGGTCGGCGCCGAGGCCGAACTTGGCGAACAGAGTGCGGACCTCGGCCATCGCCCAGCCGGTGACCTGCTCGGCGACCGCCAGCGTGGTCCGCTCGCCGCGGAACCGCTCGCGGGCCTGGTCGACCTCGCCGAGCCGCACCCCGGAGCCGAGCGTCGCCGTGCCGGCGGCGAGCGGCACCCGCCCGAGCAGCGCGGCGAGCAGCGTCGACTTGCCGCCGCCGTTCGGCCCGGTGATCACGACCCGGTCCGCCCAGGAGACCGTCAGACTGACCGGTCCGAGCCGAAACCCGCCGGCCGGGACCGCCGCCGCGCCGTCCGCCGCCGCGCCGTCCGCCGCCGCGCCGTCCGCCGCCGCGCCGTCCGCCGCCGCGCGGTCCGCCGGAGCCGGCGGGTACTCGACGACGGCGCCCGCGAGCGCCGCCACGACGTCCCCGGAGCGGGGCGCGGCGGCGATCGTCATCCGCAGCTGCCACTCCTTGCGCGGCTCGTCGACCTCCTCCAGCCGGCCGAGCTTCGTCTCCAGGTTGCGCACCCGCGACGCGCTCTTCGTCGCCGCCTCGATCTTGTAGCTGCGCACCGACCTGTCGTTGTCCGGGACCTTGCGCTTGGCCCGGACCGCACCACGCACCGACTGCTCGCGCTGGCGCTGCACCTGGGCGACGAGGTCCGACCGGGTGTCGGCGAAGTCCTCGTAGCGCTCCCTGGCGTGCCGGCGGGCGAGCTCGCGGGCCTCCAGGTAGGCCGTCCAGCCGCCGGCGTACTCGGCGACGTCCCGACGGTGCTGGTCGATCTCGGCGACGGTGGTGATCGTCCGGTCGAGGAACGCCCGGTCGTGGCTGACGACGACGAGCGCGCCGGAGATCCCGCCGACGAACCGCTCCAGCCGCTCCAGGCCGTCGAAGTCCAGGTCGTTCGTCGGCTCGTCGAGCAGGGTGACGTCGAACCGGGACAGCAGCACGGCGGCCAGCGAGCCGCGGGCCGCCTGGCCGCCGGACAGCGCGGTCGCCTGGGCGTCCAGCGCGTCCGCCGGCAGGCCCAGGTCCGCGCAGACCTGCTCGGCGCGCACGTCCAGGTCGGCGCCGCCGATCGCGAGCCAGCGCTCCAGCGCCGTCGCGTAGGCGTCGTCGGCGCCGCGTCGGCCCGCCGTCAGCGCCTCGGTGGCCTCGTCCAGGTCGGCCTGGGCGGCGGCGACGCCGGTGCGCCGCTCCAGGAACCCGCGCAGCGTCTCGCCGGGGCGCCGGTCGGGCTCCTGCGGCAGCAGCCCGACGTTCGCGGTCGGCGGTGCGAGGTCGACCCGGCCGGCGTCCAGCGCGACCTGGCCGGCGAGCGCCCGCAGCAGCGTGGACTTGCCGACGCCGTTGGGCCCGACGAGGCCGATCCGGTCGCCCGGCGCGACGGTGAGTGAGACGCCGTCGAGCACGACCTGGCCGCCGCGGACGACGGACAGGTCGGAGGCGACGAGGGTGGCGGACATGGGCCCATTCTGCCCGTCGCCCGCCTCGCCGGCCGCGGGCGCGGACCGGCGTCGACCGGGGACAATCGCCGCGGGGATTTGTACCGTCTGGTCCCCTCGTCTGGCGGATGGAGCGGCCGATGCGCGCGGTCAACCGGAACGGTGGGGGACATCGGGTGGCGCTGGTGGGGTGCGCAGCGGCGGTGGTCCTGATGGCGGCGGCCTGCGACGGCGGCGGCTCGCCGGCCGCCGGGCCGCCGGCGGGCGTGCCCAGTGCCAGCGCGCCGGCGACGGCCTCGGCCGGGTCCGGCGGGGGCACCACCGGCCCGTCGGCGTCGGCGACGGTGACGGTGACGGCCGCGCCGGGTGTGCCGGTCTGCGCCTCGTCGGTGCTGGCCGCGGCGACCGTCGACTCCGAGGGCGCGGCCGGCACCGTCTACCGCACGCTGACGCTGACGAACACCTCGTCGGCGCGCTGCTCGCTGCACGGCTACCCGGGGGTGTCGTTCGTCGACGCGGGCGGCAACCAGCTCGGTGCCCCCGCCGACCGGACCGACGCGGCCGGCCCGGCGGTGGTGCTCGAGGGCGGCGGCAAGGCCCAGTTCCAGGTCCTGATGGTCCAGCCGGGCCTGCTGCCCGGCTGCGACACCGAGGCGAGCTACACCCAGGCGGCCAGCCTGCGGATCTACCCGCCGGACAACACCGTCGCGCTGCTCGTCCCCGCCGGGAAGGGCCGGCAGGCCTGCAGCAGCCCGTCGGTCCACCAGCTGCGGGTCACCGCCGTCAGCGCGGCGCACTGAGCCGGCCTCGGCGGCGGGGCGCGCACCAGGCGGGCCGATCGGGGCCGCGGCGCCGACGACGAGCCGACGACGAGCCGACGCCGCGGCCGGCCGGGTCGAGTCAGGGCCGGCGCAGCCGCCAGTCGCCGTCGGCGACGAGGGGACGACCGGCCGCCGCGGCCGCCGCACACAGGTAGCCGAGGACCCGCCGGCCGTCGTCGAGGTCCACCCAGCCGAAGCCGAGCGGCGGCGTGGTCTCGAGCAGCAGGTCGGCGATCGCGGGGCGGGGGAGCAGCCACAGCTCGCCGGTCGCGCTGGTGGTGACGGCCGGGTCGTGGACCAGGCCGGGTCGGGGCGGGTCGCCGCCGAGGTCGTGCAGCCGGTAGCCGGCGGTGGTGCGCACCCGGCCGAGGGGGACCGCGCCGTGCCGGCTGATCCGTGCGTGCGCGGGAAACCCGGCCATGTGCGCGCCGAGCACCAGCAGCGGGACGGCGGCCTCGGCGCCGGGCGCCGGGCCGGTCTCGCGGGTCGGGGGCCCGGCGGTCATGTCGGTCATCGTCGCACTCGCCTTCCCGCGTCGGGCTGTCCGCCCGCCTCATGCCGAACGGCCCCGTCGCGTGATCACGCCGATCTTGATGGGCGTGCCGGTCGCCTTGTTCACGGCGCCGAGGGCGTCAGTGGCTCCGGCGGAGCTCGTCGTGCCCGTGGACCCGCTGTCGTCGGAGCCGCCACCGCAGGCCGACACGAACGTGAGGCTCGCGGCCAGGGCGGCGACGCCAGCCAGCTTCAACACGGTCGGGCGGGCGAACGGCTGGGTGGCTGCGGCGGATCGGAGCGACTGATCGGATGTCGCGGATCCAAGTACGACTCGTGCCGACTTGCCGATGCTTCACCAAGGGGCAGCCTTCGCACGTACTGCCACGAACGTCCTGCTTGTGAATACTTGATTCTGACGTCGGCGTCAACAGATCGTGATCGTCCTGCCGCGCCGTGGCCGAGGCCGGGCCGTCGACGCTGGTGGAACGAGGCCGATCGGGCTCGTGGGTGGGTCGTGCACGGGCGGGTGCGCCGCGTCCGTCAGGATCAGGGCTGACGGGACGAACGGCGCCCGAACAGGCGCCGGCGCACGTGGGAGGCGGAGGGCGGCCATTGCGGCAGGAGGGGAAGACCGAGGCGCGGCTGGGGCGCATCCGCGGGTCCGAGCCGGCGCGGCGGCATAACGCGCGGACGATCGCCGCACTGACCAGCAATCCCGGCTGCGGGCGTCGCGCGGTGCTGGACGCGGCTGGGATCGACAAGGAGCGGCTCGCGGATCGGGTCGGCTTCCCGGCGGCCTTCGGACAGTCCAGGTTCGCGATCGTGCGCGGCAATGCCTTCGAGCGACAGGTCAAGGCTGACGGCTGCGCCGAGCTGCTGCGGCTGCTTCGTGAGCTGCTCGGCCTCGACCTGCGCGACGCGGCCTACACCGATCTCGGCGCGGCCGACCCCGCGCACTCCCTCGCCGCCCGGCACGCCGCCGCGCGGGACCTGCTGACCGGCGAGGCAGCCGGACAGATCGGCCCCGGCGCCCCGGCCGGCCCCGGCGCCCCGGACGCCCCCGGCAGCCCAGGCGGCACCGCCAACTCCGCCAACTCCGCCAACCCCGGCGGCCCTGGTGGGCTGCTGTTCGACCATCCGCTGCTGCGGCTGGAGGTGGCCGGGCAGGACGTCTACCTGGAGCCCGACCTCGTCGCGTGCGAGCACGGTGGCGCGTTCCACGTCGTCGAGATCAAGTCGTTTCCGGTGATCGACGGGCAGGCGGACGGTGAGAAGGTCGCCGCCGCGGCGATCCAGGCGGCCGTCTACGTGCTGGCGCTGCGCCGGCTGCTCGGCCGGGCCGACGCGGTGTCGCACGAGGTGGTGCTGGTCTGCCCGAAGGACTTCTCCAACGTTGCGGTGGCGGTGCGGATCGACGTGCGCCGCCAGCTGCTCGTCCTGGAGCATCAGCTCGCCCGGCTCACCCGGATCGACTCGCTGCTCGACGCCCTGCCCGACGACCTGGCCCTCGATCTGGGTCAGGATGCCGCCGAGGCACCGGTGATGGCGGCCGACACGCTTACGGCGGCTCTCGCCCGGGTGACGGCGCGCTACGCCCCCGACTGCCTGTCGACCTGCGAGCTGGCCTTCTTCTGCCGGCAGGAGGCGTCGGGGCGGACGACCGCACTCGGGATCGGCGTCCGGGAGGAGCTGGGGGGAGTCGAGACCGTCGCCGAGGCGCTCGGCCTCGCGCACGGGACGGCCGCGCCGGCCGACGAACAGGCCGAGTCGGCGGCCCTGCTGCGCACCGCGGCCCGGGTCTACGCCGAGGCCCTCGCCGCGGGCGGACGTGCCGGGGCCGCCGGCTCGCCCGGGGCGGCCGGATGAGCGTCATCGGCGCGTACGCGCGGGCGTTGGCGGTCCAGACCGGGGTCGCCCAGCCGATCGCGTCGGTGCGTCACCTGCACCTCGCCGCGGCGCCGCTGGTGCTGGTGCCGTTGACGATGGCCGGCGAGGCGAACGCGCCGCTGGCGGCGATGGCGGGCACCGACGAGCGGGACGCCAGGCTCCTGGTCGTCCCGCAGCCGCGCGACCGCGGCCTGCGGTTCGCGTTCGCCGGCCTGCTCGGCGACCTGCTGCTGGAGCACGTGGAGCGCTGCGCGGCCGTGGGCAGCGAGCCGGTGAAGCCGCCGCGTACGCCCAGACCGGCGCCTGGCGGGCCGTCGGCGGCCGAGAGTGCGACCGGCCCCGCACCGGGGTCGACGCAGGCCGCCGCGACCGGCACGGCCGGGGAGCTGCGCGCCGAACAGGACGCGCTGGCCGCGGCCGACAACACCCGGCTCGAGCGGTTTCTCGACGCGCCCCAGGTGCTGGTGCCGAACCGGGCAGGCGTCGACTTCGTGCGGCTGTTCGGCCGGTCGACGCGTTTCCGGTCCACCGCGGGGGAGTACGCCGTCCCGCCCGGGGTGCCGCTGCTGGGCCGGTGGCTCACCTTCCTCGCTCAGCGGGCGGAGCATCCGGGCTCGGCCGCGCTGGTCGCGATGACCGAGGCGCTGACGCTGCACTGGGCGACCGGGCAGAGCGCGCTGGAGGACGCAAACCTGGCCGCGCTGCTGGCGTGGATCGACCCGCCGGCCGGTCTGCCTGGCCTCGACGCGGCCCGGCTGGCCGAGGATCCGTCCGTCTGGCCGCCAGCCGGCCCGACGACCGAGCCGCGGTTCGACAACCGGGTGCTGGCGCCCGCGATCGAGGCCTACGACGAGGCCGTGGCGGTGCTGCGGTCCGGCGCGGGGGAGGCCGGGGCGCCCGATCCGTTCGCCGCGGGTCCGGACGTCATCGACAGCCGCCGCGCGGTCGCGCCGCGCTGGCCGTGGGCGACCGGCGAGGACGTCGACGGGTGGCTGCGGGCCCGGGCGCAGGTCGAGGGCGCGGTCCGCGGGCAGCTCGAGCCGACCTGGCGGCTGATGTGGCGCGCGGTCGGACGGCTGCGCGCGCTGCCGCCCGGTGCGTCGGTGCCGCGGCGCTGGGAGCGGGACCGAACCCAGTTCAGCTCCTACTACGGCTACCTGCGCGACGAGGGCGGCGGGCTCCCGCAGGCGCGCCGCGACGGCGCCGTCGCGGCCGCCCGACGGCTGTCGATGCTGGAGCGCGAGCTGGCGGCGTACGAGGCCGACCGGGCCTTCGACGACCCGCTGGTACTCGCGGGCTACCGGGTCAGCGGCGAGGCGTTCGCGGGGACCGTGGTCGCGGTGGAGCGGGATCGGCGGGTGGCGAACGACCGGGGAACGCTGGTCACCAGGCCCGTCGTCGAGGTGCTCACGGTCGACCCCGTCAGCCTGCCGGTCGGTACCAAGGTCTGCTCGCCGGCGCGGCCCGGCCAGGCCGGGACCATCATGTGGATCGCGCCGGCGGACGGCGGCCTGGTCGTCACGCTGGAGCTCAGCGGCGGGATGGGCCGGGCCCGGGTGCCCCCGCCGGGCAGCGTTCCCGAGGTCGGCGAGGGATGCGGCTATACCAGCCTGCTGCCCGACGGCGCCTTCTCTGCCGCCCTGCCGACGCCGCAGGAGACGCCGTGGACGCACGGCGGGCCGCCGGTGCCGTACGAGCCGACGGACGCCGACGCGCGCGAGGCGTGGGCATGAGCGGCGCCGCCCGGCCCGTCGAGGCCGTCCCGCTCGGCCCGACCGCGGGACGGGCGGTCGACGGCGAACCACCGGGCGCGGACCCGGCGGCGCTCGCCGCGCGCACCACCGCGGCGATCCTGGCCGACCTGCGCTCGGAGCGGCACCGCGGCGTGGTGGTCGACTCGCCGCCGGGGGCGGGCAAGTCGACCCTGGTGGTGCGGGCCGCCGTCGAGTTCGCGCTCGCCGACGAGCCGTTGATGATCGTGGCGCAGACGAACGAGCAGGTCGACGACCTCGTCGAGCGGCTTGCCGCCGACCTCGCCGACCGGGCGCCCGAGGCGCGGGTGGGCCGGCTCGGCCGGGCCGGCTACCTCCCGCCGCCGCGGATCGACGGGCTGCCGAACGTGACCGTCGGCAGCGACCTGCGGACGATGGGCGACCCGCTGGTCGTCGTGGCGACCGCGGCCAAGTGGGCCTACGTGCGGGACCGGGCCTGGCGCTGGGCGATCGTCGACGAGGCCTACCAGATGCGCTCCGACGCGCTGCTCGCGATCGCGCGGCTGTTCGAGCGGGCGCTGTTCGTCGGCGACCCCGGCCAGCTCGACCCGTTCTCCACGGTCGACAACGACCGCTGGCGGGGCCTCGCGTGGGACCCCATGCAGAGCGCCGTCGCCGTGCTGCTGCGCAGCAACCCGCAGCTGCCGGTGCACCGGCTGCCGGTGTCCTGGAGGCTGCCGTGCAGTGCCGAGGGTGTCGTCTCGGCCGCTTTCTACCCGTTCACCGGCTTCCGGACGGGCAACGGCCCCGGCGATCGCCTCCTCACCTATACGGGCACACCTCATCCCGACGCATCCCATCCCGGCCCACCCCAGCCCCCGTCGGCGCGGATCGGCTCCGCCGGCCCGGTACCGGCCGGAGCTGGTCGGGGCGGTCCGCCGGCGGGGGCGGTCGACGACGTACTGGACGTGGCGGCGGCGACCGGCTGGGGCCTGCTGGAGCTGCCCGCCCGGCACACCCCGCGGACCGACGCCGAGGCGGTGCGCGCGGTCGCCGACGTCGCCCGCCGGCTGGTGGGCCGCGGCGCGGTCGCCCGCTCGCTCGACCGCGGCGGCGAGGCGCACCCGGTGACCGCCGGCCGGGTGGCCGTCGGCACCGCGCACCGCGACCAGGCGGCGGCCGTGCGCGCCGCGCTCGGCGACGATCTGCCCGGCGTCGTCGTCGACACCGCCAACCGGTTGCAGGGCCGGGAGTACGACGTGACCGTCGTGCTGCACCCGTTGTCCGGCCGCCGGGACGCGACGGCGTTCCACCTGGAGGCCGGCCGGCTGTGCGTGCTGGCGTCCCGGCACCGGCAGGCGTGCGTCGTCGTCGCCCGCGCCGGCATCCGCGACCTGCTCGACGCCCACCCGTCCGGCGGGGCCGTCCACCTGCACGAGCCGGTGCGGTTCCCCGACGGGTGGGCGGCGCACCAGGCGGTGCTGGCGCACCTGGAGCGGCACGCGGTGCGGCTCTGACGGCCCGGCTCCGACGGTCCGGCCGAGGTCGCAGCGGGCACGCGGTTCGAGGTCGCCGCCGCCACGGCGGGGGCCGACGTCGCCCGGCGCGGATACGGTCGACGCTCGGGAGGCGCGGAGCGAGGGGCGGCGGGCGGATGCGGGACGGGGCGGGCGCGGCGACGGAGGTGCTGCGGGCCGGCGGCGTCGACCTGGTGCGCGGCGGGCGGTACCTGCTGCGCGGGGTCGACCTGACCGTGCGCGCCGGGGAGCACTGGACGCTGCTCGGGCCGAACGGGGCGGGCAAGAGCACCCTGCTCGGGCTGCTCGGCGCGGTGACCCACCCGACCCACGGCACGGTGCACGTCCTGGGCCGTCAGCTCGGCAGGGTCGACGTCCGGACGCTGCGCGCCGACATCGGGCACGTGAACCCGCGGCATCCGCTGCTGTCCCCGCTGACGGTCCGCGAGGTCGTCCTCACCGGTGCGACCAGCACGATCGACCTGGTCCCGCGGTGGACGCCGTCCGCCGAGCAGGAGCGCGCCGCCGACGAGCTGATCGACCTGCTCGGCATCGACGGGATCCGGGCGGACCGCTGGCCCCACCTGTCGCAGGGCGAGCGCGGACGGGCGCTGATCGCTCGCGCCCTGATGCCCCGCCCCCGGCTGCTGCTGCTCGACGAACCGACGACCGGTCTCGACGTGGCCGCCCGTGAGCAGCTGCTCACCGGGCTCGACGAGCTGCGGGCCGAGCACCCCGACCTCGCGAGCGTGCTCGTGACCCATCACCTCGAGGAGATTCCCGCCAGCTCGACGCACGCCGTGCTGCTGCGGGCCGGCGAGGTGGTCGCCTCCGGCGGCATCGACGAGGTGCTGACGACCGAGCGGGTGAGCGCCTGCTTCGACCATCCGATCCGGGTGGCCCGCCTGGACGGCCGGTTCGTCGCCCGGGCCCAGCCCGGCCGATCGCTGGCGAGCCGGGGCGCCCGGTCCTGACGGGCGGCGTGCTGCGGGTCGGGCTCGCGCCGCGGATCGGTGGTCCACCGCCCGGCGGACCGGCCGAGCGGCGGACCGGCCGAGCGGCGGACCGGCCGAGCGGACAGAGGAAAGGACGCTCGTTGGTCCCCGTGTGGCCGAGTGCGATGGCGAGAAACCGCGGCGCCGCCTTGATGCGACGTTCCGGGTCTTCCTGCCTCCGCGCGCGGCCGAGGCGGGCCGCGGTGATGACAAGCCGGGTCGGTATTGCTGGTGATGCGCGCCGGGGTCGCGTTGTCTGCGTCGCGACAGCGGAGTCAATGGCCTGACGGCGGACGGTCGAGGCCCGTGAAACGTGGGCGCCCGCGCCTCGGATTGTTCTCTGGGCGATCGGGGTCGATCGCGATCGGGTTGCGTGGGCGGGCCCTGGCGGAGCTGCGGGCCCCGGGGCGTGTCGACGGGCGGCCGGCGGCGGTGGCGGGCGAGCCGGGGTCGGCCGGTCGCCGGGGCGTCCGGGGGTGATCGGTGCGCCGGCCGGGTCGGGATCGACGGCGCGGCCGCGGCGCGCCGGTGGGAACGGTTACACGTAACCAGGAAGTCGCCTGCCGTATGCGAGGGCGCCGTCAAGGGGTAACGAGGGAACGCGTGCGTAGCCAGGAGTGGTCACGTGGCCTCCCAGGGTGCTTGTCGGGGTCGAGGTTGCCGTGCTTGGCGCATGCCACTTGGTTGACGCGGCTCGATCCGGCACGATGGCCGACATGAACGCGGTGGGTGAGGGGCAGCAGGGCCCGTTACGGGTCCGCAGCGCCCTGTTCGTCGACTTCGAGAACATCCACATGGGGTTGCAGCGGCTGGACCCCGCCGCCGCCAACCGGTTCGCGGTTAATCCGCAGGGCTGGCTCGGCTGGCTGGAAAAGCTCGGATATCCGGCGCTCGCGACGGACGACTTCCGCCGTGATCTTCTCATTCGGTATTGTTACCTGAACCCGGTCAGTTCGGCTCGTTACCGCGCTTATTTCACCAGGGCCGGGTTTCACGTCGTCGACTGTCCTCCGCTCACCGCGGCCGGGAAGAACTCGGCGGACATTCACATCGTCATCGATGTGCTCGACATTCTCGTCCACCCGACCCGGTTCGACGAGGTCATCCTGCTGTCCGCCGACGCGGACTACACCCCGGTCATGCTGCGGCTGCGCGCGCACGACCGCCGCACTGTGATCATCACGAGTGGGCCGTCGGCGCGAGCGTTTCGGGCCGCCTGCGACCACGTCGTCGGCGAGGACACCTTCATCGACGAGGCGCTGTCCACCGATCCCCGGCCGCTTGCCGGGGCCGGGGCCGGCTACCCCTCCGACGCCGCCGCGGCGTCGAACGGCACCGGCCACGTCACCGTTCCGGGCCCGGCCGGCCCGTCGCCGGAGCGCTCCGGCGCAGACGCCGCCGCCGGGGAAGTCCCCGCGGCCGGACCCCCCGCCGCAGGGACCTCGGCCGCAGGGACCCCCGCGCCCGATCAGGGGTACGGTCCCGACGCCGAGGCCCCGACGCGCTCCCTATCCCCGGCCAGACCGTTCCCGTCCGGCTCCTTACCCGCCGACGCCTTACCGGGGTCGCCGCGCCCGTTCGCCGTCCCACGCCCCGGGGGCTGGGCGCCCGCCCCGGCGCCGCACCTCCCGCTGGTGTCGTCGGCGTATCCGCACCCGACCGGGTTCGCCCCGGTCCCCGCGCCGCCGAACGGCCAGCACGACCCCCAGCTGCGCCGCGTCATCGCCGCGAAGGTCAGCGACCTGGTAGCAGCGTCCGACCGGCCGATCACGCTGGCCTCCGTCGCCCAGCTAGTCCGCGCCGACCTCGGCCCGGAGGCCACCGATGGCTGGGCCGGCACCGGCTCCTTCAAGAAGCTGCTCGCCCAGGCGGACCTGCCGGGCCTCGCGATCTCCGCCGCGCCGGAGTACATCTACGACCCGTGCCGGCACGGCCCACCGCCCGGCGGCCAGCCGCTCACGGGGGGCCAGCCCGACGGCGACGGCACACGCTCCGACCTCGTGAACCGCATCTCGCAGGTCACCGACATTCCGCGGCTGTCCGCGCGGGCGTTCCGGGCGCTGTTCGAGGAGCTCGCCGACGAGGTCGCCGCGCACGGATTCAGCCGCACCGGCACGTCCCGGGCCGTCCGCGACCGGTGCGCCCTGCGCGGCGAGCAGGTCGGCCGAGGCGCGGTGAACTTCATTCTCAACGGCCTGCTCTACGCCGGCCGCCCGCCGCGACCCGGCGACGACGCGGGCACGCTGGCCTGCGCGTTCGCGGACAACGCCACCGTGCTGTGCCAGAACGCGCGGATGGAGCTGTCCGCCGAGGAGGTCGCCCATCTGCGCGCCTGGATCGTCGACGCCCCGACCGTCGTCGCAACTGGCCCCGACCCCCGCGCCGGCACCACTCGGCCACCGAGCCCCGCCACGGACCCCGACGCGCCCGCCCCCTCGATCCCGCCTGCGGACTCGTTCGCGCCCGCGGCGTCCACGGCGCCTGCCGGCTCCACCGCTCCGGTCGACTCCACCGCTCCGGTCGACTCCACTGCGCCTGCCAGCTCGATCGCGCCCGCCGGCCGCCCGGCGCCGGGCGGCGCTGACCTGGCTGTGGATGCTGGCCCGGCCGCTGATTCCGCGCAGGCTGCTGGCTCCGCCCCGGCTTCCGGAGCCGACGTCCCGACCGGGACGGGACTGCCGGCGTGCGCCGCCGCGTCGCATCCCGACCTGGTCTGCCAGCCGGGCGCCTGACGCGTCGCGCAGACGCGTGATCGCCGGTTGTGCCCCGCGGTGGTCGCGCCGCCTCGACAGCAACCATGGCGGGGCACAACCGGCGATCACCGCGGAGCGGGTGTCGGGCGGGGGATGCCGAAGGGCGCGAGCAGGCCTGCGAACGGCTTGGGCGGCGGCGGGGCGTACTCGCCGCGCGGGCTGGTGGCCAGGCCCAGCCGGACCAGCGCCTCGACGAGGACGGTCGCGGCGGCGACGCCGTCGACGACGGGCACGCCGAGCTCGGCCGTCAGCGCCCGGCACAGGTCGGCCATGCCGGCGCAGCCGAGCACGATCACCTCGGCCTCGTCAGCCGTCACGGCCGCGCGGCACTCCGCGACGATCTTGGCCCGGGCCTGCGGGTTGGTCTCCAGCTCCAGGACGGGCACCTCGCAGGCGCGGACGCTGCGGCACAGCGGCCGCAGGCCGTACCGGTCGGCCAGGTCCCAGGTCCGGCCGCGGGTGCGACCGAGGGTGGTCACGACGCTGAACGACCGGCCGAGCAGGCTCGCCGCGTGCATCGCCGCCTCGGCGATCCCGACCACCGGCCCCCGGGCCAGCTCCCGGGCCGCGTCCAGGCCGGGGTCGCCGAAGCAGGCGATGACGTAGCCGGTCGCCCCCGCCGCCTCGCCGCGGGCGATCTCGGCGAGCACACCCGGCACGGCAAGCGCCTCGTCGTAGTGGCTCTCGATCGACGCCGGGCCCATCGCCGGGCTGACCGCCTCGACCCGGGTGCCCGCCGCGGCGACCTGCCGGGCACAGGCGCCGATCAGTTCGGTCATCGCGTGTGACGTGTTCGGGTTGATGACCCGGATGAGCGGGCCGGCCGGCGGGGGCGGCGCCGCCGAGACCGGCGTGGCCGCGTGGTGCGGGGCGACCGCGAAGTCGAGTGCGACCGCCATCTGGGGCGTGGTTGCCAGCTCGGGCCGGGCTGCCAGCTCGGCCGCCGCCGGCGGCACCGCCGGGTCCGTTGCGGCCGAGGGGGGCGTCCCCGGCGCGGGTGCGGCCCTCGGGGTCAGGGCGGGCCGCGTCGGGTGCGTGCTGCGCATCGGCGGCGGCTACGCCTCGGGCGCGGCCGGCGCCCCGGCCGGCGTCGGCTGCGCCGGAATGGTCGCCGTCGCCGCGGCCGTGTCCGCCACGGGCCCACCCGCGGGCCGCAGCGAGCTCGCGGTGATCGGCGAGCGGCTGCCGAGGACGTAGTAGACGACGAAGCCCAGGCCCATGCCGATGAACCAGCTGTACTGCGCCGCCGTGCCCATCCAGCCGACGGCCGAGTCGGGCACGACCACCGGGACGACGGCGATGACGGCGCCGACGGCGGTCGCGATGACCGCCGGCGGGTTCACGCCCTTGCGGTAGAAGTAGAGGCCGCGCGGGCTCAGGGTGAACAGGTCGTCGACGACGACCACCTTCTTGCGGATCAGGTAGAAGTCGCAGATCAGCACGCCGAACAGCGGGCCGATGAAGGCGCCGAGCGTCTCCAGCGTGTAGTGGATGACGTCCGGGTTGTTGTACAGGTTCCACGGCGTGATGAGGAACGATCCGACCGCGGCGATCATGCCACCGGCGCGCCAGCTGATGCGCTGCGGGCTCACGTTCGAGAAGTCGAACGCGGGGGAGATGAAGTTCGCCACGATGTTGATGCCGATGGTGGCGATGGTGAACGTCAGCGCGCCGAGCACGATCGCGGTCGTCGAGTCGATGCGGGCCACCGTCTCGACCGGGTCGGTGATGAGCTCGCCGTACACCGGGATGGTCAGCGAGGCGGTGAAGACGACGAGAAGGGAGAACAGCAGGAAGTTCACCGGCAGGCCTAGGAAGTTGCCGGTGCGCACCGAGCCGAAGTTCTTCCCGTAACGCGCGAAGTCACCGAAGTTGAGCATCGGGCCGGAGAAGTAGGAGACGACGAGCGCGATTGCGCCGGCCATCAGCGAGAACGTCGAGGCGTTGCCTGACCGTTCGCCGCCGAGGTTCAGTGACAGCTCGCTCCAGCCGGCCTTGTAGAGCAGGTAGCCGGTGAGCGCGAACATGACGACGTAGACGGCCGGTCCGCAGAAGTCGATGAACCGGCGGATCGTCTCCATGCCGGTCCAGAACACGGCCGCCTGCAGCACCCAGAGGATCGCGTAGGTGATCCAGCCGAGCGTGGACAGCCCGAGGAAGCCGTGCTGGTCGACGTCGGCGTACGGCGTGAGCCCCGACCACAGCTTGATGAGCACGACGTTCAGCGCGGCGGACGCGAGGTAGGTCTGGATGCCGTACCAGGCGACCGCGATCAGGCCACGGATGATGGCCGGCACGTTGGCGCCCAGCACGCCGAACGGCGCCCGGCAGATCACCGGGTAGGGGACCGCGGCCTGCTGGCTCGGCCGGGCGACGAGGTTGCAGAAGAAGTTCACGATCGTGATGCCGACGACCAGGGCGACCAGCACCTGCCAGCCGGCCAGACCGAGCGCGAACAGGCTGCCGGCGGTGACGTAGCCGCCGACGCTGTGCACGTCGGACATCCAGAACGCGAAGATGTTGTACCAGGACCAGGACTGCCTGCGCAGTGGGGCCAGGTCCTCGTTCGCCAGCCGCGGGTCATACTCCGGCTTGAGGAGGCCCGCGCCGACGGGCATGCCCGCGGCCTCCACCAGGTCGTCGTTTCCGGCGGTGACTCCCGGCGGCTGGCCGGGAACAGCGGTGAGCTCGCTCATTCTCGCGCACTTCCTCAGATAGGCGTCATGGCCTGGCCGCCCCGTCGGAATGCCCGCCCCACGTGCCTGCGCCGGCGAACAAAGCGCGCGTGGGCACGTTAGCACGGCGCCAGCGCGGCGAATTCCGGGCGCGGCGGACAGGACCGGGAACGGGTCCAGGAAAGGAGAGAAGAAACTCGGAACGCGAAGACCGGCGTCGGGACAGGAACGCGGACACGTGCTGGCCGGTCGAGGCGGGCCGGTGTGCCTGGGATCAGGCTAGGATCTTGCTGTTTCACCGCCGTCAACGCGCAGATATATCTGCGTGGCCGCCGCAGCCGGCGACAGGGCCGGACGAGAACCTGTCAGACCGGGAAACGGGCGGACTCGTCGGGCAGCGCGGCGACGACGGACTGCAGCCGGGAATGGTGGGCGCGGGAGGCGGCGAGCAGTGCGTCGACGTCGCGATCGACGAAGGCCCGCAGCATCCGCTCGTGGTCGGTCACCAGCGCCTCGACGGCGTCCCGGGATGCGTAGTCCATCGGGCGCACCGGCTCGGTCACGTTCCACGCGGACACGTACATGTTCTCCAGCCGCGCCATCCTGGCGGCCGCGACGAGTGCCAGATGGAAACGGCGGCTCTCCCGGTGATGGCCGCGCGAGTCGCCGGTCGCGACGGCCCGGGCCATCGCCTCGTGCGCGGCGAGCGCCCGGGCGTCGTCCGCGGCGGTCGCGTGCCGGACCGCCGCCGTCAGCGCCGCCGCCTCCAGCACCTCGCGCACGACGTAGAACTCGCGCATCTCCGCGGGCGTGAGCGCCGCGACCGTGTAGCCACCGCGGGCGCGGTGCGTGACCAGGCCCTCGCCGACCAGGCTCATGAGCGCCTCACGGACGGGAATCCTGCTGGCCTGGTAGTGCGCGGCCACCTCGTCGACCGGGATCGGCGAGCCGGGCGCGGCCGCGCCGTCGAGGATCACCCGCTTGACCTCGCGCAGGATCGCCTCCCGGACCGAACCGGCGCCGCGCGCGTCGGCGTTCAGCGTCCCGACCCACGCCGCGCCCGGCCGCCGCATCGGCATGTCAACCGTCCCTCCGCTCGCGACGGCGCGGCGGGCGGCTGCCCGCCTGGGCGCTGTCGGGTCGGACCGCCCCGGCACCGGCCACGGTCCGCGCACCTGCGGCGGGACGATAGTCGCCGGCTGTTTCGGACCGTCGGCGCTCCGATAACCATCCGTTCACATTCCGGCGGCCCGCGCGGCGACCGACGCGGCGGGCGCCCGGGCGACCGGCGCGCGCCGCGGGCGCCGCGGGCGCCCACCGCGCGCCGGGCCCGGGGCCGTGAGCGGCCTGCGCGCGGACGTCGTCGCGGGCTTCGGACCGGCTGCGCTCCGGGGCGGATCGTGGCCACGACTCGGCGGTAATGTGACCACGAACAGCGCGGAACGGGGCCGGGCAGCACGGGGATGGCGCGGCGCCGACGGAACGGCCGGCCCGCGGCGTGGCGGCGGCCGCCGGGCGCCGCGCGGCGCGACGGTCGGGACAGCGACGGGTCGAGACAGCATCGGAGAGCGGTCGGCGTGCAGGACATCGCGTTGCCGGTGCGGCTGGGGCCGACGACGCTGCTGGCGCGGATCGGCGCCGGGGGAATGGGCATCGTCTACTACGGCGTGCTTGGCCAGACCCCGGTCGCGGTGAAGGTGATCCGCTCGGAGCTGGCCGAGGCGCCCGAGTTCCGCGCCCGGTTCCGCCGCGAGATCGAGCTGATGCGCCGGGTCCGCGGCGTGTGCACCGCCCGGGTGCACGCCGCCGACCCCGACTGGTATCCGCCCTACCTGGCCACCGAGTTCCTCGCCGGCCCGACCCTCGCCGACTGGATCCTGCGCAACGGTCCGGTCACCGGGCCGTCGCTGCGGACGCTCGCCGTCGGGCTCGCGGAGGCGCTGCTGGCGGTGCACCGCGCCGGCGTGGTGCACCGCGATCTCAAGCCCGGCAACGTGCTGCTCACCCAGGCCGGCCCCAAGGTCGTCGACTTCGGGATCGCGCTGGCCACCGATGTCACCGTGCTGACCCGGGTCGGCACCCCGGTCGGCACTCCCGGGTACATGAGCCCCGAGCAGCTCAACGGCATCGACGTCGTCGGGCCGCCGGCGGACGTGTTCGCCTGGGGCTGCACCGTCGCCTACGCGGCGACCGGCCGGATCCCGTTCGGCGCCGGCCCGACCGACGCGGTGCTGTTCCGGGTGCGCCACGACCCGCCGAACCTGACCGGTATCCCCGCCGACCTCGCCGGCCTGGTCGACGAGACGCTGCGCAAGGACGCGGCCGAGCGCCCCGACGCCGCCGAGCTGCTGCGGCGGCTGCTCGCGCTCGCGCTCGGCTCCGACTGGGCGGGTGCCGTCCCGGCGGGCGGCGACTCGCAGGCCGCCGCGGCGGAGCGCGCCCGGACGCCCGAGACGGACGCCGACCTCGCGCGCGGCGTCGTGCAGGTCCTCGAGTGGCACTGGCCGATCCGTGCCTACCTGCCGCCGCCGCCGAACGTCACCCCGGGCGCCGCGGGGACGCCGGGCCTCGCGGCCGCGGCGGGAACCGCCCGGCCGGGCGCGGCCGGCCCGCCCGACGCCCCGATGATGCCCGGACCCCCCGGGCAGGTGCCCGCCCCCCGGCGAATGCCGGGCCCCCCGGGCCTACCCGGACCGCCCGGCCCTGGCCTGCCGTCCAACCTCGCGCCCTGGCCCGCCCGGCAGTGGCCGCCGCCGGCCGGGCCGCCGGTGGGCTCGCTGCCGGTCCTCGGCCGGCCCGCGGCCCCGCTGCCGTCCGCCGCGGGTTCGGTGCCGGGCGCGGCCCCCTTGCCGACGGGGGTGCCGCCCGCGCCGCCCCCCGCGCACGCGGGGATGTCGCTGCCGCCCGCCGGCGCGCGGGGGCCGATGGGACCGGCCGCCCCGAACTCCGGCCCGATGCCCGTGCGGGTGCCGACGCCGCTCGGCCCGGGAGCCCCCGGCGCCGCGTCCGTCCCACCGCCCCGCCCGCCGATGGGCCCGGCGCCCGGCGGCGGTCGCCGCCGGCCCCCGCACGGTCTCGTCGGGGTCGGCGTCGGCGTGGCGGTGGTGCTCGTGCTGGCGCTGGTCACGGTCCTCGTGCTGCTCGTCCGGCACGACCGGGACGACGACGGCGCCCCGGCGTCGAACCCCACCGGGCGGAAGCCGGCACCGTCGGCCGGCACGGTCCCGGCGTCCGCGGCCGGCACGGCGACGCCGCAGGCCGGACCCAAGACGGCCGGCGGGACTTCCGGCGAAGTGAGCGCCGCCGGGCCGTGCCAGTACCTCGCCACCGACCCCGAGGGGCCGGCGGCGCCGATGCCCCCGTCGGTGGAGCACGTGCCGACGGGAACGTCGACGCTGACCATCCGGACCAGCGCGGGCGTGCTCACGGCGGAGCTCGACGGCGCCGCCGCCCCGTGCGCCGTCTACGCCCTGCGCCATCTCGCCACCCGCGGCTACTACGACGGCACGTTCTGCCCCCGCCAGACGGACGCGCCCGCCGAGGTGTTCTACATCCTGCAGTGCGGCGATCCGACGGGGACCGGCTTGGGCACCCCCGGCTTCGCCTACGACGCCGAGCACCCCGCCAGCGACTTCCGCCGCGGCGTCATCGCCATGGTGCACGGCCCGTCCGGGATGAACGGGGCGCAGTTCGTCATCAGCTACGCCAGCCCGACGGCGGAGGGCCGGCAGGAGATGGCCGACAGGTTCACCCCCGTCGGCCGGCTCACCGACGGTTTCGAGGTCCTCGACGACCTCATCGGACCCGGCGTCGCGGACGGCAGCGGCGACGGCCGCCCGGCCAGCGAGGCCCGAATCCAGTCGATCACCGTCGAGTGACTACCCGGCGGGTGCCGCCGGTAGCGCCAGAGGTGCGTCGCCGGTAGTGGCAGTAGTGCGCCGCCGCCAGCGACACGGCGTGGGCCACGGGAGTTACTCGTCCAGAGCCGCCATCGCGAAGGTCCATGTGGCGCGGCCCGGCGGGTACGAGCCGCGTCGGCCCGGGACCTGGCCGGCAATCCGTTCCGGCGCCCCGGGAAGCGCTGTATGCGGGATATATATTGGTTGTTCCATACAACCTTCCGGCGACGATACGTCGGAGGTGCCGGATACGGGGGGCTTGACCATATCTGCTATGCTTCGTTCTTAGCGACGGAGAAGACGAGGTACAACCGGGGGGGAGAAAAAGCCCGGAGGCTACCTTGCCGCGTGCGATGTTCCTGCCTGTCGTGGCACCGCCACACAGCGAACCTGGTCTGACGCTCTATTCGGCCGCGAGTCCGGTGGTCCGGCCGGGTGTTACCACCGATGCGACGCTCGGTCACATCGCTGGAATATTCGGTTACCTCGCGTTCTTTTTCATGTCGGCCACCGTCATCTGGGGCCTGTTCCTCATCACCAGGCTGCCCGAGCGGCATATCCGCAGGCAGACGCTGTACGGCGGCCACATGGTGCTGGCCATCCTGGCGCTCGCGGCATCCGTGATGCACGCCCAGGTCCACTACTTCCGGCACGATGCGTACTACCCGGAGAGCCGGATCTGGTTCGTCTGGGGCGGCGCCAAGGCGGACGTCCTCCCGGGCATCCTGGGCCTGGAGATCCTGGTGGCCGTGGCGTTGTCGATCTGGTTTCAGCGTCGTGTCGGATATCGGCGATGGCACCGGTTCCACTGGTTCGCCTACCCCGGATTCGTGCTGATAGCGATCCACAGCGCCTGGGCGTCGCGTGAGCAGCACTTCAGCATCATCTGGGTGGGCATTGTGGCTGCGTTGTTCGTTCCACTGGCGTTGTTCGTACTGCGCGTGCTTTCGCCAGCCGGGCATCGGGCGGAGCCCGACCCCTGGTTCGACGTCGTGGAGGCATTCGAAGATGGCATCTACCGTCGGTGACGACTGCGGGTCCTACCCGGTCCGCCCCAACGTCTGGGACATGCCGCGGATGCCGCCGTCGCCGCCCCCGCTCGACCCCTACCAGCCACAGTTCGACGTTTATCCGCCACAGCTGATCGCGCCGCCCGAGCTGGGCTTCACGGTGACGGGCTCGGTCTGGGCGCCGTCGGTGCCGCCGCCCGGCTCCGTGCCGGCCTCGGCCCCACCACCGCCGCCGCCGGCCGCGCCACCCGGGCGACCGGCCGGATGGCCGCGGACGGCGGTCCCGCCTGGTCCCGCCTGGCCCTGGCCGCCGCTGCCGCCGTCGGTGCCACCACCCGGCGAGGGGCCCATCCCCACCGGGCCCATCCCTACCGGGCCCATCCCTACCGGGCCCATCCCTACCGGGCCCATTCCCAGCGGGCCGACGACCGCCGGGCCGATGACCGCCGGGCCCGTCCCCACCGGGCCGATCGAGGGCGGGCGGCGGTGGTTCCCGCCGCCTGCACCGCGCTTCGACGAGTCGCACCCCTCGTGGCCAGGGGAGACCATCGCCCCGGTGCCGCCGCCGACCGGTCCGCACACGTTCGCCGGCCCTGGTCCGGGCACCGGCCCTGGTCCAGGCACCGGCCCACGTCGGGCCACTGGCGCGGGCCCCGCGAGCGGTCCTGGCCCCGCCGTCCGGCGCGGACAGGTCATCGAGTCCCCGTCCGGCCCCGGCCCGGCGACCGGTCCGCGCAACGCCCCGTCGGGACAGGCCGCCCGCGCCGACCCGGGGCGTCCCGGCCCCGGGCACGACCTCGTCCGGGCCGCCCCGGACACCGGGCCGCAGTACGTCGAGCCGCCCGGCCGGCTGCCGGTGCCCGCTGACCGCACCGGCCCGCTCGCGACCGGCGGTACCGGGCCGCACCCCACCCTGGGAACCGGGCCACTGGACGTCGTGCCGCTCGCGCACCTCGGCGGCTCGGCGGTCGGGCGCCGGGCCGACCGACCTCCGTTCCAGCCGAACCTGCGGCGCCGACCGGGCGGGGTCCGGCGCCGGACCGAGCCGACCGTGGTCAGCGTCGACAACAACCGCTGCCACCTCTATGCGATCTGCCAGCAGGAGGCGCCGGCGAGCTTCCTGGTGGCGAGCGACGGGCGCCTCTACTACGACGCGGCGCCGCCGTCCCAGCAGATGGCGAGCGTCCGGCAGGCGGCCCGCCTGTGCCCGATGCAGGCCATCGCCCTGCAGAGCGGGGCCCGGTGACGCACAACCGACTTCGCCCCGACATCGCGCACGCCCTGGCCCGCGCCGGCCGAGCCCGGATCGAGCACCAGCCACGGCCGCGCACCGTCGTCATCGTCGGCGCCGGGATCGCGGGCCTGCGCGCCGCGGAACGCCTGCGCGAACGCGGCTTCGACGGCCCGGTCACGTTCATCGGCGAGGAGCCGCACAAGCCCTACAACCGCACCCCGCTGTCCAAGCAACTGCTGGCGCAGACGGGCCGCCTCGGCGACCTCAAGCTGCCCGTCTACCACGCGCTCGACGCGACCTGGCGGCTGGGCACCCGGGCCCTCGGGCTCGACGTGGTCAACAGCCGGCTGCTGCTCGCCCGCGGCGAGGAGGTCGAGTACGACGGCCTGGTGATCGCCACCGGGGTCGAGGCCCGGCACCTGCCCGGAGCCCCGGTGTGGTCCGACCACGTCTGGACGCTGCGCGACATGGCCGACGCGCGCGGCCTGAGCCGTCGGCTCGCGGACGGGGCTCGGCACATCGCCGTCATCGGCACCGGCTTCATCGGCTGCGAGATCGCATCCAGCCTGCGCGGCCGCGGCCTCGACGTCACCGTCATCGGTCGGGGCGACAGCCTGATGACGTCGGCCATCGGCAAGCAGGTCGCCGGGCTGATGACCCGGCTGCACCGCAACCACGACGTGCGCCTGCTGCTCGGCAGCAACCCGGTCCGCTGGGCGACCGCGGACTCGGCGACGGACCGGCCCCGCTCCGGCGCGGGCGTCAGCATCTGGCTCGACGACGGCAGCCGGGTCGACGCGGACGTCGCCGTGGTCGCGGTCGGCGCGCTGCCGGCGGTGCAATGGCTGCAGGGCGCCGGGCTGGACATCTCCGACGGCGTGCTGACCGGGCCGACCACGCACGCCGTCTTCGTCGAAGGCGGCAGCCCGGCGATCGTGCCGTCCGTGGTCGCCGCGGGCGACGTCGCCCGCTGGCCGAACGTGCTGTTCGACTGGACGCCCCGGCGGGTCGAGCACTGGATCACCGCGTCCGAGCACGGCCAGGCGGCCGCCGACGCATTGCTGCTCGGCCCGGACCAGGCGTCGGCGTTCACCCCGCTGCCCCGGTTCTGGACCGAGCAGTTCGGCGTCCGGCTGCAGGGCGTCGGCCGGCCCGGGCTCGCCGACGCCTGCCGGCTGGCCGAGGGTTCGACCAAGGCCCTGGAGTTCGTCGCCGTCTACACCAGGCAGGGCGTGGTCGTCGGCGCGGTCAGCGCCAATGCCGGCGCCCGCCTGCTGGACTATGCCGACCTCATCGGCTGGCCGCTCGACACGCCCCCCCCGGTCCGGCTGCCGGCGCCGCGGACGTCGATGGCCGCGGTGTAAGTATCCCTTTCCGGCGCCTGGCCGCAGTCGCGGCCCGAAAAGCGCTCATCAAGCGCTCGCAAGCGCTTGATGAGCGCTTCTTTTCGTTCTGCGGCCGGTTTTGGATCCCGTTTCATGATCCGGTGTCTTCCTCCCCGCCTGAGCGTTGGACCATCGCCCGAGTCGTCGGCCGGGTCCATCGAGATCTGCTGAAGCCTCACGGTTTCGACCGTCGCGGCAACGTCTGCACTGCGGTCGACGTACTGACGAGGGAGATCCTCTTCCGCACCGAGCTGTACGAAGGGCCGAATGGCAGCAAGGGCATCCAGGTGTATCTGACCGTGGGGCTTCGGGGTCTGCCGGGGCCTGCCACGCCCTACCGTCGAGATTTCCTATGGGTGCAGTTGCGGGATGTTCGGCGGATTCGCGCGTACACGCGGCCGCTGTCGGCTGAGCCTCCCCCCCCCCGCGGACCTGCTCGACGACGTTGCCGGGCCTGCCCTGGACTTCCTGTGCCACGCCAGCGACCTGTACGAGTTCGCTACCTGGGCGGAGAAGATTTATGACGGAGGGAACAGGTGGGGGGCGTTCCGGCCAGTCATCCCGCAAGGTACCGGTCCGTTGCACGCAGCGGGCGGAGCCGGCGCGCGCTAGCGGACGTTGTGCGGGCGGAACTGGACGCTGATGCGCGGGCCGGCAGGGCGGGTCGTCTTGGGGACGGCGTGTTCCCAGGTGCGCTGGCAGCTGCCACCCATCACGAGGAGATCGCCGTGGCCGAGTTCGTAGCGCAGCGTCGTCCTACCTGGAGCCGTAGGCGCGCCGCGTCCCGCGCGGCCGTTTGACGGCGTGCGGCCGGATGGCGTTGCGGTGGCCGGTCGGCTCGTCGTGGTGACTGGCGCCGCGGCTCGGGTCGCGGTAAGCCGAGGGTCGGCCGGGCCGCCGGCGCGGGGGCGTAGCAGCAGCGCGCGCGGAGCGCCGAGGACCAGGATGGCGACCATCGTGTCCTCGGTGGCCCCGCGGCCGAGCCGGTCGCCGTGCCACGCGACGCTGTCGCGGCCGTCGCGGTAGTAGGCGAGGCCGACGGTCGCGAACCGCTCGCCCAGCTCGTTCGCGTAGTACCCGTCGAGCGCCCACCGGGCGGCGTCCAGCGCCGGGTCGGGTAGCGAGCGGTCCGCGCCGTAGAAGCTGAGCAGCCGGGGCACGTCGACGGTCCGGTCGTACATCGGCCGCCGCTCCGCCCGCCAGGGGACCTCGGCCGCCAGCCGCTCGAACAACGCGTCCGCCCCGGCGATCCACCGCCGCCGGACGTCCACCCAGGCCCCACCCGCGAGCCGCTGCCGCCGCAGCCCCGCCCCGACCGGTCCGACCAGCGCTCCCGGAAACCCGCCACCCCGAACATGACGCGCCCCGTCGTCGCCCACCCCGGCCGGGCCGTTCGCAGCAACGCCCGTGCCAACCGGCCCCGTGCTGGCCGGCCCCGTGGCCGCCAGATCGGCGTCGGCCGGGCCCGCGGCAGCAACGTCTGTGCCAGCCAGGCCCGTGCCAGCCAGGTCGGTGTCGAGCAAGCCCATGTCGAGCAGCGACGGCTGGAAGGGTGCTCCGTACATGCCCCATTTTACCAAACACATGTTCGACTCGCTCGAAGCTGCCCGGCCGCAGCCGTAACACCAACCCGACCCGCCAATGCCAGCAACCTCACCCGAAGCTCCACCCGCTCCGCACCCGACAAGGCCATGATCCTCCAACCCCCAGAAGCCCCGGGTGTTGCGAGGACCGCTAGAAGACGCCCAACGGGTCAGACGTCGGGGCGCATCGGGTCAGACGGCCGGGCGCATTTCGGCGTCGTGTCCGACACCAGGGCACCAAATGCCGCCTTGTGTGCCCCCGACGTCGGGCAGGAAACGCCGGACGTCGGTGCGGACGTGCCCCGACGTCGGATACGACGAGCGCGCGCGGCCGGGCCCGGCATCGGGCCGCTTCAGGCTCGGCATCGAGCCGCTTCAGGCCCGGCGCTGGGCCGGAGTCAGCCGGCACTGGGCCGGATGCGGCGTTGGCCGGGCGCCGGGCCGCATCAGGCCCGATGCCGGCCGTGCGAAGGCAGACCGGCGTCAGGCTGGGTTAGCCGGGCACTGGGCCGGGGGTGGGGGCGGTGCCGGTGGTGGGGCGGGGTGGGGGTCGGCCGGTGCCGGTGGGGCGGCGGTCGGCGCGGGGGGCTCGGGGCGGCGAGTCGTCAGGTAGCTGGCGGCCCGGGTCGTCGCCCGCCGCGGCCGGGACCTCGCCCGCCGCGGCCGAGATCTCGCCCGCCGCGGCCGCGATGTCGCCCGCCGCGGCGGCGACCGGGGTGAGCCGGGGGCGGCGGGGGAGCGACCGGCGGACCAGCAGGACGATCGCGACGGAGAGCAGCAGGTCGACGAAGCCCCCGATGGCGTCGAGGAAGTAGTGATTGCCCGTCGACATGACGACCAACGTCGTGAGAACCGGGTAGCACCCCCCGATGATCCGCGCCCACCGGTGCCGGGCGAACCGGGCGAGCAGGTAGCCGCACCACAGCGCCCAGCCGCAGTGCAGCGACGGCATGGCCGCGTACTGGTTGGTGAGGCCGCCCAGGCCGCGCGGCGCGCTCGCGTCGCCGCCCCACCAGCCCCAGCCGGCGACGTCGGCCATGGTGTCGTGGTATCCGGAGCCGACGAGCAGCCGCGGGGGCGTCGTCGGTAGCAGCCAGAAGCCGACCAGCCCGATGATCGTCGCGAGCAGGATCGTGCTGCGCGCGACCCGGTAGTGGTCGGGGTTGCGGCGGTACATCCAGATCAGCACGGCGGGCGTCAGGATGTAGTGCAGCGTCGCGTAGAAGTAGCAGGCGAGGACGGCGAGCGCCGGGACGTGCGCGAGGCCGGCGTTGAGGGTGCGCTCGGGGTTCAGATGCCAGGCGTTCTCGAGCCGCACCAGCTCCAGGCCGACGGCGTCCGCCCGTGTCAGGTTGTCGCTCTTCAGGCCGCGCACGCCCGTGTACGCTGCGTAGAGCAGCGCGATGCCGAGGATCTCCCACCACCAGCGCGGCAGCCGGGTGCTCGCCGCCGGGCGGGCGCGCCCCGCGTCGCGGCGAGGATCGGGGCGCCCGGCCGGCTCCGCGGCGGGATCCGTGGTTCGTGCGTGTCGCGGCCCGCGGGGTGCCGGACCGGGGTCGCCGTTGATCGCGACGGCCACCTGGACCTCCTCGGAGCTCGACGACGGGCAGGCGCAGCCAGCTCCCACCTGAAGGTGGACTTAAGGAAGCGTCATCGACGACAAATCCGCCCGTCAACCGGTTTAGTCCCAGCAAAGACTGATGTGAGCCCGACCACTCATCGCAGGTCGCGCAACGTTTTCCGGCCGTTCAGCGGCGCGGCTCGGGGGCGACACCGGCCGGCCCCGGCGCGCCCGTGCGTGCGGCCGCCGGTTCCCCCGCTGACCTGGGGCGTCGGCGTCTCCGGCGCACCGTGACGCGGCGTGTCCGGGACACGGCCCGTCCGAAGGTCCACCCGGGTGGCTTTAGTAAAGTCATGGGCAGGTCGAGAGGCGCTGCAACGGGTCGCACCGCGGGGTACATGGGAGCCACCGGCGGGACGAGTGAGGTGGACCCGCCACGCTCGGCTGGTTTCACCACCGAAGGGCGCCTCCCACACACCAATGCGGGAGGTAGCCAGGTGGTAGCGGTCGTCAATCAGGCTCGCGGGGACGAGCGGGCGCGCAGGACCGAGGTGCTCAGGGAGCTGCTCGCGACGCGGGTGGTCATCGTCGACGGCGCCTACGGGACGATGCTGCAGGGCGTGGGCCTCACCCCGGCCGACTACCGACAGGGCGGCTTCGTGCCCGCCGACCACCCGAAGGACGTCACCGGCGACCCCGACCTGCTGAACCTGGCCCGCCCGGACGTCATCAAGGACGTCCACCGCCAGTACCTGGATGCGGGCGCGGACATCGTCACCACCAACACCTTCACCGCAACGAGCATCGGCCAGGGCGACTACGGGCTGCAGTCGCTGGTCCGGGAGATGAACCTGGCCGGCGCGCGGATCGCCCGCGAGGCCGCCGACGCGGTGGCCACCGAGACGGGCAGCCCCCGGTTCGTCGCCGGGTCCGTCGGCCCGCTCAACGTCACGCTGTCGCTTTCGCCGCGCGTCGACGAGCCCGCCTACCGGGCCGTCTCCTTCGACCAGGTTAAGGCGGCCTACGCCGAGCAGATCGCCGCGCTCGCCGCCGGCGGCGTCGACCTGCTGCTCATCGAGACGATCTTCGACACGCTGAACGCGAAGGCCGCGATCGCCGCCGCCGAGGAGACCGCCCCCGAGCTGCCGCTGTGGATCTCCGTCACGATCGTCGACATGTCCGGGCGGACGCTGTCGGGGCAGACGGTCGAGGCGTTCTGGACGTCGGTCGCGCACGCGAACCCGCTGGCGGTCGGGCTGAACTGCTCGCTCGGCGCCGCGGAGATGCGGCCCTACGTCGCCGAGCTCGCGCACCTCGCCGGCACGCACGTCGCCAGCTACCCGAACGCCGGTCTGCCGAACGCTTTCGGCGGCTACGACCAGACCCCGAGCGAGGCCGGGCAGCTGCTCGGCGAGTTCGCCACCGCGGGCATCGCGAACATCGTCGGCGGCTGCTGCGGCACCACGCCGGCGCACATCGCCGCCATCGCGACCGCGGTCAGGGGGGTCGCGCCGCGGGCGCTGGCGGCGCCGGTGGCGCGGACCCGGTACAGCGGCCTGGAGCCGTTCGAGATCGGGCCCGACACCGGCTTCGTCATGATCGGTGAGCGGACCAACGTCACCGGCTCGGCCCGGTTCCGCCGGCTCGTCGAGGCCGACGACTACCAGGCGGCCGTCGACGTCGCCCTGGAGCAGGTCCGCGGCGGGGCGAACATCCTCGACGTCAACATGGACGCCGACCTGCTCGACGGCGAGCAGGCGATGACGACGTTCCTCAACCTGATCGCGACCGAGCCCGAGGTCGCCCGCATCCCGATCATGATCGACAGCTCGAAGTGGACCGTGCTCGAGGCCGGGCTGCGCTGCGTGCAGGGCAAGGGCGTGGTCAACTCGATCAGCCTCAAGGAGGGCGAGGAGACCTTCCTGGAGCACGCCCGGCTGGTCCGCTCCTACGGCGCGGGCGTCGTCGTCATGGCGTTCGACGAGCAGGGCCAGGCGGACTCCACCGAGCGCAAGGTCGAGATCTGCGAGCGGGCGTACAAGCTGCTGACGTCGCCCGAGGTCGGCTTCCCGGCCGAGGACATCATCTTCGACCCGGCGGTGCTCGCCGTCGCGACCGGCATCGCCGAGCACAACGGCTACGCCAAGGCGTTCATCGACGCACTGCCGATCATCAAGGAGCGCTGCCCGGGCGTCCGGACCAGCGGCGGCATCTCGAACCTGTCGTTCTCGTTCCGCGGCAACGACGTCGTCCGCGAGGCGATGCACTCGGCGTTCCTGCTGCACGCGGTGCGCGCCGGCCTCGACATGGGCATCGTCAACGCCGGCCAGCTCGCCGTCTACCAGGACATCCCGGCGGATCTGCTGGAGCTCGTCGAGGACGTGCTGTTCGACCGCCGCGAGGACGCGACCGACCGGCTCGTCACCTACGCCGAACAGCTGCGCGCGTCGGGCGGCGGCGCGACCGGTCCCCGTCGCGGCGCCGACCTGTCCTGGCGGGAGGCGCCGGTGCGCGACCGGCTCTCGCACGCCCTCGTGCACGGCATCGTGGACTTCATCGAACAGGACACCGAGGAGGCCCGGCAGGACGCCGCCCGGCCGCTCGACGTCATCGAGGGCCCGCTGATGGACGGCATGAAGGTCGTCGGCGACCTGTTCGGCGCGGGCAAGATGTTCCTCCCGCAGGTGGTCAAGTCGGCCCGGGTGATGAAGCGGTCCGTCGCCTACCTCGAGCCGTACATGGAGGCGGAGAAGCAGAAGGCCATCGCCGAGGGCCGGGTCGAGCCGGGCCGGGGCGCCGGCAAGGTGGTGATGGCGACCGTCAAGGGCGACGTGCACGACATCGGCAAGAACATCGTCGGCGTCGTGCTCGGCTGCAACAACTACGAGGTCATCGACCTCGGCGTGATGGTGCCGGCGACGAAGATCCTCGACACGGCGGTCGCCGAGGGCGCCGACGCGATCGGCCTGTCCGGGCTGATCACGCCGTCGCTGGACGAGATGGTCGGCGTCGCCGCCGAGATGGCGCGGCGCGGGCTGAAGCTGCCGCTGCTCATCGGCGGCGCGACGACGTCCCGCCAGCACACCGCGGTGCGGATCGCGCCCGCCTACGAGGGGACGACGGTGCATGTCCTCGACGCGTCCCGCGTCGTCGGCGTCGTCTCCGACCTGCTCGACGCCGACCGGGCCGCCGCGCTGGACATGCGCAACCGCGACGAGCAGGCGACGCTGCGCGAGCAGCACGAGGCCCGCCAGCAGCGCCCGCTGCTGTCGCTCGCGGCCGCCCGGGCGAACCGGGAACGGGTCGGCTTCGCGAACCTGCCGACGCCGGCGTTCACCGGGACGCGGACGCTGACGCCGTCCCTCGCGACGCTGCGCGAGTTCATCGACTGGCGGTTCTTCTTCCTCGCCTGGGAGCTGAAGGGCAGCTATCCGGCGATCCTCGACGAGCCGGTGGCGCGCGAGCTGTTCGACGAGGCGAACGCGCTGCTCGACCAGGTCATCGAGGACGGCACCCTGACCGCGCATGGCGTCTACGGCTTCTGGCCGGCGCACGCCGACGTCGACGACCTGGTCCTCGACACGGGTGCCGGCGGCGGCGAGGTGCGGTTCCCGATGCTGCGCCAGCAGACGCAGAAGCCGGCGGGGCGGGCGAACCGCTGCCTGGCCGACTACGTGGCGCCGGCCGGCGGGGGAGACCACCTGGGCGCGTTCGCCGTGTGCATCCAGGGCGCCGAGGCGCTGGCCGCCGGCTTCGAGGCCGAGCAGGACGACTACCGCTCGATCCTCGTCAAGGCCGTCGCGGACCGGCTCGCCGAGGCGTTCGCCGAGTACGCACACCTGCAGGCGCGCAAGGCGTGGTTCGAGCCCGAGGCGTCGCCGGAGCTGGCGGACCTGCACGCGGAGAAGTTCCGCGGGATCCGCCCGGCGCTCGGCTACCCGGCCTGCCCCGACCACGCGGAGAAGGGGGACCTGTTCGCCCTGCTCGACGCGGAGAAGCTCGGCATGGCCCTGACGTCGTCGTACGCGATGACGCCGGCGTCGGCGGTCAGCGGCCTGATCTTCGCCAACGCCGAGGCGAAGTACTTCACGGTCGGCCGCATCTCCCGTGAACAGGTCGAGGACTACGCCGCCCGGCAGGGCAAGGACGTGGCCGAGGTCGAGCGCTGGCTGCGGCCCAACCTGGCGTACGACCCGAAGTAACCGGCCTGGCCCAGGGTCCGGTCTGTGCGGCTGGCCGGTCCGTCGGGAGCCCTTCTCCCGACGGACCGGTCTGTCGGAAGTGCGACTGCGGTGGGCAGTTGGTCCGGTGCGGTGCGCGCTCGCCACCCGCTTCGAGGGCCTGGACCTCGTGGAGCCGGGCGTCGTCCCGCACCCCAGTGGCGCCCGGAGCCCACCGCCGACGGCCAGCTGCCCGCCGCCGTCGACGGCTACTGGGGCGTCGCCCGCGAGAACCAGCCCGACCGCGGGACGAGCCCTACCACGACGTTCCGGGCGCCCGGCCGCTGCGCCGCGCTCCCGGCGCCCGCGCCGGCGCCCGGAGTCGCGGCGGCCCGCCGGCGAGCGCTGTCGCGCATCTGGCAGCCCGGCGGGCAGGCGCGGCGACATACCCTCGCGTGGCATGACAAGGACTTTTACGCCCCGGCCGTGATCCGCGCGGCCGGCCTCGGCGCGCTCGGTCCGGGGCGGATGCACGTCGGCGCTGACCCTGCCCGCCGGCCGCCGCCGTGCCCGAACCGAACCCGGTCAGGAGAACTGTCACGATGGACATCACCGGTCATCCCGACCACCCGGACGGCTGGCCCGAAGCGAGCGGCGAGGTCGTCGTCCTGCTCGACGCCGCGGGCGAGGCCATCGGCGTCGCGCCCAAGGCGACGGTGCACGGACCGCGCACGCCGCTGCATCTCGCGTTCTCCTGCTACGTCTTCGACGCGGCCGACCGTCTGCTGGTGACCCGCCGCTCCTACGACAAGCTGACCTGGCCGGGGGTGCTCACCAACACCTGCTGCGGGCACCCGGGTCCCGGCGAGGCGATGCCGGCGGCCATCTCCCGGCGGCTGGCGGACGAGCTGGGTCTGCGCGCGGGCGACATCCGCCTCGTCCTGCCCACGTTCCGCTACCGCTGCGTGATGGCGGACGGGACTGTGGAGAACGAGATCTGCCCGGTCTTCGTCGCGACGGCGTCGCAGGAGGCGCGTCCCGATCCCGCGGAGGTCGCCGAGGCGTACTGGACGCCCTGGTCCACCTATGCCGCCGAAGTCCTGGCGGAATCCCTCGAGGTGTCGCCCTGGTCGCGCCTGCAGGTGGCGGCCCTGGCCGCGCTCGGGCCGTCACCCCGGGACTGGCCCACGGCCGCGCCGGACACGCTGCCGCCGGCCGCCCGACGGTACGCGCCCGTCGTCCCGCACGCCCGCGGCGCGACCTCGGCCGAGG